>Ga0137369_10001413_pt1 | contig 24191 bp, 23 predicted proteins | sample SagtaG_12_FD_104918 | JGI IMG/M metagenome (GOLD analysis project Ga0137369, IMG submission 104918) | Vadose zone soil microbial communities from Sagehorn Ranch, Mendocino, California, USA - Sage1_L_113_16 metaG | ecosystem: Environmental > Terrestrial > Soil > Vadose zone | place: USA... | reverse complement strand
GCAGACAAGGCGCTGTCGTGACCCACAAGGCTAGTCGAACCAGCACCACGGAGCTGGAGCGGAGAGGGAGAGATTCGAACTCTCGATGGGCCAGTGACCCATAACGGTTTTCGAGCTCGACTCGATGACCGATCCCGTTCTTGAATTCAGAAACGGCCGTCGGGCCATTTCCCATAACGGTTTGCACCGTTAGCCTCATGGTTTGTCTGGTCCGCTAAGGCGAGCACAGCGTATCAGTTGTCGGACTAGATTGTCACCCCAATCGTTCTTCCTATGCAGATACGGCTGAATCACCCACATCCTGTTTCACAATTGGCACACGGTCGACAAGGCTAGTCACCGGCATCAGCGCCAGAAGGACCTCTTGGGAATCATGCCGCGCATAACGTAGCAATTGGATCTCCTCGTCATGAACTCGCAGCAGAGTCGGAACCATTTCGTACATCAGCAGCCATGGACCGGACTGGATTCGATAACAGGGTTGCTTGTCCACGGTCATCCATGCCCGCAGGAGACGAGTCAACTCCTCCAGCCTCACCGTCACTTCGTCGTCGGGCGTGTAGATGATCGTTGGTACATAGACACCGCCTGTGAGGTCTTGAGTGATCCGCAATTGCTCGGCGGTAATGTGAATCAGGTCTGCAATCTCCGCCATTAGCAGCTCATCCGAGGGATGGGCTATGAAGTCAGTGAGCATCCGCCAGGCGAAGGCAGTGTCCGCAATTTCTAGACCCTGACAAGCCGCCAGCGCGTGCCCAGCTTCGTCAATCAGTTTCGGCACGATAGCGATTGGCAGCTTCAGAAAGACACGTCGGGCAAAGGACGTGAGACGCTCTTGTGTCGCGCGCGATTCCAGACTGCCGGCTGCAAGCAACAGGCTCGCCACCAAATACGGCTCACCGGCTTGATCTTCGTACGCCTCCAAAGCGCGGAGCTGCTCTGTGTCGGAGCGACTGAAGAACCATCCTTTCGAGCTCCCCCATCCCCAGAAGGCGTCCCAGGTGCGGAGTTGAGCGCCAAGTACATCCTCGAGGTCTATCCAAGGACGTCCTGCAAAGCGGAGCAGGAGTTGCTGAACGATGGCATGGTTTCGCGCGAGTATCTCTGGAGCCAAGCCCTCAAGGCTGCATTGCCGAACAATTGCCCCCGCGAGTCGGCGCGTCCATGATCGACCCCACGCCCGTTTGCGGCGCTCGAGTTCCTTTGAATCCCTTTCGAGCTCCTCCCGTTCGCGCTCAGGCTCCTCCTCGACTTCTCGCGGAGCCGGGGCTGCTGGCTTCTTAAGGAGACGTCTAGCAGCGCTCCGTAACACTCCGGCCGCTGTGTGCCCCGCTCTGCCTCCCACGTGTTCAGCGCCCACCATGTACTGCGCATAGCGTGGGTCACGCGCCAGTTCATCCAGATCAACAACCAGCAGTTCACCGATTGTGCGGACCTCAGCTTGTGTATCGCTGGATTCAGGCTGCCGGGCTCTTTGAGCCTTACGTGTTGGCAAACCCTCGAGCAGTAACAGCGCCGCCGTCATCGCGACCCTCTCAAACAACTCGTCGTCGCCTAGATCGACGTCGCCTAGGCGACTTAGAGGCCGCGGGTCGGGTGCCCCCCAAGCATGTTCCAAGTCTTCCATGACACGCGGGAAGACAGCATTGCTGAACTCGTTATCGCTGGTAACTACGCGCACCGCAACCAGCCTTGCCTCGAGGACGGATGCCGCTGCTCCCGTGAGATCTCCTGCGAATGTCGGCCATTCGCCCACGATTGGCACTGGCTGGTCATCTACCAGCGCCTTTACGATCACGCGTTTCGCGCCGTCGAGTGAAAGTACAAGTCGGTTTTCAGCAATTTCACAGCCAAGTAAATGCCAACCACGTTGCGACGGCTTCGAAGGTTGTATCGACATTGGCATTCCTGCAACGTCTGTGACCTGGGCTCCCACCGCAACTCCGTCAATCAGATGCGAGTACGCTCCCCGCGGCCCGGTCACAAGGTTCGCCACTTCTACGTTTCCATCGGCCGACGTTCGCAACAATGCGGCAGACGTGCAATTCGCGGACCCCGAAAGCAAGACATCACGTGACTCAAGCCGAAGCAGATAGAACTTTGCGTGAAGCCTCGTCTTTTGTCGATCGACCGGCCTAACCTTGATTCCGAATTCGCTCGCGAGTCGCTCGAGGGTTCGGGCATCGATTGAAGCGAATTCAGGTTGAACGAGAACCTCAATTGATCTCGGCTTGAGGCGCTGTATCAGCGTCCTCAAGGCGACCAGCGCCGGATCGAAATAGGGCGCCAGAAGTGTGAGCTCGAAGACTGGCTCTGATCCAACGATCGCGACCAACTGATCGAGGAGCGATCTGTGGAGGTTGTGGCGAACCGGAGAAAGGTGGCTACTGCCCGAGCCAAGCCAGTCCACCCGCGAGAGCAATAGGTTGAGCCGCTCTGCACAAAGAGGATCGACCCCAGCGGTGAGATGTCGCAAGAGCTCAGCTATTGAGGTGAATGGATTGGGGCCGTCTTCTGGATACCTATAAAGTGCGTACTGCTCGCCGGGACCAGCCATTCCCGGCATGGTGGCGTTACCGCTCCCAACGAACAACCGACCATGGTTCTCGCCCGCGAGCAACAGGACCTTGGGATGAAACCGATTGGCGGCCCTAGCCGCCGCTACAAGATATGCACGATTAGCTGCGCGTACAGCGCCGATTTGAGCTGACTGATCCATCTCGTCGAGCATCTGCTGGTGATCTGCGACCACGATTCTGTTGCGAACCGCGGGCAAACGCGCCAGTAGCGCTTTCTCGATCCAGTCGAGTTGAAGTGTGTATGTAAGTACGGCCGCATGCTCGAAGTTCCCATCGACCTCATCAAGGAGTTTCAGCTCCATTTACAGGTCGCCCTCTCGCAGAAACCGGAGCCCCTCCTCGGTCAGTGGGTGATCTGCCTGCAACGGATCGCTAGCAAGACCCAGTTCGCGTATGTGGGTAGACAGGGACTCGTAGCGCGACGAGGCAAAATCGACCTCAACGGAATGACCAAAGAAGCGGAGACCTCCATCTTCTCTTTGGAAGCGGAAGGTGTTGCGCGGCAGTTTGCTAAGAGCTACCCGGAGATGGAGGCGGATGATTCTTTCAGTGAGGTCATAAGCGGCAGCGAATATTGGTGTGTCGTCGAGCGATTGACTCTCAACCCAACTCGCAAGCTGGTCCAGAGAGATGCCATCACCCTGTCCTGCACGGCGGAACTCTGCTGCGAGGTTGGCTGGCAATCCAGCAGGTAGGCGGCTGACCGCAAGGAGCATTAGTAGGGGAGCCAGAACGTTTGCGTTCGGGTTTGGCGACTTGCTCCAACCTTGTCGAATGGTGGTAGCTAGAGACGATTCCGCCAGTTGGCTGGAAGGCGACAAGGGATTGGCGCCATAGCGAGCCTGCCAAAGGTCGAGATCATGGACAGATGAGGTGCTGTCGAGACCTGATCCGGATATACCAACTTGCGATGCGAGCGCCTCTAGATCGATTCCTTCACGCAGATGGTCTCGGAACTCCTCCAGTCTGATGGGTCGCGTGATGCCGTGATTTGATTCTCCCCATCGACAGAGATAAGACCACATGCTGGACAGGGCCAAGGAGACATACTCGCGTGCCTGCCATAGGCGCCAGCACTCCCGCCATTCCAAGAGATCTTTATCCGGCTGCCAATGAGCTCCCTCCGAGCTTTCACCGAAGTAGAGGAGTTGCCGGAATGTTTCGTCATCAACCCTATGCCCCTGTGTGTCAGCCAAGAGATTGAGGTACAGGCGCATGCTCCGGCGACGTGCCTCTGCAGCGCGTCCTGAGTGAAGGAACACATCGAGTAGCAGGTCATGATCCGAGCACCGGGGATCGGCGGTTCGGCAGAGGCAGGCAACCTGGGCGTACTGGACGATGTCGTCGAGTAACATCTCGTCGGAATCGAAATGGCTTATGTAGTAGGAGGTATCGGCGACCGATTCTCGGAAGTGTTCTGCAAGCTGCCTACCGAGCAGCGTAGGTCGATCTATCGGACTCGGTAGGCCGCGTCCGCCCGGCAGTATTAGACCTAACCCCGCGGCGACCGAGCGGTAGTAGTACCCCCAACCTCCGAGGGGGTTGTCCATGTAATCAACGTCGGTGCGATATGAAGGCTCGCGTCGCATCGCCTTGCCGCGGGTCAGGCCGGCTCCGTTGACGTTGCTCATCTCAGCAGGATGGGTCGGTTGTTCACACATGAAGCAGGCCAGAGAGTGGACATACTCGTGTGGCCTGAAGAACTTTGCGTACTCCGTTGGACTTGCAATCTTCTTCTCGTCCTTCCAGTACTCGTCGAGAACGAATAGGTAAAACGACTGATATCTCGGATGCGTGGTCACAACGTTCAGTTCGGGGAGCAGCTGCGCCAACACCCCAAACGAGTCGATTCCAGTAAGGCCAAGATGGTCACGGCCTCCACCAGGACGCTCGTACCGCGAGGGCTTGGTTAACCACATCGGTACGGCAGAGGGCAACGCTGGCATGGCGATTGCAGGAGGCTATATCAAGCGTCGCACTGTCGCATTCGGCGCCGAGCTGCCTCTGCCTCGATCAATGACCTCGTGAGCACAGTTACTTCGAAGTCCGTGGGCGGGCGATAGGCTGCGCCGAACAGAAGCTCCGACAGGCACGCAAGGCGACGTGGGTTCTGGGGCAGATGATGGCGTGCGTAGTTCACCTTGTAGTCGCCGCCTTCAAAGCCAAGGCACCCGAGGGCTGTGACTCGCTCCTTGTCAAGGAGCTCGCCCTCCGGGATCCATCCCTTGGAACCGACCTCGCCCAGCAGCGCTCCGTCGTGGAGCATGTACTGCACATAGGAGTCGGGACTGCCGCGCAGCTCGAAGATCACGAAGTCGCGGTTCTCACGCTCTGACAGCAGCCGATCGAGGGCCTTCTCGAACAGCGCCAGCCGGATCTCCCTCTTCACGCCGGCATCGTCTGGAAACCTGGCGACAGCTGTCGGCTGCCTTCGCGGCGCCGTCCGGGACTTGGCAGGGGTACTTGCGCTTCTCATGCCACCACCTTCCCGCCATTGCGCGACAGCTGTTTGTCGCGTGCCGACAGAAATTTCAGCCGGCGCGTTGCGCCCGAGGCGGCCTCCGCGCCCGCACCCCGCTGACGAGCTTCTTGTGTTCGGCAACCAGGCGACGGAATTCCGCCGGCGCTAGCAACCCATAGGTGTTGGCCATCTTCCCCACCTCATCGCTGACAGAGCGCCGAAGTTCGGCTGGCTTGACTACCTCGCATGAACCGCCCCAGCCGAGCACCCAGTGACGTATCTCCAGCCAGTGCCCAATCCGAAGGGTCATTCGGAGGCGTCCTCCAGACAGCTCCTCAAGCACCTGGCTCGGATGCCAGATGGTCTCGCGCACGCGCGCGGCGACGTCCGGCTGAAAGATCAGCTCGGCTTCGATCGGATCACTGCTGCCCCATATCCCCCAGGCACTCTTCAACTGTTCGTCCACCGAAAAGCCTTTGGGGCTCTCGAACCGCTCGTCCCTGATTCGAGCATCGAGGATCCTTTCGACTTTGAAAACTCGGGGAGCTCGGGCCGCTTGATCCCAGGCCAGGAGGTAGCAGGAGTGCCCAAACCAGCCGGGCTCGAGGAACAGCGGCCATATGCGCCGAGCCTTTTCGGGAGCTGTCTGATAGCGGATATCGACCTGACGTCGACCCGCCCACGCAGTCGCGAGCAGGCCAAAGACTCGGGAGTAAGTAGGGTTCATCGGTTTCGCGCTTAGGCCAAATGCGGCGTTCGCGAGTGGCTGGCGCAGGGGTTCGGGCAATACCGCGGCCAGCTTCTCGTACGCAGCGGCTGTATGAGCATCGGCTTTATCGGCATGGCGGAGCATCAGTCGGGCGCTAAGCAGCAGCCCGATCGCTTCCTGCAGGCTGAATGCGATCGGCCGCAGCCAATACTCCTCTCTTACCACCCACCGACCGTTGGCGCCGTAGAAGGGGACCTGGAGCTCAACCTCCAACGCGCCGATGTCCCTCTGGACGGATCGCTGGCTCACACCAAGTCGATCAGCGATTTGGCGGGTCGATAGCCCGGCCGGCGCAGCCTGAAACATGCGAAGGAGGTGGATTAGCCGAACGATCCGGTCGCCTTTTTCGAAGCCGTCTTCCGCAACCAAGGCGCCGAAATTATCCCACCGGATTCCGCGACGCCCGCGCGACAGGCAGCTGTCGCCTCTACCCTGCAGACTGCTAGCGATGCACAACGCCGAAGGCGTCTTGGTCCTGAGCGCAACCGATCTGGTTAGCCATCTGGAATGCGAGCATCTGACACAGCTCGAGCGCATGGCCGCGCTAGGCGAGGTCAAGCGTCCCGATCGGAAGGATCCTTCGCTCGATCTTCTAAGCACACTCGGCGAGGAGCATGAGCGGTACCACTTGGAGCGCTACTCGAAATCGGGGCTCAATGTCGTTGTTGTCGAGCAGCGTGCTTTCACGGTAGACCAGCTGAAGGGAGCGGAGGCCCAGACGGTCCAAGCGATGCGCGACGGCGCCGATGTCATCTATCAAGGCACGTTCTTCGACGGCCGATGGACCGGTAGGGCTGACTTCCTGATCAAGGTCGCCGGGCCAAGCGAACTTGGCGCCCACTCCTATGAGGTCGTCGACGCCAAGCTGGCGCGGCACGCCAAGACGCGAGCGCTGCTGCAGGTAGCGATCTACTCCGACCAGCTTGCGAGGCTACAGGGTCGGCAACCTCTCAACATGCATCTGATCCTCGGTGATGACACTGAGCAGGTCTTTCGCGTGGATGACTTTGTCTCTTACGCGCGGACTGCTCTCAACCGCCTCGAGACGGTCCTTGCTAACTCCCCACTCCCGACCTATCCGGACAAGGTCCACCACTGCGACATCTGTCGCTGGCGCGATGTTTGCGAAAAGAAGCGGCGTGATGACGATCACCTGTCCCTAGTCGCCGGTATTCGCCGTGACCAGATCCGCCGGCTGGCAGCAGCATCGATCCCCACCACAACCGCGCTTGCCGCCAGTGCTTGGGCAGTCGAGGGCATCGGGCAATCTGCGCTGGACCGAATCCGCACCCAGGCGGAGCTTCAGGTCGCAGCAGCGAGGACCGGAGAAAGGCAGTATGCATTGGTCCAGGAGCAGACACCGGGCCTCGGCCTCGGAGCCCTTCCCGAGCCATCCGGAGGAGACCTCTTCTTCGATATAGAAGGCGATCCGTATGTCGCCGAAGGCGGACTCGAATACCTATTCGGCGTCGCTCACCTCTCAGACGGATCGCGTCAGTACCACTCCTGGTGGGCTCATGACCGAGCCCAGGAAAAGATCGCATTCGAGGAATTCGTCGATTTCGCAATGGATCGATGGCAGCGCGATCCGGACCTGCACATTTACCACTACGGCAGTTACGAGACGGAAGCCCTGAAGCGACTGATGGGTCGCCAAGGGACTCGCGAAAACGAGATCGACCGCATGCTGCGCGGCGGTGTCTTCGTCGACCTGTATCAGGTGCTCCGCCAAGGGGTTCGCATCTCGGAGGAGGCTTACTCACTAAAGAACGTCGAGCGTTTTTACAGGCCCAAGCGCACCGAGTCAGTGCTGGACGCCGGCTCAAGCATCGTCGAGTACGAACGATGGCGCCGTGAAGGAGACAAGAACGTCCTAGTCGAGATCGAGCGATACAACCAGACTGACTGCGAAAGTACTGCGCAGCTTCGCGACTGGTTGGACGACCGCCGGGCCGAAGCCATCGGGTACGGCCTCCCTCTGTCACGCCCAGAGCGGCGGGATCCTGAACCAGCCCGGGAGTTGTCGGAAGCAGCGGCTGCTGTTCATGGCCTCACCGAGGCGTTGCTGGCCGGCGTCCCGGACGCTCGGATCGAAAGAGATGACCAGGAGCAGGCGCGATGGCTGTTGGCACAATCGCTCAGCTGGCATCGGCGAGAAGCGAAGGCGGACTGGTGGGCCTACTTCCAACGCCTCGCCATGACAGACGACGAGCTTATCGAGGATACCGAGGCGATCGGAGGACTCGAGTTTGTTGGCGACATCGCGCATTTAAAGCAGTCGGTCATTCGTCGGTACCGTTTCGATCCAAGTCAGGAGTACAAGATCGCCATCGGCGATACCCCGGAAGATCCGCGGCGTCAGGAGAGAGCCGGTGATGTGGTGGGGCTGGATCCGTTTGCCGGAACGATCGACCTCAAGCGTGGTATGCGGCGCCCATGGCCGCATCCCACAAGCCTGATTCCAGCTCGTCCTTTCTTTACGACCGAACAGCGCCAGGCTATCCAGCGCTTGGCCGAGCGCGTGCTGCAATCAGGCTTTGGCGTCGCTGGCATCGAAGCGGCGTCGGACCTGCTACTTAGATCAACACCGCGGATCACGGGCAGGGCCTCGGGCGCATCCATTGTCTCCCGGACGAGGATCCTGGCGCAGCAGCGCGGACTGTTGTCACGCAGCTGGAGGCTACTTGCCTGCCGATCCAAGGTCCGCCTGGAACCGGGAAGACATATACGGGCGCGCGGATGGTCATCGATCTAGTGGCGGCTGGGCGCAAGGTCGGGGTCACCGCGACAAGTCACAAGGTCATTGGCAACCTTCTGCTGGCGATCATGGACGCGAGCCTCGAGGAAAGCCGTCCCGTGCGGGTGATGCAGAAATGCGATGAGCACGAGTTCTGTGGCCACACGGATGTCGAGCCGACTACCGACAACGGAAAGGTCTTGGCAGCTTTGCTCAGTTCCTCGGCGGACGTCGTCGGCGGCACAGCGTGGCTGTGGAGCCGGCCGGAGTTTGCGAGATCCGTTGACACCCTCTTCGTCGATGAAGCGGGACAGATGTCGCTTGCCAACGTCCTGGCGGTCGCCGGCGCCGCACGCAACATCGTTCTCCTCGGCGATCCAAGACAATTGGCACAGCCCTCAAAAGGGTCTCATCCGAAGGGATCGGACCTCAGCGCGCTGGATCACGTGCTCGGCGCAGCGGCGACGATCACGCCGGAGCAAGGTATTTTCTTCGGAACGACTTGGCGCATGCACCAGAACGTGTGCGGATTTGTCTCAGCCGCGTCGTACGAGGGACGGCTGCATCCAGACGAATCCTGCAACCAGCAGTGGGTGCATGCACCTGGAGCGCTGACAGGCCCTGGTATCAGCCATCTGCCTGTTAGTCACTGGGGAAACCGAACATCGTCCGAAGAAGAGGCGGCTGTCGTCGCGCGGCTGGTCAACGACCTTCTTCGTGGCGAGTGGCGGGATCGGGATGGAACAGTTCGCCCGATTCGGCTGAAGGACATCCTAGTCGTGGCCCCTTTCAACGCCCAAGTCCAACTTCTTCAGGCCATGCTGCCTCAATACTCTCGGGTCGGCACGGTCGACAAGTTCCAGGGTCAGGAGGCTCCCGCCGTCATCTACACGCTGGCCACCTCGTCGCCCGACGACCTGCCACGAGGCATGGAGTTTCTCTTCAGCCTAAATCGCCTCAACGTGGCAGTGAGTCGTGCACAGAGTCTGGCCGCCGTCATTTATAGCCCTGAGCTATTGAGAGTGCGGGCGCACACGCCCGAGCAGCTCAGGTTGGCAAACGCGTTCTGCCTCTTAGTCGAGACTGCAACGACGATAGAAACCTAGACAGATTGTCCTAGCTGTCGTTCTCGACAACGTAGTCATGAGGATGAGGTTCCGCGACCTTCTTCAGACGTTGAGCCACGTCGAAGAGTCCCGGTTGATCAGCCTCGGCGGCGACTCTCGGAGCCTGCAGGTAGGTTGGCATGACGAACGGTGGCAACTGCGGCTTCTTGCCCGTCTCCAGCAGATCCCGAATGCTGAGGATCTGTAGCTTCGGGTAGTCGCGCTTCCAAACCTCGGAACGGAACAATCCCGCCGTGTCAGCCTCAAGCTGCATCTCCTTGGTCGGCTCCTCCAATGTGAGGAATAAGCCGATGGCCGCCTTCTCGCGTTCTACCGTCCCTTTCAAATCGCGCACCATCGCGCTGTTGACGTGGCCGCTCTTAACGCTGACAAGTACCGTTTGCAGTACGCCGTGCTTGTCGGTGAACGTGATCACACCGTCGATGCCCCGGTCGGGACCCTTCTTCTCCTTGCCGCCTACCGGTTGGGCGTCCACGAGGGTGAGCGCCCAGAACTGGAACTGATAGCGCCCGCTGGGGCTCTGTGCGAATTGGCGAGCACCTTCGACTTCGGTCGGTTGACCTAGGACCTTCACCGTCTCCATGCCAAAGCTGTCTTTGAGTCTGGCTTTCATCACAGCGATAGCCAAGTAAGTGATGTCAATACCGATCCAACGGCGGGTCAGCTTCTGTGCGGCGATGAGAGCTGTGCCACAACCACAGAACGGGTCCAGAACAATGTCGCCTGGGTTGGACGCCAGTTCGACAATGCGCTCAAGCAGGGCTTCTGGTTTCTGTGTTGGATAGCCCAGCCTCTCTTTCGCCTGAGAGTTTATGGGAGGGATGTCGTCCCAAATGTCCTGGAGCGGTTGGCCCGGATTGTCATCTATGTACCTCTTGTACTCAGGCATGCCTGACTTCGTATAGACGAGCCGCCCTTGGCGCTCGAACTCCGCCATCTTTTCTTTCGTGTAGGCCCAGTAGCGGCCTTTGTACGGTCGGACCGACTTACCCGATGGGCTCGTCCACTCGTACAGGGTGTCTCCTCCTGGTTTCGCAGCGGTCAGGTCGCCCAACCGGTATCGCCGACCGGTCACAGGCTCCACATGCCGATAATGGCTTTCGATGTACTCCTTGCTGAACGGAATCATCACGACGTTGCGCGTGGGTACCGCACTCTTGGAGTAGAAGAAAATGACATCGTGTGTGCGACCGAGATGCACCGCGCCTTGAGTCGTGTCGGAGTGCGCCGAGCTTCGCTTCCATACAATTTCGTTTTGGAAATTCCTCGCGTCAAAGATGGCATCGAGTACCAGCCTGAGATAGGGACCAGCCGTAGGGTCGCAATGAAGGAAAATCGACCCAGTCGGCTTCAGCACCCGATGGAGTTCGACGAGACGTACTGACATCTCGACGATATAGGCCATCATTGGGTTGTCGCCAATCCCCTTGCGTAGAGCGGCCACAATGCTGGTCACGGGATCGGGTACGCGCCCCTCGTGGCGGGCTGAGTTCGTTAGGTAGGCGTACACCTTCTCGGCATTCGGTCCCCAGTGCCAGGCATCCTCGAATGCAACGAGCTGGGCATCTGTGTTTCGGCCGGCCTCGTTCTTGAAGATGACGTTGTAGTTACGCTCAGAGTTGAAGGGCGGGTCGAGGTAGATAAGATCGACCGATTCGTCCGGAATATAGCGCCGGAGAATGTCAAGGTTGTCGCCGTAGTAGAGGACATTTGTCTCCAGCACGGCCGCAGTCTACCTAAGGTGCATCGAGCTGCCGGCAATCGAGGGCGTCACGCCACGAACCGGTGCTGGTTGTGCCAATCCAAGAACTCGGGATTCGGCCTGTCTGCTGGCCGGGTCGGTTCGAGCAACCTTTGGCCAGTCATCGCCAGATACTCCTCGCCGTTGTGGAACTCGTCCCTCAGCCGCTTGCTGACGACGACGTCCATCTCCGGGGACACAGTCATATACCCCCGGTCGAATAGTGCATGCAGGTCGCGCCGCAGCAGCAGCCCGTTGTCGATGCGATGTTCGCCACCCTCTCCGTAAGGCTTGATGTGAGCGGCTTCTAGCACAGGCAATACGCGTTCCCCGGTGATAGCGCATCTGCGCGCGTAGGCATCGATGATGGCTCCCTGAAATGATCCTTGGCCCAGTCGCGGAAACTTGAAGACAGGAGGACCGTATCGCGGGCCAACTGGTTCCCGCACGGACACGACCCCGGCGTCGGACGGTCGACTCGACAGAAGACCCTGGACTCGCTGCCAGAGGGATTGCCCCGGCTCCTCGTCCAGGCTATATCCCCGCCCCGACTGAATATTCATCTTCCAGTCGGGCGCTTCAATCCAGTCACGCTCGTCAAAGAATGCGGGCTGCTCGAGCATGATGCATCCGACTGGGTAATCTTCCGTCGGAGCCCGCGTCACCCGATACTTCTCGATCCGGCGGCGCATCTCGATCAGTGACTCGACCCCATTTTTAACTTCGAAGAAATCCCATGCCATGCTCACCGGCAGCATCACGTAACGTGCAAAGAAACCGACCCCAACTATGCGATCCCAGGGCCTATGCAACTTGAAGAAGAAAGGCTCGCCTGGCGAGAGTGCACGGAACGCATGCGGGTTCGGCTGCCAGAAGTTGACCTCGTCGATTCCTTCAAGCTTGCGCAGCTGGCTGAACCAATCCCAATCGGTGATGCCGACAAACGCAGTCGGGGGCCTGTAGCCACTCGGCACGTTTTGTCAGCCAGCCTTGCGGAAGCGCTCGTAGCGCTCTGCTAGAAAGTCGACGTTGGGGCGCAGTGCCTTCTGCCGGGGGACAGAAATGATCTGGCCGTCGAAGCCTTGCAGTCCCACCTTGAGCATCGGACCGTCGGCCTCGCGGAGGACGTCATGTCTGACCTCAATCTTCAGATCGGGGCGAACACCCAGGATGTCGGCATCGAAGGCCGCATGGTGCAGCTTGCACAAGGCGAGTCCGTTCGGAACCACGGGCTCGCCGAGCGGATGCTTGTCCGGCAGGATGTGAGCTGCGTCAAGCAACTCCCAGTGGCGCAGGCGGCACACGGCACACGTCTCTTCGTAGGCATCCAAGACTCGGACTCTGAAGAGTGACTGATGCAAACGCTTAGTCATCAGGGTCGCGAGATACGCGCGTCGTGGCGCATCGGCGACCGTGACAGCAGGCTCGACGTCCGAGACATCTTCGGTGAGGATCGTGAAGGTCAGTCGGGCTGGATCGTCACCGACCACGTAAACAGGCCATTCAGCGTGGTAAAGGCCCGGCCGGTGTCCGTGAAAGTAGACCAACGGCACGTGCTCGACCATCGCACGACGCAAGCCCGCATTGTCCGGATGGCGGGGATCGGTTCCCCGATACCTGTAATGGACGCCCTCATACGTCGGTTCGTCGTCGTAGGGCCTCTCCTTGCCCGGGATCTCAGGCACGGTGGTGATGCTCAACGGCAGCTCACAAACGGCTGGCTTGAAGATGCCTGGAGGACCGAGTAGTGGGACGCGCCGCCCATCCAATTCAAAGCCTCGTTCGAGAACGCGTCGGGGGAGCACGGAGCCACCGTGCAGGGTGGTCTGCTCCTTTAGGAACTTGAACGCAGCCACCCTTACGACTCTGTCGAGGTCGGCTCCCACTGGCCCGGAATCTTAGGGTCCGGCCGACCGGCCGGCTGAACGCCGTCTTAAAGGGCTGGGTTGGCGCCGGCCATTCGCGTCAGGTAGCGTCCGCCGGTGGCCGCTGCCGCCAACGACCGCTCCTTGTTGGAAGCCTTGATCGGGCCCTCTGCGAGCCGCGCCGTGACGGTCGATCTAGCCAAGCTCCTGGAAGCCGACGACGGCCAGTTGGCTAGCCTCGGACTCGCACGACCAGCCAGACGCCGACTCCTCGCGTGCGCGGAGGTAGCCCGCAGATATCAACCTCGTGTCTCGCTACCCGAGCCGATCACTGGACCCACCCAAGCTCTTGGACACCTGGCCGAGCTCCGATGCCTTGATACCGAGACGTTGGCTGTCGTGCTGCTGGATGTCCGGCTCAGCCTGATCTCGGTTGAGACCATTGCGATCGGGACCGTGGCTCATGTGTCTGTGGAGCCCCGCGAAGTGTTCGCTCCAGCCGTCTCTGCCCGCGCCACCTCCGTACTCCTCGCGCATAACCACCCCTCCGGAGACTCGGAACCAAGCCCTCACGACGTCGACTTCACGCGAGCAATGGTCGAGGCAGGGCGCGTCCTCTGTATTGAGGTGGTTGACCATCTGATCGTCACGCGCCGGAACTACTACAGCTTCCGGCGAGCTGGACGCCTCTGACGCTGGCTAACTAGCCCGAGCTCGGTCCGGCTGGCGGCCGGAGCCGAGATCTCGTCAAGTTGCCCCTCAGAGGACGCGTCCTTTCTAAGAAAGGACGGTCCGCTTTCGGGGCCGAATTCAAAACGGCGTCCGGGAGGGCTCGCCAGAGGACGCTCAAAGGACGCCTCGTTGTTAGCGTCGACCCGATGAAAACGAGCTTCGTCCCGGGTCGCGACGACCATCACCGCGTCGCTGGCGCTTCTAGGCGGGCGGTTTTTGGCTTCTTGGCGGCCTTTGTGCGGCCGGTTAGGACCGACCGAAGCCGCCAGGAAACGCCTCCGCGAATACGGAAGGTGGATGGAAGGCGTTCGGAACGCGCCGGCGACGCACGGAAGGTGATCGGAAGGTGTTTGCCGCCGCCGAGCCGACATCGCGAATTCAGAGCACCCGGCGACAAATGCCTCAATCCGACCTCAGAAGGCGTCCCGAAGGCGGTTGGAAGGTGGGCGGTTGGTACAGAAGGCGGTGCGAAGGCGCCCGCCTGCGACGGTGGGGTCAATTTCATCGAGGGGTAATGCGTGATCAATTTCAATCGGATACTTCGGGACCGCTTAGCGACCTTGGCGCTGCTCGCGGTACCTCGGCTCAAGGTGGGTAGCCCACTCCGCAGCTTGGCGAACAGCGAGCGGAGGAGCTTCAGCGACTCTTCGACGCTGTCAATAGCGCTCTCCACGGACTGGAGTTTGTAGTGCCTCACCGCCGTCGTGCAGCCCGTGTCGTGAAGGTCGCTGCCCCAGCAATGGCTCTGCCGCCCGCCGCTGCGGTCTACGAGCCCGCCCGATGGGTGGGCGCCTCCGCTCAGGCCTGCTGGCGGCTTGAGGTCACCAGTGCCCACAAGTCGCCGGAGGGCGCACAGGCGTCGCACAAGAGTCGTTTGGCCGCGACCGATTTGGACCACCTCGATGTGGATTGTTGGTCATGAAGAAATCGCGGCCAGGAAGTCGCCTCCTCGTCCAAACCACCCTCGGCCACGTCGTTGTGAATACCGAAGGTGGACGGAAGGTGATCGGAAGGTGGAACCGACCGAACGATTTCGACCACCTCATTGGAGATCTATTGGATATGAGCACGTGTGGGCGGTTGCATGCCTCCATCTGGACGATGGCAGCGTGTCGGGGACCCGACCTTCGACCGAGTGGTTGCCAGAAACGCAGTGATTCGAACTCAGAGGACGCGTCCTCTGAAGAAAGGACGCAAGAGAGGACGCTCAAGCGCTTCCAGGATCGCCCTTCTCAAGGGAGATTCGAAGTGCATGGACAGTCACGCGGAATCAAGACACAAGTTTCTCCGCCGACCGCGCGAGCTTGGACGAGGCGGCTTCCGTATTGGGACGGCGCACGGAAGTCGTTCGGAAGTCGTTTGCCGGCGACGGAAGTCGTTCTGGAGTCGTTTTGGCTTGGGGCACCGGCTCCTCGAACTCAGGCGAGCGAGTGCCGGGCGGCCCGAAACCACCTCAGAAGTCGCTCAGAAGTCGTTTTGGAGTCGGCCTGTTGGTACAGAAGTCGGTGCGAAGGCGCCCGCCTGCGAGGTTAGAGCGAATCCAACAAAGGGGTGATGGCATGAACAGATTGGGTCGGATCCTTCGGAACTCCTCAGCCACATTGCCGCTACTCTTCCTGCCTCGACTCGCGACACCCAGCCCAAGCCCGCAGCCTGGCGAGCTGCAAGCAGAGCAACTTCAGCGGCTCGTCAACGCGATCAACAGCGACCTTCAAGGACTGGTGGCCGTCCTAGCGCACGCCGCGGTGGTCGCCGCCCACGTTGTGGCCGTCGCCGCCGTGCCGATGGCGCTGCTGTGGTTGGGCATCAAGGTCGGTGGCCCGCGCGTCCATCAGGCCATGCACCAAACCCGCCTGGTCACCATGCGGATCGTCCCGCCGGCCGAGGGCGTCTACGAGCCGACGCGCTGGGTCGCCCTCTTCAGGATGCTGTACGCGATCGCGCTGCCTTGGTGGAGGCGGGCGATCATTGGTCAGCCCTGGCTCACCTTTGAGCTGGAAGCCGTGGAAGGTCAGTTGACCGCCCGCTGCACCTTCCTCAAGGACCTCGAGACCTTGGTGACAAGGGCTGTCCAGAGAGCCTTGCCAGGTGCAGACATGGTGCCGGTCGAGGTCACGGCTCGCAGTGCGGGCCGGCAGGCTGCTCGAGTCCGCCTCCACCTATGGCGCGAAGACATTTACCCGCTCAGCGGATCCGCCTCTGACTCGTTCGCGGCCGCCGCTCAGGCACTCGCTCAGGCGGGCGACGGAATGATCCAGATCGCGATGGCGCCAGAGACCGGCTGGGAGAAGCGCGCTGGAAGGCGCCTGGACCAGCTCAGCGGTTTCGACAGACACGAAAGCTTCGTCTCGAAGCTGATCCGCCTGCCCATGGACCTCGTGTACGACTTCTGGTTCAGCTACCCCAAGCCGACCTCGACCCCCGCACCCGCCCGGCGCCGCGATCAGCCATTGCCGACTGGCAACAAAGCTGCGCGGGCCTGCTGGCGCGTGGAGGTCCGGCTGTGTTGTTGGGGACCGACGACGAAGGCTGCCATCCCGGGATTGAAGCCCATCGTCGCTGCCTTCTACGCTGCCGAAGGCGAGAACAGTCTTCGCCCAGAGATGGTGTGGTGGGCGCCGGCCTTCGACAAGGCGCTCGAGGGCCGCCTTGGCCCGGGCCGTTCCTCAATGGTGCTCTCGCCCGAGGAACTGCCACTGCTGTTCCATCTACCGCTGCCCGACGTTCCGATGGACTCGGCGCGCATACGGATCATGCCGCAGCACAGAGGAGACAACGGGATCGGCACATCGCTTTCCCACCTGGATGGCGTGATCAAAGTGCCGGTGAAGATCAGCCAGGAGGACCGGCGCGAGCACGTCCACATCCTCGGCCCGACCGGGGTCGGTAAGAGCACGATGCTGCTAAACCTCGCGCTGCAGGACATCGATGTCGGTGACGTCGGTGTCGGCGTCATCGATCCCAAAGGCGACCTGGTCCGCGACCTACTTGAGCGCATTCCGTCGAAGCATGCGGACCGAATCGTGCTCATCGATCCTTCGATTCGCGAGCGACCGATCGGGCTGAACGTCCTCGAGTGTCCCGACCCAGTTGAGCGCGAGCTCGTGACCGACGCCGTGGTCACGATCTTCCGCAAGAGCTTCGAGCGGTTCTGGGGGCCACGGACCGACGACGTGCTCCGCGCCGCGCTGCTCACGTTGCTCCGCCATCCAGGGACAACTCTCACCGAGGCCCCGCTGCTTCTCCTCGACAAGCGCGTGCGCTCAAGGCTGACGAAGAACCTCGGCGATCCAGTTGGCCTGAAGCCGTTCTGGCAGGAATACGACGCCCAGAGCGATGGCCAGCGACTGCAGATGGTCGGTCCGGTCCTAAACAAGCTGCGCACGTTCCTTCTCCGGTCGACGGTGCGAAACGTGCTCGGCCAGAGCCAATCGACCATCGACTTGCAACAGATCATCGATCGGCAAGGCATTCTCTTGGTTAACCTCGCCAAGGGCGAGCTGGGCGACGAAACTAGCCGCTTGCTGGGCGCTTTCGTGGTGTCACGGATCTGGCAGGCGGCGACGGCGCGATCGAGCCGCCCTGAGATATGGCGCCCGGACTTCAACCTCTACCTAGACGAGTTCCACGACTACCTGTACCTGCCGCAGTCGATCGACGAGATCCTGGCCCAGGCGCGCGGCTACAGGCTCAGCCTCACTCTTGCCAATCAGCACCTCGCGCAGCTGCACGAGTCGACTCGACAGGCGCTGACCGCCAACGCCCGCACGCGCGTCGTGTTCCAGCTAGGTCCTGATGATGCGCGCGTCGTGGCGCGGGACTTCGAGCCGATGACGGTCCATCAATTGCAATCGCTGGCCCGCTTCCAGATCGCCGTTCGCCTGAACATCGACGGTCATACGTCGCCTCCTTTCACTGGCTTGAGCTTGCCGGCGCCGGCAGCGCTTGGTGAAGGTCATGCCAACGAGTTGAAGTTCAAGAGCGTGCAGCGCTATGGCCGCCCGGTTGGCGAAGTCGAGGCGGAGATCGTCGCCCGACTCCAGAGCTTTGGGGCCAGCGGGCCCTTCAAGGAGATCGCATGAACGCTGCGCGCAACTATTCGCGCCTCCAATTCGGAGGGCCTTCGCGCATTACTTCGCGCCATGGCGCGAATGGGCATCGCAGTTCGAAGTTGGCGATTTCCTCCCCGGGACTATCTTCCACTCTCGAACTTCGAATAGATGACCAACCTCATTCCTCGGGCGCAGACTCACTCACTCCGCGGGACGTGGCCATCCTCATAGCGCTCGATTCGTACCGCTACCTGGACCGCAACCAAATCCAGACGCTCTTCTTCACCGGTCCGCGTAGCTGCCAGTACCGGCTTCGCTGGCTCGTCCACCACGGACTGATGCACACCTGGCGCGTGGTCATGCGACCAGGACGCTTGTGCCGTGCGTCGATCTTTCTCTTGTCGCGGCGGGGCGCGGCGGCGCTGGCGGAATGGATCGACGCCGAACCACTGTCGATCGTGCGCCGGGCGGAGCACGCGCTTGAGCGGCGGTTCCACCTGGTTCATCAGCTGGACGCCAATCAGTTCTTCGTCGACCTAGCTGGCGTAACTCATGGGTTGTCGGACTGCGGCCTGTACCACTGGGTCGGCGAACACGGCGTGGCGAATGCCTACGCCGAAGGCGATGAGCGAGGTCCGATCCCAGACGGCTGGGGCCGGCTCCTCACGCCGGACCGCGAGGTACTGATCCATCTCGAGTGGGATCGCGGCACTGAGCAACCGCGTCGCCTTCGAGCAAAGGTCGTCGGGTACGCGGCGTACTTCACCGATCGGCCGGGCGCTCGCGCCAACCAGGTCTTGTTCGTCGCGCCAACGGAGGAACGCGAGCGGCAGATCCTCAGCTTGATTCGCGATTACGTCGACGCTGACCGAGAGTGCTGCCGTTTCTGGACTACAACGACCGCCTTCATCGCGGCGTCGGGTCCGCTCGGCGAGGTGTGGGCCGGCGGCGGATCCCGCCGGGTCTGCATGAAGGCAATGGACGGACTGCCTCGCTCCGAACGTGACGTCGACGCGAGCATCGGCAAACCGCGGTGGTGGCTGCGACGGCCAGGTGGAGGTGCAGGCTCGTGAATTTCCGAGGGGTCTGCGTCGGACCCCCGAATTTCAAAGGAGTGTTGAAGTAATGAGTAGTCCAGCAGCAGTCAGAGACAGCCGCGTAGGTTTGGTCGTCGTCCTGTCACCTGACGCGGTCCGAATCGCCTGCGCCTCGAGGGGATGGAGTTTGTCCGAGCTCGCACGGCGAGCTCGCATCTCGCGTCCGACGTTGGCAGCCGCGTTGCGAGGCCAGCCGGTGCGAGCGCGGACCGCCTGGAAGTTGGCCCATGCGCTGGAACAACAGCCTTCAGCGCAACTATCGGCGCTGCTAGGAGCTGCGTGAGCGTGAGCGGTGATCTGGGTGAATGCGTTCGGACGCTGGTGCAGGCAATCTTCAGACTCGCCTTCTGCGACTACATCGGAATCGCGTACGGCCACGACGATCCTGGTCCCGACAAGTGGATCAAGCTCAAACCCGAGCTGCAAGCGGACGCGGCGACGTTTCTGACAAGCCTGTGGGGAGCTCACCTCGGAGACCTAGCGGGCCTGACCGCGACGACCGTCTTGAAGCAAGCACAGAGGAACCTCGTTCAGCGTCCCACAATGCTGCCGAAGCCAGAGAGAGCCACTGAGCCCATGCAGCTGATCGCCACGAGTGAGGAGCTGGGAAACCGCCTTCAAGAGGATGGTGCGGTTGCGGCTTGAACCACGAGGGGCCAAAGTCTGCCCCCTGCTACCTGGGTCGAACGATCGACCCTTACAGGCTCCTCAGACCGAGACGACGATGCGCTCGCCCGTCGTGCCTGTTGAGCTGTTTCTTTCGAATCCCAGCACTAGGCGCATGCCGCCGGCCTCCACCACTCGGGCAAGGGTCGAGAGACTCGGAACGTGCCTTCCGCACCCCGTCGGCGAGCGCGCGTCGACGGTCATCGTCGAGCGCGCTCCCAACGGGACTCGAGTCTGGCATATCCATGACCGGCATCCTAGCGCCTGTTCGGCACCCTCTTTGTCGAAGCCGGGTGCAGTGGCAGTCTTGGTATTGGGTGGGCGACTGATGAATGCCAAGGAGAGATACCGTGGGTGATGAAGAGCTCCCGCCAGTAGTCAGCCGTGGAGGCCTCGTCATCGCCCTCAAGCGTGACCAGGTCCTTCTTGCCTGCGCCGTTCGCGGCATGAGCCTGGAGGACTTACGCCTGGCTGCGGGTCTGTCGCGGCCCACGTTTCAGGCGGCCGTCCGCGGAAAGCGAGTGCGTCCGTTGACGCTTCTCAAGCTTGCGCAGGCGCTGAAGCGCCACCCAGTTCTGGATGAGGCGAGTCTGCTTCTGACCGGACGCGTGCCGGCCCGCAAGAGTCAGCAAGCCGAGGATGAGAGCATCGGCGGCTAGCGACCATGTAAGGACAAACCTTACATATGTTAGGTTTTACCTTACATGTCTCTCTTTGGGCGATCTCGAGTCCGGGACCGAATCCTGTTCGAGTTCTTTGCCAAGCCTGGCACCTCTGCGCATGTGCGCGAGATGGCTCGACGCGTGAAGGCGTCTGCCCCGACCGTCGGAGCCGAATTGGCAGAACTAGCGCGCCTTGGAGTTCTGCAGACCCACGCGGTCGGACGCTCGCTTGTCTACTCCATCAACGAGCGGTCTCCCCTGCTTGGGGAGATTCGAGCCTTGGTGCAGAAGACGATCGGCATCGAGGGACTTATCGCGAAGGCGTTTGAGGGATTAGCTGGCATGGATGCCGCCTACATCTTTGGGTCCTACGCGGCTGGCACCGATAGAGCCGGCAGCGATGTTGATCTTCTCGTGATTGGCCGACCCAACCGTGTAGCGCTGTCCGAAAAGCTCGCTCCGGTCGAGCGAACCATCGGCCGCGACGTGAACATCGTGACCAAGACAGAAGCGCAGGTGCGGGAGCGGCGTAGGGGCGGCGATCCGTTCTGGCGACAAGCCTTGGGCAAGCCGATGATCCATGTAGCCGGCCGCGAGATCGCCTTCTGAATAGGTCCGGCTCGCCCTCAAGAAGGACTCGATCGTGCGGTTGTATTCACATAATGTCGCCGTGTCGACGCTGACGGATTGGTTAGATCGAGCGGTTATGGCTCTGGTCGACCACGTCCCAGGGGCTGCGATCGCGGCACTGGCGATCGGCTTTTATCCTGGCCTCGGACTCCTCCTCCCACTTGCCTTCAAGTGGCCGGCAGCATGGCTCGTTGACGCGAACGTGATCGGAGTCTGCGGTGCAGCGGTGCTGAGCCTGGGCTGGTTCGCAGCGCAGGTTGAGGCCGCGAAGCGCCGACACCTAATTGAATGGACAACCGAATTTCGCCACCTGGATGCTGAGGAATTCGAGTGGCTTGTAGGCGAGATGTTCCGGCGCGAGGGTTGGAAAGTTGAGGAGACTGGCCGCCAGGGGATGCCAGATGGCAACATCGACCTTCGGCTCGATCGTCACGGTGAGCGCCGACTGGTGCAATGCAAACGGTGGACCGCCTGGGAGGTCAACGTGGATCAGATTCGAAGCTTTGCCGGCACGCTGCTGCGCGAAGGGCTACCCGGAAAGTCCGGCATTTTCGTCACGCTGTCAGAGTTCAACGACGCCGCCACAGCAGAAGCTGACAAAGCAGGCATCCAATGGATCGACGGCCGACACCTGGCGGAAAGGATCGATAACGTGCGGCGGCCAGAACCATGTCCTATTTGCGGCCAACCAATGCAGCTCGATCGCTCCCCGCACGGCTGGTGGCTGCGATGCGTCGCCGCAGGCTGTCGAGGCAAACGGGACCTCGGCGCTGAACCCGGTCGTGCCGTCGAGCTGCTGACGCAACCTCCGCCTCCGCGGTCCAAGACGGACCCGCGCAGCTGATCGGGCTTGCAGCCGGGCGGCTCAGCGTGCTACGACGCGCTAAGAGCCTCGCGGCGGCCCCGGCCTAAGCAACTGCTGCGCCGCTTCGAAGGTATCTAGGCCCGAAAGCGGCCGATTCCAGCTGGGAGCGCCGAGACCGAGGCCCTAGGATGCCCGCAGAGGCTCGATGGAACCATGGCTTAGTCCTGTGGGACCTGCCTGGGCGAAGGCGATCGCCGTCCTTACGCCAGCCATTGATTTTGCCTCCCGACGACTACATTCTTTTGGCATGAGCTCGGCAAAGATCACAGTTCGCGAGCGCATCGCGCCCGAGATAACCGCCTCGCTCTTCTCCAACTACCGCAGCTCCGCGGATGCGGTGATGGAGCTAATCGACAACGCCGTCGACTCTCGCCTTCCCAAGACCCAGCTGCAGGTTGAGATCACCGTCCATCCGCAGTCCCTTGTCGTGACCGCTGTTGGCGGCGAGGGTATGGGCGTTCGCGAAATCGAACGCAACTATCTGCGCTGGGGCGGTTCGCCGAAACGTGGCCGGCAGCTGCTAGGTCAATACGGTCAGGGCGGCAAGGCAGCTATCGGGCATCTCGGAAGGCGATTCACCGTTGAAGCCAGCCGTCCAGGCGATGCTGTGGCGTGGCGGTTTACCGACGATGACTATCGAGATCGATCGCGCCTGAAGACCTATGACCTTCTTGAAACCCCGAAGCGGACGCCGATCGAGGTCGGTTACGTGCGTATCCGCATCGATGGGATCGACAAGCGGATCGACGTGCGTCGACTCGCCCAGCGTCTGGCCGAGACGTATCGCCCGTTGCTCGAGCAGCAAGAGCTGCAGCTGACCCTCGACCGGCAGGAGATCAATCCCTCTCCCCTCTCGCTTGCGGTTCGGCGCGCGTTCGCAATCAATACAGGTGGCGCTCGCCTTCGCGGCTGGGTGGGCCTATCGGATCCACAGGCGCCCGCCGGCGGATGGGTTCCTGGGATGCGGTGCTACAGGCTCGGACGACTGATCGCCGACGGCGAGTTCTTTGGACATCCCGGTCCGGCGACGCTGCCCGCCATGGTCCGGTTGATGGGCGAGGTTGATGTACCGAACGTCGCACTGACGATGAACAAGACCGACTTCGACCGCGACGGGCAGGGGTGGGTTGCAGTCGAAGCCCGGATGCACAAGCTTCTGGCCTCCTGGGTGCGCCGGCTGGCGCGCGACGTGGAGGTTCCCCCGCCGAGCAGCGCGATCAAGGTTGCAGAGCAGGTGCGGCGGCTGCTGAGTCAGGCGCTGCGTCTGAGCGATAGGCAGGATCTCTTTGCCGGTTTCGCCCCAGCCCGACCTTCGTCGAAGCCGCGCGAGGCGCCTGAGCTGCCGCTTGAACCACAAGAGCCCAGTGCGACGGAGCGCGACCCGCGGACGGGACCGCCTTCACCGCCTGACACGCCACTTGAGGCACGAAAGCGTGGGTTCGGGATCATCGCCATCCGGCCGCTCGACCCGAGGGTGCGAAGCATGACCGTGCTCGAGGACGGAGTGCGAACCGTAGTCATCAACTCGCGGTACCCGCTGTTCCTCGAGCGCCGCGGCGATGTTTGGTATCAGCTAGAAACCGCGGCTCGCGAGATCTGCAAAGCGGCTGAGCCAACCAGCGTGGCCGAGTACGAGAAGAGGGTTAACGACATCGTGCTCACCGCGCTGCAGCTGCGCGCCAGCCGGCGCCGTCCGGCTGCCGGTCGCCAGCTTCGGTTAGTCCAAGGCTGAAGCCCACATCACATCAACCCCGAGCGTGTGCAGTTGCTACGTTTGGCTCTTGAAGGCTCCACGGACTGAGTCCAACTGCTCCATCGCATTTACGCGGTAGCGCCCGGCGCCGGCGTCCTCAAGTAGATGGTGATCGTCTCTGTCGATCCAAGGGGCAAGCCGCTCGCCGAGTTCGCGGACGAGGGCGTCACCGGCGGCAACACGCCCTTGCGGAAGCATGGCGCGAAGCCTGGCCCAATCGAAGGGGAATCCCTCGACCCTCTTGAACCAGCCAGGGCCGCGCCATCGCTGGCGGTCGAGCCACAGCCGGATTGGCCAAAGCTGCTCAACGAGCTTCATCTGGTCGTTAGCCGCTGGCAGGCGCGTCCACTTCCATAGATCCCAAACATCCTTCGGGTTCCGATTCTCGTAGCGGCGGTGCACGGACACCAGTTTCTCGGCGATCATCTCGACCGTCTCCAATCTGCGAATGGGCG
>Ga0137369_10001394_pt1 | contig 24335 bp, 15 predicted proteins | sample SagtaG_12_FD_104918 | JGI IMG/M metagenome (GOLD analysis project Ga0137369, IMG submission 104918) | Vadose zone soil microbial communities from Sagehorn Ranch, Mendocino, California, USA - Sage1_L_113_16 metaG | ecosystem: Environmental > Terrestrial > Soil > Vadose zone | place: USA... | reverse complement strand
GTAGTAGACGACGCCGATCGGGGTCGACTCCTCCCACGGCGCATGCGCGCCGATCGTGGCTTGCCACCACCCGATCGTGGCTTGCCACCACCCCGGCACATTCGAGCGTCGGCCGCTGGCATCGACCAGCGCGTCCGCCTCCAGCTCGGAACCGTCGGCGAGGCGCACGCCCCGGACGAGCGGCACCTCGGGATGGGGGGACTGGACGGCGCCGGACTCATCGGCTACCGCGCCAGCCCCCGACTCCACCCTACTTGAGCTGCTTGATCCGTCGGGACACGTGCGACTGTGTGCTGCAACAGACGCCTGAACCTGCGTGCGACATGCAGATCACCGATGCGCGCGTCGCCGCGGTACCGCTAGACTGACACGCGGGCCGGGGAGTCGCGCCGAGTCGAACATCCGTTCTGGGGGAAAAGCTAAATGTCGGACCACGGTCCACGAGCCCCGCGGGCAGCGCGAAAACGTACTCGCGCCAGCAAGTCCGGCGTGTCCGAAAGTGGTCATGGGTTCGATGTATTTCTCTCCTACAACGGCCGCGATCGGGCGGCCGCCACGGCTATTGCCGAGAAGTTGAAACGAGAGGACCTCCGACCGTGGATTGATGTCTGGGAGAGCACGCCAGGCGTTCTTTTCCACACCGAGTTGCTCGCTGGCCTGGATGCGTCGAGCGCGTGCGCGGTGTTGGTCGGGCCGGACCAGCTCGGCGATTGGGGACGCGAAGAGTTGGGGGTGGCCCTGAATCGGGCGGCGAAAGAACCGAGCTTTCACCTATTTGCCGTATTACTGCCAGGGCTTACGCCCGAGTTCGATCCCTCGGAGTTACCCGCCTTCCTTGCCACCCGCGGGTGCATCGATCTTCGATCTGGCATCGCGAGCCAACCAGGTTGGCGTGCGTTCGTTCGGGCCATCCACGGTAAGCCGCCGGGCCCGCCAACAGGTCAACCAAGGGCATCGCATGTGCCCGATTCGACGCTACTCCTGGAGCGGCTGCCGGTCACACGACACTTCGTCCGTCGCACGGCGCAACTGGCCGCCTGCGCAAATCGCCTCGAGCGCGAGTCATGGTTGTTGATTGGCGGCACGCCCGGCATTGGCAAGACGGCTCTGGGCGTGCAACTGGCCCGCGAACGCGCGCGTTCGGAGCAAGACATCTTCTGGTTCACCTTCGATCCGGTCGAGAAGAACACGCTGGACGCTCTGGTGCACGCGCTCGCCGTGTTCATGGCGGGTCGTGGGGACCGCAAGTTGTGGACGTACCTGGCCTCGGAGTTGACGCCAATGGAGTCGACGGCAGCTCAGCCACTATCGCTAACAGTCAAGGGCAATTTGATCGCAACTTCGCTGGTCGGTCATCCGTTCGTGCTGTGTTTCGACGACCTGCACATCGCGATGAATGCTCCAGACATACCCCAGCTCTTTCGCACGATCCACCAACAGGTCGCCGGCCGCTCCGGAGATCTCGTGCCGACGGTACTGCTTATTGGCCGCGAGTTTCCGCCAGCACTGTCCACTATTCCTCGTGTTACGTTGGAAGGTTTGGAATATGTCGAAACCGAGTCTCTGGCCGCGTCCTCGGGTACATTTGTACCTGAACACATCCTTCACAAAGTCTGGGAGGTTACGCAAGGAAATCCCCAACTTCTCGAGCTAAGTCTGGCCGCGGTGGCGGACAAGGCGGGGGACTTCGTAGCAATCGACGCGTTCGTCAACGACTTTGCCAAGCAGCCGGTTGTGCGCGACTATTTGATGGCCAACCTGTACGCTGCGATGCCCAACGACGAACGGCGTACGTTGGACACGTTATCGGTCTTTCCCTCCTATGTCCCGACGTCCATTGTGGAGTCGATCCTGGTTGCGCAGGGCGTTGCCGCGACGCCACGCCTTCAGGCACTGGTCGATAAGAATGTAGTCGGCGAGGACGCCGCGGGGCGGGTCCATTGCCACAGCCTCATTGGTGAGTACAGCTACCGCGCTTTGGGACGCAGTGAACGCAGGCGGGCTCATCGCTATGCGGCCAGGGAGTTCCGCCGCGAACACAGGTATCTAGAGGCCGCATATCACAATCGACAGGCAGGACAGATAAATCGCGCGGTGCGGCTGCTAACCGCCAACGCGCGGTCTCTGATCGCCGACGGCCAGTCCGGCAGTCTGCTGGCGCAATTGTCGCGCTTCGACTTGGAGACCGTGCCGCAGTGGCAGCGCAGCGCCGTGCACCGCGCCAGAGGTGACGCATACCGAATGCGCGGCAACTACCAGGCCGCGCTGGAGGCATATGAAGCTGCGCTGTTGGAGGTGCCGGACGACCGCACCCGCGCCGCCGTTCTGGCTGAGCTTGGATTGGTGGATTACCGTCGCTGGGCGTTGTCCTCCGCTATCGAACGACTGTCCGAGAGCAAGGTAATCGCGAATCGCGCCGGTGACGGCCGCACGTCCGCGAATGCCAGTACCTATCTGGGCTGGTCTCTCTATCGGCAGGCCCTCGTCTACGCGGGGCAGGAGCAGGGCGGTCGCCCCTTGCGCGAGCTCGGACCGGCGCGCGCGGAATTTACCATTGCGCTCGAAGCCGGCTTGCGCCTCCGCGATCGCGAACTGGCCGCGAAGGCGATGTTTGGTCTAGGGACGATTGAGACGGAAGCGGGTCATCTCGACGCCGCCCGCGAACTCCTCGAGGATAGTCGCGGGTTATTCGAGCGGACTGGCGAGCGCGAGCTGGCGGCACGCGTGCTGACAGACCTAGCGCGCGTGCACGGTCTCCTGGGCGACCGCGCTACACAACGCGATCTCCTCGAGGCGAGTGTCGCGCAACACGAAGCGATTGGCAACGTGGACGGGTTGCGGGCTGCCTACAACAACCTGGGCAACCTGCACCTGCGCTATCTCGACGAGCCCGGACCGGCGCTCACGTGGTATGAAAGACTTGCCGCCTTGTGTCGTGACACGGAACACTGGCCGCTGCTGATCATCGCCTGTGTTGGATTAGCCGACACCTGCCTCGCGCTTGATGCAGCTAGCCAGGCCCAGGTCCACGCCGACGAGGCGAGACGGCTTGCCGCGGGACTCTCGCGCGACTACGACACGCAGTACCTGGGGGCGAGTCTGCGCGTCAGCGGCGACGTGCTGCTGGCCCTGGGTAAGCGCGACGAGGCGGAAGCCGCCCTGGCCGAAAGCGTCGAGATCTTGTCCACTGGGAGCGAAATCGCACGAGACGAGCTTGCGTTGGCGCAGCGCAGTCTGGCTCGTGCACGGGAGGATCCACATGTCTATGGAACCAGGCCCTGATTTGTCGCTACGCAATCCAGACCGGTTTGTGTCGGAGTATCGCGATGATGCAGGCAAGCTGGTGCTGCGGGTGCGCGTGCCGCAACAGGAAGAAGGACCCGTCGACTTCAGGTGGCTGCCTTCGCAACCATACCTGGCAAATGGCGCTTTCACCGTGGTACGCCGACTCGGCAACTTCGAAATGTATCGCCAGGGAACTGAAGAACTCGTAAACGAGTTCTTCCCGCCGCTCGTGCTCGAAGCACCGTACGAGCGAGCCGACTTTTCCGGAGTTCCCGAGGGAAGGGAACTCACGCTCGCGTACTTCAACAATCGGAGTGGCTTCCAGGGCGAGTGGGTTCCGTTCAGCCGGCAGAGTATGGGTGGTGTGGCGTTTCAACGGCTCGGCGACAACCGAGGAGGATTGCTTATCGCGCTCCTGTATGAGTGGAACGGCTGCGAGATTGCCTGCGGCGGCTAGTCAGGTGCCCGCCAAGTATTGACCGGATTCAAAGCCGCCGTGTCATCCTGAGCTTGCGCTGTCATCCCGAGCGCCAGGTCATGTGCGGCGACATCAGGATGCGATCGCGGAGGCCGGGTCCGCAGCGGCTCTTGCGCGATCAGCCAGCCGCCCGGGCGAAGTAGCTGCGCAATCCGACGCAGGGTTCGCACGAGGTCCGGCTGGTGCATCAAGAACAGCCGCGTCCAGGCGAGGTCGAACGGGCCACCCAGCGTTGCTGGATCCAGGTCGTTGAGGTCCGCCGCGACCACGTGGACGTTGGTCAGACCGAGGGCTGACGCGACCGTGGGCGCTTGCTGCACCGCTGGCTCGCTGAAGTCGAACGACCGGCCGACTGGCCCCACCATCTCCGTCATGATGGCGAGCCCCCCGACGGGAGCTTGCGACGTTGTGAGGTGCTGGTAGCGTCTGCGCGCATGCCGACCTGCCCGCACTGCCAACAGATCGTCGTCACCCGTGATGGCCATGACCGCCATGGTCGCCAGCGCTTCACGTGCGCAGACTGCGGCCGAGACTTCACAATTCGGTCCGGCTCAGCGTTTTCGGGCTACCGCTGGCCAGCAGACGTGATCCTGATGGCCGTACGCTGGTATCTGCGCCACCCACTCTCCGCTACGAGCGTCATGGAGCTGCTCGCCGAGCGAGGCATCGACGTGTCCAACCGGACCGTGCTGCGCTGGGTTCAAGCATTTGGGCCGCAGTTGGCGGCTGAAGCTCGCAAACACCGTCGGCCGCTCGGTCGCTACTGGTACGTCGACGAGATGTTCTTCTTTCGCGGCGACGACAAGTGGTACCTGTACCGCGCCGTCGACGAGCACGGCCAAGTCGTCGACGTGCTGCTGAGCGAGCACCGCGATACTGCATCCGCCGAAGCGTTCTTTGAGCAGGCGCTTGGCCGCTGGGGCCAAACGCCGAGCGCGATCATCACGGACCACCATCAGCCCTACGTCAAGGCGATTCAGCGGGCCGTGCCGTCAGCTGTGCACATGCGGAGCGGGTCGCACCGCGCGACTGGGGAGACGACCAAGCCCATCGAGCGCAGTCATGTGCCGACGCGGGATCGCCTGCGCCTCGCACACGTCGGCGGTAGGGTCCCTGCCTGGCGTTGCTGCCGGCCCGACGATTCAGCTACCTGTCCCATCCCCTGTCTTTCGCAGCACCACACAATGTCGCAAACTCGCCCAGCAGCACCCGCTGCCGCACGAGCTGCCGATGCCGTCATTCGATCAACTTGCCAGCGCTTTCCCGATCGAGCGGCCCGAGTCGCCATCGATTGCCTGACCATCGACTCAGGGCGAGTACGGGCACGTCGGGACGTGTTGGATCTGCGGGCTGACAAACTGCTCTTGCTCAGCCGGCGTCAGGTTTCGATGCGCGACGCCGCACGCGCGGTCATGCCACGAGCTGGGGTCGAGGTCCCAAAAGACCAGGTTCGTCCTGGCGCCTCCACCACCTACCGCGAGGACCTTGCCATCGGGTTGGAAGGCGAGGGTTTGGACATCGCCGACCTGCCCTGAAAACGATGAGCCGAGCGGCCGCGGATGGGCCGGGTCCGACAGGTCCCAGAGTCTGATTGTTTCGTCCTGACTTCCGGAGGCGAGCAGCGTGCCAGTCCGGCTGAAGGTTGCCCGAACCAGTCCGGTGTGGCCAGCGACTGTCACCGGTTGCTGAGGACTGTCGAGATTCCACAGGATGATTCGCTGATCATCGCCGCCTGACACCAGCAGCTTGCTATCAGCGCTGAAGGCCAAGCTCCGCACCGCTGTAGTGCGGCCAGCCTGCGGCACGGCGGGCAGCAGTTTCTGGGTGGCGACGTCCCACAGCACGATGCTGCCATCCAGTCCGCCCCAGGCTAATAGTGCGGCATTCGGGCTGAACGCCAACGTGAACACCGCTCCGCTGTGCGGTAGAACGGCCATCGGCTGGCGAGTGGTGACGTCCCATAGTCGCACGGTCGCGTCGCTGCTTGCCGACGCCAGCGTGCGGCTATCCGGACTGAACGCCACGCTCTCGACCACTGCCGAATGGCCGATCAGCGGACCGCCGGCTAGCCTTGAGTTCGTCGGGTCCGAAACGTTCCAGAGCCGTATTTTACTGTCCACCCCGGCGGACGCCAGCAGCCGACCGTTTGGGCTGAACGCGATGCTACGCAGTTGATCGGTGTCGTCTGTCAAGGGCGACCCTAGCTGCTGATGGCTGGCGGTGTCCCAGAGAATGACGCTTTCATCATCGCTGCCCGACGCCATGACCTTGCCGTCCGACCTGAAGGCGACGCTTCGCACCTTCGGCGCGTGTCCCACCAGCGACGAACTGAGCCGCGCGAGTTTGGGAGCAACAGCCGCGCCCTCGACGTCCCACAGAATCGCCGTCCGGTCTCCGCTTGCCGAGGCCAGCCTCTTACCGTCGGCGCTGAAAGCTATTCCCCAGACCTGTGCGCCATGGCCCGTCAATGGTGCTCCGACCGCCCGAATGGATTGCACATCCGAGATATCCCACAGCTTGATCATCCAGTCGGCGCCGCTCGAGGCGAGCAGCTTGCGGTCTGGACTGAAGACCAGAGCTCGCACCAGCTGGTGGCCGGACGGAAGCGGGTCGATCGCCCCCGGAGTAGCCGGATTTGAGACGTTCCAGAGCCGGATGTTGTTATCCAGTCCACCGGCGGCCAACAACTCCCCGTCAAGGCTGAACGCCACGCACCGCAATTGGTCGATCTGGCTCTCAAAGGGCGCACCCACCGGCCGCGGGTCATTCATGTTTGAGACGTCCCAGAGCATGATCGTGCCGTTATCGCTGGCTGACGCGAGCAGCTTCCCGTCGCGGCGGAAAGCGACGCTTCGCACTGCTTTATCCGAATGAGTGAGTGGCTCTCCGATCTGCCGCTGGTTGGCTGGATCCCACAGCCGGATGGTGCCGTCTCCACCTGCCGACGCCAGGTTCTCACCGTCGGCGCTGAAGGCCACGCTCCACACCCCACCGCGGTGGCCCGTCAGGGAGCCAACGAGCCGTGGGTTGGACGGGTCAGCTACCTCCCACAACCTGATCGTCTGGTCATCGCTAGCCGACGCGAGGATGCGTCCGTTGGGGCTGAACGCCAGGCTCTCCACCACCGCTTGATGGCCGGTCAATGGGTTACCAATCGGCCGCGGGTCGCTTGTGCCCGAGACATCCCACAGGATGATGGAGCTGTCCTCGCCGCTAGTCGCGAGCACTGGAGCGATTGGGCTAAAGGCTACGCTCCGCACGCCACTCGTGTGTTTGTGCAGGTACGTCATCAGTCGCGGGCTGCGCTGAAGACCGTCGAACAGACTGCCTTGGGCGGCCGGCGTCGGGCGCACCAGCACCGCCTCTAGGCTCAAGAGCAGGCTCAAGTCAAGCTGGCTGTCTAGGAACGGCCGTGCCAGCGCAGCGAGTTGGCCCGAGACGGCGTCCTTCCTCAGCTCAGCCTCGGCCCGCTGTGCGTTTCTGGCCCCGGCTTCCGCGGTCGAGCTGACGGTAGCCGCTGTTTCGGCCGTAGCACGCGCCTTCGTGGCACCGTCGCGGTCAATGATCGCGCCGGCCTCCGCGGTCGCGCTGACAGTAGCCGCAGTTTCGGCTGTAGCGCGCGCTTTCGTGGCAGCGTCGCGGTCGATGATCGCTCCGTCGCGCTGAACCCTGGCTTCCCCAGCTTGAACGAGGCCATAGACCGCCAATCCGCTAATCACGATCAGGGCCACGACGAGGCCACCGATGCCAATTTGCTGGCGTCGCCTGGCTGCCCGAGCTTCACGCGCGCGTACCGCGGCACTGCTATCGACAAAGGCTTGCTCGATCTTGTTCAAGTGCTCGTGGCTCAGCGCTTCGTCGAGCTGCGACCCTCGCCACAGCAGATCAGGATCTCTGTCAGCCGCGCTCCACAGGTCAGCGGCAGCCGTCAGGCGCAGGCGTCGACGCATGGTGATCCGCTCTTCGTCCAACCAGTCGCGGAGGCGTTCCCAGTTGCGGACAAGTGCTTCATGAGCGAGTTCCACCTGGTCGTCGCCCGCTGCTCTGCCGTGACTCAGGCGCACTAGACGGGTAGCAATCAACCGGTTGAGGACGCGCTCAACGCGGTCGCGGGCCTCGCTCGCAAGGAACAGCTCGTCTCGTTGGATCGGGTTGCTCATCGTCTCGGAGCCTTCGCCAGGACGGGCGAGTCGCAGCAGTACGCGCCGCGCCGAGACCTGCTCCTCAGGGATAAGGCTCTCGTAGAGCTCGTCGGCGCAGATCCCGAGCGCACGCCTCGCCCCGCCCAGCTCCCGGTACTTTTCCCAGGTGACGCGATTACGCTGCCGACGCTCCCACAGTTTGAGTAACGTGAACTGCAGCAGTGGCAGACCGGCCGGCTCGCCGAGGAGCTCCTTCACGAGCTCGTCGACGATGCCCTGCTCGAACTTAAGGCCGACCAACTCAGCCGGTTTGTCTATCGCTTCCCGCAGCTCGGTGGCATTCATGGCCGTTACCCGGACAGCCGCGTGCTCAAAGAGTCCGTGCAGTTCAGGCATTTCCGCCACGCGAGCCTCGAAGTCGGTGCGCATCGTCAGGACAATCAGGTTGCGGGCGGGCAGCCGTTCAGCTGGACGAACCATGTCGAGCAAGTTGGCCACGAATGCGCGGCGCGCGTCCAGGTCCTGGCACAACGTAAAGACCTGCTCGAACTGGTCGATGACCAGCACGGTTGGAACAGCGTTGGTAGCGCCAGCAAGCTGGGCGAGATATCCGTCGTCGCTGCGCAACCGAGCGCAATGGTCCTTCAGAGTCGCAACGTCGTCGGCGCCGGGGTCCCGCGCGGCTCGGACAAGGCTCATCAGTGGATCGGAGCCGGGCGTCAGGACGCGATAGCGCCAGTGTTGGCTGCCCGGCAGCACACCCGCGCGGAGTCGCGGCACCAGCCCGCCCAGGACCAGCGAAGATTTGCCACTTCCGGAGGAGCCAAGCACCGCCAGCAACGATTCCGTCCGCAGCAGAGCCAACCAATCATCAATGAGCCGCGAGCGACCGAAAAACAAGTCGTGCTGGTTTTCCTGGAAGGCATCGAGGCCGACATACGGACACAGACTGTCATCGAGCTCGGGCGCCGCGAGCGGGTCGAAGTCGGCCAGCGTGGCATCCGGCGGCTCGATCCTTCCGCGATAGAGCTGCGTGGCCCAGTAATCCAGCAGGCTCTGCGCACTCACTCGCTCCTGCTCGCTGTCGAGCACCAGTCCGGTCGCGCACGCACGTTCGGCAAATATCCGAACCGCGTCGAGCAGGTCCGCGGTCAGCTCCTCGGCGCGTTGACGCTTGAGGAGCTCGCTATGGGCCAGCCGCAACGCGGAGAATGACGGAAAGTGACTCGTGGCCCCGCGCGCTGCCGATGCGGTGGTGGTCGTCACTGGATCATCCGCAGGACGGCGCCCAGCGGCTCGCCAATATCGCGGAGCCGATCGCATAGATCCTTCAGATCCTGATCGACCTGGTGAAAGCGTCGACCGGCGCCACTCCGGAACACCGGAAATATGCGCCGTACCTGGGCTGGATTGTCTGACGCTAGCACCAGGTCCAGCTTGTTCATACTCTCTCCGAGAGCCACCGACCACTTTTCCATACTGGCGCTGCACAGCGCCATCGTCTGTTTCTTAACCCCTGACCAGCTCCACTGGAGCTCGGAGATGTCGGTGAGCGTCTCGAACATGACCTCAATCTTGCGTAGCTCTTCCTCCAGCGTTTGCCACTGATCGTGCGCGGCGGTGAGTGGGCCGAGCGTAGCGTCGAGCCGTTTGAGGATCGATACCGTCTCATCGACAAGTGCGACCCTGGTAGGTTCGATTGAGTGGCGCATCAAGTAATCCCGCAACCACTCCACGGCCTTGATCAGCGCCGACAATCGCAGTCCGCGCGCGGCTTCGTTCAGACGCATGTTGATTCGGAACGGTTGGCGGCCGAGGATCTCCTTCAAATCCCGACTGACCGCCCTCAATTCTGAGCTGTTTTCAGTCTCGACCGCGTGCCGAAACAGCTCGCCGATCTCGGCCAGAGTCTCGATCCACGTCAACTCCTGTTCGGCGACGAGTCCATGGCTGACAACCGCGCGCATCTGTTCGACGAGGTCCGGGATCGCCCCCACGTAATTTCCGAGGTAGGCATACAGGGCCTCGTCCGGAGGCAGTCGCAGTTGCGCGGCCACGGGTTGATAGAACTCAAACTGGAGTTGGTGCAGCAGGTCGTGCAGGTCCTTGTAGTCGCCGAGCACCCCGATCTGGGTACATGCCGCCGCGAAGCTGGTGCGGTATTCGGCGATTGCGGTTTGCACCTCCGGTTCGCGCATCAATTCGGCCAGCGCTTCGAGCCCCTGGCCCGCGCGCAGAGACGAGGCCGGTCCGACGGGCGTGGCCCGCGGGCTTTCGCCGAGGGTGGTGGTTGGCGCTCCGCCGCCCAGACGGAGGATTCCGCGGACCGCGTCAATCACCTTGCTGAGCTCAGCCTCGGGGTCGGCGGTACCGGTAAAGTCAGCGCCGCTCAGGCCCGCGATACTGGTCGGCAGCGCGCATCGCTTGTACAGCAGCGGCAGCGTGCGCCGGGTACGGACGTCGTAGCTGAGGATTGCTTCGAGCTCACCCCAGCTACTGTCCACCCAGGCGGGCGTACACACCAGGAGCGTGTGTCGGCTCGCGGCGACGGCGCGCTCCATGTTGCGGATCGAGGGGACGCCGACGTCGAACGACTCTCGATCGATGCAGACCGATAAACCTGCCTGACGCAGGCGCGGAATGAGCCAAGTCCGCACCCAGCCTGAGTCGAGATGGCTATAGCTCACGAACACGTCGAACTTGCCTTCGACCTGCCCGGAGACGCTAGTCGTCGACAGCGTGGTTTCTGATTGCATCGGCTGCCCCGGCTCTCGAGCGAAACAAGATGTTCAAAGACCCCCCGCTGACTCGCCCCTTCCGAGTGGTGGCAGCATGATAGCCTGTTTCACTCGGCGAAAGCCGCTTGTTCTGTGCAGTGTCGTTGAGGCGCTCCTCCGTCTGGCGCGAGCCGAGGTACTCTTGCATCTGCGTGGGGTTGTCGATTCGGGGGGCGCTCCGACCGGCTGCGCACGCCCATCGGGGTCGAATCTGAACTCGGAGCGACGAGTCAGGCGAGGCGCGGGCCCCCTCAAAACGTCCTCAATGATCCGCCCCACTCCGATGCAAGAGTACCCTCTCGACCCAGCTTGTCGCTCCCACCAGCATCGGAGTACGATTCTCCGGCTCGTGAGTGAAGTACACTACTTCACCTCGGTCGCCCCATCTCACATTGGGTATTCTTGATCAGGAGGCGACCACACTCTTTCCAAACAGGGTTGTGTGCTCGGTCTGTCTGCATTTCCAGATCAAGGCCGTATTTGTCAATCACGTCTTGCCTTCTTTCCGGATCTAGTGATTCCAATTCGTCAGGTGTATAGCCGTATTCTTCTGGATCAAAGATACTAGCGTTCCAAAGCTTCTCAAACGTGAATTGACTCAGCAGGTATGCAATGACGGCGTCAATTGCGCTGAATGACCCGCCTTAAGAAACGGGTCCGACCAAGGTGGTCCGAAAACCATATAAAGGATCGAACTGTGGCGGTCTATGGCGACGGTGAAATGAGCGCCGAGCAGGAACACTCGGAATGTGCGCTCGCCGCCTACGGACAGTCGTCAGCTCGGAGTCTGACCAACCTGTTGCCGATATCAGCCAGGCAGGACAGGGCGCCCACCGTGAGGTGGGGTCCGAAGGGTTTGCGGTCGACCACCGGGCCGTAGCCGAACAAGGCGAACCGGTCGGCCAAAATCCAGGTGAAAACCGAGCCGGCACGATGGCGGCGAAGGAAATACTTGGAGCACCTGGGTGCATCAAGGTGTGTGCGGGCGGCACGGTGGCACAGGAACATGCGTTACCCCGGGAGGTCTCGTACGGTCCCACTCCGATGGGGATGGGTACCTGGGCGTATAAGCCGGACGGTGAAGTCGCCGGGGATGCAGTGCGAGAAGTCGGAGTGACCCGAGGTACTCAAGAACCGAGGAACAACACAAGCCTCGGGACGAGCAGCCGTACGATTCCCGTCTGCAAGCGTGCGGTCGCGCTCGGGATCGCTGACAGTGGCTCGAGCATCGGACTAGCGCTCTTTGTCCCTCTCCTGCAGCAGCTGATTCCGCTGCTCGGCTGGCGGGCAGCCTACGGTGTCCTCGCGGGACTCGTCCTGATTCTTCTTCCGCTACGCGTGGTCTTCCAACGCCCGCCACCAAATACACCAGGGCGGCCGAATCCGCAGACGCCGACACCGCCTGCCTCGGCAGCGCTGATGAGCTCCACCTTCGCACTGCTGTTCCTCGGATGGTTCGCCGCCTGGTTTTCGACACAGTCGTTCGTGCTCCATCACGTGGCTTACATGACCGACAAAGGGTCACGACCGACACAGTCGCAGCAGTTCTGACGACATTGGGCCTGTCCGGTTTCATCGGTCGGACCGGATGCGACTGGCTTGCAGACAGGATTGGAATACGACTTTCCTACTCGCTGCTCGTTGCGCTACTGATACTCGGGTTTGTCAGCCTGATTTTCGGTGGCGAGCAGAGGCTCCATCCACCGCTGTTCGTCACCGCCGTATGTATCGGGCTCGGATTGGGAGTTCCGACGGTGCTTTTTTCGCGTGAGCTAGCGGAACGGTTCGACGGGGTCGACTTCGGCCGTCGGCTTGGATTGGCCTACCTCGGTGCGAGCCTCGGCGGCGCAGCCGGCGCAGCAACCCCCGGCGCCTTGTTCGAATCGGCAGGGTCGTATCTCCCTGGCTTCGCTGGATCAGCAGCCAGCGCGGTGCTCTCGCTGGCGAGCATCTGGCTTGTCTCGCGCCCGCCGCGCTCAACCGTCGGGCGGGCTACTTGATCTCTTCTTAGTTGAGCGGACTTTTGAGAACCACTGTCATGTGGGTCTAGGTCCCAGCCACTTCAGGAACAACCTGCTCCGCGAAGAGACGGAGCGCTTTTGCGTCGGCAAGCCCGACGATTATGAAGTAGCGCACACCAGCGTCAACGAGTGCACGGTAATGCGCCACTGCACCCTTCGGGTCGCCCTGAAGAACGAGGTACTGACCAAACGCGGTGCTAAAGGGCTCCTCGCGGGTGTGCACACCTTGCCCGAACTTGAGAACTCCGCCGAAGTAGGTCCGCAGCACCGAATCGTACGGCCGACCCATGGCCTCGCAGTGCCCCCGCAGCGCGACGTACTTGCGCCTGACGTCATCGAGTGTCCACGCGCTACCGATGGTGTTGCCGGCGCCGAAGTTCGAAGCGTCGGCGTATTGGGCCACTTGACGCAGCGTGACTTTTTCGCCGCCGCCGCCACCAGGATCGGAACACGCGGTTCCTGGCACGGGCCGGGGCGGATCACAGCACTGTCGACGCGGAAGTGGGCACCGCGCAGCGTCACCTCCTCGCCGTGGAGCAGCCTGGGTAGGACTTTCAGCGCCTCTTCCAAGGCGGCTTGCCGCTCGCGCACGGGCGGGTACGCCAGCCCGAGTTGGGCGAACTCTCCTTCGACATCGCCGATGCCCAGCCCGAGCACGATCCGTCCACTGCTAATCAAGTCGACGTCGGCGACGATGCGTGCCAGCAGAGCGGGCGCCCGATAGTAGACGCAGCTTACGAGCGACCCGAGCCGAATCCGGCGCGTCCCCGTTGCCAAGGCGGCCAGATATGTCCAGCAGTCGCGTCCATGCGCGACCGGGTGGTCGGCGAGCCAGAAGGAATCGAAGCCCAGCTCCTCGGCAAGCTGCACCCACTCCAGGCTGCGCGGCCAGTCCGGCGTCAGCCCGCCGTAAAGGCCGAAGCGCACCTGCCGTGCCCCTTCGGCGACCCACGGGTGCGTCACGTACGTCGGGTTCACTCGCGACGCATCCAAGCGTCGGGGAAGGCTACCAAACTGCTAATGGTCGGGAATGCCTGTGCGCTCGCCAATCTATGGGAGTCCGTCCCCATCTTGATAAATGCAGCTTGCGCCAGCGCGTCGTTGCAGGCACTGGATTTCAGCCCCTACGCTAATAGCCGACTAGGGTCGCGATGAGGGCGACCACTCAGGCGCGACACGGGCATGGGGACATGCCGTGAACGTCCGGATAATCGGGCTCCCCTGTCGGCGATCCGGACGAAACAGCGTTGAAGAAAGCGCGCCCTGGCCGCGCTGGCAACACCCCATTGACAACGCCGAGCACACCTGATAACGTTCTCAGTACTCGTCTGATAACGTTCTCAGAATGGATGTCGGCCCGGTCGAAAGGAGCTCGCGCCTTGGTTTTCTCGCTCACTTCACTTCGTCGCTCGCGACGCACTACCCCACGCCGTCTCACAGGTGGGGCCCTGGCGCTCGGCCTCGGACTGACCGCCCTCGTCGGCTGTGGCCAGCCCGCCACGACATCGCCCGCGGCCAGTACCCCTGCCGCGGCAGGCGCGACCTCTCAAGCCGGCGCCACCACCGGCCAGCAGGCCGCCAACCAGCAGGCCCTAATTAAGGTGGGGCTGCTGGGCGAGCCGTCCTTGCTCGAGCCGTCGCAGAACACAGGCAGCTTCCAGCGCACCGTCAAGCTGCTCGTCTACCGCGGTCTCTACAACTACGGCACCAATGGCCAGCCCGCGCCTGCTCTCGCAGACTCCTACCAGGTCTCCGAAGACAAAAAGACCTACACCTTCAAGCTGCGCAACGCCAGCTTCCAGAACGGCGATCCGGTGACGGCCGACGACGTCAAGTTCACCTTCGATCGCATCCTCGATCCGAAGACGGGCGCCACGTTCCGCTCGCAGCTGTCGGTGATCCAGTCGATCGAGGCGGTCGATCCGACCACCGTTCGGTTCGTGCTCAAAGAGCCTGTCGCGCCCTTCCTGCACTACCTGGCGCTGCCGGAGTCGGTGATCGTCTCGAAGAAGTACACCGAGGACAAGGGTGATCTCGCCGCCACTGCCATGGGCGCTGGCCCGTACACGTTCAAGGAGTGGAAGAAGGGCCAGTCGATCACGCTCGACAAGTTCGACAAGTACTACGCCTCAGGGCTGCCAAAGACGGCCAGCATCCGTTTCTCGTTCCTCGCCGATGACAGCGCGCGGGTGAACGCGCTCAAGGCTGGCGACGTCGACGTCATCGAGAGTCTGCCCTGGAACGTGACCGCGAGCGTCGAGTCCGACCCCAACCTGCAGGCCCTCAAGCAGCCCGGTCCATTCATGGGACTGATCTTCAACAACACCTCGAAGGTGTTCTCGGACCCGCGCGTGCGTCAGGCGGTTGCCTACGCCATCGATCGCCAGGCAGTCATCGACACGGCCTTCAATGGCCGCGGGTATCCGATCTGGGGCATGGCCATGCCCCAGCAATCGATTGCCTACGATCCGAAATTCGATAATTACTTCAAGCTGGACGTCGAGAAGGCCAAGGCGCTGCTGACCGAGGCGGGCTATCCGAACGGCTTCAAGGCACGCCTGCTGTCCACGTCTCAGTTCGCCTTCCACCAGCAGACCGCGGTCGTGGTCAAGGCCGAGCTGGCCAAGATTGGCATCGATCTGGAGCTGGATCTGCCCGACTGGGCGACGCGGCTGCAGAAGAACGGCAAGGGTGACTACGACCTGCTCGTAGTCGGTACGGCCGGCGACATCAACGATCCCGACTCCATCAGCGACTACTACCAGAGCGGGGACATCCGCCTGAACAACTCGCCGGGCTGGGTCGACGCCCGCGTGGATGAACTGCTGAAGCAGGGCCGCGCCGAGCTCGACGAGACCAAGCGCAAGGCGATCTACGGCGAGATCCAGCAGAGAGTGCTCGATCAGTCGCCGCTCGTGTTCCTGATGTGGCGCGAGCAGAGCCTGGGCGCGAGCAAGAAAGCCACGGGCTTCTCCAACCTGCCCTACGGTCTCACCTTCCAGTGGGGTCTCACGCTCGAAAACGCGACGCTCACCAAGTAAGCACCGAAGGAGCACGGGAGCAAGAGAACCGATGAAACTACGGGTAGGGGTCGATACCGGCGGGACATTCACCGATGTCTGCCTGTTCGACGTGGACAGCAACGCGGTGCAGGTGACAAAGGTGTCCAGCACCCCGGACGATCCCGGCACGGCCGTTGTCCGCGGCGTGCGCGAGATTCTTGAGCAGGCGGGCGCGCTGCCCGCCGATGCCATTGGCTACTTCGCTCATGGCACCACGGTTGCCACAAACGCCCTGCTCACGGGCCGTGGCGTGAAAACAGGCTTACTGACAACCCGCGGTTTCCGCGACCTGCTGGAGCTCGGGCGCGGCCGTCGTCCCAAGCTGTACGACCTGCAGCAGGACAAACCCGAACCGGTGGTCCCGCGCGACCTCCGGTTGGAGGTCGGCGAGCGCGTTCGGTACGACGGCAGCATCGAGATGCCACTCGATGAAACCGAAGTCCGAGCGCAGGTCCGCAGGCTCCGGGACGAGGGTGTCAAAGCAATCGCCGTGTGTCTCTTGTTCAGTTATCTGTACCCCGACCACGAGCGGGCGATCACCCGCATCATCTCCGAGGAGATTCCGGACGCGTACGTCTCGATCTCTTCGGATGTGCTGCCGGAGTTCCGTGAGTTCGAGCGGCTCTCGACCGTGGTCACCAACGCGTATATCGGTCCGACTGTCGCGGAATACCTGGCGCGCCTGCGCGGCAACCTCGCCGAGCTCGGCCTCCAGGTGGTGCCGCACGTCACGCAGAGCAACGGCGGCATCATGCCGTTCCCGACCGCCGAAGCGTTGCCGGTGCGTACAGTCCTCTCGGGACCGAGCACGGGGGTTGTGGGCGCCGCGTACCTCGCGACAGCGGCTGGGTTCCCGAACATAATCACCTTCGACATGGGCGGCACCTCCACCGACGTCTCGCTGGTGCAGGACGGACGGCCCAAGACGGCGAGCGGCATGGAGCTCGAAGGGCGGCCGATCCGTTCGCCGATGATCGACATCCATACCGTCGGAGCGGGTGGTGGCTCGCTCGCATGGATTGATAGTGGCGGTCACTTGAAAGTCGGACCCGCCAGCGCGGGGGCCGCTCCGGGGCCGGTGTGCTATGGCAAAGGCAACACCCAACCAACCGTAACCGACGCCAATGTCGTGCTCGGCGTCCTGCATCCAGAGTTTTTCCTCGGGGGCAAGCTGTCGATCGATGCGGCAGCGTCGCGCGAGGCAATGCGCGAGCTTGGGCGTGGCGCCGGTCTCGATATGCTAGAAACCGCGGAAGGAATCATCCGCGTCGTCGTCGCCAACATGGCGCGCGCGATCCGCGTGATCTCGGTCCAGCGCGGCTACAACCCGCGCGACTATGTCCTGGTGCCGTTCGGCGGAGCCGGACCTTTGCATGCTTCACAGCTAGCGGCAGAACTCGGAATCCGCACGATCCTGGTGCCCGAAACGCCAGGCGCGTTGTCGGCGCATGGTCTGTTGATGACCGACCTGCGCACCGACTTCTCGCGCACGCATCTGGTCGCCGCGGTTCCGGACAATGCGTCGCGCTTCGAGGAACTCTTCGGGGAGCTCACGCACGCCGCCGATGAGTGGTTCGAGGCCGAAGGCATTCCGGCGCAGCGACGGGAGCTGCATCGCATTCTCGAGATGCGCTATGCGGGCCAGAACTACGAGCTACCGGTGGCGCTGCCGGAGGGTCCAATCGACGCGGCGATGCTGGCTGAGCTGCAGCGGCGCTTCGCGACCGAGCACGAGCGCATGTACGGCTACAGCGAACCTGGTGAGCCAGTCCAGGGTGTGACCTTCCGCGTCGAAGCGCTTGGTCGCGTCGACCGTCCTCCGCTCAACGCGCGGCCACTCGGCGGCAGTGACACGCGCGCGGCGCAGATCGACTCTCGCGGTGTCTACGTTGCCGAACACCGAGACTTCGTTGAAAGGCCCGTGTACGCGCGGGAAAAGCTGCGTCCGGGCAACGAACTTCGGGGTCCGTGCATCGTCGAGCAGATGGACACCACCACTTTGCTATTGCCAGGCGACACTGCCCAGGTCGACGCATACGGCAATCTCGTCGTCACGGTCGGCAGCTGAGCGCGCATGCCATCAAACACTTCCGGAGTTTTTCAAACGTGACACTCACCCCAACGGCATCTGCAGCCAGCAGCGCGACCGATCCAGTCCTGGTGGAGGTCATTGGCTCGGCGCTGTCGTCCATCGTCGACGAGATGACTGAAGCACTCGTGCGCGCCGCATACTCGAGCAACATTAAGGAACGCCGCGATTGCACCTCCAGCCTCTTCGACGCTGGTGGGCAGCTGATCGCGGACGCCTCGCCAATGCCGATCCACCTTGGCTCGCTGATGGGCATCGTGCAGGAGATCATGCGGCGGCATCCGCTCGAGGAGCTGCGCGAAGGCGATACCTTCATCGGCAACGATCCGTTCAGCGGCGGCGGCTCACACCTGCCCGACATCGTGCTTGCTAGCCCCGTCTTCGTCGACGGTCAGCTCACCGCGTGGGTCGCCAACATCGCGCACCATGCGGATTTCGGCGATCGCGGCCACGCGCACATCTACCAGGAAGGCCTGCGCATCCCACCGGTGCGTCTCGCCCGCGCGTGGGAGATCCAGCAAGATGTCCTGGACCTGATCCTGCTGAACTGCCAGGTGCCGGACGAGCGCCGCGCTGATTTTCGAGCGCAGCTGGCCGCCAATCGACTGGGCGCCCAGCACTTCACAGCGCTGTGCGAGCGCTATGGGCGCGCGACGTTGCTCGACGCGGCCAACGAATTGCTGGATTACACCGAGCGAATGACGCGTGCGGGCATCGCCGAGATCCCCGACGGTACGTACACATTCACCGACGTCTTCGACTGCCCGGAGCTCGACGAGGATCTCGAGCTGCGCGTGAAAGTTGATGTTCGCGGCGATGAAATCTGGTTCGACTTTGCTGGCAATCCCGCGCAGGTTCGCGCCAGCGTGAACATGGTCTGGACGGCGCTGTACGCCAGCGTGTTCTACGTGGTGAAGGCGCTCGTTGGCCCGGATATCCCGTCGAATGCCGGCGCGCACCGCCCAATCCATATTGACGCTCCGCTGGGCTCTGTCATCAACGCCCAGCCACCGGCCGCTGTGAATGGTCGCGTGGAGACTGCCCAGCGCGTCATCGACGTCATGTTTGGCGCGCTCGCCGAAGCACTGCCGGAGCGCGCCACGGGTGCCCACAACGGCGCCATCACGGGTGTGCACTTCTCTGGCGTCAATCCCCGCACGGGAAAGTACTACGTCTACCTCGAGACCTTCGGCGGCGGTTTTGGCGCGCGCGCGTTGAAAGACGGGCTAGACGGTGTGCAGGTCCACGCTGGTAATACCAGCAATCTGCCAGTTGAGGCCGTCGAAAGCGAATATCCCCTCATGGTCGAGGCATACGAGCTGGTCGAGAACTCCGGTGGCGCCGGTCGGACGCGCGGTGGTCTCGGGTTGCACCGTCGCCTGCGCGTGCTGGAGGGCGACGCTGAGTTCTGGCTCGACGGCAGCCGCCTGCGATCGGGTCCGTGGGGTATCTTTGGCGGGCAACCCGGTGGGCGTCTCGACGTGCAGGTGAGCGAGGGCGTGCCATCGATCGACCACGGCCGGACCACCCTGCGCGCGGGCCAGGCGGTCTCGATTCGCACCGCGGGCGCAGGTGGCTACGGCGATCCGCGCGAGCGGGACCCGGAGCTCGTCCGCCGCGACCTGCGCGAGGGCAAGGTGTCAGCGTCCGTAGCCCGCGAAGTTTACGGAGCCGACGTCTCGGCGCTGCCAGCAGGGGAATCGTCCAGCTCGAACGCGGGCTGAATCAGCCCGGAGGCGCGAAGGCGACCCGCTGACATGCCGACCGTGGCTTACCGCGCGCGGCGCGCGCGCCTAAGCCGACTCGGCGGAGGGGCGGTGGACGCGCGCTCGATAAGCCGTGTGTTGAGCAGCACTGCCCGCGGTTCGGACTCATCGCCACCGATACGCGCCAGCAGGCGCTGCGCCGCGATCGTTCCGAGCTCGTACACCGGTTGCGCGACCACGCTCAGCGGTGGCTGGACGACGGTCGCCCAGTCGAGATCGTCGAACGCCAGAATGGAGATGTCCTCGGGGGCGCGCAGCTCGCTGTTTCGAATCGCGGTCATAACGCCCAGCGTCATGTCGTTGTCGGCGGCGAAGATCGCAGTGGCGCGCTCGGGACCATCCAGCACGGCCAGCGTTTGCGTGGCCGCCCATTCAGCACGGTACGGACCGGAGCGCACGCGGCTCGGAATCGTCGTGGTGCGGACCAGGCGCGGTCGCACTGGCTGGTTCGCGGCAATGAGCGCGCGATAGTAGCCCAGCACACGTGCAACTCCGGGTCTGACAAGACCATCCACCGGCGCGCTCGTCCAGTCGGCAAGGCGTCTCTCAATCTCCTGCTGCGACTCCGGCCGCTGTGAAGCGATGATCGCGATCCGCTCGTGGCCGAGGTTGATCAGATACTCCACCGCGGCCTCGGCGGCCTTGAGGTTGTCGGTCATCACCAGGTCGGCGGCCAGGCCGCGGACGGGTCTGTCTACCAGCACAATGGGCGTCCCCTCGTCCATGGCGCTCTGGAAGTGCTCCGTTGCGGCGATGTCGGCTGGCGCAACGATGATGCCGTCGACGCGCTTCTCGAGCAGCGTTTGCACGGCAGCACGCTCGCGCTCCACGTCCTCGTCGCTGTTGGTCAGAATGACGCCGACTTGCTGCGCGCGGGCCGTGTCAGAAATGCCGCGCAGCATGCGCGCGAAGAAGGGGTTCTCGATGTCGCTGGCGACGAAGCCGATGGTGTGCGAGCGGCCGGTGATCATGCTGCGCGCGAGGGCGTTCGGTCGGTAGCCGAGTTCGGCCGCGGCGGCGTTGACGCGGCTGCGGACCTCTTCCGAGACGTAGCCGTAGCCGCCGAGGGCGCGGCCGGTCGCGGCCACGGAGACGCCGGCCTGGCGGGCGACGTCCTGGATGGTCGGGCGCCTGGTTCTGGCAGGTGGTTGGGCGGCGGGCTCGGTTGCGCCCGCGGGCTGTGTAGGCTGGCTGCGCGCGTCGGGCTGTTTGGCCATTGGCAGAGCCCAATGATAACGTTCTCCGACGGAGATGCGCCGGCTTGAGGCAGAACGGCTTGACGCTGCGCCGATGACGTGATAACGTTCTCAGCGGTACTGATAACGTTCTCACACCAGGTTGGTGCTGGAGCGCCGACGCCCCTTCGGAAGGAGTTCCAAATCTTGGTTGCCTCGTCCATCTCGCGCGGTCTTGCCTCCGTCGATCCAACCCCAGCCGAGTTCCAGCCAACGCTCGAGCGCGCCGTCGGCCTCAACGACGACATCGACACCTTCGTCGGCCAAGCCGCCGATCAGGGCCTGCGCAACATCTTCTTCGTCGGCTGTGGCGGCTCACTGCTGGCGATGGACTCGACGCGCTTCTTGCTCGATCGCAAATCCGCCGTTCCGACGACAGTCCTCAACAGCAGCGAATTCATGTCACGTCGGCCCGCACTGCTCGGCCAAGGTTCGCTGGTGGTGGCGGCCTCGCACAGCGGCAACACCCCCGAGACGGTGGAAGCGGCCAACCTGGCCCGCGCCGCTGGAGCCAGCGTGCTTTCGGTATCGCGCGACGCGACGTCGCCGCTCGGCGAAGCCGGCCGGGCCGCAATCGCGTACGCGAGCGATGTGGCAGTGGGCGAGGCCAAGCAGATTCTGTTCGAGCAGATTGGCTGGTCGGTACTGCGGCACACGGGCGTCGAGAGCGACTATGCCGCCATCCGCAAAGCGTTTCGTGCGCTGCCCCAGGCGCTGGTGACGGCGCGGGCGGAAACTGATGCACGCAATCATGAGGTCGCTACGCGCCTCAAGGACGAACCCATTACCTACGTCCTGGGCTCGGGTCCGAACATGGGCGCTGCCGCGGTGTTCGCGATGTGCTTCCTCCAGGAAATGCAGTGGCTGCATGCCGCCGCCTTCAACGCCGGCGAGTTCTTCCACGGCGCCTTCGAAGTGGTCACCGAGGATGTCGCGGTCATCCTGCTGCTGGGCGAGGACGAGTCGCGTCCGATGGCCGAGCGAGCGCAGCGGTTCCTCGACAAGTACACCCGCAAGGGGATCTCGATCGACACGCGCGACCTGACGCTGCCGGGCATCGATCCGGCGTTGCGGCCTGAGTTCGCGTCCTACGGCCTGGCTACGGTCGTACGGCGTCTCGCCAACCACTACGCGGCCGTTCGCGGTCACTCGTTGAAGCAGCGCCGCTACATGTGGACCGTGGACTACTAGATGCGCCTGGTGGGCGTCGGCGACAACGTCGTCGACTGTTATCCGCAATTCGGGCAGATGTTTCCGGGCGGTAACGCACTGAACGTCGCGGTGCAAGTCGCGCGGAGCGGCGTGCCGGCGGCCTATCTGGGCGCCGTCGGCGATGATGCAGCCGGCGCTCACATCCGCGCCGCGCTTGCGGCCGAGGGCGTCGCGACCGACCGCCTGCGCGTTCTTGCCGGTCCAAGCGCCTACGCGATTGTGCGGCTGGTCGATGGGGAGCGCGTGTTCGAGTCGAGCAACAAAGGCGTGTCCGTGTTCACGCTGACCGACGACGACCTCGAGTACCTGTCTGACTTCGACCTGGCGCACTCTGGCTATGCCGCTCGTCTGGAACCGCAGCTGCGTGAGATCGCCGCGGCCACCCGCCTGTCATTCGACTTCGCGACCCGGCGCAGCGCGGACTATGCCGGCCCGCTGTTGCCATACGTGCACGTGGCCGAGTTCTCGGGCGGTGATCTATCCGAGGCAGAAGTGGAGCAGCTCGCGCGTTGGGCGCTCGCCCAAGGACCGCGCTACGTCCTGGTGACCAGAGGCCAGCGGGGTGCCGTGCTCTACTCCCCGGACGGCATATTCGAGCAGCTAGCAGTACCCAGCGTTCCAATCGACACCCTGGGCGCCGGCGACGCCTTCACTGGCCGGTTGCTCGCCGGCCTGCTGCGGGCTGAGCCACTTCCTGCCGCACTGGAGTCGGCGACGCACGCCGCTGGCGAGGCGGTCCAGATACACGGCGCCTTCGGGTATCCGCATTCGCTGCCCAACGGCTTCCCACCTGTGCCGACCGCCCTCGCCGCCGCGCGCGCGCAGAGCGTGCGACAGTAGATAGGAGAAAAGGACCAGCGTCGTGGCTGCCTACGTGACGCGCCGACTCGCAGTCGCCGTTGTGCAGATTCTGGTCGTGGCAACCCTGGTGTTCGCGTTCCTGCATCTGCTGCCTGGCGATCCCGTGATGATCATCCTCGGCTCGGAGCGGTCCATCGAACCCGAGCAGGTCGCCGCGGTGCGCCACTCGCTGGGGCTCGATCAACCGCTGCCCGTGCAGTACTTCACCTGGCTGCAGCAGCTAGTGCGACTCGATCTGGGAACTTCGCTCGTTGACAACACTCCTGTCCAGGCGATCCTCGGCGAGCGCTTCCCGCGCTCGCTGGAGCTCGTGTTCGCGGCGACAGTGCTTGCGGTCGCCGTCGCGATCCCGATCGGGGTCTTTGCGGCGCTGCGGCGTAACCGTGCACCAGACATTCTGCTGTCGGGAGCCTCGGCGCTCGGGATCTCGCTGCCCGTGTACGTCACCGGGCTGCTACTGGTGCTGCTGTTTGGCGTCACACTCCGCTGGCTGCCGACGCAGGGCTACGTGGAGTTCACCGAGGATCCGCTCGATCATCTCCTCCACCTGCTGCTGCCCGCGGTCGTGCTTGCATCTGGTCTGGCGGCGACGGTGACGCGGATGACGCGCTCGTCGTTACTGGAGGTTCTGAATCAGGACTACGTCCGCACCGCTCGCGCGAAGGGTGTCCATGAGCGGGGCGTTGTGTATGGGCACGCTGTGCGAAACGCGCTCGTACCGGTGGTAACTGTCGTCGGTGTGCAGATCGGAGCGCTCGTTGGCGGCGCCGTCCTCGTGGAATACATCTTCAACTGGCCGGGTATGAGCACGCTCCTGATCACCGCCATCAGCCGGCGTGACTATCCGACCGTTCAAGGCGTGGTGCTGGTCGCTTCCGCGTTCTTGATCCTCGTCAATCTGGCCGTGGACCTGCTGTATGGTTTCCTCGATCCAAGAATCCGTCGCGCGTAAGCCCGCGGCCGGCGCGGACGTGGCACTGCCGCGGCGACCTGGCCTGCTAACACGGATGCGCGCGAGCCGGCGGCTGATGATCGGCGCCACAGTGTTCGTGCTGATGGTGGTCGCCGCTGTGATCGGGCCGGCTGTGGCACCGCACGATCCACTCGAGATCAACTCCCGCCTCACGTTGCGCACCTTTGCACCAGGCTATTTGCTCGGCACCGACGAGTTCGGCCGCGACCTGCTCAGCCGCATCATCTACGGCGCTCGACCGACGCTCACGGTGGCCATTGGCGCAACAACTATCGCGCTCGTGCTTGGCACGCTGTTCGGGATGGTGGCTGGCTACTTCCGCGGGATGCTCGATCAGGTCATCATGCGCACCCTGGATACGCTGCTGAGCTTCCCGCCCATCCTGCTGGCGATGATGGTGGTCGGGTTTCTCGGACCAGGCGTGCGCAATCTAG
>Ga0137369_10001368_pt1 | contig 24601 bp, 25 predicted proteins | sample SagtaG_12_FD_104918 | JGI IMG/M metagenome (GOLD analysis project Ga0137369, IMG submission 104918) | Vadose zone soil microbial communities from Sagehorn Ranch, Mendocino, California, USA - Sage1_L_113_16 metaG | ecosystem: Environmental > Terrestrial > Soil > Vadose zone | place: USA... | reverse complement strand
TGCGACGTAGTACGCGGTGGTGGCCACCGCGTCAGGGACCGGCTGCGCGGTCACGTTGACCTCGACGGGGACAGGGCTGGTGCTGGCCAGCTCCCGAACGGCAGCGGGCAGGCCCTCGTCGAGCCCCCGCGGCCGGACCCCACCGGCCAGCCGGCGCAGCTCTGCGACCGCGTCCTGCAGCTCCCGCACTGCCTGGCTGATCGCCTCCTGCAGGGGGTCGGCCGGCTCGGCCCGCTGCTGGGCCAGCCGCAGGGACATCCCGATCGCCACCAGTCGCTGCTGGGCGCCGTCGTGAAGGTCACGCTCGAGCCGACGACGCTCCGCATCGCTCACCTCGACCAGACGCGCCCTCGAGGCCCGGGTCTCGGCCAGGGCGTCGCGGAGCTCGATCCGCGAGTGCGCGAGCTCCAGCGGCAGATGAGCCTCCCGCAACGTCTCCCGAAGCAGCCCAGGCCGTCGGGCCGCCGCGTCGTACGCGATGCAGCCGAGCAACCGGCCGCCCACCGCGACGTCAAGCGCTGCCCCCTGGGGACGCGACGTCGGCTCGCCGCTGCTGGTGCGCCACGGTGCCTCCGGGTCGGTCGACAGCCAGTAGACGACCGAGAGGCCGGGGTCGTGGAGAGCCAGACGCAGCGTCGACTCGATGTCTTCCGGCTCGGCCCTACCGTCACGGACGGCGTCGACGAACCGGTTGATCCGCGCGAGCGCATCGCGCCGGCCTCGGTCGAACCGCGCATCGACGGCGACTTGCACCCGTCGTCTCAGGAAACCGAACGCGACCGCGCAGGACAGGGTCGCAGCCGCGACCGTGAGGTCCGACCCGCCTCCCGCCAGTACGCCGACGCCCACCGTCACGCCCGCGTAGAGGGCGACCAGTCCTCCACTCAACACGGTGTAGGCGACGCCTCGACTGACGAGGCTGTCGATGTCGTACAGGTCGTGGCGAAGCACCGCGATGGCAACGCTGACCGGCACGCTGACGTACACGAGGAGCAGCCCCACCACCACGACGACGTCTGCAACGTCGGTGAGGAGGTAAGCGATCCAGGTGGCGACCAGCACGACAGGCAAAAGTAGGACACTCAGCGCGAACCACTTGATCTGACGACGTACAACGACCCCTCCCCGTCGGTAACGCACGGTCACGCGCGCCACCGATCCGACCAGCAGTGCCAGGAGCAGGGCGAGGGAGGCGCCGCCGAGCACGACGTCGAGCCACCGTGGCACCTCCACCGGCGGGGCACCGGGAATCCTGTCCGGCCCGCTGCCGTAGCTGCCCGGGTCCAAGGCGACTGCAACGTGGAACAGCACAAGGAAGACGGCCCACCCGACCGGGAGGAACCACCAGCCCCGTCCCACCCGGCCGTCGGGGAAGCAGGCGGCCAGCAGCGCCGGGGGCAGGTAGAGCCACACCCAGCCTGCGACGGAGACGACGGCCAGAACGAGGGCGAAACCCTGCGGGGGCGAACCTCTCGACACCGCCGAGTCGGGCAGGAGCAGCACCAGAGGCAGCAGGCCGAGGGCCACGAGGAGTGCACCGACCAGCCGTTGTCTGCGCAGCAGGAGCAGCAACCCCAAGACCACCCCTGGGGCCGCGGAGGCGCACGCCGCGGCGATCTGCCAGCCGGTCATCGCCACCCATCCACGCCGATCGCTCCAGGACTCCTGCCGGGGGCCGATCCGGCCCAACCCGGTGTCGTCAGGTTCTCGTCCCATCATCCGGCGCGAGACCTCTGAAGTCATGCGTGCTGACACGCAGAAGGACGCAGGCTTCCCCATGCTGAGACGATCGTCGCGTGGCTAGCAGTCCCGGTGCCTTGACGCTCATCGAGGAGCCCCACCGCGTCGCCGACGTGGGCGCCCAATACCTAGCCCGGCTGCGCTCCGGATCACCTGACCAGCGGCCCTGCGGCTCCGGACCGATGAGACGACGTCGAGGATCGCTTGAGTGGTGGCAGCGGCGTCTTCTTCGTCCGAGATCAGCGATTCGTGGGTGGCGCCGTCGATGACGCGGTGCACGCTGTTGGTCGACAAAGTGGCCATGTCGTTCCTTCGGCGCTAACCAGGCGGCATCACTTCCGCTGTCGGCTGTCAGGACGACCGAAGGCTTGTCGGCGAAGTCACCGAGAGGTGCAGCTTGCTCCATCGAGGCATTCGCCTGGACGACGAGGGCTCCCAACCAGCGTTTGTGCTGGTCACAGGCCGGTTCGCCCTGGTGGTGGCGGGTAGTGGATTCGAACCACTGTAGGCATTGCCGACGGTTTTACAGACCAGATGGCCAACATAGATCAACATCGCTCTTACCTGCGGTTTCTCTCGATCATGGTTCACGGTGCCACCGGCATTGACACGCATGTGACGCGACGCCTTCCCTCGGTGTCCCATTCGCTATCACTCTTCCTCGTTCGTGTTGGTCCGCCCGTCACCCTCGTCAGCGTTGGCCTGATCCTCCTGCCCGTCCTCCGAATTGCCCTGCTCCAGGACCTCCTGGATGCGCTTGTTGGCGCGTTCCCGCGTGCCGTCGATGACCTTGGCGTAGATCCTGAGCAGCACGTCAACGGAGTGGCCGGCACGGCGTGCCACCTCCATCGGGTCGATCCCGCACTGGAGTAGGAAGCTCACACCGGCGTGGCGGAGGTCGTACGGGCGCTTGGCGAGCGGCGAACTCACCTCTGATGGGGTCAGCGCCTTCCTACGCGCGCTGGCCCAAACCTCCCCGTACTCGCTCTCATGAACAGGGCCGCCGCGCTTAGCCCTGAACAGGCGCTCACCCGGACCCACCTTGAACTTGTCGATGTGCGCCTTGAGGATCCCGACCAGCTCCGGCGGGATGTCCACGTCCCGTACCGCGTGGCGAGCACGGTGCTTCAGCTGGCGCCGCTCGTGCGGCTTGCCATCGTCGGTCCACGCCGAGCCGGAACGCGGCCGAGAGCCTTCCAGATACATCACTCCCCACCCCTCGTCCGGGAGCCGGCAGACGTTTTCGGCCAGGTCGACGACCTCGGCCGGCCGCATCAGCCCCCAGTACATGCAGGCGAAGAACGCCTCCAGACGCGGATTCCGCTGCCTCACTTTGCTCAGCAACTGCCGCACCTGCTCGGGGCTGGCCACCACGCGTGGGTCCACCTCGTGCTCGACCTTCGGGATGGTCCACTGCACCTGGTCGAGGGGGTTGACGGTGAGCAGCTTGCGAACAACGGCGTAGCCGAGCGCGTTGTAGAACACGGCTCGCTTGCGTCGGACCGTGTTCGCGGCGGCGCGCCGCCCGTCGGTCTTCCTGGACAGAGCATCGAGCGCCGCGTACACAAGCTCGGCGTCTTCGCCGAGCTCGGCGACTGGCGCCGACGCACGTCGCAGCCACGTCAGCGCCAGCTCCTGATCCGCGGGAAGTTCGGCGTTGCGCTTCTTGAGGTTGTACGCCGATCCGTACAGTGCATCCCGCAGAACAGCATCGCTCGGTTTGCCGCGCATGGTGCGAACCAGAACGGGCGTCACCACAGCGAGCGCCTCCGCCATGGACGCCCGGGAATTCGCGGCCAGCTCCGGCCACTTTCGGTCGACGTACTTCACGGTGTGCTCATACCACGTCTCGCCCGCCCCTTGGCCGGACTTTGCCATGCCGGCCGGAAGGCCCGAGTCGACATCGAACGCCTCCCCCTTCCTTGCTGCGGAGACGAGTTCCGACCGGAAGGAGTCGGCAAGGGCGCGATTGGCGAAAGACCTGTTGTGCGATTTGACCCCGGTCTTCCAGCGAACGCGCGGGTTGCCGGAGCTGTTCTTGCCAAGCTTCCAGATCCGCACCTGATACGTCTTCATGCAGCACTGTCGGTCAGAGCCGAGACCTCAGCTTCGGTGAGCGAATCCAGCCACTCGTCGAGCACGCTACGACGGATCCGGACCTGCCCATTGGGCAGCCTGATCGACTTGGGCGCTTTGCCGAGCTGGCGCCATCGATAGAAGGTGGCCTTGGCGACGCCGAGCTCAGCCAGCACCTGGGGAATACTCAGCAGCTCGTCGTGGGCGTTCGCGGCGCTGCGGCTGGAAGTGCTCCTCCTACCTCGAACATCTGGGGCGGACATGTGACCTCCTCGGTACGAAATTGGCCGCGCGGGAAGTGCCACGGCGGCTCGAACGAGACTGGGTTTCTTGACAGAGGCTTATTGCCATCGCCACGGCCGGATGAAGCCTCGCGGCCAAACAGCCATGTCGCACGCGCATGGTGTCGGTCACGACCTTCGGCGAGCTGAAGCCACCAGGTAAGCCGTCGCTTAAGACGAGTGATGTGTTGATCAGCAATCGATGCAGTGGCAACTCACACGCGAATCCCCCCCGACTCGTGCGTGTGCGCGGTTGCGGCTCACCAGATCGGGTCGCTCCGCGCGAATGTGTCGGTGCCCTTACCCCAGACGCTATGGACAGTGCACCGGCGGGCTCTATCCACTCATAGGGGTTCGACTATCCAGTTGACTGGTGCCGATTGGGCCAATGAGTGCAGCTGGTTGCTGCACATGTGAGCGGCGGCCGCTGCGAGAGCCGAAGCCATACTGACCTCAGCTTGGCCGGGTGGCTGCCACGGCTGGGAGCCGAGACTGTACGTGTTCTCGGCTCCCACCGAAGCGGTCACTCCGTGGTGCTCGGCTGGCTGGGCTCGGGGCGGAAGATGACGACCCGGGTTTTGGGGTCACTGGTGAGCTGGTTGAACGCGAGAACGGACAGGACCGCCCAGGCGGCGGTGGTGACCCCGGCGGCGAGGACCTGGGTGTCGGGGGTGCTGCCCGCCCACACCATTGCAGTCGTGACCGCGCCGATGGCGGCCCAGCCGTAGCGGGCACCGCGGGAGCCGAGGACGGCGAGGAGGAACAGGCCGCCGACGGTGATGAGCCAGCCCCACCACAGCGTTTCCGGCGTGGCGGCAGCTGGTAGGCGTGGGTGTGGATGTAGCGGTGGACCGGGTCGGTGATGGTGCGCACGATCGGTTCGGCGGATCCGCTGGCGCCGGCGGCGATGCCCTCGGCGAGATTGGCGATCCCGGTGAACAGCGCGGAGAGCAGCCACCAGAGTCCGTAGAGGACGCCGGCGGCCACGGCGATGGCGACGAGGGCGCCGGCGATGAGGGCCCAGGTGAACGGTTCGCGGGCGTATGCCCAGATCGTCTGCCATCGGCTGGTGTGCAGATTGGCCGGGGTGCGGTGTTCCAGTTCGGCCAGGTCGGTGCCGGCCGTGTCGTGGTGGGACTGCAAGAGGATTCCTCCAGAGGTGAGGGTGGAACGCGGAATGGCCACCTGCGTCGCTGCAGGCGACCTGGTGGTACCGGGTGGTTCTTAGGCGCGTAGGGCGAGGGTGTTGCCGGTGGCGAGCTGGGCCCGCAGGGCGGCGTTGCCGCCGAAGCTGCCCAGGTCGGCGTTATAGGTGGTGACGATCAACGCGACGCCGCGTTTGCCACCAGCGCGGGCGATCTCCTCGGCCAGGCGTACGGCGCGGTGGCAGTGTCGTGGGTGGCTAAACTGATCCTGACGGCCATGGCTGATCCCACCCGGACGGCCAGAACTGGCCCCACCACCGATCCTGGCGCGACCGGCGACGTGACGCTCCGTTAGAGCACTCTGCGGCGGCGGCTCTCGGCCAGGTGCGCGCGCAGCGCACGGAACGCGGCAGAAGAGCGCGTGCCGCTGCGCGGCATAGAGCAACTTCATCGCCTTTGCAGGAACATGGCAAGGCCATCCAAGAAGTGGCCGGGGGACGGTTGGAGTCGACGCCTGGAGACGGCCGACTCGGAGGCGACCGCCGACCCATGAGGCGCTAGGTCGAAGGCTCTACGACGATGACGACATTGCCGATTTTCTGTCCCGTCTCGACGTACCTGTAGGCCTCGACGATCTGGTCCAACGGATACCGTCTTTCGATGACGGGCCTGAACTCTCCGGATTCGATCAGTGCCGCGAGGCTCCGCACCGTCTGCGGATCGTTCATCTTCGGGATCGGGAACATGACCTTCTTGCCGCCCAGCAGCGGAGTGGTGAGCGCCAAGACCGGATTCTGCGCCAGCGGACCCAGGTCCGACGACAGATAGATCCCGCGCGGCTTCAACAGTCGCTTGCATCGGCCGAACGAGCTCTTGCCGGCCGCATCGAGGACCACGTCGTACCTCCGCGCGTCCTTCGTGAAATCCTCGGCGGTGTAGTCGATGACCCGGTCGGCGCCCAGACCTCGGACCAGCTCCACGTTGTCCGTGTCGCAGACCGCAGTCACGTTGGCACCGAGACTCCTCAGCAGCTGGACTGCCGCCGAGCCGATCGCCCCCGTCGCCCCATAGACGAGGACATCCTGACCGCTCTGGATCTTTGCCGCGCGGATCAACGAGAGGGCGTACTGCGAACCCTCGGTACTCGGAGCGACCTCCTCGAAGGTCACGTTCGCCGGCATGGCCTCGAGCGGACCGTCCGCGGGCATCGACAGGTACTCGGCATGGGCGCCCCACGAGCCCTCGCTGTATCCGAACACCCGGTCGCCGACCGTGAAGGACGTGACACCGCTGCCGACCGCCTCGACCACTCCCGCGAACTCACCGCCAAGGACTGTCACCCGTGGCCCGATGAGACCGGTGAGGAATCTGGTGAAGAAAGGCTTGGCCGCCCGAAAGGCGCAGTCCGTCCGATTCACCGTCGTCGCGTGAACCCTGACGAGCACCTCGTCGCCCTTGATCGTCGGCTTGTCCACATCTAAGACCCGAACCACGTCCGGATGCCCGTAGCTGGTGTGGACTGCTGCCTTCATGGGTGGACTGTAGCGGCAGCACGAAAGTCCACGTCAGCTCTCGCTCCGCCACCCGATTCGAGCCAGCCGCGCCGAAACGATCACGCGTCGACAACGAACGCCACAGCCCGAGTCCAACAGTCCGCGTTGGCAGGGACCCTGCGTAGCGGCTCCAGACCCCCTTCGAAGCCAGGCGGACGGACGAGCGCGCACGTCTCAAGCACTTGTCTTGGCCGACATCGCAGCTGCTCAGCGCGGTGTTAACGCTGGCGGCGAGATTGGCGTCACGCCGATCATTGACTTTCGCGCAGGTGAGTCAGGTATTGGTGTACGGATCGGATGCTGACGCCACCATCGCCGACCGCGGAGGCTACCCGTTTGATTGAGCCGTGCCGGACGTCGCCGGCCGCAAACACGCCGGGCATGGCGGTCTCCAGCGGGAGAGGCGGTCGCGGTTTCCTGCCGCCCGCAGCGGCGGTGCTGGCCGGAACCACGTCGGTACCGGTGAGGACGAAGCCGTGTTGGTCGCGTTGGATGCTTTCGGGTAGCCATGCGGTGTGTGGCCGTGCACCGATGAGGACGAACAGAGCAGCCGCCGGGACGCTTCGGGTGTCCCCGGTGTTGCTGTCGCGAAGGACCAGTTCCTCCAGCCGCCCGTCGCCGTGGCCATCGATGACCGTGGTGTGCAGCCGGACATCGATGGCCACGGCGGTGTCGATCAGTTTCACCAGATAGTCCGACATGCTCGCGCCGAGTGCACCACCGCGGACGATCATCGTCACCTGTTCGGCATGCTTCGCCAGATGGATAGCGGCTTGGCCGGCGGAGTTGCCCGCGCCGACAACGTAGGCGTGCGCTCCCTCCATCGCCTGGGCCTCGGTGATCCCACCGCCGTAGAAGACACCCGCGCCGACGAGCGATTCCAGGCTCGGCACGCCCAAGCGCTGGTAGCTCGCCCCGGTCGCCAGGACAACGGCGCGGGTCCTGATCTGCGTCCCGTCGGCGAGGACCACGACCCGGTCGTCGCCGTCGCGGCGGACATCGGTGGCCGGGCGGAGTACAGAGGTTTCCGCGCCGAAGGACCAGGCCTGGTCCAGGGCCCGACTGCACAGCTCGGCACCGCCGATGCCGAGCGGGAAGCCGAGATAGTTGCGGATGAGCGAGCTCGTGCCGGCCTGGCCACCGATCGTCTCCCGGTCGACGACGATCGTACGCAGCCCTTCCGAAGCGCCGTATACAGCAGCGGACAGCCCCGCCGGGCCGGCACCGACCACCACGACGTCGAAGGTGCCTTCCTCGGAGCTGTGCCGAACGCCAAGGGCGACGGCCGTCTGCTCGTTCGTCGGATCGGTCAACACCTCGCCGTCGAAACGGACGAGCACCGGGAACGGGCCGTCGGGGCGCTGCACCTGTTGCAGCAGCGCCCGTCCCTGGGCGGAATCCGAGGCATGGAAGACAAACGGGAGACCGCTGCGCTGCAGAAGGTCACGGAACTCGTGGGAGCGCGCAGCCCAACGCTCGCCTACCACGGTCACTACCGCCGGATGCTGCCGTTTCCGCTGCCAGTCACGCAACAGCTCCGTCACAAGGGAGTGGAAGTCCTCGTCCGGGAACCGGCTGGGCACGGTGGCGTAGCGGTCGATCCGGCCCAGCGAGATGGCCTTCAAGATCGGCTTCGACGCCGATCGGTTTCCCCAGGGGATGAGCAGGACGCGTTGCGCGTGCGGATGCCGTTGATGGGCCCGCTGGAGGAACTGGATGCCGGTCATCCCGGTCATCTCGTGGGCCGCGAACACGGCGAGTACCTCGGCGTCCGCCGTCACCCGAAGGACGTCCAACCGCTCGAGCGCGGACGCCGCCGACGCCTTACAGATGATCTCGTAGTCGGCGGCGTACCGGCCGGCAAGTTCCCGTTGCAGCACATTCAGCTCACGAGTCTGTTCGAGAACCGCCATCAAAACTGGCTTGGCCATAGGGACCCATTATCGACCGGATGGCACCTGGCAGCGCCGACCTGACGGCCGGCACCGCCAGGGGCGCCGTAAGCGGGTTAGCGTTGTCGCGCGTCGAGTCCCGACATCGGGCGGGCTCACGATGGCGGCAGTGGTTGGTGGGTGCGGACCGATGAGACGACGTCGAGGATCGCTTGAGTGGTGGCGGCGGCGCCTTCTTTGTTTGCGATCAGCGATTGGTGGGTGGCGCCGTCGATGACGCGGTGCACGCTGTTGGTCGACAAGGTGGCCAGGCGATTCTGCGCCGCTGAGTGGGTGGCATCACTCCCGATGCCGGCTGTCAGGACGACCAATGGCTTGTCGGCGAAGTCACGCAGGGATGCAGCTTGCTCCATCGAGGCATTCCCCTGGACGAACTCGTCGATCGTGCTGCGAAAATTGCTAACGGTCTCGAGATTGGCGCGTACCTCGTCCCGGTACCGCGGCGGCAGGCTGCCGAAGGCGAAATTGCTGTATAGGCGGCCCAGACCAAGTCGAGCTGAGGTCGAAACCAGTGCGGAAACACGGCCCATGAGGCTGTACGAGTCCCCGTCGCTGGGCGAGGCTGCCACCGGTTTCGCCGCAGATGCCCGGTCGGTGGAGTCCACCAGCACCATGCCGGCGACCTCGTCGGGGTAACGGGCGGCGAAGATGAGCACGTAGAGGCCGCCGAAGGAGTGGCCCGCCAGCACGTAGGGTCCTGGAACGTGTCCGCGCTGGAGCAACGTGTGGAGGTCGGCCGCTATCTGCGCGCCGTCCTGGGTGGTGTCAGCGGGCTCGCTCCACCCGCGACCTGCACGGTCGTAGACGCAGACACGGGTGTCACGGGCTACGGCCGGCGCAATCCACCCCATATTCGAGGACATCTCGCCCGCGCCCGGTTGAAGCACCACTGTGGGACTGCCTGAGCCGGTGCAGTTCAGGTGCAACCGGTGTCCGCCGACATCGATCAACTGACCAGGCATCGGGTAGTTTGTATCCGTCGCTTCAGCCACGGTCTCGTAGCCGCCGCCGATCGAGGCCAGAGCCAAGATCGCGAGCACCGGGTAGAGCAGCCATCGTCTGCTTCGGCTACGAAGCTGTCGATGGGCGCGGACGATCATCCAGATCGTTAACGCGAGCAAGGCGGGGGGCCACACCCAGCTGAGCACCTCGCGCGCCGAGGAGCCGAACCCCACCAGGAGAAGACCGCCCAGTCCCATAAACAGTGCAGGAGCCGCGGCCCATCGCTGCGGTTGGTCGGTGAACCGCACCGAGAGCACGGCCAACATCGCCCAGCCCAGCGCGAACCCGCACAGCACTGCACCGGTGACGCGGTTCTCCTCTGCCGGGATGAATGGGGCGGCAACGAGGAGTAGAGCAGCGACGAGTCCGGTGGCCAACGAGCCGGCCACGATCCAACCGACGTGTCCCCTCGGCCCGGGATCAGGGCGGGACGGACGGTCCGGGCCCTTGTCCTTGGGGGTGGGGGGTAGTCACGATGAACTCGATTCCATGCGCTGCTGGCGTCGCGCGAGTACAGCCATCTGCACTTGTGGCACCTGCCGTCATCTCGACACTAGTCCGCTATCACCGATCTGATCGCCTCTTGGAGCGCCATTAGCTGAGCAATTGGTCGAGGGGATGTCGTGGAGCCATGTCTTGCCCCGGGTACCGACGTGGCTGGACACGGAGGGCGCTGAAGAAGTCGCTCAAGCAGCCACACGCAGAGCACGAGCGCGGATGAAGCGTTGGTGGAAAGAGCGGTAGCCGCCGACCATCGCCACGAAGGGACGTCCTCATTTCGGCATTTGAGGGCGACTACGCCGGCACGCGCCCATCGCGCCCGCTACACGGTTACGGAAGATCCACATCACCATGCGTTACGAGCCTCGGAAGGGAAGATCGCTCGGGGTGGGACCAGTTACGGCCGTCCGGGTGGGCCCAACTGAGACCGTCAGAACCACTGAACACGGCGGCGGCGTCCTCGACAATGCCGATGTCCCGTCGCCGCGCGGTTGCCCCGTTCGCAGTTGACCTGCTCCGACGCGCGTGTTTGTCTCGACTCAGTTGCCCCAGACAGCAGCGGTGCCGACGGGCTCCGGGGCAGCACTTTCCACGCGACCTGCGAGGACACCGGCAACTCACTGCCGCCGCAGAACAGCGATTCGGGTGGCAGCGGACATGAAGGATTCCGGGTAGGTGGACGGGACCATCCGGACCGGCGGACCCATCGGATCCGGATGTGCGGACAGCGAACGTAGCGCACCGTAGTCGCGGCCCTTTCGGGCCTCGGTGGCCACCGTGGGGGACCGGCCGACGGGCGCCACTCGTTGGACCGTGCGATCCGGCCCGAAGGCGACACGTTCAACGGTGCGCCGTGGCCAGCCAGCCTTTCGTCAAGTGCTTGCAGGTCCGACCGGCAGTGGTTCGACTGCTTCGCGATGTCCTGGGATGCCGTGGTCGACGTCTCGTGGCTGATCCGCGCCGCGCTGCCACGCGCGGTAGTTGCGGAATGCCACCGGGAGCCCGCGGCCGGTCCGGAGCTCTGGGGAGTCCATGACCTGCACGTGCACGTGCGGTTGGGTGGTGTTTCCCGAGTTGCCGCACGCCGCGAGCTCCTGGCCCACGGTGACCTCGTCGCCGGGTCTCACCCGCATCGAGCCGGCGCAGGTGTGCCAGGACCACGTAGGGGCCGTTCTCCTGCAGCGCGAGGATCAGGTGGTTGCCGACGACCGCGCCCAGCCCCCGGCGAAGCCGTGACCCTTGCGTGAGCACGTACGGCAGCAGCGTCAACGGCGAGCGCCGGGCGGGGTGGTCAGGCTCGTCGTCGTGTACCGCTATCACCCGCCCTTTGGCCGGTGCGAGGATGGGCCGGCCGAAGGCGAAGAACCGGTCCACCGGTTCCACCGCGATAAGGGTGCGCCAGTCCCGCACGGCGGCGGTGCGCCGCCGCTGGTCCACCGCGGCGAAGTCGATGGCGAAGCTCTGCCCGAGAAAGTGGGTGCCGTGACTGGGTACCCGCCGCGCCGGGGTGTTCCTGGCCAGCCAGGTGCCCCGAAACGGCAGCGCCAGCACCACCGGCGCGCGGTCTGGATCCGGATGGTAACCGGCCGCTGCTCGCATCGCCTCCACGAGCTTGACGAATTCGGCGCGTCGCTCGTCGCGCATGTGCCCAGTCTCACCTCCCTAGGGCCGCCCCGAACACCAGAACGTGCTCACCCAGGTCGACAACCGGTCCAGAAGGGTCCCTTCTACTGGCAGCCGACACCCGAGTCGGCCCGTCGTGGGCGACTGGTCGTCGGGTACATCAGTGGAAACATCACTCGAAGCCGATCACGGACGGTGACTGCAAGCTGTCCGAAGGATTTGCGCCTACTGTCCGTCCACCCGGCACTCTCAGTGACCGCCGACATCGGGGCAGATTGATTGAGACGGCCGACCGCAAACGTGGTTGTGGGGCAGATCGCTTGAGACGCCCGTCGGCTCCGGCTGTCTCAGTAAATCTGCCCCGCCCTGTCACGCCGCCGGGCTCGGATCACCTGCGCTGAGACGGGACAGCCGAGCAGGCCGGGCTGGTGCCGGCAGGGCGTGAACCCGTTGCCGGCCTGGTCGAGGCTGCGTTCCCGCGTGGTGCGGGCCATGGCGGTCAGTAGGTCGACGGTGTGTTCGATGCCGGCGGCGGTCCGGTCGGACGCCGGCGAGGATCAGCCGGTCGCGGTGGTTGTCGCCGACGGCGCGACAGCGCTGCTGAGCGGCCTCGGCGAGCGGGTGGGCTGGGGTGAAGTGGTCTTCTTTGCGGCGTGGGCGGTGCGGGCTGGCCGGCGAGGTGCGCGGCTGGTGGCCGTCGCGTTCTGCGCGGCGTTGCCGCACACGGTTGAGGGCGGCCCCGATCGGCAGGTCGCGGTTGGCGACGTCGGCCTGGTCGGAGTCGGTGAGCTGCAGTAGGGCGAGCCGGCCGCGTACCCAGGCGGGGAACGGCCGATGTGGACGGCGATCTGCTCCAGGCCGAGCCGGTACTCCCACCGGAGCCGGTGCAACGCCTTCGCCTCGGCGGTCGGCTCAAACGGTCGGGCGTGGGTGTGCATGGCCAGCTGGCGCAGGATCCGGTTGCAGTCGCCCGGCCGTCGGCGTAGCACGGCGTCGAGGTGGCTGATGCCGGCCAGCCGCGCCGCCTTGCGGCGGCGGTGTCCCTCGATGAGCTGGTACCGGCGGTCGGTGATCTGCTCGACGATGACCGGTTCCTGTTGACCGAGCCGGGTCATGGACACGGCCAGCTCGCCGACGTCGCCGACGTCGGCGCGCGTACGTTAGGGCCGGGTTCGATCCAGGCGACCGGGAGTCTGATCAGGGCGTTGATTACGGCGGCCTCGTCGTCGCGGAGCGGTTTGCTGGCGCGGGTCGGGGTGGCCACTGCGGGGGCTTCGGCTTCACACACGGCCATGGGGTGCTGCTCCTCTCCAGTTGCGCGACGGGGGCCGCCGTGCGTACGGCGCCCCCCGTCAGCGGGTGGTGGGGTGGTTTAGGCGACTCGCTTTTCCCACACGCCCTGGCGAACCTGGTCGACCAGGCCGCGGGCCTTCAGGGCGTTGAGCGCGATGTGCACGGCCTGGCGGCTGCACCCGATGCGAGCGGCCAGCTCCTTCGGCGCGGACACGCCTTCGCAGACCAGCTGGTAGACCCGGTCCTCCACCTTGGGCGTGGCTTGCCGGTTCTGGTTCTGCTGGTCGGATCCGGGCCGGTAGACGGGCAGCTGCAGGACCTTGCCGTACGTTTCGTCGGCCGGCTGCCGTTCGACCGTCACGCGTGCCGGGGCAGTGTCCAGCCGTGGCGCGGGCTGGGTCTGGCCCCGGTTTGCGCGGCCGGCGAGGTCCTCGACGGACAGGGTGCCGTCGAGGAACGCGGCGAGGGTCGCGGCGATCCTGACGCGCTCCTGGCCGGCGACCTCGTGGCGGCGTTGGTAGTCCTCGCCGGCGGCCCGCACCGTGTACGGGTCGGGTGGCGCGGACGGGTGCTGTGACAGCCACCAGTACGAGGTGCCTTCCCGCGGCGTCGCCCCGCGGTCCTTGACCTCGGCGTACTCGTCGTCTTCGAGTTCGTCGAGGTAGTGCCCGCGGAACGGCGCGGTACGCCCGCCCAGCTCGGTGCTGGCCATGGTGTAGCCGTGGCCGCCACCCTCGGGCAGCAGCGCCGGGTTGAACGGCAGACCGAGCAGGCCGGGCAGCTGCTTGTTCAGCGTCCGAAGGATCACCGTGTTGCCGGCCCGGCAGTTGCCGCGCAGCGCGTTGGAGTTGCCGAACGTCTTCACGTCACCCTCTTGGCTGGCCAAGATGAGCCCGATCCCGAGTTTGCGGCCGACCCGGGAGATCAGCTCGGCCAGCCAGACGGCCTCCTTGCGCACCGCGTCGGGCAGGGTCGGGTCACCAAGCACCATGTGGCACTCGTCGAGGATGACCAGGATCCCCGGCCACTCCGGGTTCGGGGTGAACCCGGTGCGGCCGGCGGCGACGTTGACCATCTCCCGCACCGCCATCACCCGGGCCAGGGCCCGGAGCATGTCGATGCACTGGTCGACGCCGCGGGCGGTCCAGTCGGCGTGGTCGGCGAGCGCGACGCTGGAGTTGCCGCGCTGCGGGTCGGCGTACCAGAGGGTGACCAGGCCGGTCGACAGCGCCGAGTCGGCCAAGCCCTCCAGCAGCCGGGACTTGCCGGATCCGGTGGCGCCGATGAGCACCCCGCCCCACATCGAGCCCTTGGAGAACAGCTTCCAAATCGCCTCGTCGACGCCGTCGGCGTACGGGCCGAGGGCGATGACGCCGGTGCGGCCTTCCCACCGGAACTGCGGGCCGGGGTAGACGACGGTCTCCCGGACCGGCGAGTGGTGGGTGATTGTCAAAATCGCCCGGGACGCGTCGATCGACCCGGACGCCAGCCGGTGGTCCTCCAGAAGAATGTCCGCCGGGTCGATGCTCAAAGCGGAGGCGATCAGCCGCAGGTTGCTGCGCAGCGTCTCGATGGACTGCTTGCCGGGCTTGAGCTGCACGGTGTACCGCTCGTTGCCGCCGTCGTGGGCGGGTTCGGTCAGCCACGACCCGGCCAGGGGCCCGTCGCCGGCGAGGTTCAGCCGCCACAGCCGCGCGGTGGCCGCCTCCCCGGGCGGCGCCTGCGGCGCGACGTACTCGGGTGGGTTGGGGATGCGGTGATCCCGCCAGTACGGCAACGCCATCCCGTACCCGACAACGAGCAGCACCGCGGTCGCCGACCAGGTGATCCCGGCCAGGGTGGTCCACATCAGCCAGGCGCAGCCGGCCAGCGCCGCGACCAGGAACCGGGCGGCGGTGCGGCCGCCGTACTTCGCGCGGGTCATCATCGCCGCCACCAGGGTGACCACCAGCGCCACCGCGGCGATGGTCATGGCGACCAGGGCGGCGTCGCCGGACAGCAGCACGGCGAGGTTGGCGGCCGCGGCCGCCAGCATCAGACCGGCGAGGATCTTGTGGGGGCGGGACTGCTTGCGCAGGTGCCCCGTCGTGGGCTGCCACCGCTCGCGTACAACCGCCGGCGGGTGGTCGTGGTGGTGATGTGCCGGTTCGGCCGGTACGGGCAGGTGCGCCGCCGCGCCGGCGTGGCCGGCCGCAAGGGCTGCGGTACGGCCGGGTTGTACGCAGCTCACAGCTGTTCCCTCCTTCATCGCGTGTCCGATCCGGTGGGCACAGAGCGGGCCGGCACACCCGTTGGTGTGCCGGCCCTGACTGAACCGACCAGGATCGGGGTTACTCGGCGGTGACGAAATCTCGGGTACCGGCACCGGGGGTCGCGGCGTACGCTTCGGCGACCTTCTGCTGCTCGATCAGCGCGTCGCGGACCCGGCCGAACGCCGCCGACGCGGCCTGCAGGTGCTCGATGCCCTCGATGGTCGAGTTGACGGCCTCCCCGGACACGCCGTGGATGCCTTCCAGGTCGGCCTGGAAGGCCTCCAGGCCGGCGGCGACCTCGGGGCCGTAGGAGTTGTGCATCTGGTCGGCGAATGCGATCGCCGAGGCCAGACCGGTTACCTCTGCCATGCTGTGCTCCTCCTGATTCGGGCTGTCCTGGGTAGACGTGGATCGGATCGGGTGAACCACGCCGAGCGCTTTCCCGTCGCGCTCGGCGTGGACGTACGGCGGCGACCCGGCCGCGGGCTGCAACCGGTGGGGCGGGTCGTCATCGACGATTTCGGCGTCGACGACGTCGTTGTCGTCGAAGCCTCGTGCAGCGCGGCACTTCTGCTCGTCGTAGTCGAGGCGGGCCAGTACCGCCTTGCTCAGCGGCTTGTCGTTGGCGTCGTCCTCTTCGTCGGACTCGACGTAGTGCTCGTTCTCCGACGGCGGCGTGCCTGTCCAGTTCCAGTACGTCGGCGACTGCATCCGGCATTTGGTGCACACGGTGTTGACCATCGCGGTGCCGTCGGCGGCGAAGTGCTGCGTGCCGGGTTCGGCGCGCATGATGCCGTCGCAGCCGTCGCGATCGCAGTCCTGGCCGGTGAGGCCGAGCGGGATGCCGGTGGCGGTGTCTGCGTGCGAGGACTGCCCTTCGTACAGCTCGTACTCCGGTGGTGTGACGGTGGTCGCCGGTGGGCTGTCCACCCACTCGTACGGGGCGTCCGGGTCGGTCGTCGACCAGGACCCGACGTCGGTGGCGCCGCACTTGCCGCACGTCACCAACGCGGTGCCCCGCCCGTCCTCGTCGACCCCTTCGGTCCCGATGACCGGCAGCTGCACCCCGTCGCAGTGAGGGCAGGGGCGGATCAGGTCCTCGGGGAACTCCTCGTACTCAGGGTCGGTGACATCCGGGAAGTTCACACCGTCGCAGCCAGGTAGGCCGGTACGCGGGTCGATGTGCCCGTACCCGGCTCGGCCGACCTTGGTCACGGCCGGCTTGCCGCACCACTGGCACGGCCCCGATTCGGGGTACTCGGCGCCCTTCGGCGGATCCGGGTACGCCGCCTCGTCGGGGTCGGGCCGAGCGGCGCGGCCCGCGCGCTTGGCGTGGTGCGCGGCTTCGAGGCGTTCCCACCCGGCGGCCCACTGGGCGGCGAACCAGCGTTTGAACCCGGCCGGGCGGCCTTGCCCGGCCGGGGTGGCCTCGCGGGTGTCCCGCTTGCGTTTGTGGGTCGCTCGGGCGTCTTCCCAGGCGTCGTCCCACAGGTCGGCGACGTACCCGGTGAACCCGCGCCGGCCGGCCCAGGTCGGTGGCTTCTTGCCGCGCACCGCGGCGGCGATGTCGATCGTGGCCCGGCGCACGAAGTACGTCGTGACCACGATCGCGATCATCAGGGAGACGGGGTCAGCCACGACGGATCACCCCAGTGAGGCGAGCATGCCGGCGAGGCTGGTCATGCCCTGGCCGAGCAGGCCCAGGGCGCTGTTGCCGAAGCCGACGTAGATGCCGCCGACGACCGCGAGGGTGGTCGGCAACGCCAACGCCATCCACGGGGTGGCCTTGTGGATCACCCGGTCCTTCATGTCGATGATCAGCCAGGTCACCATGACCACGATCAGCAGCAGTGGTACGCCAACGCCGAACAGTTGCGCGGTGCCGGTGGTGATGGCGCCGCCGATGAGGCTGCCGCCGCGGGTGAGCAGTCGACCGACCAGCCCGGCGGTGATACCGAAACCGGCCAGCAGCATCAGCACGACGACCAGGCGGCTGGCCTGCCAGCCGCGCCGCCACATCATCGTGACGGCGATACCGAGAGCGAGAACCGCGACCGCGGCCGCGGACAGTTCCTGCATGATGGGGGTCCTTCCAGGGTGCGTACAGCCGCCGTGTCCTCACGGCAGCCAGGTGGGCCAGGGGTCAAAGGGCAGCAGCCAGCCCGCGGCGGTGCGGACCAGGGGCACGTGCATCAGCACCGCCCACAGCCCCACCACCACGGCGGTGCGGGACGGGCGGGCCGTCATCCAGGCCAGGTAGCCGGTGAGGACCGTGGCCGGCAGCGCGATCAGGCGGCACCACCAGATCCCGGCGGTGCGGCGGGCGCCGGTCGGGGCGGTCCATTCGCCCTTGTGGGCGTAGCGGAGCAGCTCGGCCGGCGCCGGTGGGCGGTGCTGCCACGCCTCCGGTGGGGTCAGCTCCCCCGCCAGGTGGCGCCACCAACCCGACCAGCCGCGCGGCGGTTCGTCACCGTGCGCGTTGTCAACCTCGGGGTGGTGATGCGGGGTCTCCCTCGCGCGCTGCGCGCGTAGGGGCTCCGCGGGCGGGTGCTGCCCGGGGTGTAAAGCGACAGTTTTGACACTCCCGCAACTCACGTTCGGTTACCTCCTCCTCCGTTGGGGGTCGGCCGCCTCAGCGGCCTGGATCAGGGCGTTGGTCAACTCGTTGGCCAACCGGCCGGCCCGGCGTGGGTCGGTGCGTGTCAGCGCCGCGACCACCTCGCGGGCGTAGTCGTAGGCGGCCAACTGCTGCGGTGCGGTCTGCGCCCGGCCGAGCCGTTCTGCCAGCCGGACCTGGCGGCGATCGCCGCGGGCGGCTCGCTGCGTGGGTTGGCCGGGTGTGTCGCGACGGCGGCCAGCCATGCATCACCTCCAAGTGGTCGAGAGGTTGGGGTGTCGACACCGGACGGTCGCGGTGTCGCCCAGGGGTGGACAGCCCTGTGGTAGACACCCGGACCGGTCGTGGTCGACAGGTGTCGACGTGCTCGGGGCTGGGTGTCTACGCCGGGGTGGACAGGTCGACAGTCGCCGCGTGATCGGGTGTCGACACTGCATCGGCAGGTGTCCACCCCCGGGGAGGGTTGGGGTGGACACCTCCCGGCACGGTGTCGACGGTCGGCGTGGCCGGTGTCGACCCGGTGCGCCGGTGTCGCCAGGTCGGGTCGACACGGCGGGCGGGGCCCGGGATGGGCCGGGAGTCCGGACCCTGTGGCGGGTCCGGGCTCCACGGGTGTTGCTGTGGCGGGGCCCTCAGCGCCGTGAGGCGCATAGGGTGCCCCGTCGTACGGATCGGGCGGGTTCGGCCGGCTACGGGGCTCTCAGCGGTCCGCGACGCGGTACACCAGCGCCCGGGACATGCCGACGATGCGGGCGACCTCGGTGGCCGACCAGTCGAGGTCGCGGTCCTCCATCACCCGCATGTAGGCGCGGGCGGCGTCGGACTTGCTGCCGCCGCCCTCGAGCACCGCGTGGGCGGCGTTCTCGGCGTCCACCTTCGCGGCGTCCTCCCGGTTGCCCGGGGGGTTGGTGTCCACCGGGGGTGTCGACGTGTCCACCTCGCTGTTGGGGCGGGTGGACGCCTCGATGTTGCCTGGCCCGCTGGGGTCGACGCTGTCGACCTCCTGAGTGGACACCGGGGGGTTCACCGCCTGGTCGGTGTCGACGGTGTTGGTGTCGACGTCGTCGACCCGGTCGCGGTCCACCGTCAACGTCGCGCTGCTGCCGCTGTCCACCCGCTGGGTGGGCACCGACCCGGGCCAGGTGTCCGGCACGAACAGCGCGGGCTCGGCGAGCGGTGCGCCGCTGACCGGCTCCACTCCCCCATCGGCCTCCTCGCCATCGCCAGCCTTGGCGAGCCGCTCGGGGGCGAGGTGGCCGGCGAGCACGTCAACCAGGCCGTCATAGTCGGCTCGCTCGCGCAGCTGCGCCGCCACCCGGTCCAGGTCGTAGGAGGCGGTGGCGATCTTCGCGGCCCACCGGCTGCCCAGCGACTTGCGGAACTGGTCGCGGACCAGGCGGGCCAGCCGCCGGCGCTGCGCCTCGGCGTGCAGGTCGATCTGAGCGGCGTCGATCGACCCGTACAGGCCCAGCTGCGGGTCGCGGGCGTGCAGCTGCCGGGCCCGGCGGGTGATCGCCGGGTGGGTCAGCCACTGCCAGATCCCGTAGTCCGGGGCCGGAGTGCCCAGCTGGCCCGCGGCGCGTCGCGCGTCGCGGCGGCGGGACGCCGACCGGATCAGGTAGACCGCGTACCCGAGGGCGGACATGCCGGCGAAGAACCAGCCAGCCAGGGTCAGATCGCCCTGGGTGCCGCGGTGACCGAGCAGGTTGACCGCGACCGCGAAGGCCGCCACCGCCGCCGAGAGCACCACGGCGGGCAGCGCCCGCTCCCCCAGGCGGCGGCGGACGTCGGCGCGGGCCATCAGCACCACGCCGCCCAACTCGATCGCGGCGACGGCGACCGTGGCCGGGATCGGGTTCCAGTGCAACCACCGGGTGGCGGCCTGGGCCTGGCCGATCAGCGCGACGGTGGCCACTACGGCGTAGAAGGCCAGCTCCGCGAAGTCGGGACTGGCCACGGTGGTGCGGACCAGCCCGGTCACGGCGGCGGTCCGGGCGGTCCACCGCTCCCGGCGTTGCCGGCTGCGGTACTCCTTGTCCAGCCGGCGGCGGCGGGCCCGTTCGTCGCGTTCCCGCTGCGCTCGGATGGTGCGTTCCTGGTGCGCGTCGGCGGCGCGGTTGCGGGCCTCGGTGCTGGCGTGGACGCGTAGCGCGGCGGCCCGGGCCCGCGCCTCGGGGCGAGTGGTGACCGGCGGCCACTGGCCGGCCGGCGTGGTGTCTGGTGTCATGGTCATTGGGCCCTTCCTCGATAAGGGTCTGCAGCGCGGGCGGTCTAGCCACCGCCCGCGCGTCTACCTGGACGGCCCAGGCGATCGATTCGCCGCCCGCGCCGCGGTGATGGCGTGCTCGCGCACCTCATCGGCGAGGCGGGCGAGGTGGTCGTACGCGGCCGGGGTGTCCGCCGCCCGGGCGGTAACCCAGGCGGCGGGTAATTCGACTTCGACCAGTTCGGCCAGGCGTACGGCGGTAGGGGCGTCAGGCATCAGTGCCGGCCCCGCTTGCCGTGAACCCGGCACACCCCGTCGCGTTCGGCCGGGCGTACCGGCGGGGGCATCTTGTCGGTGTCTTCGGCGCGGGCGTGCGCGATGCGGCACACCCGGCACGGCGGGGCGAGTAGTCCTGCCCGGCTCATCGTGCCCCGCTCCCCCGCCGGGTCGACTCGCACGACACCCGCCAATCCGGGTGTTCGGCGCGGAAGTCCCGCACCACCTGGGCGGCCTGCGCGCCGTCGAGTTGGCGGATCCGGCGTTGCCGGCGCCGGTCCGGGCTGGTGGCCGTGACGGTGTAGCTCACTCCGACCACCCCCCGCCGGTACGCTGAGCCACCGGGTTGTACCCCTCGACGCGGGCGTGCGACTCGCACAGGTGCGTGTCGATCCCGCCGCGGGTCATCACCACCGTGGCCGGGCGACGAAAGTCCGTCGGCAGGCCCTTGACGTGGCGGTGGTACTGCTCATCCAGGCACCCCGCGCAGGGTTGAGACGACGCGGCCCGGCGGAACCGGGTCGGGCCGGCCGGCTTCGGCTTGGCGGGTTTGACCGCGGTCGGTTCGCCGGTGAGCAGGTCGAGTTGACCGGACGTGATGGTCGTCATCGCCGGACCTCCCACTCGGTCGCGGCCACGTCACCGAACCGCTCAGCGAGCAGCTCGGCCTCGGTGCTGGCCGGTGGGCTGTGCAGGCTGGTCGCCAGTACCGCCGCCGCGGTCGGGTCGACCAACGGCCGCAGGTACCCGCTCGGTGTCAGCGCCCCGTGTCGGTCCCGGGCGTCCACGTCCACCGAGCCGTCGCTGTAGACGGTCAGCAGGTAGCGGCCCGCGTTGTCGCGCAGGAGCCGGCGGCCGTCCTCGTCCGGACCGGCGAGGATCCACAGACCCCCGGTCACCTGCGTGAGCCGGCGACGAAGCCGGGTCGCGACCTCGGCGGCCGCCACGGTGTAGTTCGGTGCGGAGGTGCTCATGCCGTCGACCTCCCCTCGCCGTAGTCCAGCGGCGCGTTGACCAGCGCCGTCGCCAGCGCGGCCAGCATCGCCAGCCGAACCACCGCGTACGCCCGCCGGGCGCTGCGCCGAGCCACCCGCACCCGATGCCCAGCAACCGGGCAGCCCGGGGTGTCCATGGCCGCGATCTCCGCGTCGACCAAGTGCAGGTCGGCGGTGATCGCCGGACCCTCCAGGACCAACAGGTCCATCTCCGCGTCGCTCGGGCCATCAACGCCCGAGAGACCTACGCTCTTACGTGACATCAGAAGTCCCTTTCCGGTGTCGAACAGGCCCCGGCGGAGCCGCTAACTCCGACCGGGGCCGCCGCCGTCCTGGCGGCCACCAGACCCCACCCGCCCCCCTCGGACGGATGGGACCTGGTCACTGCCAGTGCGTGGTACGGATCTTGGGCCGGGCGGATTGGACCGCCCGACCCAAGATCGAAAATTCGTGTCACTTACGCGGGCTGCGCCGCGCGGCGTCGCTCGTTCCTCCCGGAGCCATAGGGCTCGCACCGCCTTGACCGTTCTCCGGGGTTGTCGCCAGCGCGCATAGCGCGAGTGGTCGCGCTGGCCGTATCTGTGACGCTCTCTCTGTCCAGTTACCAACGAACAGCCCGTTCAACTCAGCGCGAGATGAAGGATGTAAGACATCTTTCATGCTGATTGGCCAGGCGTCAAGCGCATGAGGCAAGATGTCTTACAAGGGCGCGGAACGGGGACGACCCTGGACGGTTAAGGTGACCGTCGGACGTCCTACAAGCAGCGAGGAAGGTCCCGCCTTAGTGGCAGCAGTCGAAGCGCCGAAGTCTCAGTACGAGCAGATCGCCGACCTGCTCCGTGCCCGCATCCTTGACGGCACGTACCCGCCGGGATCAGCGCTCCCGAGCGAGCCGGCGTTGTCCGCTGAGCTGGGAATCTCGCGGGTGACCGTGAACCGTGCGATCGGACTCCTGCGGACGGCTGGCCTGGTGAAAGTGCGCCGCGGCTCAGGCACGTACGTACGGTCGCTGCCTCAGATCATCCGTGACGCGAAACGGCGGTACGGCGCTCGGGAGCGTGGCACCGGCGCCGGCGAGGTCGAGGTACGGGAGATGGACCTCCGTTCGCGTACTGAATACCGGGAGATCGCCCAGGTACCAGCCACTCCCGAGGTAGCCCAGGCGCTCGACATCGCGGAGGGTACGAACGTCCTGGTACGACGCCGCGTCCTGTACGCGAACGACGAACCAACCCAGATCGCCGACAGCTATTACCCCTGGGAGATCGCCAAGGACAGCGCCCTACTGCTCGCGGATACTGGGAAAGGCGGCTCGTACTCCCGACTCGCGGAAATGGGCTATTCGATCGCCCGCTTCATGGAAGACGTGAATGTGCGGATGCCGATCGACGCCGAGCGTCGAACACTCCAGCTGGAAGCGACCCAGCCCGTCTTCGACATCGTGCACATCGCGCTGACGGCCACCGACCAACGCATCGAGGCAGCCTTCCACGTCATGCCCGGCCACCTGTGGACGCTGCGCTACGCCTGGGAGGACGAGGCGTCGTGATGGAGATACGACTCGCCAGTGAGGCATCCCCCGACGCGGCCGTCAACGAGGATCACGCCGTAGCGGTGCCCGGCTTCGTGGCGGTCCTCGACGGCGTCACGCTGCCGGCTGGACTTGAGACAGGCTGCGCGCATGGCCCAGCATGGTACGTCCGCCGCCTCGGTGCCCACCTGGTCAACGCTCACGCCCTCAATCCGGATGCCTCGCTGCCAGACATCCTCGCCGCGGCGATCACCTCCGTACGGGGCGACCACGGCAGCGTTTGCGACCTTGACCACCCAGGCACTCCACAATCGACCGTGTGCCTACTCCGAGCCGGCCAGGACATGGCCGACTACCTCGTACTGTGCGACAGTCCCATCGTCTTGGATCATGACGGCCACGTCGAGGTGATCACCGACCTGCGGCTTCAGGAGACGAGTCAGAAACTCCGCGAGGCCGCACTCGCCGGCGCCAACACGTTCGGGAGCGACGATCGGGCGACCCGCCTGCGCCAGCTGGTCACATCCCAGCGGGAACACGTCAACCGTCCTGGTGGATACTGGATCGCCGCGGCCAATACCGACGCCGCGTACAACGCGGTGACCGGGGCATTGCCGGTCCACGGACCGTCCCGGCTACGCCGTGCCGCGCTGCTCACCGACGGCGCATCCTCCGCAGTTGACACATTCGGCTTGTTCGACTGGCCGCAGCTGCTCGACATGCTCGAACAGCTCGGCCCCGCTCAACTCATCTCGTTCGTACGCTCGGTTGAGCGGGCTGACGCTGACGGCCAGGCGCGGCCCCGGCACAAACGCCACGACGACGCCACCGCCGCGTACTGCCGCTTTGCACAGGAGGGCGACCAGTGAGCCAGCCACAGCACTCGGTCAGCGTCGCCGCCGTCATCGTCGACGATGAAGGCCGGGTCTTGGTCACCCAGCGCCGTGACAACGGGTACTGGCAGCCGCCAGGCGGCGTCCTGGAGCTCGACGAAACGATCGAGGAAGGCCTGCGCCGCGAGGTGTACGAAGAGACCGGGCTCACGATCGAGCCGGAACGGTTGACCGGCGTCTACAAGCACGTCAAACGCGGCATCGTCGCCCTGGTCTTCCGTGCCCGGATCGTCGAAGGCACACCCGGGCCCACCGACGAAGTCGCAGCCGTCGACTGGTGGACAGCCGAGGCCGTTGGCGAGCAGATGGCAGAGACCTTCTCGCTCAGAATTCTCGACGCACTGGGCGATGACTCCCCCGCCGTCCGCGCCCACGACGGTGTTCACTGGCTCCAGACCGCTGCGCAATCCCGCCACTTCTGAGGCTCGCCAGCGCGGGCGGTGGGCGTAGCGACCCTGGCAATCCCCTGGAACGGTAGAGACTTGACTTGTAGGGATCTTGGGCTCGTATCGCGCCGCGCGCCTTGGCGGGCAGGGGCCTTTTGGGGGGTCGAGGAGGATCGGCGCAGGATTGAACGCTAGCGGGGGGTGCGGTTGGAACGCATGACCGGCGGCAGACGAACGGCCCGCACCTGGCTTTGTGGTGCGGGCCGTTCGTGTGTCGCG
>Ga0137369_10001363_pt1 | contig 24643 bp, 14 predicted proteins | sample SagtaG_12_FD_104918 | JGI IMG/M metagenome (GOLD analysis project Ga0137369, IMG submission 104918) | Vadose zone soil microbial communities from Sagehorn Ranch, Mendocino, California, USA - Sage1_L_113_16 metaG | ecosystem: Environmental > Terrestrial > Soil > Vadose zone | place: USA... | reverse complement strand
GCCTGGTGCGTCGGCATCCTCATCGTTGCCTACATCTTCGCCAACATCTCCTACCGTCGCAGGATCTCCTGAGTTGGCGTCGACCGGGTCTAGGCGAAGTTGAGAGCAGGATCAGAGCATGCTGACGATCAGTCAACTGGCGGCGTATGCCGGCGTCACAGTGCGGGCGGTGCGGCACTATCACCAGATCGGACTCCTGCCCGAGCCGCAGCGGGATGCCTCGGGTTACCGGTGCTATGGGCCAACGGCAGTCGTGTCCCTCATCAGGATCCGCACCCTCGCCAACGCCGGCGTGCCGCTGTCTCAGATCGGCCAGATGCTCGAAGCCGACACAGCGAGCTTTGCCGAGGCGATCCACAGGATCGACAGCCACCTGCGCGACGAGATCGAACGGTTGGAGACCAGCCGCAAGCAGATCGCGCAGCTCGCTGCCGGGGACAGTCTGGCGCTCCCACCGGAGGTGATCTCCTATCTCGATCGGCTTCGCGAGATCGGGGTATCGGAGCGGGTGGTGGAGGTTGAGCGGGACGGGTGGATCCTGGTTGCGGCTCGCTGGCCCGATCACATCCGCGAGATTATGCCCGCAAAACATGCGCAGCTCGATGACCCGCAACTCGTTCGGCTCTATCGTCTCGGGTCGGAGATCCTCGACAGCGACGCCGGCGACGACGACCCGCGCCTGGAGGAAGCCGCCGACATCATGGCCGGCCTGCTCGCGCAGGCATACACCTCCGGCGAGGCGGCGCACGACGAGACGGCGCACGACGATCTCCCGTTTGGCCTTCTGGACGCACTTGCCGTCGAGTCCGACCCGCGGGCGCAGCGGATGCTGGACCTGATGCGCGAGCGTGGCTGGGCCAGTTGGACCCGGACCCGACCGGAGCGGCTGGCGGAACCGCCCGACTAACCTCCGGGCGTCGTTTGCACCTGTCCGCTTTGCGCTGCGGTAGCGAACACGCACGGTCCGCGCTGGCCGTTCCGTCGCCGCTGGCGCCCCGCTGGGCGCGATGTCCCCCCTGCCGGGCAACGGAACGTCCGCTTTGCGAATGTTAACAGCGCCATACGAACCATACCTCAGCGATGACGGTTCGTAGTCGTATGCCCGACGCATCAAAGGTAAATCGGACGTGGCATAAGCTCGATCGTCACCGTACGTATTCGGATCTAATGGTGGTCGTCGATCAATTTCGCAAGATCATCGGGTGGGCCGGAGGTTACAGCATACGAACCGCTGCACAACGGCCGTGACCTGCGGTTTCAGGCTCCCACTGGCACGCGAACGGCGTGGACTGGCTTCTATTGGGCCCGATGCGGTAGGACCGTGACTCGTATCGATGGCTGGGCAGCCCCGCGCGCGCCGGCAGGCCCGACCCATGATCGCCCGGACCTCATTCTCCATCGCCGCGACGAGGTATTGCTGTCTGCAAATCCTCAGCGCGGGGCGGCGTGAGTGGTGTCAGGGTCATTGCGTAGTCGGGTTGTTGCTGATCACCGCGTTGATGAGGTCGTTGGGGCGGGCGGTCGGCGTGGCGGGAGGCGCGGGTGATGTTGGGTTGGCCGTTGCTGCGGTGGTATCCGATGGCGGTGTTGCGCAGCACGGCGGCGACGGCGGGGCCGTTGCGGGTGCGGGCTTGGTGAGCGTCCTCGCCGAGGGTGACGTCGCGGGCGCCGACCTGACCCCACTGCCACAAATCGTCACCGCCCTGCACCGCGCACGACCCGCACCCACCATCGAGGACGACATGGACAATCTCGCGCCGGAGGCGCCGGAGGCGCCGGAGGCCGCCACCGTCACCGCAGCGTCGTTCGGCGTCGAGGCGAACCGGCACCTACGGCTGCCCGACCTGCCAGCGTCCGGTGTCGGCCTGGTCGGCCCCGGCGCCGCGGCGTGCTCGCCGCCATCCTGTCCGCCGGTGGGCCGTGGGCACCCGGCCACGAAGCCACCATCACCACCACCGCGGCCGACCTCGCCACCCTCCTCGGACCCGACGCAGCCGACCGCTACCAACTCGACCGCCTCCACGTCGCCGACAGCCTCGACAACGCCCTGACCCACCTGGAACGCCAACTGCTGCGCCGCGCCCGCATCGCCGCCGACCACGACGGCAGCGACCTGACCACCCTGCACCACCACCACCACGACGACGACCAGCCGCTACCCCCAATCGTGTTTCTCACGCAGGCACCCGAGGGCACCATCGCCACCGCGCTCGCCGCGATCCTCGCCGTCGGTTCCCGCCTGGCCATCGCCGGTGTCCTGCTCGGCCCGTGGAGCGCCGGCGCGACCTGGCACGTCAACACCGACGGCACCACCCGGCCCGACCATGCGACCGACACGACCGGACCGCGGCTCAACGTCCTCGCCCCCGCCGCCACCGGCGACCTCCTCGACACACTGCGCCAAGCCCGACCCGCCAGCAACGACCTTCCACCCCCGCCGCCGCGCCAGGCACCGCCGATCCTGCGCACCGCTGTGGCGCCGATGCCCGCATCGCCGGCCACTTCCGCGGCGCCGCCGGCCGTCGAAGTCCACAGCGGCGCACCAACGCCGGCAACTGCTCCCGCGACTGCCATCACTCAACCGCAGGTCCCGCCGGACTCGGCCCGCGCCCCCGACGATCCGCAGCTGCGGCTCAGCGTGCTCGGCAAACCGGCCCTGCACCTCGTGGTCGGCGATACCCACATCAACGTACGGATACGGCGCAGCGACGGCGTGCAGATCCTGGTCCACCTCGCCGTCGAACCCGACGGCGCCACCAGCGACCAGCTCATGGCAGTCCTGTGGCCCGAAACCCGCTCCTACTTCTCCCGCGGCCGGTTCCACACCACCATGTCCGAGCTACGACAGACCCTCGCCGAAGCCGTCGGTGCCGAGGCCATTCCCCGCACCGACGAACGCTACCGGCTCGACTCGGCCCACATCGACGTCGACCTGTGGCGGCTGACCGCCGCAGCCGACCACGCCGCCACCACCGTCGACCCCACCCGCCACGCGCTGGCGCTCCAGGAGATCGTCAAGCTCTACACCGGATCCGTCGCCGACGGGCACCACTGGCTGTGGCTGGCCCCCTACCGCGAACGAGTCCGCCGGCACGTCCTCGACGCCTACGTCGGGCTCGCCGACACCGAAGTCGACGTAACTGGCGTGGACGTAGACCCGGTACGTTACCTGTTCGTCCGGCTGGAGGAGTTGATGGTCGACGCGACGATAGCCGAGGTGCCGGCCGCGTCGAGGCCGAGATCGTCCCGTTCCAGCGCATCGTCGAACAGTTGTACACCATCCCCGGTGTCGACCAGCGCGCCGCGCAGGTCATCCTGGCCGAGATCAGCCATCCCACAGGAGCATGACCCGGCAGGCAACGGTGTCTTCAATCGGCCGCGGGTATCGCAGGCATGGGTCCGGAGGATGGTGCGTAGCGACGTGCGATCTGCACGGCTGCGCCGACATCGGGGATTTGGTCGATTGAGCGTATGGTCCAGCCAAGTTCGCGTTCTGCCTTTGTCCACCGGCGTTCGAGATCGGGATACGGGTCCTCGATTCCCAGCTGGTCCAGATCCCCGGGCACCGTCACGGCCAGGCGCACCGGCCCGTTCCAGTAGACGTCGACGAGTAAGACCTTGTAGCCGCCGGATCGTTTGAACACCACGAAACCCTTGTTGAAGACGGGCTGCCAGCCCAGTTCAAGGGAGCCGACCTGGTTGCTGATGGCATCCACGAGCTGTTCGGCGATCTGCAGCCGCTCTTGACTGATGTTGAGGTGGCTGGCGTAGGTATCCCAGGACCAGGCAACCTGGCTGGTCGCCGCAATACGGGTTTGCTTTGTCAGCTCGTTGGGCCGGGCGACAACTCGGAAGTTGGGCGCCAGCGGCGAGTCCCCGATCCGCAGCAGTTCCAACTCGACGCCGAAGACAGCGATCTCAGCCGGTGTGTGTTGGTTGAGCCACTCGAGCACGGCCAGGTGTTCGGCTCCGATCGCCTCAGCAATCCACACCACCACGGTCGCTTGGGTGCCGGCCACATACGTCAGGAGCTTGCCCAGGTGGTCGTGATCGGTGCTGCCGAACTGATTCTCGATGGCGACAACGCGGCCCCGGACGTCCACGGCCAAGATGTCCAAGGAGTATCGACCGACTGGATGCTCGACCGCCCGCAGCTCAAGACCGAGCCCGAGCGCCTTGCCCAACTGATCAAGGTTGGTCGAGAGCCAGGGTGTGAAGTCCTTTGCCTCGTGTGGCCAGCCCATCCGCAGCGGCACGCTCTCCAGCTGGCCGAACGTCATATCGCAGCTCCGTACATCGACGTCTAGAAAGACGCTGGCAGGCCCAGGTAACCCAGGATGGTACGACCCTCCCGGACGCAATGCCATCGTGAAGTCCCCGCCTACCTGCTCAACGTCATCCGCGGGTCTCGACGCTAGCGGTGCAACTGGCGATAGCAAGCGGACACTGAAGAGCTACCAGCGCGACGAGCTTGCTACGCCTGCCCTGAAACGACAAGTCTCGGCAACCTCTCACCCGCTTGGTGATGACGAGCGCCTCCCAACGCATTGCGGCCTCACGTCGCGAAACCATGGCGGCCAACGGCTCGGCCAGGTTGAGCGTGCCAGCAGTCGTCGCGGACGTCGACCTGAGACCCGCCACGAAACACCCGTACGCCACAGTGCTCTCACCGATCCGCAACTACCAGGAGCAACAGTGGCCGACGGCATCGCCTGCGAGCGGCTCGCGATAATCCAGGGCACCACTGGTAGAAACCGAGCAGCGTCAGCCCGGCAACGGCGTTGCCGTCGACGCTGTCGTTGCTGAGGCGTTTCGCCGCCACAGCGTAGGCGTCATAACAGCCGCCCCAGCAACGCCAGCGAGCACGCGAGACCCGCAACCCCGTGTGTGGAAGCCGGTCCGGGCGCAGCCACTAGCAGCAGGCAGCTGATGATGCAGCAAGGTGCTGCCAGCCCGCCACGGCGTCGTGACCGACGAGGGCTTCCCCATTGACGATCAGGCGGAGCTAACCGAGATCATCGACACGTCGGGTGCCTACATCCCCGGCCACGGCACTCCGACCGTGATCATCGTCGGCCGGAACCGCATGGTCAGCCCTCGGTATAGCGAACCGATAAGGACGGTTCTCGGCATCCGTGGGGAACCGTCGCAACCTCTCGATCCATCAACAGGCAAGGTGTGGCGGGCAATCGTCGATCAGATCGACAAGCCCGACTCCGAGTCGGAATGGATCAGTTCAATCGATACCGATCGGGAGCGGCTCGCAAACCATCCGTGGAGCCTCAGCGGTGGCGGCGCCGCTGATCTGATGGCGACCCTTGACGGCACGCCACGCCGACTCTCGGATCTATTGGAGGCCATCGGACGGACCACCCATACGGGTCTAGATGATGCTTTCTATCTGCCGTTCTACTCGGTCCGTACTCGAAGTCTTCAGTGCTCGGTTGTACCCGTAGTGCTAGGCGAAGATGTACGTGACTACAGCTTGACGACTTCAATCGACGCAATGTTCCCATATGACGAACTAGGCGCGTCCCGAATGCTCTCAGAACCCGAGGCACATTTCTTTTGGGAACGTAGGGCAATCCTTGAACGGCGAGTTGACTTTGGCCAAACTCCGGGCGAGCGAGGTCTCCGTTGGTTCGATCACAGCATGTTCTTTCCAGAACGGTACCGAGTTCCGCTATCAATTGCGTTTGCGGACATTGCCACACACAATCACTTTGTTTTGGATCGCGGTGGAAAGGTGTTCAATCGCACGGCACCCGTGGTCAAGCTGCCGGAGGGCGCCACCGGAGACGATCATCTGTGGCTGCTGGGCGTGCTGAACAGCTCGACCGCGTGCTTTTGGCTTAAGCAAGTGTGCTTTCCCAAGGGTGGAAGTGGGATGGGGCGTGGAATTCAGTCCGAAGATTGGATGGAACGTTATGCTTTTAACGCCTCAAACGTTGGAAGTCTTCCACTGCCAACTGCAATTCGGCTCGAGCTAGGCCACCAGCTCGATGACTTGGGCCTGCGGCTGACCGAGCTGTCGCCGCCGTCAATCGTCGCAACCAACGTGCCCACCAGGGAGCACCTTTCGGCAGTTCGGGAAGGGTGGCAATCGACCCGGGCTCGGATGATTGCGCTGCAGGAAGAGCTGGACTGGCAGGTGTATCGGCTCTACGGGTTGCTTGGCGAGGACCTGACCGCACCTGATCCGCCGGAGCTGGCGCTGGGAGAGCGTGCGTTCGAGATCGTACTCGCTCGTCAGATGGCTGCCGGCGAGGCGGAGACCCAGTGGTTCGCGCGTCACGGGTCGACGCCGATCACGGAGCCACCCAAGCATTGGCCGGAGGAGTATCGGTCCCTTGTGGAGCGTCGGATCGCGGTGATCGAGTCCGACCGCAACATCGCGCTGATCGAGCGCCCGGAGTACAAGCGGCGCTGGGCGACCGAGGGCTGGGATGCGATGCAGACGGCCGCCCTCCGCGATTGGCTCCTCGACCGCCTCGAAGCGCCCGAACTGTGGGGCGGCGACCCAACGCCGCTGTCAGTGGCCCAGCTTTCCGATCGCATCCGCCACGATGACGACTTCCGGTCTGTGCTGGACCTCTGGGCGGGTACCGACCAGCACGACGTGGTGAGGACGCTGGCGAAGCTGGTTGCCGACGAGCACGTCCCGTACCTGCCCAAGGATCGCTACAAGGCCTCCGGCCTGCGCAAGCGGGCCGAGTGGGAGCGCACCTGGGCGTTGCAGCGGCGCGAGGACGCTGGCGAGAGGGTCGATATCGCGGTGCCGTCGAAGTATGCCTCGGCGGACTTTGTGCGGCCGTCGTACTGGCGCAACCGGGGCAAGCTCGACGTGCCGAAGGAGCGGCTCATCTCGTACCCTGGCGCCGGCCGCGACGGTGACCCGACCGAGTTGCTGGGCTGGGCGGGTTGGGACCACCTCGCCCAGGCCCGTGCCTTGGCCGGTGTCTATCTCGACCGCAAGACCCAGGGTGGCTGGACCAGCGATCGGCTGCTGCCGTTGCTCGCCGGGCCGCTGGAGCTGGAGCCGTGGCTGCACCAGTGGTATACCGATCCGCAGCCTGGGTTCGTGGGCTCGCCGGCCGAGTTCTTCAGCGGCCTGATCGACACCGAGCTGTCGCAGCTCGGCACCGATCGCGTTGCGCTGGCTAGGGTACGTGGCGTGGAGGTGATGGCATGACGTTGCTGCGTGACCTCATCCGGATCCCCGAATCCGTCGAGGAGGGCGACTTCGTCGTCCGGGCGGCCGAGGCCGCGGACCTCGGCAGCTACGTCGTCACCGACCAGTTGAAGGACAGCTTCGCCGACGCGTTGAAGATGGTGGAGCACGCCCTTGCCACGGGCCGGTCGCAGGCGAAGTTCCTGCACGGCTCGTTCGGCTCGGGCAAGTCGCATTTCATGGCCGTGCTGCGGGAGATCCTGCACCACAACCGCCAGGTCCGGGCCGTGCCTGGCCTGGACGAGGTCGCGGCGGACACCGATCGGTGGTTGCCCGGCAAGAAGCTACTCACGTTGACGTACCACATGCTCGACGCGCAGTCGGTTGAGCAGGCGGTGCTGGAGGGCTACCTCAACCAGGTCACGGCAGCGCATCCCGAGGCGCCGACGCCGGCTGTCCACCGCTCCGATGCGCTGCTCGCTGGTGCCGCGAGGATCCGTGCGCGCATGGGCGATGCGGACTTCTTCGCCGCGTTGGGAGAGGCCGGGACCGAACCCGGTTCGGGCGGCGGTGGTCTGGCCGCACACATGGCCCGGGCGGCTGGGTGGACTGCGGAGACGTATGCGAAGGCGGCGGCCTCGCATCCCGGTACCCCGGAGCGGGATGGCCTGGTGACCGCTCTGACCGCGACGTTTTTCATGGATGCGGTACGCGGCGGGGAGTACCTGGACCTGGACACGGGCCTGGCGGTGATCACCAGGCACGCCAAGGCGCTCGGGTACGACGCGATGGTGCTTTTCCTCGACGAGCTGATCCTGTGGCTCTCCACGAAGATCACCGATCACACCTTCGTCAACACTGAGGGCGCGAAGCTCAACAAGCTGGTGGAGTCGGCGGATGCGGCACGGCCGTTGCCGATCGTGTCGTTCGTGGCGCGTCAGCGCAACCTGGAGGAGTTCCTCGGTCCGCAGGTGGGCGGCACCGAACGGGAGGCGCTGGCGCATTTGATGCGCAGCGTGCAGGGGCGCCTCGGCGAGATCGTGCTCGCGGACACGAACCTGCCCGAGATCGCCGAGCGTCGGCTGCTCAAGCCAGTGAGCGAGGAGGCTCGACGTACCATCGACGCGGCCTTCGTGGCGGTGCGGGAGAAGCGCGAGGTCTGGGACGTGCTGCTGCTGGGCACGCAGTACGGCGATGCCGGCATCGGATCCGATGCGACCGCGTTCCGCCGCCTGTACCCGTTCTCGCCGGCACTCGTCGCCGCGCTCGTGGCGCTGTCGCAGGCGCTCCAGCGGGAGCGCACCGCGTTGCGGATCATGACGGAGCTGCTCGTCAACCGGCGCCACACCCTCGCGGTGAACGACCTCATCGGCGTGTCGGCACTGGTCGATCTCATGGTTCTGAGTGGAGATCTTCCGGACCGGCCGAAGCTGAAGCAGCAGTTCCAGGCGGCTCGGGACACCTACCGCAACAAGCTGCGCCCGCTCTTGTTGGCGCGCAACGGCATCACCGAGGAGCAGGCGGCCGGGCACGAGCAGTTCAACTTGGACGATCGTCTGGTCAAGACCCTCCTCATCGGAGCGTTGGTGCCTGAGGTGCCGGCGCTGCACAACCTCACCGCCGCTCGCCTGCACGCGCTGAACTTCGGCAGCATCAGCGCGCCGGTTAAGGGGTACGAGAACCAGGTCGTCGTCGATCGGCTGAAGAAGTACGCCGCCGACGCCGGCGAGCTGCACATGACCGAAGGACCCGACCCGGTCTTCTCGCTGAAGCTGTCTTCGATCGACTATGACAAGCTGCTGGACCTGGTGCCGCACAACGAGACCGCCGCCGGGGTGCTGCAGCAGCTCGTGCGCGACCTGGTCTGCGCCGACCTCGGCGTCGGCGGGGCGGACGGTACCTTCGGCGAGCTGCCATACCTGCGGGAATGGCGTGGCCGCAAACACGCCATGACGGTGCGGTTCGGCAACATCCGCGACCGTGACTCGATGCCCGACGCGTCCGTCTACGCCACCGGCGATTCGTGGCGCATTGTCGTGGACTATCCGTTCGACGCGCCAGGACACAGCCGGCGCAGCGACATGGCCCGTATCGAGCTCCTTGACCGGGGATCCCACACGGCGTTCTGGCTGCCGCTGTTCCTTACCGACGACCTCATGGGGCGTGTCGCCCAGCTCGCCAAGGTGAACTATCTGCTGAGTGGCGACCGGCTTACCACGCTGGCCGCCGACCTGTCGCTCGCGCAGCGCCAGGAGGGCAAGGCGTACCTGCAGCAGCGCCAGCATCAGCTCAGGTCGGCGCTGCTCGATACGCTCAAGCAGGCGTACGGGGCGGCGAAGGCTCAACCTTCCGATGTGGAGATTGACGAGATTCCGGTGCTGCACACCCTGGCCGACGGGCTGCGGCTGGGCGATCCGCGCGGTGGCACGCTCCGGGCCGCCTTCGACAACCTCACCGCCGACCTGCTGGCGTGGTCCTACCCTGGCACCCCAACGCTGCCGGTGGAGGAGAAGGCGGTGACAAGGGCCGAGCTGGGCAAGGTGCTCCACTACGCCCGGCTCGCTGCGGCCGACCCGACTCATGGCACCACGGTGGAGACGGCCGACCGTCGCAGCGTGGCGCGTATCTGCAACCAGCTTCAGCTGGGCGAGCTGGCCGAGCATCGATACGTGCTCACGATCACCACCTCCTGGTGGAGCCGGCACCTGGTGCAGGAGGGTGCCAAGCACGGCTACACCCAGCACTTCCCGGTGCACCTGCTGCGCACCTGGCTAGACGTGCCGCAGCCGCACGGCTTCGACCGGGAGCTCCAGAATCTGATCATCGCGGTCTTCGCGCTGGAGCAGCAGCTCGCCTGGTACGACCAGGGCGGCAAGTTTGAGCTCACCTCCGTCCAGGCCGTCGCCGATCACATGGAGCTGCGCCATCCGCCACAGCCCTCCGACGAGGACTGGCAGAAGGCGGTGAAGCGGGCCAGGCCGATGTTCGGCCGGCCCGTGCCCGAGTACCTTATGCCGGCGGCGGTGAGCGAGTTCGCCGCAACGGTGCGGGGCGAGGCAGCCAGTACGCCGCGCCCGCCGCCGAGCTGGTCGATGTGCTCATCCGCCACGCCTCGGTGCTCGGCATCGACCCCGACGCCCGGACCGGCCGCCTGGCCACCGCCCGCCGGGTCGCGAAGCTGCTGCGCGAGATCTCGGCGGAGACCGACGACGTGGTTCTGGTCGCCCTCGTCGCCGAAGCTGAGGTCGGCGACATCGGGGACCTGTCCGCCGGCACCGCTTTCAAGCAGGCAGGCAATGTCACGCAAGCGCTGGCGAACACCCAATGGCCGCTGCTGGAGGCCATCGCCACCAGGGCGGGCGCCGATGAGCGGGCGCGGGTCGTCATCGACGAGCTTCGCCTGGTCGCCGTCGCGGACCAGGCTGTGCACGACCTCGGCGCCGCGCTGCGTAAGGCGGTGACCGAGGCGGCGAGGATTCTGGCCGGAGACGGCGGCATGGGCGCCCCCGCTGCCCCCGGTGGCGGCCCGGTGCGCGGTCGGCGCTCGCGTACGGTGTCAAAGCCTGACGAGCTGCCCGAGCTGATGGCCGGAATCGAGCAGGACCTGACCGGCGGTCATACGGTTCAGGTGAGCTGGGAGGTCCTTCCGTGAGCCCGGGCGCCGCGACCCGCGAGCCCGTGCAGGCCGCGGCGGTGCGGCGCAAGCTCGAGTCCTGGCTACGCGAGGACGGCCCGCACACGGCCATCGCGCTACGGGCGCGTCCAGAGTGGACGGGCGAGCCCGTGCTCACTGTCGAGGGGCGCACCGTTCGCGTCGTGGCGTGCTCGACCCCGCTCGCCGCACGGGCGGCCCTGCATGACCGGGCCGCGGACGAGCTGCTGGTACTGCTGACCGACCTGACCGACACCGAGCTGGGCGACGGTGTGCTGGCCCATGTGAGCCGCTGCACCGTACGGGGCGTCAACACATGGGACCTCGTCCGGCAGCTGTTCTGCGTCGACGTCCTCGACCCGACGTTGGCGGACAGTCACTTCGGGGGCGGCGGCTGGCTCGCCGCCGCATTGACCGACCTTGCCCCACCGGATGGATGGCCGCCTCCGCCCGGCTCGGTGCTGACCCGCGACCACGCGATGCGCTGCCTGGCCGGGCAGGCCCTCGGCATGGACCGGGACCAGCTCGACAGCGCGGGGTTGCTGGAGTGGAGCACCGACGCTCCGGCGGTGCTGGAGTTCACCCGGCAGCCGGCCGCCGTCGTCACCGGCATCTCTGCCTACCTCGCCGACCTCGTTGGGCATGCGGCCACGCCGATCCTCAGCTGCGTGCGGGCGGGGCACGGCGTCGACGCGATCCCGCTTGGCCTGCTGGTGGGTGCGCTGTGGTCCGATCCCGGTGCCCCGGTCAGCGCGGAGCTCGCAGTTGCGCGGACCCGCCTGGAGCCCTGGTTCGGTGGCGCACGCCTCACGGACGCGCAAGCTGGCGCGTTCCGGGCGGCGGCCGAGGCGTGGGTGGACCGGGCCGCGGACTCGCACCACCGCGGCGACGTGCAGCGGATGCTCGTCCGCGCCGACGAGTTGGCGGCCGGCATCGGCGCCCTCGATCTGGTCGGCTCCTCCGACCTGATCCCCACCGGCCTGACCCAGCGCCTGAGCCGGCTGGCCGAAACACTCCGCCCCGCACCCGTCGTCTCCGCCGGTGCGGTGATGGCCGCGCAGCAGGCGCTGGCGGCGGTGGAACGGCACCGCTTCGCGACTATCGAACAACGAGAGACGGGGCGGATGGCCGTACGGCTGCTGCGCTGGCTGTCCACACCGGACAGTCCCGACCCGGTGACCCTGCTGGAGGCGCTGCACCGTCAGGTCCGCGAGGACGCCTGGATCGACCGGGCGCGGCTGGACCTCTTCGCAGGCGTCACCGATGGGCAGCTCGCCAAGGCATACGGGGCGCTGTACCGAGCCGTCGACGAACGCCGCAGGCGCCACGACGAGCGGTTCGCCACGCACCTCGCCGCAGCCACCGCGACCGACGCCGAGCCGGGAACGCTACTGCGGATCGAGGACGTCCTTGAGAAGGTTGTCCGCCCGATCCTCAACCACGGCAGGCGCGTGCTGCTGCTGGTCCTCGACGGCATGAGCACGGCAGCGGCGACAGAATTGGCTGAGTCGCTGGTCCGTTCGGGGATCTGGTTGGAGCTCACCCCTGCCGGTGGGCCACGCACGGGGGTGCTGGCCGCGCTGCCCACGGTCACCGAAGTCAGCCGGTGCAGCCTGCTGTCCGGCCGCGTCGCGGTCGGCCGGCAAAAGGAGGAGGCGGCTGCCCTGTACCAGCGGTTCCCCGGCAGCCTGTTGCTGCACAAGGCCGACCTGCGCGCCGGTGCCGGTGCCGCCTTCGACCCGGAGGTGGTGGCCACCGTCCAGGATGCCTTCGTCCCCCTGGTGGCCGCCATCGTGAACACCATCGACGATGCACTTGACCGCAGCGATCCCGGCACGATCGTGTGGGGTCCCGAGAACATCAGCGCCGTGCGGGATCTGCTGGCGTTGACTCAGGACCGCGTGGTCGTGCTGATCTCAGACCACGGCCATGTCATCGACCGGGGCCCCGAGTCGATCACCCGACCGTCGCCGTCGAGCGAGAACCGCTGGCGACCGTCCAAACCCCCGGCCGGCGACGGCGAGGTGCTCATGTCCGGGCCGAGAGTTGCCCTGGGCGGCGGCGCGGTGGTGCTGCCCTGGCGCGAGGAACTGCGGTACGGGCCACGCAAATCCGGCTATCACGGCGGCGCGAGCCCGGCCGAGGCGGTCATCCCGCTGATCGTGCTCAGCGCCGGCGACGAAGGCGCGGTGCCCGGCTGGTCCGGTGCTCCCATCGCCAGCCCGTCCTGGTGGCGTGAGCCGATCACGGACGCGGCAGCGCCGGCACCCCAACCGGTCCCAGCGCCGCGCCGCAACAACAGGCCTCCAACACAGGAGACCGCGCTTTTCGATCTGGAGCCCACGGCCGCGGCCGCTCCCGCCGCCCATCAGCCGCAAGTCGAGCCACGCCAGGGGCTGATCGATGCGCTGCTAACCAGCGAAACGTACGCCCTACGGCGCGGCGTACGGGCTCCGCTGTCCGATGACCGCGTGGCCGCGCTGCTTTCGGTGCTGCTGGCCGGGGGCGGGCGGGCCCCCTTGGAGACGCTCGCCGCCGACGCCAATGTGCCGGCGCACCGCATCGGCGGCACGATCACCGCCCTGCGCAAGCTCCTCCAGATCGAAGGCTATCCGGTGCTCGAGGTTGACCCGGACGGTGTGACGGTGAAGCTCGATGTGGCCCTCCTGGCCGAGCAGTTCCACCTGGAGCTGCCATGACGCCGCAGGTATCGGCCCGCCGCCGCCGCGAGATCATCGACGCCCTACGCCGAGGGGCCGTGCCGAGCAATGGCTTGGACGTGCTCGCCGTGGGCCTTGACCGGTTCACCGCCGCGCTCGATGAGGATCTCACCCGCGTGGAGGCGGGTGGCAGCGTCTTTAAGGCGATCCGCGGCGAGTACGGGGCCGGCAAGACGTTCTTCACCCGTTGGCTGGCAGAACGCGCCAAACGGCGCGGCTTCGCGGCATCGGAGGTGCAGATATCGGAGACCGAGACCCCGCTGCACCGGATGGAGACCGTCTACCGGCGGCTCGTGGAGCATCTGTCCACCGAGCAGTTCCAGCCGAGCGCGTGGCGCCCGATTCTCGACGGATGGATATTCGCCCTGGAAGAAGATGTGCTGAGCCACGGCACGGTTGCCGAGGATGACGCCAACGGTCTCGACGTCGCAGTCGGGGCTTTGATGGAGAAGCGGCTGGCCGACATCTCACGAAGCACCCCAGGGTTCGCTAGTGCGTTGCACGGCTACCGGGCTGCGAACGCGGCAGGTGACCACCCGAACGCCGACGGCCTCGCCGCGTGGCTCGGTGGGCAACCCCACGTCGCGTCCGCTGCGCGCCGCCAGGCCGGCGTGAAGGGCGACCTCGACCACTTCGGGGCATTGAGCTTCTTGCAGGGCCTGCTCACCGTGCTGCGAGACAGCGGGCATCCCGGGCTGCTGCTGGTGCTGGACGAGGTGGAGACGCTGCAGCGTGTGCGCTCGGACGCCCGCGACAAGGCGCTGAACGCGCTGCGCCAGCTCATCGACGAGGTCTACTCTGGACGGTTCCCGGGGCTGTTCCTGGTCATCACCGGCACGCCCGCCTTCTACGACGGCCAGCAGGGCATCGCACGGCTGACGCCGTTGGCACAGCGGCTCGCCACCGACTTCGGCACCGATCCACGCTGGGACAATCCACGAGCCGTCCAGATCCGCCTGCCGGGCTTTACCGCGGAGGCTCTGCTGGAACTGGGTGGCAAGGTAACCGACCTGTACGCCGACGCGTACGACTGCAACCGAGTCAAGTCCCTTGTAGACAAGGGCTACATCGCGGACCTCGCCAGCGCAGTGACCGGCAAGCTGGGCGGCAAGGTGGGTGTAGCTCCGCGGGTGTTCCTCAAAAAGCTGGTCGCCGACGTGCTGGACCGGGTCGAGCAGTTCGACGACTTCGACCCGCGCCGAGACTACGCGCTAACCGTCCGCGCGGACGAACTCACCGACGTAGAACGCAACGCCGCCGCGTCGGCAGGCGACATCGACCTGCCCGTGTGACTGCTGTGGCCCTCGACGACCTGGATCCCGTGCTGGTTCACAACATCGTGAACTCACTAGGGTGGCGGGATCTGCGGCCGTTACAACACGAGGCGATCGGCCCGTTGGTCGCCGGGCACGACGCGCTCCTGCTCGCTCCGACGGCCGGCGGCAAGACAGAAGCCGCGGTCTTTCCATTGCTGTCGCGGATGACGTTGATGAAGTGGCACGGCACCTCCGTGCTGTACATATGCCCACTCAAGGCCTTGCTGAACAACCTGATCCCCCGGCTCGAAACGTACGCGAGCTGGCTCGGCCGCCGGGCCGCGCTGTGGCACGGCGACGTCGGACCGGCCGCACGCCGCTCGATCCTGCGCGACCGGCCCGACATCCTCCTGACCACACCGGAGTCGCTGGAGGCGATGCTGGTCAGCGTCAACGTCGACCATCGGCAGCTCTTCGACGACCTGCAGGCGGTCGTCGTCGATGAGGTCCACGCCTTCGCCGGTGACGACCGAGGCTGGCATCTGCTCGCCGTGCTGGAACGCCTCACTCACCTCATCGGCCGCCCGGTCCAACGCGTCGGGCTGTCAGCGACCGTGGGCAATCCATCGGCGCTGCTGACCTGGTTGCAAGGGTCCGGCGCGGGCACGCGTGCCTCGGCGTTGATCGCGCCCTCGCTGGCAACGTCGCCGCCCACCGGCCCGCCGCCCGGCGACATCGAGCTCGACTACGTCGGCACACTGGTCAACGCGGCCATGGTCATCTCGTCCCTGCACGCGAGGGAAAAGCGGCTGGTGTTCTGCGAGTCCCGGCAGACCGTCGAAGAGCTGGGTGGCCTGCTGCGTGAGCGCGGGGTGACCACGTTCCTGTCGCACGCCTCACTCTCCACCGACGAACGCCGACGCGCCGAGGAGGCGTTCGCCAACGCCCGCGACTGCGTCATCGTCTCCACCAGCACCCTCGAGCTGGGCATCGATGTGGGAGACCTGGACCGCGTCATCCAGATCAACGCGCCCGGGACCGTCGCCTCGTTCCTCCAACGCCTCGGCCGTACCGGTAGACGCGCGACCACCACGCGGAACTGCCTCTTCCTCGCCGTAGACGGCTGGTCTCTGGTCCACGCAGCCGCGCTGCTGGCGTTGTGGGGGCGGGGCTGGGTCGAGCCCGTCGTGGCCCCGCCCGCACCGCGGCACATTGTCGCCCAGCAGATCCTGGCGCTGTGCCTGCAGGAGCGTCAGGTCGGCGACCAGACGTGGACACAGTGGTGGAACGGCCTCCACCCATTCGGGCCGGGCGCCGAGCCCACCCTGCGGTACCTCGTCGAGAACAACTACCTCGACACCGACAGCGGCATGCTCTTCATCGGCCCGGCCGCCGAGCTCCGGTTCGGACGGCGCAACTTCCTGGACATGACCGCCGTCTTCACCGGACCACCCGAGTTCACCGTGTTCACCGGCCGGACCGAGCTGGGCCGGATCGACCCGAGCCTGCTCACAGAAGAGGTCAAGGGTGAGCGCCGCCTCCTGCTGGGCGGGCACAGCTGGCACGTCACGTACGTGGACTGGCGGCGCCGTCGCTGCTTCGTGGAACCTGCCGACGGCGGCGGCCGAGCCCGGTGGATGACGCTGGGCTGGGCCGGTCTCGGCCTCGAACTCACCCGCGCGATGCGGGACGTACTGCTCGGCGAGGACCCGCCCGTGCGGCTCACGCAACGAGCGACCGACCGGCTCGCCGTCGTGCGCGACGAGCGGCGCGCGCTGATCCATCCCGGCGGCAACGTCGTCATTCGTTCGTCAGATAGAGACGTGCGGTGGTGGACGTGGGCCGGGTTTCGCGCCAACGCCACTCTCTCCGCGACGCTGAGCGGCATCGCCGATCCGCTGCAGCGCTTCGACGACCAGCACCTACGGCTGCGCAACGACTTGACACCTGACATGTGGCGCGACGGCATTGCCGACGCGGCCGAGCGGCTATGCCTACCAGAGATCAGCGACAAGGCGCTGGTCGGACTCAAGTTCAGCGACGCCCTGCCGAAACGGCTCGCGATCGCCACGCTCGCCGCCCGCCTCGCCGACCTCGATGGCGCAGCCGCAATGCTCAGCGAGCGCACTCGCTTCGTGAACGTCTGACATGAGATCACATCGGCGTTCTGCCTGCCCACTTCACTGGCTGACGCCAAGACAGTCAACAGATGAGGACGAAGGCGGATCCGTGAGGGGTGAAGCGTCATCGCTCGGAGTGGCCAGGAGTGGAATCTTTCGTCAGGCCAGTCAGTCGGTGAGCACCACCCAGCAGGTTCCGGCGTGGGCTTGCGGCATGCCGGTGGATCGGTTCGCCGCCGCGGTGGCGGGGGGCACCGATGAACCCGGGTTGGGAGTCTGCTGTGAGGTGGCGCGGGGGCCAGATGGAGAACGAGGTTGCCGCCATGCACGACTCTGCCGAGTACAATCATGCCCTCGACAAGCGCCGTTGGCCGGCAACCTTCATGGTGGCAGGCCGAGTGATCTCCACGTGGACATTGCCGTCGCCGCGTATTTCATACTTACGGCGGAAAACATCTGTCGACGGAACGACCAATACACCTGCTGACGCTCCGTCAACATAGGTGGTTAGCGAGCGAGGAGCACGTCGGGGTTCAGGCCTGCGGGATCTTCTATTCGAAGACTACGCCCAAGCTGCCAAGCTCTGGTGTATAGAGCCTTAGGCCAACAACGGCCGGCCGCGGCGCTCCGCTGGGTACGGATATCACGAATGGGGCTTGATCCGTAAAGCAATCTCCTTTGCCCTTGAACCCACCGCTCAAGAGGCCTTCATGATACTCAACAGCAACACGCGTGCCGTCTGCGAGAATGAGCGACCAGTTAGATACTGTCACATTCAGCGCGCCCCCAGTCACCTGGCACAGTTCTACCGCTGCGCTCGCCGCATAATCGTCGCGGGTGCTGGTTCTGACTGGCCGTGAGCTGATTCTAAAGTCGAAGACGCGGACCGAGATGATTCCCCTCATAATGGCAGTCTCTCCGAGACGATAGAATATGACATCTGGCTCAGTCGGGCTCGACTCAGGGGAAGGGGTGACAACCGTCCGCTGGGGCGCTGTGGCGGTTGGGCCTGATTGTGGATTACGTGTATTGACAGTCCACACGATTACTGTAGCAGCCATGGCTAGCAGAGCCACTCCGCCGAGCGTGAGCCGCTTTCGGCGTTTACGGAGGTCAGGATTGCGGGCTGCCTTGGCTTCGCGTCCGCGGGCTTGCGGCCCATGAACTGCTTGAAATTCGCGCTGACCCCAGGCGTCGAGCAAGATACGCAGAGCGCGTCCGGCTCTCGGTGCATGCACCGGGTGACCGGACTTTATAGCGCGTTGGTAGGCATTGCGGGCGCCTGCCGGATCGCCCTCGATACCAAGCAAAGTGCCCAGGGCAAACTCGGCCGCTGGTGCTACGTCTGGATGGCCTGATCTGGCGGCCCGCTCGTACATGTGACGCGCTCCTGCCGCGTCCTTGTAATCCTCCTGTAGCAGGAATCCGAGTTGATATAGCGCCTTCGCGCCCCCATCGGTACGGTCTCCGAACGCGACAGCGCCTTCGTAAGCCCAGCGTGCTCCTGCCGTATCACCCTGCTGTTCAAGTAGACAACCGAGGTGGTAGCCGGCCATTTGGGCAAAAGGTAAGACCTGGGAGCCGATCGCCTGCTCATATGCGGTCCGTGCCGCTGGCAGATCTCCTTGCTTGGCTAACATGGCGGCGCGTTCAAAATCCTGTAGAGCCTGCATCCTAACGTCGGCGCTGTCGACAGCCCGTTGGAACATCTCTCCGGCGAATTCATCTGGGCCAGGCATTGCATTCTACCTCACTGGCGTCCCCACTGTCGGAGCCTTAGTCGTCGGGCGTCTGCCCGGTCGTGGTGTCTCTCGGGTTCGGCTGTAAGCACGTGCGGGGAGCGGGATAAGTTTCGATCGTGTTCTCGTTTGCATTCTCCCAAGAGCCATCTATCCACCCGGCTCGAATTCCTCTAGCACATAACCGAGGCGCCTCCATAGCCGCTTGGTCGCCTCTGAGTCGTAAGTGTAGGAGAATGGCCACTGCTGTCCGGTGTAGCCGGTGGGAACCCAGCCTAACTGCCGGCATAGGCCCTTACCGATCGGATAGACACCGAAGGCGAAACCGGCCAAAGTAAGTGGCCCGATGGGGTCGGTCACTAGTCCGGCGAGGGCACATATCAGGCCGGCCGCTCCGGAGAACGATTCGTCTCTATGGCGAATTAGCCCACGAAGCGGCGAGATGAACCGTGCTCCACGGAGATCACGGCGGAGGGCGGCGATTACCTTGCCGTCAAGCTTGCTGGGTGGAAGATCCTTTAGCAGCTGGCATAGGTTGCTGAACCATGTCACGAGCTCTCGGTGACCATCTCCCTGGAGGAACCTATCGAGACTGCCAGACTTGGCGCGGTCAGGTGCGTGGACGTCCAGATGTTGCAATACATCTAGCATCTGCTTGGTGAGGCTCTCCACGGTGGGCGTCGGCCTACGAGCATCGGAGGGTGAGACCCCCGTCGAGGCAGGTCCATGAGATGGCGCGGTGGCCAGCACCTTAAGGAATTGGCGGTCCGCCGGGGTGAGTAAGAAGGCGGTCTCGGCACCCGATTCGGCAAAGGCTTCACCGTGATTGTATGCGTCGCGAAGAATTGCCTTGGCGACGGTCCGCGGCTTAGCAGCATTCGGCTGACGAAGGGCGCTTTGCAGCGTGCCCGCAGGAATCTTGGTTCGCCCGGCCTTGCTTCTGGCCAATTTACACCACCGATCGATTTCGGTTGGATTGGCGTCAAGATAGTCATCCGCGCGCTCCCAACCCATTTCGTCGGGCGCAACGATGACGCGGCGCTGCTCCACGGCCTTCGTCTTGTCCTCTTCGCAGAACGATAGTAGCTTTCCATCCACCTCGCCATCCCACCGAGCACCTTCCCAAGAATGGGCGCTCCTCCAGCTGGAAGATGTCAGCCAATGCTGCCGTCCCGAGACTCGAATGAGCCCGCTTTCCACGTACCCGATAAAATCGTTGACGGGCACCTTGCACGCCGGCGAGCGTAACAACACACTTGACGGCGCCCAGAGATTGAGCGGGTAACTCATCGCGAGCATTCGATGCAAGTTTTGGTAGCCGTTTTCGCCGTACTCACTGATATGACAAAACGTCGGGAAGAGCCAGCTCGTGCTCATGGCTCCGCCACCTTCCGGGGAAAGACATCCGGCGCACTTGCGTCGTAGATGTGGTCGGTCAGTCCGACCATCCGAAGCAGCTCGTTGCCATCGTTGCGGATCGCGTGAGAGACACGCGGTGGAATCTTAACAATGACCGCACCTGCTCCGTCGAAATCGCAGCTAACAATGGCGGTGTCTTTGCCGCTATCCCAGTGAAGCGACCATCGATCACTGAACAGGATGACGAAGATCTCTTCCCTAACCTCGTGATAGTGGTTTCCCCTCGTGTGACCGGGTCGAATTGTGGTGATGTGCACATCACGAAGCGAGAAGGCGTCGGCCAACCAATTGACCGGCACTGAGAAGCTGCTCCCGCGTGCGTCACCGGCGTCTTTCAGTTCAGTAAACGAGAGTTCCATGTACCGCTCCTAAGCGTCTATCACCATGATCGTATGCTCAATCGGGTTAATTCTGTAAAGCTGTGGCTTATGGTAGCGCCATAGCGATGGGGATCGAACAACCGCAAGGCAGGCGAACTGCGGTTGGGGGCCGGGGGGCACGTCCGGTTGATCGAGGACGATAAGATCAGTGAATGGGATGCGCCTTCTCGGCTGCGCGACATGTCTAACGTAGCGGTGCGGTGCCACATATAATCGTCCGACGCGAGGGTTGCCAGTCGACAGCAGGCAGCTACGCATAAGCTGATCATCCAGCGTGCGTGATTCTCATCCACCACTAGACTGCCGTGACCTCTAACGACGGGACTCCGCTTTCGCAACCACTTCGATGATTTTGAAGACCGCGAAGAAGCAGAACGCACTAATAATCCCGACATAGCCTACTACGTATACGAAGACTTTGTTGTACCACCTCAGTGTTCCTACTTGGTACCAAAAGTTACTGATCCAACCGGCCGCCACGACTGCCACGACGAACACCAGCCCTACGAATAGCCTAATAGTGCCTTCTCTGGCTTCGCCCCCAAGTAGGTGGGGGTTGGTGCGCGGAGGCGCGCGGAGCCGGACCCCGCAGATCAGGGGTTCGGACCGGTCGCGTCGAGACGCGCAGAGGAAGACCGTGTTCGGGTCTGGTGAGGTCGGCGAAGCCGACAGGCGACCGGAAGCCGGTCGTGGGGCGGCGCAGGCCGCCGGGGTGATGCTGGTTGGCCCGTGCGGGCCGGGCGACCGTGTGGTCGCTGGCGAGCAGCCTGGTGGCCGCGGTGTTCGTCGGCGGTGAGCCGACGTGCGGGTGGTGCGGCTCGCCCCAGAGGGTCGAGATGGTGCCAGTGGTGCTGGTGGGCGGGTGCGCCGGGAGGGATGTCGCGGCCGACCGGCCTGGTGGCGGGTGGGCGGGTGCGGTGTCCCTGCCGTGGCGGGCTTCGCCCGGGGGTGGTGCGGTGGTGCTTGGGGGGTTCTTTGAAGAAGAAGCTCTCACCGTAGCCCGGCAACCCAACCGGCTCCCGATCATGGCGGAGCGGGCGTGGATGGGTATTGAGCTGCGCAGTTGGGTTTGTTGCGGGAGTCTGGTTGGGTGCCGGGCGGGGCGCGCCAGTTGGGTCAGTTGGGTCAGTTGGGTGCCGACGCGGGCGTCCGCGTGGTCGCGCGGGGCGCCGGTAGCCTGCCCTGCTAGGCGTCGGGCGTGGGTGGTGTCGCTGTCGCAATCGCCGCGTCGGTGGCGGCGGTCGGCGCGTTGCGCGTCGGCTTCGGCTTGCCATTGGCTGAACCGTCGGCCGTGCAGCCGGCGCAGAAATTGCGGGATGCGGTTGGCGGGGATGCCGACCAGCCGTGGGCCGAGGACCGCGAGCAGGTCGGAGGCTTCCTGGGAGGACCAGCCGGCCGCGGTGATCGCGTCCTCGTCGGGGAACACGTCGGCGACCCGGTCGGTGGCCGCGTGGAGATGGTGGTCCTGGGTGCCGCCGTAGGAGTACACCCACAGGAAGTTCGCGGGCGAGTCGGGTTCGACGAGGCGGCGGAACCGGTCGATTTCCTTGGTGTAGGCGTAGAAGTTCACGCCGGGTCGGGCGTGGCAGATCCGCAGCCACGCCCGCAGGTAGTCGTCGGTGAAGAAGTCACCGGAGTCGTGGATGCGGATCCAGGCGCCGTGGAACCTATGTGCGCCCAGCTCGGCGGTCATGGCGGTTTCCCAGCCGGGCAGGTCGTCGAGCACGAACATCAGGTTGGCCTGGTGTTTGGCGCGGACGACCGGCCACAGGTAGCTGCCGTTGCGGGCGTAGCAGACCTGGGCGCAGATGCCGGCCGAGGGGCAGGTGTTGTAGGTGCGGCCGTCGGGCAGGCGGCCGGCCCAGGCCGGCAGCGTCCAGTTCCACACCCCGATCGCTTTCATTTCACGGTTTTGGGTCAGCAGCCGTTTCGGGCGGGACGGTGGCGCACCGCCCTGCGGCGCCGCAGGTGCAGACATAGAGATTCCCCTTTTGGGTTGGGTGGTGAAGATGGGTGGTGCACGGATGCGGCGATCCACGCCGCGCAATGTCTGCCAGGCCCGCCGTGCGTGACGGCTCGCCGCGGCGAGCCCGGGAACGCTGGCCGGAAACGCGACTGGCCCCCACTCCGGCGCGACCAGATGGCGCGCGGAGTGGGGCCAGTTGGGTCAGTTGGGTTGGGGCTGACCGGTCAGTTGGGTACCGAGTCGGCGTGCGCCGCCGGTACGGCGCGGTTCACGCCGGCGCGGGGTCGGTGTCGTCGCGCAGCAGGTACAGCGGGTCTTCCTGCGGCTGCGGCGGCCCCGGGTGGTAGGCCAGGCCGGTCGGGCCGACCGGGCCGGGCAGCTCAGCTAGGCGCAGCCGCCGCCGGCCGTTGCCGACCATTCGCCATACCGGGCCGGCGGGGCCGCCGTGCTGCGCGGCGTGGTCACGGGCGGCGGTGGCGACGACGATGCCGCGGGTGCCGTCGGCGTGGTCGGCGAGGTGGCGGTGCAGGTGGGTTTCGATGGTCGTGGTGGGCAGCCAGAACAGCACCGGCCACGCCATGCCTTTGTCCCGCAGCGTGCGGTACCCGACGAGCTTGGCGGCCCGGGCCGGGTGGCTCTCGGTGCCGGTGTCGTGTTCGAGGAAGAACGCGACCTGCCGGTCGCCGTCGCGCCAGACGCCGTGCCCGTCGGGACGGGTGTTGTGGTTGACCTTGGCGAAGATGCGGGCGGCCGACCACCAGCGGGCCAGCCGCGCCTGCGGGTGGGTGCGGGCGTGGGCGAGCAGGTCGATGAAGAACTGGTTGGTGCCGTCGGCGTGCATCAGGTGCCCGAGCCGGGTGGCCGTCGACGGGTGGGTGTCACGCTCGTCGCGGACGGCCCGGCTGCTGGGGGCTGGCCGGCCGTGGTAGAGGGCGACGTAGCGGGCGGACAGCCGGCCGGGAACCCAGTGCACGGGCAGCCGACCGTGGGCGGGGTGGACCGGCATGAACCAGTCGATGAAGGCGAGTTGGCGTAGCACGTTGAGCCGGTTGCGGCAGGTCCGCGGTGAGGTGAACAGGATGGCGGCGATCTGGTCGGTGGTGAGGAAGCGGTGCTCGGCGAGCAGGTGCGCGATGACGTAGTCGCGAGGTTCCAGATGCCAGGAGATCGCGAGGAGGTCGTCGGGGGGTCGGGACCTGCGGGGGATATCCCGGGAGCCCGAGGAGGTGCGCAGGGTGCGGGGGGCGATCACCCCCGGTCGGGGGATATCCCCCGGAGGGATATTTCGGGGTTGGCGTTGATCGTTGATCATGGTGTCCTACCAGGGTGGTTGGGTGCCCGCGGGCACGGTTGAGCACCGGCCGGCGGTCACGGCGGATCACCCGGGGGTTGGCCCGGGGGTTGCTCCGCCACACCGCCCAGCCGGCGGGTGGGGTTGGTGGTAGGTGGTCAGGCCGCGGTGTTCCGGTCGTCGGCGTGCTGACCGTTCGGGTGTGGTGGGTCGGCCGCCGGCGGTGACAGGTGGGCGAGCTGCTCGACGCCGGACGGCTGGTTCGGTTCGGTGCGGGCGACGGCTTGGCGCAGCGCGGTGGTCTCACCGATCACGGGCAGCGGTGGCCGGGTGCGCAGGGTGAATGCCGCGGTCTCCCGCGAGTCGACGACGAGGCGGGCGGCGGCGGTGTAGGCGTCCAGGTGGGACAGGTCGTGCTCGTCGAGCTCCGGCAGCGTGTGGCGGGCGAGTTGGTGGGCGTCCTCCGGCGAACACGAGAAGTAGATCTTGTTGCGGGCGTTGGCGGACAGCGCGAGTTGGGTTTCCCGGGGCAGTTGGGTCAGGTTCTGGTGGGCGAGGACCAGGGACAGGTGGTAGCCGCGGGCCTCGGCGAGCATGTCCCCGACGGACCCGGCGAGGTTGAGGACGTTGTGTGCCTCGTCGACGTAGCAGGTGGCGTCGCGGCGCTGTGCCTCGGGGATCCGGGCCCGGGCGGTAGCGGCCTGCCACACGCTGGCGAACACGAACGAGCCCATCAGCCGGGCGGTCTCCTCGCCGAGCTGGCCTTTCGGTAGCCGGGCGATGAGGATCCCACCGCGGTCGAGGACGCGGCCCATGTCGAAGCTGGACCGCGGCACGCCGAGGGTGCGGCGGACGAAGTCGCGCAACAAAAAAGCCCGCAAGCGGGCGAGGACCGGGCCGATGACTTGGGCGCGTAACGGTGGCGGCGT
>Ga0137369_10001356_pt1 | contig 24678 bp, 15 predicted proteins | sample SagtaG_12_FD_104918 | JGI IMG/M metagenome (GOLD analysis project Ga0137369, IMG submission 104918) | Vadose zone soil microbial communities from Sagehorn Ranch, Mendocino, California, USA - Sage1_L_113_16 metaG | ecosystem: Environmental > Terrestrial > Soil > Vadose zone | place: USA... | reverse complement strand
TGGCGACACCCGCAGGTTCCTCGGTGCGCTGGCGGACGTAATCAGGACGCTGCGCGCGGTCGACGGGCGCAAAGCGGTCATCCTCTTCTCCGAGGGGTTTCAAACCGACAACCTGACCCACGAGCTCGACGACGTGGCTGCCGCCGCCGCGGAGTCCTACAGCGTCGTGTATGCGATGGACCTGAACGCGCGCAACATCGACGCCGGCGAGGAGACGCCAAACGGTGGCCAACGCATGACGGAGATTCGCGACCGGCTGCAATCGCTCGGCATCCTCACGGGCGAAACGGGAGGCACGCTCGTCACGGATGCCTCTGCGCAGCTCGATCGCGCCCTCGCGCGCATCGCTGAAACGACGGAGGACTACTACCTCGTCGGCTTCCTGCCGGCAAACCAGGATCAGCGCCGCAGCTACCGCCACATTCAGGTCGACGTCACACGTCCGGGCGCCCACGTGGAAGCGCGAACCGGGTACATGCCGAACAGCAGCCTCACGCCGGCCGATCGGCGGCGCACCATCGATGCGGCATTGCGGGCTCCATTCTCGAAGCAGGATCTTCGCGTCGAGTACACCACCTACACGCTGCGTGGAAGCGCTCCCGATGTGCAGCGCGTCATTGTCAGCCTGGCGGCGGAACTTCCCGTGGCGGCGGCAGACGAGGAGGCCGCCGATGTCGTGTACGTGCTCCGCGACGTCCAAACCGGAAAGGTGGCGGCCAGCGCAAGCGAGCGGATCTTCCTGCCCGCCGCGAAGAACACCGGCGCGATCACCGGAACCGGCTTCCATCGAGTGCAGTTCGAGCTCCCCGCCGGCACCTATCTAATGCGCGCGGTCGTGCGCGAGCCAGGTGGTCTCGTGGGCAGCGCGGACCGTCGCTTTCAGGTCCATGCGCTGAACGGTCCGGACGTCTCGGCGAGCGACCTCGTGGTTGGTTCGTCGGAAAGCACCGGTTTGCCGGTTCAGGCGGTCGCGTACGCGAGCGAGGTGCTGACGGGCGTGTTCGAGCTCTATGGCCGGACGGAGGCGCAGCTCGACGCGCTGACCGTGGTCGTCGATCTCGTGCCGGTTCAGGGCGGGCCGCCGGCGTTGTCGTCTCACGCGGAGCTGCAGTCCATCAAATCCATGAGCGCGGCCGTGAGCCGCCCGGCGCGCGTGGAGTTCCCGCTCTCGGGCATCGCGCCTGGGGAGTACCTCATGCGCGCGACCGTGCGCGACAAGCGGGACACAGTGACCGAGCTTTTGCGAGACGTGACCGTGCGGGCGGGAACGCGACCGGCGCCCGCACCGGCAGCGGCCGCGTCCACGCGGTTCGATCCGCTGGCGGTGCTGCACGGAACCGTCGTGCAGCACCTGGTGGAGGCGATCGAGACGCGCGTCAAAGGCAGTGCGCTCGCGGCTGCCGCTCACGCGGCGTCGGGCCGCAACTGGTCCGCGGTAGTGACCATGCTGCCGTCGCCTTCGTCTGCCCCCGAGGACTCGGCGTTGCGTGGCCTCGCGGCGTTCGCGAGGGCCGACTACGGCGCTGCTATCGCGGCGCTCCGGGACGCGCAACGCGATGGCGCGCACGATGCGGCGCTTGCGTTCGTCCTGGGCTGGGCGCATTCCGCCGCCGGCGACGATCCGGCTGCCGTCACCGCCTGGAGAAACGCCATCGTCGGCGACGCCGCGCACGTGCCTTCGTACCTGGCCCTGATCGACACCTACGCGAGGCTCGGCCACCCGGAGCTCGCGCTGCAAGTGGTGCACAGTGGGCTGCGCACCCTTCCCGACTCGCCCGAACTGCTGGATCGGCTTGCACGGCTCGAGAGGCGATGACTAAGGGCCTCCACCACGGTGGACACGGAGGACAGGAGGAACAATCCTTTTCGACAGGATTGATCCTCCGTGCCCCCCGTGTCCTCCGTGGTGGATAGTTTGTGAAGGTGGAGGATTCATGCCGATCTTGCTGGCGCTGACTTTCATCGTCGCTGCCCAGGCGTCGCCGCTCGTCGATGCGTCGAAGTTGACGCTGTCGGCGCCGGCCGCCATCGTCGAGGTCGATACGGGAAAGCTGAAGGGAGATCCCTTCCGCCTGTCGTGGTCGCCCGACGGACAGCAGATGTATGTCCAGACCGTCGAGCGCGATCGAAGCGGCGGCATCAAATCGACCCATCACTATCTGCTGGCGCTCGACGGCAAGCCGCCCAAGGGGCTCGACGAGGAGCCGACGTGGTCGACGAAGTACTGGGCGTGGAAGAGCGGGCCGTCGGCGCCCGGGTTGCGGACGTTCAAGATCGAACCGGACCAGCAGCGGCAGCGCCGCACAGCAACGTCTACTCCGATGGGCGGCGATCTGGCAAAGGGCGGAGCCGAGGGAGGCAGCGGTGCCGCCGGCCCTGGGATGAGCAGCGGCGATGTGATGGCCGCCGCGGTTCAGGCGCAGATGGTCAGCGTGTGGACGCTGAAACTGAAAGGCGAAGTCGTGGGTGAGTTCGTCAACACTCCGGCCGTTCCCGGTTTGACGTTTGGATGGGCACCGATCGGCACCGGCCTGATTGCGTTTGCGAACCCGCAGGGGCGTATCGTGATCATGGACGATCAGGGACGCAAGCAACCGATCACCTCAAAGGCAGCGTTGCTCCCGGCCTGGACGGACGACGGCGCGCGGCTGGCGTATCTCGAGAAAACCGGCAAGAACAAAGCGGTGCTGAAGGTCGTCGACGTGAAACGGCCTGAGTAAAGGCGCACCCCAATGGACACGAAGGACACCAAGGTGAGATCCGCAGCCCACCTCCGTCCCTGCCGGCAGGGACGGAGGTGGGTGTCTCTTGTGTCCTTTGTGCTGCTGATCAGTACGTCTGCGCTGACCGCCCAGCAGACCTTTCGCGCCACGGCCGTCATCGTCGAGGTCGATACGATCGTGACCGACGGCAAGGGCCGGTTCGTGACCGATCTGACCGCCGACGACTTCGACGTGCTCGAAGAGGGCAAGCCGCAGAAGATCGAGCGAATGTATCTGGTCAGCGGCACCTCGATGAGCGCGGTTCCGGGGACGGCAACGGGCATCGATGGTTCAGCCGCGCGGACGGCGGCTCTACCGCCGCCTGCCCCGCCGCAGCGTGTCTTCGTGCTGCTGTTCGATCAGGAGCACCTACAGGAAGGCTCGTTCAAGCGAATCAGGGACGCCGCGATCACGTTTCTGACGAACGAATTTCACCAGGGTGACGTCGGCGGAGTCGTGATCGGCAGCACGATGGCCGGCAACCAGCTCACCAGCGATCGCGAGGCGCTCCTGACTGCCGTTCGAAACGCCAAGCCCAGTGCGGCGAAAACGTCGCGGCGACTCGAGTTGTACGAGTGGCCTCGACTGAACAGCGAGGCGGAGGCAATTCGGATTGCTCTGGTCAACGATCGCGAGGTTCTCGCGCAGGCGGTTCGGCGGGCCTGTCAGGACGATCCTCTCGTGTGCAAGAATGCCAGTCCCGAGCCGATGGTGATGGAGAAAGCTCGGTCGATGGTCGCCGAGATGCGGCCGGCTGCCAGGCGAACCGTGATGTCTCTTCAGGCGCTCGCGACCGGCCTGTCGCGACTGCCGGGCCGCAAAACGATCGTGCTCATGACCGAAGGGTTCTTTATCGAAGAATCGTGGGCCGACCTTCGGCAGATCGTCGGCGCGGCCGCACGATCGAACGTTCGCATCTACAGCCTGGACGCTCGCGGCCTCGATACGCGGCAGGCCACCGACCTGCGCCAGCAGAGCGTGATGGATCCCGGTGGCAGCATGCCGCTCGAAGCCTACAACTCGAGCGAGGATGGCCCCAACATGCTGGCCAGAGATACCGGCGGCTATCCGATCCGCCACACGAACAAGTTTGCCGACGCCTTGACGGAAATCGCGCGCGACACGAGTAACTACTACGTCATTGGCTACAGCCCGGCGAGCCCCTCGATGGACGGAACGTTCCGCAGGATCGCCGTGCGCGTGAAGCGTCCGGGGTTGACCGTGCGAGCACGCCGCGGCTACCTGGCGGCGACCGCGGCTGCGAGCGAGCCTGCTCCGCTGAAGGTCGAAGAGCGCGTGCCATCGTCCGAACCGGCGACTCGGTTGCCGGCCGCGGTCGGTGAGAGCGCAGTGGCGCCACCCGTACCCGCAACGCCTGATCTACCGGTCGTGCCCGCCGCCGAAGAGAATGCCGCGCACGCATTCAGCCTTCGCCCCGACTCGAACGCCCACATCCGCGATCTGGCATCGCGCGAGGCGACGCTGGCGTCCGCCAATAGCGCGGCGTCGCGAGGATGGGACCGGTATCAGCAGGGCGATCTCGAGGGCGCCGCTGAGTGGCTCGGGAAGGCCGTGGCCGAACCGAACGCGCGCCCGTGGGTCCATTACGCGCTCGGGTATTCAGAGCTGGCCCTGAGCCATCCGGAGAATGCGGCGCGCGCGTGGGAAACGGTGCGAGCCGCGGTACCGGAGTTCCAGCCCGTGTACATCAACCTCGCCGATGCGTACGTTCACGTGGCGAATTACGGCCGCGCGATCGACGTGCTGAGAGCCGCCGAAGCCAGGTGGCCGGACGACCTGGACGTGCTGAACGCGATGGGCACCATTCAGGTGCGCCGGGCGGCGCTGAACGACGCAATCACCACGTTCAAGAGGGCGGTGGAGGCGAAGCCAGACGAAGCGCTGGCGTATTTCAACCTGGCTCGGACCTACGAACTGCGGTACTTCAAGACGCGCCGGTACTCTCAGAGCGAGGCGCGGTGGCTGGCGAACCCGGCGGATCTCAAGGCCGCGATTGCGAGCTACGAGCAGTATCTGGAACGGGGCGGCCCGTTCGAAGGCCAGGCCCGTGAGGCGATTCAAAAGCTCCAGTGGATCAAGTAGTTGAGCAGGCCCGTCCCGAAGCCGCGCAGCTCGGCGCGGTCAGCGAACACCACAGCAGATAAAACCACGACCCGCCGGACGCTTGCACTCGCGGCCGTCGCCGCGGCCGGCGCCGTCTTCGTGACGTGGCTCTGGGTCCGGCCCGGAAGTCTCGGCGTCGTCCGCGACCCAAATCAGAACGTCCTGCTCGTGACCATCGACACGCTGCGCGCCGACGCGCTCGGCTCGTACGGCGGCCGGGCCGCAACGCCCAATCTCGATCGAGTGGCCGCCGAGGGGCTGCGCTTCACCGCTGCGCACGCGCACAGCGTCGTGACGTTACCCTCGCACGCGTCGATTCTCACCGGCCTCTATCCGTTCGCGCACGGCGTACGCGACAACGCCGGCTATCGTTTGCCGCCCGGCACGAGCACGATGGCGACGATCCTGAAACACGCTGGATACGCGACCGGCGCATTCGTCGGCGCGTTTCCTCTCGATTCGCGGTGGGGCCTCAATCCAGCGTTCGACGATTACGACGACGGGTACGGCGGCACGAACCGGCTGGGCGATTTCCTGATGCCCGAGCGGCGCGCCGATCGGGTGGTCGATTCGGCCACTCGCTGGATTCGACGCCAGAGTGGCAAGTGGTTCGCGTGGGTCCACCTGTACGATCCGCACGCGCCGTACCAGCCTCCCGCGCCGTTCGATGCGCAGTACGCGGGCAATCCGTACGCCGGCGAAGTGGCCTATACCGATCGCGAGCTCGGAGCGTTGTTCGATCTGGCGCGGTCGGGGCCCCATCAGACCCTCATCGTCGTCACGGCCGATCATGGCGAAGCGCTCGGCGGCCATGGCGAGGAGACGCACGGGCTGTTTGCGTACGAGCCGACGCTCCACGTGCCGCTGATCCTGGACGTGGCGCAGCACCCTCGCGCGCTTGGACCGTCGCCCAGCGATCTGTCGGTCCGGCACATCGACATCCTGCCGACCGTGCTCGATGCCATTGGCGTTGCTGCGCCCAAGCCGCTGCCCGGACGGTCGCTGATTCGCGCATTGGAAGACCGCGATGCCACACCCGCGGCGTCGTACTTCGAATCGCTGTCGCCCTTCCTGAATCGCGGATGGGCGCCGCTCACGGGTGTCATCGTTGGATCGGAAAAATACATCGATCTGCCGATTGCAGAGTTGTACGACCTGAAAGCGGACCCGGGGGAAGAACGAAACCTGCTGCCAGCTCACGACGATCGACGCCGCCTGCTCGAGGCGCGGCTTCGCGAGATCGTGCCGGCGGAGGCGACGACGGCCGGGGCGCGCGTCCAGGAAGACGCGGACGCCAGGCGCCGGCTTCAGTCGCTCGGATACGTGTCCGGATCGGCGGCGGCCAAGCCGCATTACACGAAAGACGACGACCCGAAGCGCCTGGTCGACCTCGATCGCATGATGCAGGACGGCGTGGCGCTGTTCCAACGCGGCCGCCTTCGCGACGCGCTCGACGTGTACAAGCAGGTGATTCTCAAGCGGCCGACAATGAGCGCCAGCCGATTGCACGCGGCCTACATCGAATGGGAAATGGGCAATCCGCCAGCGGCCATCGACACGTTGCGCCAGGGCTTGCGAGCGGGCGCCGATGCACCGGATGTTCGCATTCAGCTCGGCATCTACCTCGCCGAGGCCGGGTCGCCCCAGGAAGCCGTTCGCCTGCTCGAGCCCTTGCAGCAGGAGGCATTTCCCGATCTCGACGGTCTCAACGGACTGGGCATCGCGCTGGCTCACCTCGGGCGGCAGGCCGACGCGCTCGCCGTGTTCGATCGCATTCTGCGGCTCGACCCGAACAATGCCAGCGCGTATCAGAACGAGGGCTCGGTCTATCTCGAACAGCAGAATCTCGGCGCCGCGCGCGAAGCGCTCACGCGCGCGCTACAACGCGATCCGGATCTGCCACTCGCACTCAACGGCATGGGCGTGGTGGAGGTCAGATCCGGAAACCCGCGCGCCGCCATCGAGGCATGGAGGCGCGCGGTCGAGGTCGATCCGCGGCAGTACGACACCCTGTTCAATCTGGGCGTGACCCTTCTCGAACTGGGCGATCGCGTTGCGGCGCGGAAGTACTTCGAGCAGTTCGTGCGGACCGCACCGCCGGTTTTCTACCGAAAGGACATCGAAAAGGTGAGCGCGACGCTTCGGCGTCTTGGTGGATAAAAAAACCGGCGGCCTGCGGGCCGCCGGTTCTAAACCAGCTGCTCGATCAGAAATTGAACCTCACGCCAAGCCGCATGATCCGCGGGTTCATGATCTCCAGGACCTGGTTGAATCCGGTCGCTCCAGTGAGCCGCAGGTCGTACTGACGGCCCAGCACGGTGCCGGAGTTGACCAGGTTGAAGATGTCGAGGTCGACGTTGACCGCCGCCCGTCCAAACTTCACGTTCTTCCCGACCCTGAAATCGAGCGTCTGCACCGCGGGCAGGCGATGATCGCCGACGTCGGTAACGAGAACCGTCTTTCGGGCGTTGAAGGCGTCGCCCGGCGTCGCAACGTTGGTCCGGTACCACGGCTGGCCGAAGCCCTGCCGCAGGTTCCAGTTGAAGCCGAGGTCGATGCCGTACTTGGCCTGATACAGACCGGTGCCGATGAACTGGTACAACGGCAGGATCGAGAAGATCCCGCTTTTGCCGCTGCCCGACGACTGAGTGACGACTAATCCGCCGTCAACCAGCGGATTGTTCTGCACCGGCGTCGGATCCTGGATCGAGGTCGCACGGTTGTCGAAGAACTCCTGGTGCTTGTTGGTCGAGAAACCGAAGCGGCCCATCCAGCGATGCGACAGGCGCTTGGTCGCGCTCGCTTCAAGCCCAAGGTAGCGCTGGTGGTAGCCCTCGCGCGTCACATGCTCTCGGCCGTTCGCCAGCGCGCCGGCCGACAGCCCGGCAGCCGGGATCCTGTAGTACGGCACGCTGTAGCTGGAACCGTCCGGTAAGCCAGTTCCCGTTAATATGCCGGCCTGCACGTAGTTCGGCGAGCGCACGCCGATTCGGGGGTCCCAGTTGAAGTCGACCATGCGGCGGTATGTGAACGCCGCGCTGACGCCGAAATCCGGTGCGAGCTCGCGATCGAGGCCGATCACCACTTCGTGGGTTTTCGGAACGCTGTAATCGCCGATCTTGTTGATCGATGCGTCCACTTTCCCCGGATTCGCTGGGTCGAACCCTACCACGTACTCAAGTGAGTTGTAGTCGATTTCGTTGGCATCCGCGACCCTGTTGCCGTTGAGGTCCACGGCATCGAACGCGATGTAGCGGTACTGCAGGACGGAGACGAAGCCCGAGGACCCGTTCCCCAGCTGCGACGCGAACAGCGCGTAGCTGCCGCGAAGCTGCGTTTTGCGGGCCTCGTCGAGCGAGTAGTTGACGCCGATCCGCGGCGACACCGCGGACTTGGCGATTGCATCGGGCACGGGCGGCGCGACGATCGCCGGCAGGTACCGCCCGAAGTTTCCGAACGTCACGGCCCCGGACTTCATCTCCAGCGCGCTGTCCGACTGGCGACCGAACAGCACGCCGATGTTGGTGGTGAGCCGCTTCATCGTGATCGTGTCGCTGATCCAACCGGCGACGTACTTCGCTTTGGCGTCTAGGACATGGTCGGCGTCAACCTCGACGATCATGTTTGGATACCCGTTATGGAAGGTGATGCTTTTGTTCCCCGGCCACACTGACGCCGAGTGCACCTCCGTCTTGCGCCACGAGTATCCGAACTTCAGCTCGTGATTGCCGACGAAGTAGCTGCCATCGCCGGCCGCGGTGTCCATGGGCCGCGTACTGCGGTAATCCTGGAACGACCCATGCCACACACCGCTGTCGTCCTGAGACACCGCCGTATTCAGTCCACCCTCGGGTGTGAGGAAGAAGCCCCACGGATAGTGGGAGACGCGCGCAGTGAGGAACAGACTGTTCTTGACGACGAAGTTTCCCTCGCCCTTGTAGAAGCCGGGGCCGAGCGAGCCCTGATCCCACGTCGTTTCCGGTGGACGTGTGGCGCTGGCGCTGCGGCCGAACTTCTCTTTATTCCCTTTGAAGTAGGTGAAGCTGGCGCGAATGGCCGAGCCGAGCTGCGACTGCGCCTTGAACGCACGATTCTTCAGGATCGTGCGGTCGGGTGTCTGTTTGATCGTCAGGATCCGGACGTCGGTCTTGCCGATCGATCCCCAGACCCACAGGTGGTCCTTGATGATCGGCCCGCCCGCCTCGACGCCGTAGTCCTTGTAGTAGTCGGTCCGGTTGCCCTTGCCGTTCGGGCTGCCGAGCGCCGTCGCCAGCGTCGCATCCATGTTGTTGCTCTGCATCGACTCGTTTTCGAAGTAGTAGCGCGTCGAGCCGTGCGGCGTGTTTTGTCCGGCCTTCAGCACGAGGTTGAGATGCACGCCGCCCGTGGAGCTCGTCATGTCTGAGCCGCCGGTCGTGACGTTTATCTCCTGGAACATGTCGAAGTCCCAGTAGGACGGCGTCGCGCCCGTCGCCGCCATGTCGGTGATCGGTACGCCGTCGAGGTTCCACGTCGCGTCGGCGCCCGTCGCGCCCTTCGCCTGATACCCGGACTGCTGGCCCGATTCGGATCCGCCGACGTTCACGCGATCCACGATGATGCTCGGCACCGTCTGCATCACAACCCACGGGTCGCGGCCCGACGGAATGTTTTGCAACTCCTCGAGCGAGATCGTGGTCGACGTGTACGTCTTCTTGGTGTCGAGAATTGGCGAGGCGGCGGTGACATTGACCGTCTCCGATGTCCCGGCGACTGCCAGCCTCGCCGTCAGCGGCGTGGCCGTGCCAGCCTGGACGATCACCTCGTTGTTGGTGTAAGGGTTGAACCCGACAAGGTTCGCCTTCACCGTGTACGTGCCGACCGTCAGGTTCAGAAAGTGCGCCTGCCCCTGCGCGTCGGTCACCTGCGACTGATGCACCGGGCCGGTGAGATCCACGTTGACACCCGGCATCCGTGCGCCTGTCGAATCCTCCATCGTGACGTCAATACGGCCCGTGAACACTTGGGCCGACGCCGTCGACGCGAGGCCGAGTGCGAGTACGAACGCTGCGAGCAACGTGGCACGCTTGTCGATCTTACAGGTCATGTCGTCCGCTCCTCCTCTAAGAGCTGAATGCAACTGCAAGGTAATACCATGGGCATGGGGCAACCAAAACTGTGAGCCCAAGACAATTGATGATAACTCGAACGTTACATGTCAATGACGTTCGACGTCCTCTTTCGCGCGTCGCCGACCTGCGGATCCAAATTCCGGGAGTCAGGCCGAAGTGTTTCCCGACGCAGAAGAGCTGGCTCGACATGCTTCCCACGCGATCCAAAGATCTTTCGCCGGTTTTTCGCCCCGTATAATGCGGCGGACCATGATCGCCTTCCTGCTCCCCGTGGCCACGCTGGCGCTGGCGCCAGTCGTCTCGGACGTCCAGCAGACCGGCGAGAGCCGCGTAGCGCTGGCCCTCGTCTCGGACTCGCGCAATCGATCGATCGTCGACATCGGCGCGGACGACTTCGTGATTCAGGAGGCGGGACAATCGCGCGAGGTCCTGTCGGTGCGCGTCGGCGACTATCCGGTGGTGCTGCTGCTGGACAACGGCAGCGACGCACGCGACGACTTCGCGATGTTGCGGAAGGCGGCCGCGCGTTTCATCGAGCGGCTCGGTCCACGGCCGATCGCCATCGGCACGCTGAGCGACCCGCCGCAGATGATCACGACGTTCGACGACGAACGGGCGAAGGTCGTCGAAAAGCTCGAGGCGCTCGCCGTCGATCCATCCGCGAAAAGCATGATGCTGCAGGGAGCCGCGCTCGGCGCTCGGACCATTCAGGCGACCGGAACGTTCTTTTCCGCCCTCGTCGTGTTGTCGGCGACGCCGATGGACGCGAGCCGCGGCACGTCGGACGAGCTCATCGCGCCCGTCGTCGACAGCCGCGCGGTCGTCCACGTCGTGGCCAACCGCAGCCCGCAGCTCGAGGGGCCCGGCGGTCAGGTGCGCAGCGGTCAGCTCCTGCGCGGGGTCGCAGATCAGACGCGCGGCGGCTACACGGTGATCTATTCGCCGGCGTCCTATCAGGCCGCGTTGGATCGCCTCGCCGATCGGCTGACGAGCGAGATGATGGTGGAGTATCTGGTGCCGCCCGGGTCCAAGCCTGTGGACGTGAAGGTTGGCGTTCGCGTCGCCGGCGCGCGCGTGAGAGGCCTGGGGGTTGCGCCCCGGTAGGAGCCGACCTCTTTCGTGCCTTCGTGCCTTCGTGGTTGCATTTAGACTTGGAACACAGATGCGAGGTCGTTGGGTTTCGACGGTGATCGTCGGCGGATGGGTGGCTGTCGTCGGATCGGCAGAGGTCGGAGTAAAGCCGTCTGCCGGAGCAGACACGCCCACCTCTGAGGGCTACGTGGGGGCGCAGGTTTGCGCGGCTTGTCATTCTCAGATCCACGACACCTGGAAGACCGGCCGCCACAGCAAGATGCTGCAGGCGGCGACACCGGCGACAGTCGAGGGAGATTTCTCGAAGGGCAGCGTCACTCTTCGCGGAAGCCGGTACGGTCTTCGAGTGAGCAATGGGGAGTACTTCATCACCGAGTCTGTGCTTACCGGCAAGGAGCGGGAACATCGCATCGAGTACACGCTGGGCAGCCGCCGCATTCAGCATTACCTGACGACCATCGACAAGGGCTGGATCGTCGTACTCGCGCCCAGCTGGGATGTGCAGCGCCAGGAGTGGTTCCACAACATCGAGATCGTCCGCCCGGACGAGGACGATCAGCAGATCGTGCAGCAGTGGAACAAGAGCTGTGTGGGCTGTCACGTGAGCGGACAGACGAACGCGTACGACGCCGCGACACGCAAGTACCAAACGCAATGGACGGACTTCGGCACGTCGTGCGAGCGTTGTCACGGGCCTGGCCAAGGGCATGTGCAGCGGTACTCTGCAGCGTCGGCAGGGACGGAGGTGCGGCGGTCGCCACCTCCGTCCCTGGGGCCATCTCCAGGGACGGAGGTTGCCGGGAGGGACGGAGGTAACCAGGAGGGACGGAGGTCGCTCGGACGGACGGAGGTGGGTGGGCCGGGGATCGTCAGGCCGACGCGCCTCGACCCGAACACGAGCAGCATGGTGTGCGCGCAGTGCCACTCGCTTCGCACCATGGTGAGCCCGGGGTACCAGGCCGGACAGAATTACTACGACTTCTTCGTGCCGGCGCTCGAGTACGCGCCGCACACGCGGCCCCACGCCTCGCAGGACCCACCCTACTGGGCGGATGGGCGTCCGCGCCGGTTCTCGAACGATGCGATGGGTCTGTGGCAGAGCGCCTGTTTTCTGCGCGGCGGCGCGACCTGCACGACCTGTCACGTCGATCCGCATCTGCCCGACATCGAGCGGAATCCGCAGCTCGCCGCCAGGACCAGCAACGCCTTGTGCACGGGTTGCCATCAGGCGATCGGCGCTCGGCTGACCGCGCACACGCGACATGGCGCCGGCAGCGCGGGCAGCGCCTGCGTCGAATGCCACATGCCGAAGACGGTCATCAGCATCAAATCGACGATGCGCGACCATACGATGAGCGTTCCGGCGCCGGAGAACACGGTGCGATTCGGCATCCCGAACGCCTGTACGGAGTGCCACTCGAACAAACCGGCCGCCTGGGCGGTCGAGACGCTGAAGGGGTGGTGGCCCGACGGGAGGCGGAAGCAGTTGATCGCGCAGGCGGAGGCGTTCACCGATGCGCGGGCTGGCCGCACCGATGCCATCGAGCGCCTGATTGCGATTGGCGAGGACGATCGGTATGGTCCGCTGACGAGGGCGAATGCGATCGGGTACCTCGGGAATTACACCGAATCGCGCGCCGTTGCCGCCGTCGTCCGCGGCACCGCGGCGACTCATCCCGCGATCCGCACCACAGCGATCGCTGCGCTGCGACAGACCGGCCAGGGGAACCCGGCGGCGCACGCGGCTGTTCGTGCCGGGCTCGCGGATCCGCAGCGCGCCGTTCGCATTGCATCGCTCCTAACGCTCATCGACCGCGGCGGAGCGGATCTCACGGCTGGAGAGCTCGAACGCTTCCGCCTCGTCGGCGAGGAATTCGGCGCCTGGGCCAGCGTCAGTCAGCACGATGTCGATCTGCAGCGCATTCAAGGCATCGTCCATCTGCTCGGCGGTGAGTTCAATCGAGCGGCGGACGCGCTTTCCATCAGTTTCGATCTGGAACCCGAGGCGCCATCGGTGAGGTTCTTTCTCGGCATGGCGCGGGTCGGCCAGCGGCGAGTCGACGAGGGTCGCGCGCTGCTGATGCAGGTGCCGCGTACCGATCCGTACTACGAGAAGGCCCAGGAACAGCTCAGGAAGCTTCAGTGAACGCCGTCTGTTTCTTGGCGCGCGCGGCTATTCCACCCGCACGCCGAACGGATAGAGCCGGTTCAGCCCATTGGTGGACATCACGATGAACACGTAGGCGGGCACCTGCTCCGAAGCCTTAACGTCGCGGACGAGTTGCGCCAGGCGGTCCTTGCGCTCGACGTCCTCGACTCGCACCTCGAAGGCGGAAATGCTCTTCAGGCGCACGGCGAACTTCACCTCGCGCCGCTCGGCGCGCTCGTTGCGAAAGATCGCTTCGCTGGCGATCATGACGCCGCCTGGTCTCCAGTTCGGCACGTTGCAGAGAATTCCGCGGATCTCGGTCAGCGTCGGCACGTTCTCGAGCGTTCCCTTCGCCATGCGCAGCTGCCCCGTGCGCGTTACTTCGGCCCACGCGGTCAGTTCGACGGGGCCGTCCGGCGTGGCAACGAACACACCCGGCACATAACCCTGCCCGGCCGCCTCCGCTCGCTCTGAATCGAGGCGAGCTTCGGCGAGCCCCGCCGAAGCGCTTTCGGCGCGAAGGTGGGCAGGGGCACCCGCAGCTTCCGCCAGCGCTATAGTGAGAGCGAGTGCGATAGCCGTCGAGATTGTGCGGAGCACCGGATGTGTGTCCTTTCGATCGCCGGAAAAAATGAAGGCCGGGCGGTTTGACCCACCCGGCCCGTTCTGACCTACGTGACCTACCTGATCTACCTGACCTACCTGACTTACCCGACCCTCCGAATCACCACATCAGTCGGAAGCCGAGGCGCGCGGTTCTCGGCGCGAGAATCAGCGTTGGCTTCAGATAGCTGGTACCCGTCGCCCGGCCGATTGTTTCGGACGCGTGGCTGTTGCCGATGTTGAACAGATCGAACATCCCGCGAATCTTGAGCGAGCCCACGAGCTTCTGCGTCTTCTCGATGCGCACGTCGACCACGTAGATGTTGTCCTCGCGATTCGAGTTCGACGGCTCGAGGTAAATCGTCGTGCTGGAGCCGGCAACCGTCAATCCGGAGCAGGGCGCCTGGCACGAGATCGAACCCGTCCGCGCGAAGTTGACGCCCGACTGATGCCGGAAGATCGGCGAGATGCGGATGTCGTGCGGGGCATCGTAGCTGCCCGACGCCTTGAGGTTCCACGTCGTCCGGTCTTCGTCGAACGGCTGGTTCGGGGTCTGCGGGTAGCCGTTCGCGAAATCGTGCAGCCACGTATACGAGCCGCCGAGCGACGCCGACCATCTGTTGCCGTACCGCTTGTTGGTCTCGAGCTCGATCGTCTTGTAGCGGCCGAACTCCGGCAGGTTCGTCACGTATTGCGTCGTCGGGTACAGCGTGCCCGCGGTGCTGCTCAGCAGACCCTTGATCGGAATGAATCGATCGTCGCCCGTCGCGACCGTCGCGCCGGCCGGCGTGTTGCGGACGCCGTCCAGACCGATGTCCAGGAACACGGAATTGATCGTGTAGGCGCTGAGACCGCGATCGAGCTGGTAGCTTGTGGAGATCAGATCGTCCTGCGTCTTATAGACGAAACCGACGCGGGCGCCCATCGTGTTGCTGATCTGGCGTTCCAGCCAGACACTCGCCTCATGGGAGTACGGCGCCTTGATATCGGGACTGAGCTTGATGGCTCCAGACAGCTGCTGCGCGGTCCTGGTCACCTGCTCGCCGTTCTGCCAGCGCTTGTCGCCGGCGATGCAACCGGCGCAGGCCGCCTGGTCGTTCCACGTGTAGGTCTCGAACTTGTTTGAGATGTTCGGATTGGCATTCTGCGAGATGACGACGCCCGGGTTGTGCCAGAAGAAGCCGTAGTTCGCTTTGACGACCGTCCTGCCGTTGCCGTTCACGTCGAATACGTACCCCAATCGAGGCGCGAACAGGTTGCTCATCGTGTAGAGGTGCGTCTCGGGTTGCGTCGAGGCCGGCACGGTCACCGGGCCGACAGTGGCACCGAGCACTTCCTGCTCGGGGAGCCATCCGTGGTACCGGTCGTACCTCACGCCGAGGTTGATCGTCGAGCGGCCCGTCGCCCACTGATCGTTGACGAAGAACCCGATCGCGTTCAACGCCGCGCGCGCGAGAAGGTCGTCGTGCGCACTCAAGCTGTTGACGCTCCGGGCCGTCGGAATGCCGAAGATCACCTGGTTCGACACGCCGTTGGTGTACACGTGCTCAATGTTGCTCGTGCCGCCGCGGCGTGATGCGAAGCCCTCGAACGACTGCTCCTTGAGGAGCTCGCCGCCCAGCTTCACGGTGTGGCTTCCCATTCCGGTGTCGAGGAAGTACGTGGCGGCCCCGGTCCATTGCTTGCGATCGCGATCGAGCTGCTGCGCCTGGTGCGCGCCCTCCGAGATGAGCGCCCCCGTGTCGTGCCAGAAGAAGTTGTCCGGGCTGTTCGTCACCAGTGGGAAGTAGTAGCCGAAGTCGCCGTAGCGCGCTTCGATATACAGTCTTTCGGTCACCGTCCCGTTCCACTCCCCCTTGTACACCCAGCTTCCCGAGTTCTGCCGGTATGTCTGCTCGGGCGATTTGTAGGTGTAGGTCGCGAACGGCAGGCGGTTGGGCTGGATCTTCTGGCCCCACTGGTAGTACCCGACGAACTTGTTCTTCTGATTGAGCTGATAGGTGCCCTTACCGACCGCGTTCCAGAGCTTCGTGTCGAACGTCTTGTCGAACTGGAAGTTCGGCTGCGCGACCTGGTTCTTCTGCGCGCGATAAGTGCCGAAAAACCAGACCTTGTCCTTCTTGATCGGACCGCCCTGGTTGATGTCGTGGTCGTAATACCCCTGAACCTCGTTCGCGCCCGGAAGAATCCTGTTGCTGCCGTTCGTGCCTTTGAACGCATTCGGCGCCGTGTAGCTGTCGGGAAGGTTCGAGCCCTGCAAGGAGTTGTTGTACCAATCGAGATGGTACTCGCCGGCAAACTTGTTGCCGCCCGACTTCGCGAGGAACTGGCTCTGCACGCCCGGGTTCGGCATCTCGGCGGTCTGGCCCGTCGTGCCGAGGAACGCTTCCTCGAGCGAGGCGTAATCGAAATAGAAGCCAGCGCCCCCGGTCCCTTCCGTCGTGTTGATCCCTTCAATCAGCACGCGGACCTGGCCGTTGAAGCCGTACGCGGTGTACCCGGCCTGCGTGCCGGCGCGGTTGCCGCCCACGTCGACGCGGCTCACCATCACGCCCGGCGTCACGGCGAGGAGCGCCCACATGTCGCGCGCGTTCGGCAGCGACTGCAGCTGTTCGAGCTTGAAGTTCTGCTGCGTGCGGGTCGTTGATGTGTCGATGACCGGCGACTGGCCGCTCACCGTCACCGTCTCCTGCAGCGAGGCCACCGCGAGCTCCACGTTGATCTGCGCCGTGAAGCCAAGGCGGATGTCGATGCCTTCGCGCTTCAGCACATTGAAGCCGGGCAGTTCGTAGGTCACTGTGTAGGTGCCCGGAGGCACCGCGGGGAAGCGATACATCCCCTCGGTGTTCGTCACCGCAGTTTGCACGCCCATCATGCTTGGACTGGTGGCGTTGATCGTGACGCCAGGCAGCACGCCACCGCTCGCGTCCGTGACCTTGCCCGTAATCGTCCCGGTGGAGCTCGCGCCTCCGCCTTGCGCGAACACGTGGGTCGACGCCAGCAGGCACGCCAGCAATGCAACGATCAGATGGAACCCTCGACGCTTCATGAACGCCACCCTCCTTACTTGCGAACCAGCAGATGTCCTGGAAGTGACTCAGCACAGGCAAACACCGTGCTCGTCTCTCAGGGCGGGGAGCTTAACATCGAACCGACCTCCCCGCAATTAGTTGGAGCCATGTCACAGAGCGAATACAGGCGCAAACAGCCTGGAAATCCAAGATTCCGGTTCGGACCAATCCGATGGTCTGGATTCGGTCCGAAGCCGTCTAGCTGGCCGCGTGGATCAGGTGAATCAACTGGTGGGCTGGGGTGTAGGGCGACTAGTGGCGCCCCTCGACCTGCTTGAGCGCGTCTTCGATCAGCCGCTCGTTGTCTTCCTTGGTGAGATTCCGCTGAATGAGCTTGGACGCAATCATCACAGACAGATCCACCGCTTCCCGGCGGATCTGCTGCAGCGCCCGACCCGTTTCGAGCTGGATCTGCCGCTCCGCGTTCTTGATGATGCCCTCGGCTTCGGCCTTGGCCTTCTGCTTCATCTCTTCGCGCAGCCGTTCGGCGTCGCCGCGGCTTCTGGCAATGATCGTTTCGGCCTCGACCCGGCCCTGCCGGATGATCTCGGCCGATTCCTGCTGCAGCCGCTCCAGCTCCAGCTTCGCCTGCCGCGCATCGTCGAGCGATTTGCGGATCGATTCCTGGCGGCTTTCGAGCGCCTGCAGCAGCGGCCGCCAGGCGAACTTCGCGAGCAGTCCCAGCAGCACCAGGAACGTGACAATCGTCCAAATGAACAGCCCGGGATCGGGCTGGACGAGCGGGTTGTCCATATCGCGTTCCTAGACGCCGTAGTGAAGCAGCAGGACCAGCAGCGCAAACACCTCGCCGAGAATCGCGACGCCTTCGAGCAGGAAGAGCGGCAGATTCACGGCGCCGGTGATTTGCGTGGCGGCGTTCGGCTGGCGCGCGATGCCTTCGGCAGCCGCGGCCGCGAGCTTTCCGATCCCGAGCCCGGCGCCGATGACGATCATGCCAAGTCCCAGCGCGACACTCATCAAATACAAACCTGCCATTCCTATCCTCCGTGTAACGAAGCTTCGCCTCGTCCCTGTCAGCGACAACAAAGCTTCGGAGGCGGCGAAGCTTCGTGACTAGTTGCCGGCGGAGCCGGCCTACTAGCTAGGAGCGTGCTCACATCTCTCGGACGACACGCTCCTAGTGATGAACGTGAATGGCCATGCCGATGAACACGGCCGTCAACAAGGTGAATACGTACGCCTGAACCAGCACGACGATGATTTCGAGGCCGGAGATTGAGACGGCGAGCGGCACTGACACCAGCATGCCGACGCCGACGCCGGCAATGGCCCGCCCGAACATTTCCGCGAACAGGAACACGAACGAGAGAATTGCGAGAATAGCGATGTGTCCGCCCGTCATGTTGGCCGCAAGTCGCATGGTCAGCGCGAACGGCCGGACGAACATGCCCATGATCTCGATCGGGATCAGCAGGATGTAGATCGGCCACGCCATTCCGTGCGGCACGAGGTTCGTCCAATGCTTGACGAAACCGTGCGCTTTCGATCCGGCGACGATGACCGCGCCGAAGGTGACCGTGGCCAGCGCCGCGGTGACGTTGAAGTTCGACGTCGCGGTCGAGCCGCCGTGCATGACGTGCTTGACGAACGAGTCGTCGCTCGTGTGCAGCACCCAGCGGTCGAGCAGACCCAGCACCTCGAACACAGGAATGAGACCGATCGCGTTCGCGCAGAGAATGAAGATGAAGAACGTCAGGATGAGCGGCGTCCACGTGTTCACCCACTTGCGTCCCACGTTGGGCTGCACGATGGTGTCGCGGACGAACTCCACGGTGGCCTCGAGCCCGTTCATCAGCCCGGACGGAATCGGGCGCTCCTGCCTGAGGTAGCGCCGCACGATCCAGGTGATGACCATGAACACGAACGCCGCCACGAGCCACAGCATCAGCACGTGCTTGGTGACGGAAAAGTCGATTCCCGCGATCGTCGGCAGCTTGATCAACGGGTGCTCGTGTCCGCTGTTCGACACGTGTTCGATGATGACCTTGCCGGCATTGAACTTCTCGGCGGCTTCCAGCGCGTGTGGCTCTTGGAACATCATCTCGACTCAACCGCCCGCCAGCAACCGGCGCAGGCACAGCGCCTCAGCCAGATACAGCGCGATGAAATAACCCGTGAAGCTGGCGACGAACGGGACCGGGCGCAGCGAAAGGACGCCGAGCATCACCGCCACGTACGCGCCGAAGACCATCATCTTGCCGACGAAGGCGGCCACCATCATCGCCGTCAGCCGCTCGGGCGTCCGCCGATACGTCCGTTCCGTCAGCACCCACGATCCGCTCACGACGACGAGCGGACCGACCATTCCGAGCAGCACGGCCACGGCGGTTCGCCGATCGAGAAACACCGCCGCCGCGAGCCAGGAACCGACGCCGGCCGCCACCATCCAGCGCGCCTCCTTCATGAGGGCCAGACGGTCTTCGCAATCTCCCACATCCCGACGACAATCCCGAGCATCAGCCCGCCAATCAGAAACCACGGCGCCGTACCGCGCCAGGAATCGATCGCATAACCGATGGCACCGAGCACGATGATCGCGCCAATGAGCGTGTAACTCGCGCCGGCCGCGGGCCCTGCTCGTTCGGCGTTTTCCTGGAGCGACTTCGAGGCGCGCGTCAGGAAGCCTGTCGGGTCCTTCTTCGCCATGGCAAACGCGGCATTATCCTGCGTTTTGATAGCGAACAGTCCACAGTCAACAGATAGCGGTCCTGTCAACTGGAGACTGTCAACTGTGAACTGAACCGTCGCAGAGTATACCGTACCTTGTGAAAAAGTTCACGTAGCCCCGAAACCGCTCACTCAGGAGGCAGACGGGCAAGCTGCCTCGAGGACGGGGTCCCTGGAGGGACGGGGGTCCCAGAGGGAGGGACGGAGGTCCCTGGGGAGGGACGGAGGTTCCTGGGCGGGACGGAGGTCGCTGGGCGGGACGGAGGTCCCGAGGAGGGACGGAGGTCCCTGGGGAGGGACGGAGGTGGGTGGCACGCTTTTAGCGGATCACCGCCGTCAGCCCGGCGACGCCGAGGGTGCGCGCCGATGCGTCGGCAATCTCAAAAAGGAGCCGAGGGTAGACGCCCAGGCCGAGCGTCGCCAGGACCGCCACGCCCAGCGCCAGGCTGAGCGCAGGCCCGATGGTCGGCTCGGACCCGGCCGTTTCCTTCCTCACATACATGAAGACGACGATGCGCACGTAGTAGTACAGCGACACGGCGCTGTTCAGGACGCCAATCACCGCGAGCCAGTAATAGCCCGATTCGATCGCCGCGCCGAACAGCCAGAACTTGCCCATGAACCCGGCGGTCGGCGGAATGCCGCCGAGCGAGAGCATGAACACCAGCATCGCGAACGCGGCGAAGGGGTTGCGGACGTGCAGGCCGCTCAAGTCCTTCAGCTCGTCGCCGATCACGTCCTGCCGGCGCAGCAGCACGATGATGGCGAACGCGCCGAGTTGCATGAACGAGTAGACGAACAGGTAGATCATCATCGCCGTCACACCGCGCGATGTCCCCGCCACGACGCCGATCAACAGGTACCCCGCGTGCGCGATCGACGAATACGCCAGCATGCGTTTGACGTTCGACTGCGTCAGCGCCGCCACGTTGCCCACCGTCATTGTCACGATCGCGACCGCTTCGAAGAGCAGGCGCCAGTCGGCGCTCATCGCCGGCAGCCCTTCGAGGAAAATCCTGATTAGCATCGCGAACGACGCCGCCTTGGAGCCGACGGAAAGGAATGCCGTGATCGGTGTCGGCGCGCCTTCGTAGACGTCGGGCGCCCACATGTGGAACGGCACGGCCGCGATCTTGAACCCGACGCCAGCGACGACGAGGATCACTGCCAGCACGAGCCGAGGATCGCGCTCCTGGCCGACGAACAGCGTGGCCATCTGGCGGAGGTTCGTCGTGCCCGACAAGCCGTACATCAGCGACATGCCGTACAGCAGGATGCCGAGCGAAAAGGCGCCGAGCAGGAAGTACTTCACCGCCGCCTCGTTCGACCGCTGGCTCGGCTTGATGAAGCCGGCCAGGATGTAAAAGGCGACCGCCATGGTCTCGAGGCCGATAAAGATCGTGATCAGGTCGATGCCGCCCGCCATGATCATCATGCCGAGCGTGGCGCACAGAATCAGGAAGTAGTACTCGCCGGGCGACGTCGCGCCTTCGACCTGCAGGTACGGCACCGACATCAGCACCGTGATGGCGGCGGCCATCAGAAACACGATCTTGAAGAACAGCGCGAACTGGTCGACGGCCAGCAGACCGTGCGCGACCTCGACGCGCGTCGATCCGAACGGCAGCAGCGACACCGCCGTGGCGCCGATCGCCAGCAGCGTCACCCATGCCAGTGGCAGTGCACGCGGGACAGGTCTCCGGTTGGACGCGAGGGAGACCCGTCCCCCTATCACGACGTCGGCGACGAGCACCAGGAGCGCGCCGCCCGTGAGCACGAGCTCCGGCAGGATGTAATAGAAATCGCTCGAAGAGATTCCAGGCGGCATATCTACAGAATCCTCACCACGAAGGTTCGTGTCCTTTGTGTCCTTTGTGGTTCATTCGACCGCCTATCGACTCTCCGGCAACGGGTTTCCATTGGCGTCGCAGGGCACGGCGGCCAGGAATTTCGCCGCCGGGTCGTTCGACGCCGCGAGCTGCGCCGCCGTCGGCGGTTTACCGCAGTCGACGTACGCCTGCGCATACTGCGGGCTGACGCGCATCACGATGTGCTGAACCGACGTCTCCAGCCGGCGCAGGAACGGCGCCGGGTAGAGGCCCATCCAAACCGCCAGCACGAGCAACGGCGCAAACGTCGCGAACTCGCGGTTGTCGAGGTCGAGCAGCCGCTCGTTCTTCGGATTCTCGATCTTGCCGAACATGGTCCGCTGGTAGAGATACAGCATGTAGGCCGCGCCGAGGACGATGCCGCTCGCGGCGAACGCCGCCCACAGCTTGCTCGCCACGAAAACGCCCTGCAGGATCAGGAATTCGCCGATGAAGCCGTTCAAGGTCGGCAACCCGATCGACGACATCGTCATGATGAGGAAGATCGCGGCGTACACGGGCATCACCTTCGAGAGACCGCCGTACTCGGCGATCTCACGCGTGTGACGCCGCTCGTACACGATGCCGACAATGAGGAAGAGCGCGCCGGTCGAGATGCCGTGGTTGATCTGCTGGATGATGCTGCCGGTAATGCCGACGGGGTTCAACGCGAACATGCCGAGCATCACCAGTGCCATGTGGCTCACCGACGAATAGGCGACCAGGCGCTTCCAGTCTTTCTGCGCGAGCGCGACGAGCGCGCCGTAGACGATCCCGATGATCGACAGGACGACCATCATCGGCACGAAATGGCGCGAGGCGTCGGGAAGAATCGGCAGGCTGAAGCGCAGGAAGCCGTAGGTGCCCATCTTCAGCAGGACGGCGGCCAGAATCACGGAGCCGGCCGTCGGCGCGTCGGTATGGGCGTCCGGCAACCAGGTGTGGAACGGGAACATCGGCACTTTGATCGCGAACCCGAGGAAGAAGGCCAGGAAGACCCACCACTGCAGGTCGAACGGCAGTGCCAGCTTGTGGAACTGCGTCACATCGAACGTGTAGACGCCCGTGACGTTGTGGTTGTGGAAATAGAGCGCGAGGATGCCGAGCAGCATCACCACGCTGCCGACGAGCGTGTAGAGGAAGAACTTGATGGCCGAGTACAGCCGGTTCGCGCTGCCCCAGATGCCGATGAGGAAATACATCGGCACCAGCATCACTTCCCAGAAGAGGAAGAACAGCAGGAAGTCGAGCGACATGAACGCGCCGAGCATTCCCGTCTGCAGCACGAGCAGAAAGATGTAGTACTCCTTCACACGCTCCGTGATCGCCGCCCACGACGACAGGACGGCGATGAACCCCATCATCGTCGTCAGCAGGATCAGCAGCGTGCTCAGACCGTCGGCGCCGAGGAAGTATTCGGCGCCGATCGAGGGAATCCACGGCGCGCGCTCGACGAACTGGAAGTCGCCGCTCTGCGGGTTGAGCCAGAACCAGAGCGGAATGGATACGGCGAAGCCGATGAAGGCGGTGATGTTCGCAATCCACTTGATGGCGTTCTCGTTCTGCTTGCTGACCAGGAGGATCAGCAGCGCGCCCACAAGTGGTTCGAACAGGACGATCGATAAGTAGTGATTCATAAACAACGTTGGAACGCGGAGCTCGCCGAGCACGCCGAGAAGACGGATCTTCTCTGCAAACTCTGGGGGCTCTCCGTTGAAAACCTCATCTAACGAACAGATACACGCTCATGAAGGCAAACACCCCCAGGAGCATCAGCAACGCGTAGTTCTGCACGAGACCGGTCTGGAGCCTGCGGAACACGTGGCTCGACTCCTGCGCGATCCAGCCGACCAGGTTCACGAGTCCATCGACGACCGTGCGATCGGTCAGCCCGGAGAACCACGCGCTGATGACCGTCACCCAGCTCGTGCCGTTCACCGCGCCGTCGACGACGCTGCGATCGACGGCCCACAGTGCGCGTCCAGCCGACATGGTGCCGGAGACGACGGTGCCGTTGTACAACTCGTCGACGTAGTACTTGTTCAAGAGCGTGCGATGCGCGCCGGACCACTGTGTCGCGAGGCGATCCGATATGTCCGGGTTCGTCACGTAGAACTTGCGCGCGATCAGGATGCCAGCGAGCGCGATGAGGACCGAGAATCCCATCAAGCCAAGTTCGACGCTCCGAGAGACGTGCGGCTCGGCCTCTTCATTGCGGATTTCGGATTGAGGATTGCGGATTTCAGTTCGCGGACTCTCCGCAATCCGCAATCCGCGATCCGCAATGGCGCCATCCGCGTGTACCTGGGCCGTGAAGCTCGGTTCGAGAAAATGCTCGATCGTGTTCGGCCCGCCCAGCGCGGCCGGAATGCCGACGAATCCTGCGACGACCGCGCCGACGGCCAATGCCATCAGCGTGGAGGTCATCGCGGTCGGCGATTCGTGCGGCCCGTGCCACGGACCGTGACCGTGGCCGCCATGCGCCGCGTCGTCGAGGCCGTGCGGCTCCGCGGGCCCGTGCGACACCTCGTGATCGGCCCGATGCGCCTGGCCGTGCGCGTGCGGATCGGCCGGGTGCGCCGCGCCATGACGCGCGGCCGCCGCCACGGCGGCGGGGCCGGCCGTCTCCCACGCAGGTCCGCGATACGGTCCGAAAAAGGTCATCGACACGAGCCGGAACATGTAGAACGCAGTCATCAGCGCGGTTGCCACCGCGAGAGCCCAGATGGCCTTGTTCGACAGAAACGCGCGGAAGAGGATTTCGTCCTTGCTGAAGAACCCTGAGAGCGGTGGAATTCCCGCAATAGCGAGCGTGCCGATGAGCATCGTCGCATAGGTCACGGGCAGGTATTTCTTCAGCCCTCCCATGCGCCGCATGTCCTGCTCGCCCGCCATGGCGTGAATCACGGACCCGCTTCCGAGAAAGAGCAGCGCCTTGAAGAACGCGTGCGTCATCAGGTGGAAGGCGCCCGCCGAAAACGCGCCGACGCCCATCGCCGTGAACATGTAGCCGAGCTGCGACACCGTCGAGTAGGCGAGGACGCGCTTGATGTCGTACTGCACCAGGCCGATCGTCGCGGCCATCAGCGCCGTCAGCACGCCGACGATCGCGACGATCTGCATGACCATCGGCGCATGCGAGAACAGGACGGCGTTGCGTCCCACCATGTAGACGCCCGCAGTGACCATCGTCGCCGCGTGGATGAGCGC
>Ga0137369_10001346_pt1 | contig 24726 bp, 22 predicted proteins | sample SagtaG_12_FD_104918 | JGI IMG/M metagenome (GOLD analysis project Ga0137369, IMG submission 104918) | Vadose zone soil microbial communities from Sagehorn Ranch, Mendocino, California, USA - Sage1_L_113_16 metaG | ecosystem: Environmental > Terrestrial > Soil > Vadose zone | place: USA... | reverse complement strand
GACTCGTCCGCGAGCCGATCCGCCGGGCCCGTTGCGTCGTCGGCGGGCCCCAGGCCCCGGCGCACCAGCAGCCGCTGCACCCGGTGGCGGATCGTCGCGAGCACTGCCGCGACCTCGGCGTCGCTCGGTGCCGGCGCCGGATGAAACATCAGCACGCCCCCGAGCGCTTCGGTGAACACCCCGTCCAGCACGAGGGTGTGAAAGTGCAAGTTCACGTTCAACCCGCTGCCGGCGCGCTGCATCACGGTGACGCTGCCGGAGCGTCCGCCCGGCACGCCACACTCCCGGGCGCCGCGCGCGTACATGTCGTGCAGCACGCGCGTGTACACCCGCGGCACCGCGCGGCTCAGCCCGTGATTCCACGCCAGCTGGTACCGGAGCCGATACGGCACGGTCAGGACCCACTGTCGCACCGGCACTTTGCGGTAGCACCGCGTCCACCAGGTGGGCGGCCCGCTCCGTCATCCGGCGACCCCCGCAACTGGGACACCACGCCCGTCCTTTACACGAGAACGGTACCAGGTGCTCGCGCCCGCAGCCCTCGCATTGAAACCGCGCCACGCCGTGTTCGAACACGCCGCACGTCAGGAACTTCCGGAACTCGCGCTCGACGAACTGCGGCAGGCCCGCGCCGTCGCCGGCCTCTGCCACCGCGCGCAGGAAGACCTCCAGGTGCTCGGCGATGACCTGGTGGAGCACGGTGTGCTCGGCGTCTCGGGGCCGGTAGACCGCTCGATGGAGGGCCATGGCCCCCACCTGGGGTCACGGCGCCGACCGGGACAATGCTGAGAGAGTGATACACCGACCAGGGTCGGGAGGGCGGCGGCCGAACCGCTGCCAGCGGTGCGTCTACGTTCGGGAACGGCGGGGTGGCGTGCTGTCTTCGAGGCGGCGGTGAGCGCAAAGCTACAGTGACATGTGGTGAAAACGTGGCCGTGACTGATACACCGATTCAAACCCGGATCTCTTACGTGAACTCGAGGGACCTGTTCGCCGGCAAGTCGTTGCGGGCCCCCGATTTGAGCCAGCGACCAACCAAGTGATCCCGGAGTCCGGAAGTCTCCTCGATGTTGGCCCGCCGGGCCCGAGAAATTTTGGTGGGCGCTCAGGCTTCTCCCTCCGGCGCGAGCCAGGGGCAGGCGAGGCGCTCGACCAGCGACACCGCGGCGAAGAGCACGATGGCCATGAGCGAGAGCAGGATCATCGCGCTGAAGGCCAGCTCCGTCTTCCAGTACGACGTGGACGACAGGATCACGTAGCCGAGTCCCTTGTCCGAGCCCACGAACTCGCCGACCACGGCCCCGATCACGGACAGGGTGATGGCCACCTTGGCGCCCGCGAAGATGAAGGGCAGGGCCATGGGCAGCCGCACCTTGAGGAAGGTCTTGAAGGCGCTCGCCCGGTAGGAGCGGCTCAGGTCGAGCAGCTCGGGGGGCGTGGCGTTGAGGCCGGTAGCGGTGTCGATCACCACGGGGAAAAAGGCGACGAGGAAGGCCACCACCATCTTCGGCAGCTCGCCGTAGCCGAGCACGAGGAGGAGCACAGGGGCGATGGCGATCTTGGGCACGGACTGGGCGAGGACGATCAGCGGATAGAGCGCGCCGCGCAGGAGCGGGGAGTAGACGATGAGCACGGCCAGCGGCACCCCCACCGCCATGGACAAGGCGAAGCCACCCAGCGTCTCGTAGAGGGTGACCCAGGTGTGGTGGATGAAGCGGTAGCGCCACTCCCAGCCTTCGCCGAGGATGGCCGACGGCGCGGGCATGATGAAGCGCGGGATCCGGAGGATGCGCGTGGCCGCTTCCCAGAGCGCGAGGGCGGCGAGGAGCGTGCCCACAGGGACGAGCGTCTCGCCGAGCAGCCGGCGCGCCGCCTTCACCCGCGCTCCTTGCGGCCGGAGAAGATGAGGCTGCGCACCTCGTCGCTGTGGGCCTTGAAGCGCGTGTCGAACTCCATCTCCATGGTGCGCGGGCGCGGGAGGTCCACGGCGATCACCCGCGCGATGCGCCCCGGCCGCGGCGACATGACCACCACGCGGTCGGCGAGCAGGATGGCCTCGGGGATGCTGTGGGTGACGAAGAGGATGGTCTTGCGCCGCTCCTCCCAGATGCGTAAGAGCTCGAGGCTCATCTCCTCGCGCGTCATGGCGTCGAGGGCGCCGAAGGGCTCGTCCATGAGGAGGAGGCCCGGGTCGGGCAAGAGGGCGCGGCAGATGGCCACCCGCTGCTGCATGCCGCCCGACAGCTCGTGCGGGTACTTGGTCTCGAAGCCCGCGAGCCCCGTGAGCTCGAGGAGATCGCCCGCCTGCTTCCGGTGCTGGCGCGGCTCGAGGCCGAGCATCTCCACGGAGAAGAGCACGTTGTCGAGCACGCTACGCCAGGGCAGGAGCACCGGCTGCTGGAAGACGAAGCCCACGTCGGGGAAGGGCTCGTGCACGATCTTTTCGCGCACGCGGATCTCCCCGCGGGTGACGGGCACGAGCCCGGCCACCAGCTTGAGCAGCGTGCTCTTGCCGCAGCCGCTCGGCCCCACGAGGGTGACGAACTCGTTCTCCCCGACGGTCAGCGAGGTCTCGGCGAGGGCGTGGACGAAGTCGCCCTTGCGGGTGCGATAGGTCTTGGCCACGCCGTCGAGCCGGATCACGCGGTTGGAGGCACGGCGGCGGCGAAGCGGTTGATGGACAGCGGCGCGGCCACCGCCCCCCGGCACGCCGCGGCCACGTAGGGGGCGAGGCGCTCGGCCAGCGCCCACGCGCGGGCGCTCTGGGCGCGCTGCCTGTCCGCCGCCTCCTGGGCGCGCGCGAAGATGCGGTCCTCGTCCACCGTGGTCACGCGGCCGCCCTTCACCACCACGCGGCCGTCCACCAGCACCGAGTCCACCGCCGCGCCGGTCTCCGCGTAGACGAGGGCCTTGACGGGATCGGCCAGCGGACGGAGGAAGACGGAGTCGGCACGGAGCAGCACGAGATCCGCCTTGGCGCGGGGCGCGATGGCGCCGAGATCGCCCGCCTGGCCGAGCACGCGGGCCGTGCCCGTGGTGGCTAGACCCCACACCGTGTCGGCGTCGAGCCAGCGCTCGGCCTCGTGCGGGAAGCGCACCGTGCTGATCACGGAAGCGATGCGCAGGGCCTCGAAGAGATTCTGGTTGTCGGCGCAGACGGAGCCGTCGGTGCCCAGCCCCACCGCCACGCCGCGGTCGAGCATCTCGCGCACGGGCGCGATGCCCGCGCCTAGCCGAAGATTGCTCCCCGGATTGTGGGCCACGGCGGCGCCCGCGTCGGCCAGCATGCGCAGGTCGTCGTCGGTGAGCCAGATGGAATGCGCGCCCACGAAGCCCGGCCCGAGGACGCCGTGGTCGGCGAGGCGCGCCACGATGCTCTTGCCCCAGCGGCGATGGCTTTCCACCGTCTGCACCTTGGACTCGGCCAGGTGCGTGTGGATGCCGACCCCGTACTCCCGCGCGAGTCCCGCGCATCCATCGAGGAACTCGTCGGTGGCCTGGTTCGGGATGGTCGGCGCCACGGCCATGCGGATGCGCCCGTCGGCGCCGCCATGCCAGCGGCGGATGGCCCGCTCGGTCAGCTCCAGCAGGCTCTTGGTGGGCGCGGGCTGCATCTCCTCGACGGTGCGCCGCAAGTCCGCGGGGAGGAGATCGAGGAGGCCGGGCACGGTGTGGAAGAAGACCACGTCGGCCACGGCGGGGGCGAGGACGACGCGGAGCCCGACGTCCTGATACGCGCGCACGACGGCCTCGAGGGCCTCCTCCGTGATGGCGGGCACAGCCATGTAGAGGTCGTAGGCCGACGTGCAGCCGGTCTTGAGCATCTCGATGGCGCCGACGGCGGCGGAGAGGTACTCGTCTTCGGGCGTGCGAAAGCCGTAGTTCGCCGGCGCGTAGGTCAGCAGGGTCTCGAGCGTCCAGTTGCCGGCGCGCCCGCGGGAGAGATGGCTCGCCGCGTGGGTGTGGGCATTGCCGAGGCCGGGCAGCACGAGATGCCGGCTGGCGTCGATCTCGGTCGTGCCCGCGGGAGCGGTGAGTCCCGCGCCCACCGCGGCGATGCGATCGCCTTCGATCAGAACGTCCGCCCGCCCGAGCGCCGCGGGAGTACCGGCGAGGACTTGTCCACCGCGGATGAGGAGTGTCATGTCCGTCTCCCTCCTATTTCTTCTCGGGCAGCAGGTCGTTCGTGTAGATCTCCTCCAGCGCCACCTTGCGCTTCAGCTCGAGGTACTGGGTGTAGAGGTCGCGCGTCTTCTCGACCCGCGCCGCCTCGAACTGGCCGACGGCCACTTTGCCGCTCGTGACCTCTTCCGCGTACACGAAGCGCGCGGCCACCTGCGCGGCGCCCAGCGCGCCGTCCGGATCCACCTCGGGGTGGTTCTTGACGACGTAGCCCACGCCCTCCTCGAAGCGCTTGTTGCGGAAGGCATACTCGGCGCCCTTGAGGGTGGCGCGCAGGAAGGCCTTGAGGGCCTCCGGATCCTTGGCGATGGAGTCCTCGCGGGCCACGAGGGAAGTCGAGGCGACATCGAAGCCCAGGTCGGCCCACGCCGCGAGCACGCGGATGTCGGCATTCTGCTGCTGGGCGATCTTGCGGATGCGGGCCTCGTGCACGACGAAGAAGGGCACGGCGTCGGTGGCGCCCCTGATGAGCGCGGGAGGCATGGAGGCCGCGTCCATGCTCACCCACGTCACCGAGTTGGGCTTGAGCCCGGAGAGCTTCTCGAACACCGGCCAGAGAATCTGGTGGCTGTTGCCGGGCGAGATCGCGAGCTTCTTGCCCTCGAGGTCCTTCGGGCTCTTGATCGGCGAGTCGCTCCGCACGAAGATGCCGTGGGGCGGGCGCCGGTACCAGAGCGCGATGGCCTTCACCTTCACATCCGTGTTGGCGCGCGCCGCGATGAGGGCGGAGATATCCGCGATGCCCACGTCGCCCTGGCCGGCGGCGATGCGTTTCACGGTGTCGCCCGAGCCCTGGCCGCGGAGGATCTTCACGTCGAGGCCCTCGTCGCGGTAGAAGCCCTTCTCCAGCGCGGTGTAGTGCGGCACGTACTCGCCGGTGGGCACGAAGTCGAGGATGAGCGTGTAGGGGCGCAGCGGCTTCGGCTGCGCGCCCCCGTGCCCCGGAAGAAGCGCGGCGACGGCGAGGGCGGCGGCAAGGAGCAGCAGCGGCGCGCGGGCGGGTCGGATCATGGTCATCCTCCGTGGCGGTGACATGGCAATGGGCTCAGACGGCACGTGCCCGCTTTCGGCGCAGGCTATGACGGGCTCACCGACCCGCGATGTCCTTCGCGTGGCCGAGCACGTGGGTGACGGCGACCTGGTGGAATACCGTGGCGAGCGGACCGACAATGCCCCCGGCCGAGCGGATGCGCACGGCGAACAGGGCGGGGTCCGCGGCCTCCACGGCCCGGATGGTCGCGGCGCGATTCGTTTCGAACTCGGCGAGCAGCTCGGCCACGGAACGATCCGCGCGCTTGGCGACCTGGCGGTCGTTGTAGGCGTCGTTGCCCCCCTTCATGGCGCGGGTGGGCGGTGCGTGGTCGGCGGGGGCGGGAGGCGTGCGCGCGATGTCGATCAGCCGCGGATAGCTCCACTCGATGGACGCGATGTGGGCGAGGATCTGCCGGCCGTTCCACCCGTTCTCGTACCGGCCTTCCTCGAGACGCTCGGGCGCCAGGCCGCGCACGAGGGCCAGCACCTCGTCGCGGCTCGATCTGAGCGCGGCCAAGAGATCGGCCTTCGACGGCGCGCGCTCCCCGGTGCTCTCGCGATAGTCGCTCACGGCGCGAGAATGGCGCTGCCCGGGGTGGGTGTCAAGGTGCTCGCGGGCCGAGCCTTCGGGCGCGCTGCGACGCGGCCGACACGGGAAGACTCGGTCGTGATAATCTCCCACCCGTCATGGATCTCAAGGACCGGGTCGCGCTCATCGCCGGAGGCACCGGGCTCCTCGGCACGGCGATCGCCCGCGCGTTGGCGGGTGCGGGCGCGGACATCGCCATCACCTATCTCGAGCGCAAGGACGCCGCGCGCGAGACCTGCGCGGCCGTGGAGACGCTGGGGCGCCGCGCGTGGAGCATCGCGCTCGACCAGACCCAGGCCGAGGCCATCCCACCCGCGGTGGAAGCGGTGGCCAAGCACTTCGGCCGCCTCGACATGCTCGTCAACAACGCGGCCTGGAACATCAGCATTCCCTTCCCCGATCTCGAGGCGCTCAATCCCGAGGTGTGGGACAAGCTGTTCGCCACCAACCTGCGGGGGCCGTACTTCGTGGCCCGCGCCGCCGCGCCGCACCTCAAGAAGAGCGGGGCCGGGCGCATCGTCAACATCGCCTCGGTAGCGGGACTGAATCCGGGCGGGAGCAGCATCGCGTACGCCACGAGCAAGGCGGGGCTCATTCACCTGACGCGCTGCCTGGCCGTGGCCCTCGCCCCGCAGGTGAGCGTCAACTGCGTCGCCCCCGGCTTGATGGAAGGCACGCGGATGACGTCGCGGCTCCGGCCGGAGCAGGCGGACGGGGCGCGCCAGCGTGCCGCCCTCAAGCGCGCGGCCAGCGTCGAGGACGTGGCCGATCAGGTCCTGACCTTCTGCAGGTCGGACAGCGTCACGGGCCAAACGGTGAACATCGACGCCGGCGTCTTCTTCCACTAGCCTCCTCCGATTCCCTCGCCCCCGCAGGGGGAGAGGGTTAGGGTGAGGGGGGCCAAGGGAACCAGCAAGAGACCAATGACCACCCGCCGCCACCTGGAAACCGAGCATCACCAGACGGACCAGGCCACGACACGTCCCGTGGTCTCGGGGACGCACGGCGTGGTGGCGACGGGCCATCCCCTCGTCTCGATGGCCGGCATGCGCATGCTCCTCGCCGGCGGCAACGCCTTCGACGCGGTGGTGGCCTCGGGCTTCGCGGCGGCGGTGGTCGAGCCGACCGCGTCCTATACCTTGTGCGGCGAATGCGTGGCCATGAGCTACGACGCGCGCCGCGGGGAGATGCGGGCGGTGAGCGGCCAGGGCACCGCGCCCGCCCTCGCCACCATCGGCTTCTTCCGCGGGCGCGGGCACGATCGCATCCCCACGGGTCCGGGCCCCGACGCGCATCTCTCCTTCACCGTGCCCGGGGCCGTCGACGCCTATCTGACCGTCCTCGAGACATTGGGCACCAAGAGCCTGAGCGACGTGCTGGCGCCCGCCCTCCACTACGCCGAGCACGGCTTCCCGATGTACGAGTACATGCACCGGCTCCTCGCCATTCCGGAGACGTGGAGCCAGTTCGATCTCTATCCGCCCGGTGGTACCGACGTCTTCTATCCGGGCGGCCGCGTGCCGCGCGTGGGCGAGCTCGTCGTGCAGCCCGCCCTCGGGGGGACGCTCCGGCGGCTTGCCGAGGCCGACACGCGCGCCCGCGGGCACCGCGGGGCGGGCATCGCCGCGGCGCGCGCACGCTTCTATCGCGGTGACATCGCGGCCATGATCGGCGCGTTCTCCGAGCGCACGGGCGGGCTCCTGCGCGCGGGTGATCTCGCCGGCTACCGGGCGGGATTCGAGGCGCCGCTGCGCACCACGTTCGCGGGGCGCGAGATCCTCGGCCAGTCGGCGTGGACCCAGGCTCCCGTGCTCATGCAGGCCCTGGGCATGCTCGAGCCCATGGATCTGCGCGCCATGGGCCACAACTCCGCGCGCTATATCCACGCGATCGCGGAAGCGCTCAAGCTCGCCTTCGCCGATCGCGAGCGCTTCTACGGAGACGCGAGGGACAAGGCGGTGCCCATGGCCGAGCTCCTCGCCCCCGCCTACCTGCGCGAGCGGGCCGCGCTCATCCGCATGGATCGCGCCGCTCCGGAGCAGCCGGCGTCCGGCGATCCACGGCGCAGGGGCGACATGACGCGGGCGGCCAGTGTCCATGCCGGCGACGCGAGCGCGGCCGTCCCCGCCGCCGACGGCACCACGCATATCGCCGCCGTGGACCGCGAGGGCAACATGATGTGCCTCACGGCGAGCGGCGGCGTGTTCAGGAAGTCGGCCTTCGCCGCCGAGCTGGGCTGCACGCTCAGCACGCGCAGCGAGATGTTCGTGCTCGAGGAGGGCCATCCCAATGCCCTCACCCCGGGCCGGCGGCCGCGGACCACGCTCGTGAGCTATCTGATCAGCGAGGGCGGCGTGCCGACCATGACCATCGGCTGCCCCGGCGGCGACAATCAGACCCAGGCCAATCTCCAGCTCGTCCTCAACGTGCTGCTCTTCGGCATGAACCCGCAGCAGGCGGTGGAGGCGCCCCGCTTCTCCACCCAGACCCTCATCAACTCCTTCTATCCGCGCGCCTACAAGCCCGGCCAGCTCGACGTCGAGCCGGGCATTCCCGAGAGCACGCGCAGCGAGCTTCGCGCCCTCGGGCACACGGTGACCGAGATCGGCGCGTCTGGCATCGGCGCGGTGGTGACCCATCGCGATCCGACGACCGGCGTGCTCTCGGCCGGCGCCGATCCGCGCCGTCCGACCTACGCCCTCGCCTGGTAGAGACCAGGCGTCCTTCGGCAAAGGAGCCCCCATGGCATCCAGTCAGAGCGACAAGGCCACCCGCTTCCGCGCCTTGCATCAGGGACCGGCTTTCGTGATTCCCAACCCGTGGGATGCCGGCTCCGCACGTATTCTTGCCGGTCTCGGCTTTGAGGCCCTCGCCACTTCCAGCGGGGCGTCCGCGGGCATCCTCGGCCGACGCGACGGCAAGGTGCTCCGCGACGAGGCGCTCGCCCACGCCCGCGCAATCGTGGAAGCGACCGACCTGCCCGTCTCCGCCGATCTCGAGAAGGGCTTCGGGGATGCGCCGGCCTCCGCCGCGGAGACGATCCGCCTCGCCGCCGGGGTGGGGCTGGTCGGCGGCTCCATCGAGGACGCCACCGGAGACAAGGACAAGCCGCTCTACGACATCGCGCAGGCGACCGAGCGCGTGACGGCAGCGGTGCAGGCGGCGCGCGCGCTGTCGTTTCCCTTCACCCTGACCGCCCGCGCCGAAGGCTTCCTGCGGGGCAAGTCCGATCTGGACGACGTCATCAAGCGGCTGCAGGCCTTCGAGAAGGCGGGGGCCGACGTGCTCATGTCGCCGGGCCTGCCCGATCTGGAATCGGTGCGCAAGGTCTGTGGCGCGCTTTCCAAGCCGTTCAACTTCATGGTGGGCATCAAGGGCAAGTCCTTTACGGTGGCCGAGCTCGCGGAAGCGGGGGTGAAGCGGATCAGCCTCGCCACCTCGCTCTATCGCATGGCCATGACCGGCCTCGTCGACGCCGCGCGCGAGGTGAAGGACAAGGGCACCTTCGGCTACCTCGACCGCTCGCTGGCCACGCCGGACCTGAACGCCTTCATGCAGGGCTGAGCGCATGGCCCGCCGCAAGATCGTGGTGGCGATGATGATGCACGAGACGAACACCTTCTCGCCCGTGCCCACGCCGCTCGCCTCGTTCCGTCCGCTCTTCGGGCCGCAGGCCATCGAGGAGTTCCGGGACACCAATACCCAGCTCGGCGGCTTCCTCCACGTGGCCCAGGAGGCCGATGCCGAGGTGGTCGTGCCCATCGCGGCGGGGGCCCATCCGTCGGGCTACGTGGAGAAGGCCGCCTACGAGGACATGGCCGACGCCATCGTGGGCGCGGTCCGGGGCGGTTGCGACGCGATCTTCCTCGCCCTGCACGGGGCCATGGTGACCGAGCATCTCGACGACGGCGAAGGGGAGCTGCTCCGCCGTATCCGGGCGGTGGCGCCCCGCACCCCGCTCGCTGTCGGACTCGATTTCCACTCGCACATGACGGCGCGCATGGTCGACCACGCCAGCGTGATCGCCGGCTACCGGACGTACCCGCACATCGACATGGGGGAGACGGCCCAGCGCGCCGGGCGCACCCTCCTTCGCATGCTCGATGGTGAGATCGAGCCCGTGATGGTGTGGGGATCGCGCCCCATGATGACGAGCACGCTCGTGCACGCGCCCTCGCGCCAGCCCATGCGCGACATCATGGACATGGCCATTGCCGCCGAAACGAGCGGGGCCGTGCTCAACGCCTCCGTGTTCGGCGGGTTCCCGCACGCCGACATCCCGCACACCTCCCTGTCCGCGGTCATCGTGTGCGACCGGCGCGTCGACGAAGGGCGCGCGCTGCTCGATCGGCTCCTGGCCATGGCCTGGGAGCGCCGGGACGCCTTCCTCTATTCAGGGGCGCCGCTGGCCAGCCAGATCGCGCACGCGCGGACGCTCGGGGACGGGCCCATCGTGTTGGTAGACCACGGCGACAACACCGCGTCGGGCGGGACGCAGGACGTGATGAGCGTGATCGAAGAAGTCATGCGCCAGGGCCTCGACGACGTGGTGGCGGGGCCCATCTGCGATCCGGCCACCGTGAAGCGCGTGGTCGAGGCGGGGACGGCGGCCGGCGTGACCCTCGACCTGGGCGGCCGGATCGACATGCCGCAGATCAATCTCCCCGGCCGGCCCCTCGCCGTCACGGGCAAGGTGACGCGGATCACCGACGGGGAATTCGTGGTCACGGGGCCCATGGCCACGGGCACGCGCGTGCGCATGGGCCGCACGGTTGTGCTCGACACGGGGACGATGCAGATCGTGATCGCGGAGCGGCGGAGCGAACCCTTCGATCTCGGCGTGTTCACCCACTGCGGCATCGACCCCCACCGCAAGAAGTACGTGCTCATCAAGTCGCGCCAGCACTTCCGCGCGGGCTTCGAGCCCATCGCCCGGCACATCGTGCTGTGCGACGGCGACGGCTGTACCAGCTCGGACCTCACCCTCTTCACCTTCCGGAATCGCCGCCGGCCCCTCTACCCCTTCGAGGACGCATGAAGCGCAGCGTCGACCGCATCCTCACCACGCATACGGGGAGCCTGCCCCGGCCCCAGGATCTGCTCGCGATGCTGGAGGCGGTGGACGCGGGCTCGCCACCCGATCCCGCCGCCTTCGAGGCCCGCGTGCGCAGCGCCACCAATGAGGTCGTGAAGCAGCAGGTCGCGGCGGGCGTGGACATCGTGAACGACGGCGAGGAGGGCAAGGTCGGCTACTCGACGTACGTGCGCCAGCGCCTCACCGGCTTCGGGGGACAGAGTGCGGTGCGGGGGCGGGCCGACTGGGCGGATTTTCCCGAGGCGGCCGCGCGGGCGGAGCGGCGCGCCGCGGTGGCCCGTCCCGCCTGCAACGGCCCCATCGAGTGGAAGGATCGCGCGGCCGTGGACAAGGACCTCGCCAATCTCCGCGCGGCCCTCGAGGGTGCCCGGGTGACCGAGGCCTTCATGACGGCCGCCTCGCCCGGCGTCATCGCCCACTTCCTGCCTAACCAGTACTATCCGAGCCGCGACGCCTATCTCGCCCGGCTCGTCGACGTGATGAAGGAGGAGTACGACGCCATCCACCGCGCGGGCTTCGTGCTGCAGATCGATTGCCCCGACCTGGCCATGGGCCGTCACCTGGGCTTTCCCGAGCTGAGCAACGCGGAATTCGTGCGGATTGCCGAGGGCAATATCGAGGCGCTCAATCATGCCTTGCGCGACATTCCCGCCGACCGCCTCCGCCTGCACCTGTGCTGGGGCAACTACCAGGGACCGCACCACCGCGACATCCCCCTCCGCGAGATCATCCGCGCCGTCCTCAAGGCGCGCCCGCAGGGTCTCTCCTTCGAGGGCGCCAATGCGCGCCACGAGCACGAGTGGGTGGTGTTCCGCGAGGTGCCCCTGCCCGACGACAAGGTGATCATCCCCGGCGTGCTGGATACCACCACCAATTTCATCGAGCACCCGGAGCTGGTGGCCCAGCGCATCGTGCGCTACGCGGACGTGGTCGGGCGCGAGCGGGTGATCGCGGGCAGCGACTGCGGCTTCGCGACCTTCGGCCGCTCCAACCTGGTGGAGCCCGAGATCGCCTGGGCCAAGCTCGCCTCGATGGCCGAGGGCGCGCGGATCGCCTCCGCGCAGCTCTGGCGCTAGGGCGGAGGACGGCGCGATGCAGGTGGGCGTCTTCCTGACGAACCAGAATCCGGTGGGGAGCGACATGGTCGCCGCCCTGGAGGAACAGCTCGCCATGACGCGGCTCGCCCGCGATCGCGGCTGGGACATGGTGGGCACGGGGCAGCACTATTTGAGCGAAGGCGCGAGCCAGCTGCAGCTCGTCCCCTTTCTCTCCCGCCTCGCCCCCGAGGCGGGGCACATGACCGGAGTGGCCGGCATCCTCCTCCTCGGCCTCCACAACCCCGTCGAAGTGGCGGAGACGATGGCCTCCCTCGACATCATCTGGGGCGGGCGGTTCGTGTTCGGCATCGGGCTCGGCTATCGCGATGTGGAGTTCGATGCTTTCAAGGTCCCCCGCGGGCAGCGCGTGCGTCGTTTCGAATCGTGCCTGGAGGTGGTCAGGCGGCTCTTCACCGAGGAAAGCGTGACGGTGGCCAACGACGTCTGCACCCTCGCGGGCGCCACCCTGACCTGCCGACCCGTGCAGCGACCGTATCCGCCCATCTGGGTGGCGGCCAATAACGACAACGCCATCCGCCGCGCCGCCCGGGTCGGCGACACCTGGTTCATCAATCCGCACACCACCATGACGACCATCCTGCGGCAGATGGAGGTCTACCGGGAGGAGCTCCGGCGCGTGGGCAAGCCCTTCCCGCGCGTGCTTCCGATCTTCAAGGAGATCTACTGCGCCCGGGACCGCGCCACCGCGCTCAGGATCGCCGGGCCGCACCTCGGCGGGAAGTACAAGGTCTACGCCTCGTGGGGCCAGGACACGGCCATGCCGGACGAGGAGAATATCCGGCAGCCCTTCGAATCTCTCCTCGAGGACCGCTTCGTGCTCGGCAGTCCGGAGGAGTGCTACGAGCAGCTTCGTCCGTGCTGGGAGAAGGTGGGGGCGACCATCCTCTTCCTGCGCACCCACTGGATCGGCATGCCGGCGGCCCAGGCGCTCGACAGCATGCGCCTGATCAGCGACGAGCTGCTGCCTGCCTTGCACAAGGTCAAGACTGCGGACTGACCGCGCGGCGCCATCACTCGCGACCTTCAGATGTCGTTCCTGACCTCCCGCTCCCGCGCCGCCCGCCAAGGCTTCGGCAAGCCGGTGCCACGCAAGGAAGACGCGCGGCTGGTAACCGGCCGGGGACGCTATAGCGACGACTTCAGCCTGCCGGGCCAGGCGCAGGCGCAGCTCGTGCGATCGGCGCACGCGCATGCGCGGGTCCTGCGCATCGACGTCACGGGGGCGCTGGCGGTGTCCGGCGTGATTGCCGTGCTCACGGGCAAAGACGCCGAAGCCGACGGACTCGCGCCCATTCCCCACACGCCGGTGCCGACCAATCCGAACGAGTTTCCCCTCGGCGGCCGCGAGGGATCGAGCATCTTCATCGCCCCGCATCCCGTGCTGGCCACGGATACCGCGCGCTTCGTGGGGGAGCCGGTGGCCATGGTGATCGCGGAGACGGCGGCGGCGGCCGCGGACGGCGCCGAGCGCGTGGTGGTGGACTACGAGCCGCTTCCGTCGGTGACGGCGACCCGCGCCGCCGCCCAAGCCGGGGCGCCGGTGCTCTGGGAGGAGGCCGGCACGAATCTCTGCGTCGATTCGATGGCCGGTGACGCGCGGGCGGCCGACGCGGCCTTCGCCCGCGCCGCCCACGTGGTGAGGCTTGACACCTGGGTGCCGCGCATCACCGGCGTGCCCATGGAGCCGCGCGCCGCGCTCGGCGTCTACGACGCGGCGACCGCGCGCTACACGCTCTTCGCGGGCTCCGGCGGGGTGGTGCGCCACAAGAACGACCTCGCGGAGATTCTCGGCGTGCCGGACACGGCGGTCCGTGTGGTGGCGCAGGACGTGGGCGGAAACTTCGGCACACGGAACAGCTTCTACCCGGAGTTCGCACTGGTCGCATGGGCGGCGCGGCGGCTCGGACGGCCGGTGAAGTGGACGTGCACCCGCCGCGAGGCATTCCTCACCGACTACCAGGCGCGCGATCTCGTCTCCGGCATGGAGCTGGCCCTCGACGCCGAGGGTGGCTTTCTCGCCCTGCGTGGTGTCAACACGAGCAATGTCGGCGCCCACGCCGTCACCTTCGTGCCCCTCAACAAGGGTCGCGAGCTGTCCACCAGCGTCTATCGCGTGCCGGCGGCCGCCGTGCGCGGGTGCGCGGTGCTCAGCAACACGTCACCCCTCGGGGCCTATCGGAGCGCAGGCCGGCCCCAGGTCATGTACGTCATGGAGCGGCTCATCGACCTCGCCGCCCGCCGTCACGGCTTCGATCGCGTGGCGCTGCGGCGGCGTAACCTCGTGCCGCCCGGCGCCATGCCGTACACGAATCCCTTCGGCATCGTCTACGACAGCGGCGAGTACGCGGCCGTGCAGGACCGCGCCGTCGCGCTCGCCGACTGGGCGGGGTTCGAGACCCGCCGCCTCGAGGCGCGCGCCCGCGGCCGGTATCGCGGCATCGGCGTGGCCAACTATATCGAGATCGCCACGGGAGCTCCGCGCGAGCGCGCGCAGATCACCGTGCGGCCCGACGGCATGATCGACGTGGTGATCGGTACCCTGTCCTCCGGCCAGGGGCACGAGACGAGCTTCGCCCAGCTCATCGTGGAGTGGTTCGGCGTGGACATGGGCCAGGTGCGTCTCATCACCGGCGACACCGACCGCGTGCCCGTCGGCGGCGGCTCGCACTCCGGGCGCTCCATGCGGCTGGGGGGTGTGGTCATGGCCAAGGCCTCCGACCGGATCGTCGAGAAGGGCCGGCACATCGCGGCGTGGCTGCTCGAGGAGGCGGCCGCGGACATCGAGTTCTCCGAGCGGCGCTTCATCGTCAAGGGCACGGATCGCTCGGTCGATCTCTTCGTGGTCGCGGGCGCAGCGCTCCGCGGCGATGCGCCCGAGGCCTTACGTGGGCCGCTCGAGGCGTCATGCGACGAGACGGTGAGCACGCCGTCCTTCCCGTACGGCTGCGCCGTCTGCGAAGTGGAAGTGGATCCGGACACGGGCGTGGTCGAGATCGTCCGCTATACCTCGGTCGACGATATCGGGCGCGCCATCAATCCGATGATCGTGCACGGCCAGACCCACGGCGGCATCGTCCAGGGCGTGGGGCAGGCGCTGTGGGAGCTCTGCGACTACGATGCCGAGACGGGCCAGATGCAGTCGGCGACGTTCATGGACTACGCGATGCCGCGGGCCGACATGCTGCCCAGCTTCACCACGGAGATCAGCGAGGTGCCGTCGACCTCCAATCCGCTCGGGCTCCGGGGGGGCGGAGAAGGCGGGGCTACGCCCGCGCCCGCCGTCGTGGTCAACGCGGTCGTGGATGCGATCGCCCACCTAGGCGTGGAGCACATCGAGATGCCGGTGACGCCGGAGCGCGTTTGGCAGGCTATCCGCGCGGCCGCCAAAAGGAGCACGTGAGTCTGCCCCACAGGGGGTGTTGCGGGAAGGGCGGACTCAAGAAAGGCTCGAGGGTGGCGCATTGCTGACGGAGCAGCCATAATGAAATCCAATGCCCTTCGAGATCGTTGGCGAGATTTCACAGGTCGAGACGATCGCGGTAGGGAGGCGCATCCGAGACCTCCCGAGGTTGCGCAGGCTGTACGGTACGGGTCGGTGGCGGAAACTCAAGGGTGTGGCCGTGGTTCGACTGCGAAGCGGAGTGGTACGCCGCGCGGAGGTGCACTGGTATGAGGCGCATGGTATCGGCAGGAAGGAAGTCAAGCGCAAGCGTTATGTCGACTAGACCACGAAAGTCACGTCGTCGTCAGGCCATTACTTTCGCGGTCTGCATCGAAAACTCGGGGTACCCGGCTTCATTGGAGCTCCACAAGATCTACCGAATCGTTCCCGATCAAGATGCGCAGCGGGAGGGCGACCTTCGCGTCGTTGACGAGAGCGGTGAGGACTATCTGTATCCAGCGGAATGGTTCGCGGCGGTAGAGCTCCCGCGTCGGGTCAGAGCCTCATTACTTGGGCAGTCGGCTCGCCTGCAATCCGCATAACGCTGGCATGCAGCCGCCGACCTTCGGCCGCAACTGATTTTGGTGATGGACGTCTTCGACGGAATCCGCACGCTGCTGGCCGTTCGCCGCTACCAGGATCGGCCCGTGCCCGAGGCGATCGTCCGCAAGATTCTCGAGGCGGGGCGTCTCACGGGCAGCGCGATGAATCTCCAGCCCTGGCACTTCGTCGTGATCCAGGACCGTGACACGCTCCGAAAGCTGGGCGCGCTCGCCCGCTCCGGCCCGTATACCGCCGAGGCGCCGCTGGCCATCGTGGTTGCGGTCGAGAAGACCGGCTACGCCGTGTCAGACGCGAGCCGGGCCATTCACTCCATGCTGCTCACCGCGTGGTCGGAAGGCGTCGGCTCGAACTGGGTCGGCTTCGGCGGACTCGAGAAGGTCAACGCGCTGCTGGGAATTCCTGCCAAGCTCGACGTGCTGGCCATCCTGCCCTTCGGCTATCCCGCCCACAAGATCGGGCGAGGCAAGAAGAGCCGGAAGCCGCTCGGGGCCATTGCCCACCGCGAGCGCTACGGCCAGTCCTTCGAATAATCACCGGATCACTTCGTCCGCTCGTCCGAGCAGCGGCTGGGGGATCGTCAACCCCATCGCCTTGGCGGTCTTGAGGTTGATCACCAGATCGAACTTCGTGGGCTGCTCGATCGGCAAGTCGGCGGGCTTGGCGCCTCTCAGGATCTTGTCCACGTAGACGGCGAGGCGGCGCGGCACCTCTCGCTCGTCCTCTCCGTATGCCATGAGGCCGCCGTCGAGGGCATAGGTTCGGTGCATGTACATTGCCGGCAGCCGGTGTCGGGCCGCGAGGTCGAGGATCTGCCGCCGGTTGATCCAGCTGACGGGCACGTAGGCCACGTGGAGCGCTCCGAAGCCCTCCTCACGGATTGCGATGAAAGCCTTGTTAATGTCGTCGGGGCTCTGCAGGTACCATTGGCGGACTTGCAACCCCAACCTTTTCGCTCCGGCCTCCAGGGCGGCCTCGTACCTGCTGAGGAGAGGGACCACCGCAGACGGAGGGACTCGCGTGAGGAACGCCACTTTGGACACCGCGGGCGCCACGTCCTTCAACAGTTGCAGCTGCTTCCCGAGGATTTCCGGGTCCTGATCGTCGGCCAGCCCCGTGACATTTCCACCCGGCCGGGCAAGGCTCTGCACGACGCCGATGCCGACCGGATCGGTGGTTCCATACATCACGATGGGGATCGTCGCGGTCGCTCGCTTGGCGGCCGTGGTCCCCGGCCCCCCGCGTGCCATGATCAAGTCCGGCTCGAGCCGAACCAGCTCGGCGGCCAGAGCCGGGAGCCGCTCGTACTTTCCCTCGGCGTAGCGCCACTCGAGGACGAGGTTCTGGCCCTCGACCCACCCGCGCTCACGCAGCAGCCCGCGCAGGTCTGCCCAGACGAGGTTTTCCTGCTCGGGGCCTGTTGAGCTCAAAACACCGATTCGGTACGCCTTTGCCGGCTGCTGCGCGAGGGTGGCGGACGGCAGCGCGTACAGCGTCAAACCGAGGGCAACGATCGAGACGAAACGCGGAGGGTTCATGCCAACTTCTCCTCCCCCTCACCCTGCCCTCTCCCCCTCCGGGGGCGAGGGGATCAGAGGCGTTCGAAGGCGGCCTGGATATTGACGATGCGACCCTCGTCGCGGTTGCGCTGGCCCGCGCGGGTGATCTCGTCGATCGCGTCGCCCATGACGATGCGCGCGATGCTGTGAGCGGGGACGGCGGCTCCGGTGCTGGGGCCGGCCAGCTCGGCGGTGACGTCCTCCCAGGCGAGGGCGCGGAACCCCGCCGCCTCGATCAGGGCGCGCATCTCGGTCGGTGAGCGCAGGAAGCTGGTCGTCGCGTCCCGTGCCCACATGATGGGGAAGATCGGCGGCTGCGTGGGACCAGCCATGGGCTCCTGGATCACGAGCTGACCACCGCGGGGCAGGAGCCGGGCGAAGCCGGCATAGAGCCGCTCCTTGTCGGCGATGTTCATCCCGCTGTTCTGCGTCCACACAACGTCGAAGGTATCCGCGCCCAGGTCCAGCGCCAGTGCGTCACCGACGCGGTGGGACACGCGGTCCCCGAGGCCGAGGCGTGAAGTGAGCCACTGGCCGGTCCGCACGTACGACTCCGTCAGGTCGACCACGGTGACGACGCAGCCGTGCTCGACGGCCAGCGTGCGTGCCGGACCACCGAATCCGCCGCCCACGTCGAGCACGCGCAGGCCGGGCGTGAGCTTGGCGAGGCGGGCGAGCCGGTCGGTCGAGGCCTTGCCGCCGCCGTGAAACTGATCGACGGGGGCCAGGTCGTCGATGGTCAGCGCATTGAGGTTCTTGCCGATGCCGGCCAGGGCGGCGTCGATCGCGCGCTCCAGGTCGCTGCGGCCCCAGTAGGCATTGGTGGCCCGCGCGTCGCTCGTGGTCAACGTCATGCCTTCTCGAAGTCGGTGCGCTCGTACACGGGCAGGCCCTGGAGGTGACGGCGCAGGCAGTCCAGCCCGAGCTCCACCGCGCCCAGCCGCACCCATTCCCGCCCGCCGAGTATGCGGCTGCGCCGTGACTCCACCTTCCCCGCCGCGGCAATGGCCAGGCAGATGGTGCCGCCGAACTCGATGCGATCAGCGCCCTGGTCGAGGTCGATCAGGACAGCCAGCGCATGGGTCGCAGAGGTGTGGCGAATCGCGGCCCGCGCAACGGCTTCGGCTGTCTGCGGAGTGAATTCGCCCTCAGATGCGGCGCCCTCGAGGCCCACCGCCGCGCAGACCTCGGCGAGGTCGCGGGCCACGATGCCGCGACGGAAGATCGCCTCCGCGCCAGGGAGGGGGGCGATACGAGCGGAGATTTGGCCGCCCGTGAACATCTCCACGATGGAGAGCGTCGCCTGTCGACCCGCGAGCTCCGCGAGGACGACGCCTTCCAGTGTCTGATCGTCTTCACCCAGGATGAAGTTGCCGAGGCGCTTGCGGATCTCTCCCTCCACCACCTCGAGCTTGCGCCGGAGGTCGTCCATGTCGGCGCCGCGCGCGGTGAGCTTGGTCTCGAGCTGCGGATAGTGGGCACGGAAGCCGAGCTTCACGCTTCCGTCCGGCACGAGCGCCTCCACCCCCGTGAGGAGGGAGTCGACGTGCGATTCGCCGAGGCCGTACGAATGAAACCGCTTCAGGTGAATGATCGTCTGCAGTCCGCTCTTGGCGAGGAGGCGCGGAATGATCTGCTCCTCGAGCATGCGGCGGAGCTCGCGCGGGACACCGGGGGTGAAGAAGAAGCGCGCCTTGCCGATGTCGAGGGCGAAGCCGCAGGCGGTGCCGATGGGGTTGTCGATCACTTCCGCGGTCGTGGGCAGCATGGCCTGCTTCTTGTTGTTCGGCGGCATCACGCGACTGCGGCGGCGGAAGAAGTCTTCCATGCGCGTGAGCCACTCGTCGTTGAGGACGAGCTCGACCCCCGCCGCCTGGGCGGCGACCTCCTGGGAGAGGTCGTCGATGGTGGGACCGAGGCCGCCGTTGACGATGACCGCGTCGGCGCGCTGGGAGGCGAGCTGAAAGGCCTGGAGCAGGCTCTCCCGGTCGTCGCCCACCGTGGTCTCCCATCGCACGGAGAGCCCCACGTCGGAGAGCTTCTGGCTCATGTAGCTGAAGTTGGTATTCATGGTCTTGCCCGTCAGCACTTCGTCGCCGGTGCAGATGATCTCGAGCCGCATCGCCTGGCCTTTCAGGAGCCGGCCAGTGACGGCCGGTCGAAGCGGAGGTCACGCCAGAGAGGAAGGAGCGGGTCGCGCCCGAGGGCCAGGCGCGCGAGCACGTCGCCGATCATCGGAGAGATGGCGAAACCGTGGCCGGAGAAGCCGGCCGCCACGAGCAGGCCGTCGACGCCCGGCACGGGCCCGATCACGGGAAGCTCGTCGGGCATGAACGCCTCGAGCCCGATCCAGCTCCGGGCGAGTTGGCAGCGCGCCACCGGCGGATAGACTTCGCCGGCGACCTCGAGGCTGCCGCGGACGCTCTCATCCAGCACCGCCCAGCGATTCGCCTCGTGATCCACCACCTCCCCCGGCCAGCCCCCGCCGATGAGATAGGCTCCGTCCGTGAGCTGCTTGAAGCTGATCTTCCTGTCGAAGCAGCCGAGCACGGGCGCGAGGGCGCCCGGGGCGGGCCCGGTCAGGAGCATCTGGAGCGGCCGCGTGTCGAGGGGAAGCTTCACCCCGAGGTTCGCGAGGAGGGGAGCGGTCCAGGCGCCCGCGGTCACGATGAGCACGTCGCACGATTGTCGCGTGCCGTCGCTCCGCTCGACGCCCACGACGCGGCCGCCCTCGGCCAGCGGCGCCGTCACTCCCACGCCCTCCTCGATGCGCGCGCCCAGACGTCGCGCGGCCGTGACGTAGGCGTTCACCGTCGCCATGGCGTCGGCCTGGCCGTCGATCGGCGAGTAGACGCCGCCGAGACAGGCGGGCGACACGTCCGGCGCCAGCCGTCGCGCGGCTTCCGCGTCGACGGTCTCGAGGGGCACGCCGTCGTCGCACTGCTCAGCGGCCCAGCCCGCCGCCGCCTCCCAGGTCTTGTCATCGAGGGCCACCCGGAGCCCGCCGCCGCGCCGGTAGCCCGTCTCGGCCTCGAGCTCGCGGTCGAGCTCGGGCCAGCGCCGGAGACTCTCGAGGGCGAGACGGCGCTCCGCGGGATCGCGGCCCATGGCGCGCACGCCCGCGGCGCTCGCGCCGGAAGCCGCCGAGCCGGTGCGCGCGCGCTCGAGCACGGTGACGGCCGAGGCAGGATCGGCCCGCCGGAGATGGAAGGCCGCGCTCAGACCCATGAGACCGCCGCCGACGATTACGACCGACATGGACGGGAGTCTAACCCGAATCGCTCGCGTTGCTGAGGCGACGGCTTCACCGGAGGCGCGGGACCACGCGTTCCGCGAAGAGGCGCATCGAGCCGAGCACGCGCTCGTGGGGTATCCGCCCGCCCACGTTCATCCACACGGACAGCGAGGAGTAGCCGAGGGACTCACGGAGCTCGAGCAGGCGCTTGGTGACCGCGTCGGGAGAGCCGTAGACGACCAGCTCCTCGAGGATCTCGGGGTAGGTCATGCGACCGAGCCGAGCGGCCTCTTCGCGCCTCGTCCCGCCCCTGCCGAGGGCCTCCGCGATGGAGCGGAAGAAGTGCATGGTGCTCGCCTCAGCCTCCTCCCGCGCCTGCCGCCCGTCTTCGGTCAAGTAGACGGGGACGATCAGCGAAACCTGGCCGCGCCCGGGATGGCCGGCCTCGCGCCACCCCTCGTGATAGCCGCCGATGAAGCGCTTGAGGTCGCTGATCGGCGTGGTGCGCACCGCGATGAAGATCGGTCTCCCCATCCGCCCCACGATGGCGTACGTTTCCTGCGTGGTCGCAGCGACGCGCAGCGGCGGGTGCGGTTTCTGGAAGGGCTTGGGCGTCACGCACACGTTGCGGTACTGGAAATACTTTCCCTCGTGCGTGAACCGCTCCTCCGTCCACGCCTTGACGAGGATCTCGAGCGTCTCGTTGAATCGCTCCCGGCTTTCGGAATGAGGGACATTGAAGCCCTCGTAGTGCTCGGGCAGCCCGCTCCGGCCCACGCCGAAGTCCAGCCGTCCCTTGCTCAGGTGATCGACGGTGGCCACGTCCTCCGCCAGGTGAAGCGGGTGGGCCAACGGTAGGATCTGGACGGCGATACCTATCCTCACCCGCTGGGTGCGGGCGGCGATGGCCGTCGCGATGACGAGGGGCGAGGACAGCACGGAGCGGCCCTTCTGGAAGTGGATCTCGGCCAGCCACACGGAGTCGAAGCCGAGCTCCTCGGCTGCCGTCATCTGGGCGAGTGACTCGTCGAAGGCCTGGGCCTCGTCCATCCCGGGCGGGCTCTGGAACTCCGTGAAGAGCCCGATCTCCATGCTATCCCCGGAAGCGCGGCATGACTTCGCGGGCGAAGAGCTCCATGGAGCGACGGATCTTGTCCTGCGCCAGGCCGCCGAAGTTCATCCAGCACAGCACCTGTCCGATGCCCAGGTCGCGCATGTTCTCGATGTGCTTGGCGACGGTGTCGGGAGATCCGAAGGCCACCGTCTCGGCGACGAGACCTTCCCAGGTGACCTTGGCAAAGCGCTCGGCCGCGGCGCGGAAGCCGGGCTGCAGGCTCGGATGCGCGTCCTCGATGCGCTCGGGCACCTGGAAGCGTCGCAGCGAATCCTGGTACCACATCTCGGCGTCCTTGGCCTCGGCCAGTGCCTGCGCGTCGCTCTCGGCCACATAGATCTGCCGCGACACGCCCCAGTCCTTCATGAGCCCAGCGATCTCCGCTTCCGAGCGTCCGTGCCGGCGCAGGGCGGTCAGGTAGTTGTCGCGCCGCTTCACGAGCTGATCGAGCGGGCCCGTCAGGATGGAATTCAGCATGGGCCAGCCGCGGGCCGCCGTGCTCTCGATCCCACTGTCGCTGCCGCAGACCTGGTAGATCATCGGATGCGGCCGCTGCAGCGGCTTGGGGATGAGGCGGGCATCCTTGATGGTGAAGAACCGCCCGTCAAACGAGAAGCGATCCTCCGTCCACGCGCGGAGCATGATGTCCACCGCCTCGTCGAACCGCTCGCGATTTTCCTGTTGGGGGACGTGATAGCCGCGGAACTCCGCGGGGCGATTGCCGCGGCCCACGCCGACGTCGAGACGTCCGCGGGAAATGACGTCGACGAGCGCGAGCTGCTCGGCCAGCCGCAGCGGATGGTGGAAGGGCAGGATGGCCGCAGCGAGACCGATGCGCACGCGGCGCGTGCGGGAGGCGGCGGCGCAGGCGAGGGTGGCCGGATCGACGGCCAGCCCGTAGTCGATGAAGTGGTGTTCGGTGAGCCAGATCTGGTCGAAGCCCAGCTCTTCCGTCCACTCCATCTGTTCCAGCTCGCGGTGGACGACCTCCTCGTGGGTCAGGCCCGGGGCGGCTTGAAAGAAGAAGAAGGTGCCGAAGCGCATGGAGAGGCGATCATACACCGGCTCACCGGTGCGCGCGGCCGAACTCCAGGATGCGATCGCGCACGCGCTCCGGCGTCTGCTCCGGCGGCATCACGGGCCAGAAGTCCGACTGGGGGAGCATCTCGCGCAGGTAGTGGGCGCCCGAGGTGGCGTGGGCCGGATCGTCGCCCGGAATGATGAGGGCGGGGATCTTCATGGCCAGCATCTCCTCGGGCTCGGCGCCGGGCGGCGTCTCCCGATCGAAGAGACCGCGGAGGCTGGCCGCGACGATGCCGAGGTAGCGGTCGAGGTCCTGCGCCTGAAACGCCTCGGCGAAGCTCGGGTCGCGCCCGATCACGGAGGCCCAGGGGCCCGCCTCCGGATCCTGCCAGAACGACTTGCCCTCGTGGGCCCGCTTGACCACTCCCGCCAGTCCGTGCTCTCTGGCGAAGCGCAGATGTCGCGCGAAGCGGTCACTGGCGTTCATCTTCCAGCGATAGCCCCCCACGGGCCAGTGCAGGATCAGCGCGTGGGTGACGTCCGGGAAGCGCGCGGCGAAGGCGGTGGCCACCGAGCATCCCATGCAGCCGCCGAGCACGAAAGCCTTGTCGATGCCCAGATGCGCGAGAAGCTGCCGGCCCTGCTCGGCGAAGAGTCCCCACGAGAGGTTTTCCACGCGCCCGCCGGACCCCCCCGACTCGCGCCGGTCATAGGCGATGACCTGGAAGGCGGAGGCCAGCGCATCGAGCGGCTGCATGCCTTTCCACACGCCGGCCGTCTTCCACTTCTCCATGGTGGCGTCGAAGCCCCCGGGCGCCAGCATGAGGAGCGCGGGCCCGGAGCCGCGCGTCAGGTAAGTGACCTCCAGACCGTCGATGGTCGCTGTCGGCATCGGAATTTCCTCCTGGTATGGTGCCCCCGGAGCTAACGGGCGGTCGGAAGCGGTAGGTTCTTCATCAGGCGCCCGAAGAAGGCCTGCGGCTCGGAGGGAAGCTCCTGGAGCTTGGCCTCCCGGTCGTGCACACACGCGCTCACCGAGGCGGCGAGCTCCTCCCACGTTCGCACGCGCCCGAACTGCTGGATGAAGCATCCGTCGTAGTAGGTGTAGACGCGCTCCGCGCGGCAACCGAAGGACTTCCGGAGCTCGCTGGCCGCGCTGAGGAGGATTCTGTTCGGCGCCACCGTCGTCTCGCGGATGAACGTTCCGGAGTGACAGGCCGAGACGATGACGATCGTCGGAGCCGGTCCACAGGCCGCGGTGACGATGGCGTTCAGCTCCTCGGGGGTCAGGGTGTCGTTCTCGGTATCGCGCGAGAGCAGCAGGCCATGAAACGCGCCGTGCGAGGTCGCATAGAAGAGGCACCCTTCGCCCTCGGCGGGGCGCAGCTTCGAGGCTGCCTCGGTGAGGCCCGCGTGGGTCCCGGGCCGCTCCTTCGATGGGGCCGAGAGGATCGCCACCACCTCCACTCCGGCCCCCCTGAGCTTGGCCGCGAGATCCCGGACGGCGTTGTCGAAGGCTCGAATCGAATCGTCGCCGGAGAGCAGGATCGCCTTCCAGTGTGTCCGGGAAAAGGGCGAGTCGGGAACTGACGCATCCTCGACGCGGTAGCCGGCGGGGCTCGTCTGGAGCCGGGCCCCATAGGTCTGGCAACCGCCGAGGGTGATGGCGAGCACGCACGAGACGATGGTGATGACGACGTACGGCCGGCGGAGGGTCATGAGTGGCTCGTTCGCGTGGACTTCCGCTCGGGGAGCGCCGCGGTCACCCTATCGCTG
>Ga0137369_10001340_pt1 | contig 24785 bp, 22 predicted proteins | sample SagtaG_12_FD_104918 | JGI IMG/M metagenome (GOLD analysis project Ga0137369, IMG submission 104918) | Vadose zone soil microbial communities from Sagehorn Ranch, Mendocino, California, USA - Sage1_L_113_16 metaG | ecosystem: Environmental > Terrestrial > Soil > Vadose zone | place: USA... | reverse complement strand
GGGATCATCTTCGCCGCCGTCTACATGCTCTGGATGTACCAGCGCGTGATCTTCGGCGAGGTGACGCGCGAGGAGAACCGGCGGCTGACCGATCTCTCGGTCCGGGAATGGACGATTCTCGTGCCCGTGCTCGCCTTCATCTTCTGGATCGGCATCTACCCGCTCTCGTTCACGGGCAAGACGGAGGCGAGCGTGCGCGCGCTCATCACCCAGGTGCAGACCAAGGCGGCGGCCACCGTCGCCCTCGCCGCGAGATGAGATGACGGACGCCATCACCCTGCCCGTGGTCAGCCTGCGCGTCATCGCGCCCGCCGCGGTGCTCGCGATCACCGGCTTCGTCCTCATGCTCCTCGACCTCCTGCCCCCGCGCGGCCGGCGGGAGCACATGGCCTTCGTGGGACTGGCGGGGGTGGTCGTGGCGCTCATCGTCGCCATTCTGCTCTGGGGCTCGGACGTGACGGGCTTCCAGGGCATGGCGGTGCTCGACAACCTCTCCCTCTTCGCCACCCTCGTCATCGGCTACGCCACGGGTCTCGTGCTCCTCGAGTCCATCGACTATCTGAAGCGTCGCGGCATGGAGTCGGGCGAGTTTTACATCCTCGTGCTCTTCGCGGCCGCGGGCATGGTCATCATGGCCGGGGCCAACGATTTGATCGTGGTGTTCCTGGGCCTCGAGACGATGTCGCTCGCCCTGTACGTGCTCGCCGGCTTCTTCCGCACCGAGATCCAGGCCGGCGAGGCCTCCATGAAGTACTTTCTCCTCGGCGCCTTCGCCTCCGGTTTCTTCCTTTATGGCATCGCCCTCATCTACGGGGCGACCGCCTCCACCAACCTCGACAAGATCGGGGCGGCGGTGAAGGCGGGCGCGGGCCGGGATCCGCTCCTCCTCATCGGCTTCGCTCTCCTGCTCGTGGGCTTTGGATTCAAGATCTCCGCGGTGCCCTTCCACATGTGGACGGCCGACGTCTACGAGGGCGCGCCCACCTCCGTGACCGCGTTCATCGCCACCGGCTCCAAGGCCGCCGCCTTCGCCGCCCTCCTGCGTCTGCTCCTCGAGTCGCTCCGCCCGTTGCAGGGGGAGTGGACGTGGCTCTTCTGGGCGCTCGCGGTGCTGAGCATGACCCTCGGGAATATCGTGGCCATCGCCCAGCAGAATCTCAAGCGCATGCTCGCCTATTCCTCCATCGCCCACGTGGGCTACATGCTCGTGGGCATCGTGGCCGGGGGCGGCCTCGGAGGCGGCAGCGTGCTCTTCTATCTGCTCGTCTACACGTTCACCACCGCGGGTGCTTTCGGCGTCATCCTGCTCCTCGAGCGGGGCGGCGAGGAAGCGGTGGGGATCGGCGATACCGCGGGACTCGCCACCCGGCACCCCCTGGCCGCCCTCGCCTTGGCCCTGTTCCTCCTCTCTCTGGTCGGCATCCCGCCCACCGCGGGCTTCGTGGGAAAGTTCTACCTCTTCGGCGCGGCCGTACGCTCGGGCTTCGTGTGGCTGGCCGTGATCGGCGTGCTGAACTCGGCCGCGGCCGCCTATTACTACCTGCGCATCATCGTCAACATGTACATGCGCGAGCCCGAGGGGACGCCCGCGGTGGTCATGCCCTCCTTCGCAGGCGCCCTCGCCGTGGTGGTCGCCCTGTGGGGCGTCATACAACTGGGTATCTTCCCCGCGCCTCTCTTCGATCTGGCTCAGTCGGCGGTCTTGCCTCTCCTTCGCTAGTTGGCCATCCGGTTTCCGTACCGCGGCTGGCTCTTCGATCTCGACGGCACCGTATACCTCGGGGAGGCGCTCCTTCCCGGGGCGGCCGAGGCCATCAGCGCCCTGCGCGCGGCGGGCCGGCGCGTGGGCTTCCTCTCCAACAAGCCCCTCCAGACGCGCGAGGACTACGCGGCCAAGCTCGAGCGCCTCGGCGTGCCCGCGACCGCGGATGACGTCATCAACTCCTCGCTCGTCCTCGCCCGCCATCTCCGCGCCCTCGACCCGGGGGCCCCCGTCTTCGTCATCGGGGAGTCACCAATGCTCGCGGAAATGGCCGCCCACGGCTTCGAGGTGCGCGACGACGAGCACGTGCGCTGGGTGGTGATCGCCTTCGATCGAACGTTCACGTATGCCAAGCTCAACACGGCGCTCCAGGCCGTGCTGAGGGGCGCGCGTCTCATCGCGACCAATCCCGATCGCACCTGCCCCGTGGAAGGCGGCCAGATCCCCGACTGCGCGGGCATGATCGCGGCCGTGGAAGCGGTGACGGACACGAAGGTGGAGATGATCGTGGGCAAGCCCTCCCCGATCATTCTCGAGGTGGCGCTCGCCGCCCTCGGCTGCGCCGCCCACGAGTCGGTCATCGTGGGCGACCGGATCGAGACCGACATGGTCATGGGAAAGCGGCAGGGGCTCGCCACCATCCTCGTCTTGTCCGGCGTCACGCGTCCCGGCGACCCGCGAATCGACGTCCTCGCTCCGGACCACGTGCTACGATCGATTCAGGAGCTGATCGGGTGACCCGCCTGAACGGAATCGACTCTGCGAGGTTCGACGCGGTGGTGATCGGCGGCGGCATGGCCGGGGCGGGCGTGGCCCGCGACCTCGTCCTCCGCGGCGCCTCCGTCGCTCTCTTCGAGAAGGGCGACTTCGCTTCGGGCACGTCCTCGAAGTCCTCCAAGCTGATCCACGGCGGCCTGCGCTATCTCGAGCTCTTCGACGTCAAGCTCGTCCGCGAGTCCCTCCGCGAGAAGAAGACCCTCGAGCGTCTCGCCCCGCACCTCGTGCGCCCGCTGCCCTTCCTCGTGCCCGTGTACCGCGGCTCCAAGCGCGGGCTCATCACCGTGCGCATCGGCATGTGGCTCTACAACCTCCTGACCCCGGGCCGCGAGCGGGAGCGTTTCCGCGTCCTCCGCCCCCTCGACGCCCTGACGCTCGAGTCCTCCATCCGGGTCGACGACCTGCGCGGCGCCGGCTACTACTTCGACGACCTCTTGCTCTTTCCCGAGCGCCTCTGCCTCGAGAACGCGCTCTCCGCCGCCCGCCACGGCGCCCGCGTGCACAACTACTGCGAGGTGGAGGCGGTCACGCGCGGGGCCGGCGGCATCGACGGCGTTCGGGTGCGCGATCTCCTGACGGGTCGGGTGCACACGGTCCGCGCCTCCGTCGTCGTCAATTGCGCCGGTCCGTGGGTCGACCGGCTGCGTGAGCTGGCGGGGGTGAGCGACGCGGGAAAGCGGGTGCTGCGGACGACCAAGGGCATTCACTGCATGCTCCCGCGCATGACGGAGCGGGCCGTCTATCTGTCCACCGCCGACGACCGGATGATCTTCGTGATCCCATGGCGGGAATTCTCCATGGTGGGCACCACCGACACCGATTTCGACGGGGATCCCGATCGCCTCTCCGCCACGCGGGAGGAGGTCGAGTATCTGCTCGACGCCGTGCGGCCGGCCTTGTCCGACCCGCGCGTGGCTTTCGACCAGGTGGTCTACACCTATGCGGGAGTGCGGCCGCTCGCCTTCGAAGAGGGCGCCCCCGCCTCGAAGGTCTCCCGCGATCACAAGATGGTGGTGGAAGGACCGGAGGGGCGCTTCCTGTCCATCACGGGCACCAAGCTGACGTGCTTTCGCAGCCTGGCGGAGCAGGTCGGTGATCGCGTGATGAGCGTCCTCGGGCGCGGGGAGCCATCGCGGACGGCCACCCTCACCCTCGACGGGCTCGACGAGGAGACGGACAAGATCGAAGCGCGGGCCTGGATGGACGTCTCGGCGGACATGACGGCCACCGGCCTCTCGAGAGAGACCTTGCAGACCCTGGTCGAAGTCTACGGCCGCGCCTACCCGCGCGTGCTCGATCTGGCGGGGAAGCTGCCCGACGGCACGGCCCGGCTCTGTCCCAGCAATCCGGATATCGTGGCCCAGCTCCATCATGCCCTCGCCGAGGAGATGACCGTCTCGCTCCAGGACTTCCTCCTCCGCCGCACGGCCATCGGCCAGAGCGCCTGTCTCGGGCTCGATTGCTATGAGGCCATCGGCCGCCGGATGAGCGCGCTGGCCGGCTGGTCGTCGCGTCGGCTCGACGCCGAGCTCGAGGCCTATCACGCCTCGGTCGAACGGAGCCTGCGCTTCCGACGCGCGTGATCCGTGCTATAGTCCGTTCCGCTTGGCGCGGCGATGCGCAAATGTCACGAGCCCGCAACCCGACAGCAATTCGCCTCCGGTAGCGTCACCGGCGTCGGCATACCCATGGACCCATCTCGACGAGGAGGACTACTATGCCCCGCCCCACGACCATGATGCGATCGGCCGCCTGGGCCTGCGCCCTCCTCGTCGCCGCCATCCTGGCGCCCACGTCCGCCCTCGCAAAAACTGACATCCAGTTCTGGCACGCCATGACCGGCCAGCTCAACGACGCCACCAACGAGCTGGTGAAGCAGTTCAACGAGAGCCAGTCCGAATACGAGGTGAAGCCGCTTCGCAAGGGCACCTATCCGGAGACCCTGACCGCGGCCATCGCCGCCTACCGGCAGCGCCAGGCGCCGCACATCGTCCAGGTCTTCGAGGTCGGCACCCAGACCATGCTCCTCTCCGGCGCGGTCAACCCCGCCTACCTGCTCATGAAGGAGCAGGAGATCGCGGTGGACTGGAAGGACTTCATCGCGCCGGTGGCCGGCTACTACTCGAAGGACGGCAATCTCTACTCCATGCCCTTCAACTCCTCGACGCCGATCCTCTACTACAACAGAGACGCGTTCCAGAAGGCCGGGCTCGATCCGTCGAAGCCGCCCCAGACCTGGAAGCAGGTCGAGGACTATTCGAAGAAGATCATCGCATCCGGGGCGGCGAAATGCGGCTTCTCGACGGGGTGGCCATCGTGGACCATGGTCGAGAACATGCACGCCTGGCACGATCAGCCCTTCGCCACCAAGCGAAACGGCTTTGACGGCCTCGACGCGCAGCTCCTGATCAACAAGGAATTCGGGGTCATGCACCTGAGCCGGCTCACGGAATGGCAGAAGGGCAATATCTACTCCTACGGTGGGCGCCAGGGCACCGCCGATCCCAAGTTCATCAACGGTGAGTGCGTCATGTACGTACAGTCCTCGGCGCTCATCGGGGGGTTCACCCGCGGGGTCAAGTTCCAGTGGGGCACCGGGCCGCTGCCGTTCTGGGGCCCGCCCTACACCAAGGCGACCTCCATCATCGGCGGCGCCACCCTCTGGGTGATGAAGGGCAAGCCGGCCGGCGAGAATCGCGGCACGGCCAAGTTCCTGAAGTTCATCTCAGAGCCCAACCAGCAGATGTGGTGGCACGTCACCACCGGCTATCTCGCGATCTCCAACACCGCGGTCAAGAACCTCGAGGCGGGATACCATTTCAAGAAGTTTCCGGACCAGTACACCGCGTTCGCCGAGCTGACCAAGGGCAAGGCCACCGCGAACAGCCAGGGCATCCGGCTCGGCAACTTCGTGCAGATCCGTGACGTCATCGAGGGCGAGATGGAGAACATCTTTGGGGGCAAGAAGACGCCGAAGCAGGGGCTGGACGACGCGGTGGCCAAGTCCAACGACATCCTGAAGGAGTTCGCGGCGGCCAACAAGCAGTAGCGGGACGCCGGCATGCAGCGGACGGTATTCCGGAACCGGTATCTCCCCTATCTGCTCGTCTTCCCGCAGATGGCGGTCACCGTGCTCTTCTTCTTCTGGCCCGCCCTGAAGTCGCTCCAGCTCTCCCTCTACCGCGTCTCTCCCTTCGGAGACAGCATGACCTTCGTGGGGCTCGCCAACTTCGCCAAGCTATTGGGTGATGCCGAGTACTACCGGAGCGTGCTCAACTCTTTCGTGTTCGCGGGCGGCGTCACCGTCCTCGCGGTGGGGAGCTCGCTCTTCATGGCCGCCCTCGCCACCCAGAAGATCCGCGGGCTGTCGGCGTACCGGACCCTCCTCCTCTGGTCCTACGGCATCGCGCCGCCGGTGGCGGGCATCATCTTCCTGTTCATCTTTCACCCGACGTACGGCATCCTGCCGTACTTCCTCTCCTTCATCACCGCCTACGAGTTCAATTGGCTCCTCAAGGGCTGGGTGGCCATGACCCTGGTCATCGTGTCCACCGCGTGGACGCATCTGGGATACAACATCGCCTTTTACGTGGCCGGGCTCCTCGCCATTCCCGGCGCCGTGCTCGAGGCGGCCGACGTGGACGGGGCGGGGCCGCTGCGCCGTTTCGCTTCCATCGTCTTCCCCCTCATCTCGCCCATCACCTTCTACCTCGTGACCCTCAACATGGTCTTCGCCTTTTTCGAGTCCTTCGGGGTCATCGACGCGGTGACGAAGGGCGGGCCGGGCGACGCCACCATGATCATGGTGTACAAGCTCTACAAAGACGGCTTCATCGGCCTCAACCTGGGCTCCTCCGGTGCGCAGTCGGTCATCCTCATGGCCCTCGTCATCGGCCTCACCATGCTCCAGTTCAGGTACGCCGAGAAAAAGGTCACCTACCGTTGAGTCAGACGCGCCGGCTCCGCCAGGTTGGACGGCCCCACCGCGTCGCTCCAACCCATCCGGCCCGCGGTCAGGAATGGCCCCAGCGCATCGCTCCAACCCATCCGGCCCGCGGTCAGGAATGGCCCCAGCGCATCGCTCTAACCAGTCTCGCCCACGGTCAACATGCCCAAAGGCATGTTGAGGTTAAATGATCGGCGCGGGCCAGCTCGAGCAGGCGCGGGTGGGCGTGGGCACGGTGGCGGGGGCGCGGCGCCGGCCGCCCGTCTCCTGGAATACGGTGGTGATCCACGTCCTCCTCATCGCGTGCATCGCGGTGGTCGCCTTTCCTCTCTACTTCGCATTCGTCATCTCGACGCAGGACATCCAGCAGGTCGTCCAGCGTCCGCCGCGCCTCCTCCCCTCCCTCCATGCCCCGGAGAACTACGTCGAGGCGTGGCACAAGGCGCACATGGGACGGATGCTCTTCAACAGTCTCGTGATGGCGGTCACGGTGGCCGTCGGCAAGATCATCATCTCCATGCTCTCCGCCTTCGCCGTCGTGTACTTCGACTTCCGCGGGCGCATGGTGTGCTTCTGGATGATCTTCGTCACCCTCATGCTGCCCGTGCCCGTGCGCTTGATGTCCACCTACGAGGTCATCGGCACGCTCGGCTGGATCAATACCTACCAGGGGCTGACCGTGCCCCTCATGGCCTCGGCCACCGCGACCTTTCTCTTCCGCCAGTTCTACCTGACCATTCCCAACGAGCTCGCGGAGGCGGCCCAGCTCGACGGCGCCGGGCCCATGCGCTTCCTCTTCCAATTCCTGCTCCCGTTGTCGTGGGCGAATATTGCCGCCCTCTTCGTGGTGCTCTTCATCTTCGGCTGGAACCAGTACCTCTGGCCGCTCCTCATCACCAATACCGAGACCATGCGGACGGTGGTGATCGGGCTCGAGGAGCTGATCCCGCGCAGCGGCACCGAGCTGCCCACGTGGAACCTCATCATGGCGGGGGCAGTGATGGCGCTCCTGCCCCCCGTGGCCATCATCATCTTCATGCAGCGCTGGTTCGTGAAGGGCCTCGTGGAGAGCGAGAAGTGAGATCGCTCCTCGTGTTCGGCTGGGTGGCAGGCTCGGTGGGGATCCTCGCCGCCATGCTCGGGGCGGAGGCGGCCCCGACCGCGCCCACCCTCCTCGCCGCGCATCGGGGCGGGTCGCTCCTCTGGCCGGAGAACAGCCCGCTCGCTTTCCGGAACGCCCTCGCCCTCGGAGCGGACTTCATCGAGTTCGACGTGCACCTCGCCCGTGACGGAGAGGTCGTGGTGATCCACGACGCCACCCTCGACCGCACGACCACCGGCTCGGGGCCGGTGCGGGACCGCACGGTGGCGGAGCTCAAGGCCCTTCGCCTCACGGACAGATCGGGCGCGGTGACGCCGGAGACGGTGCCGACCCTCGATGAGGTGGTGGAGGTGGCGGCGCAGGCCAAGGGCCGCATGCTCCTCGAGATCAAGGTGGACGCGTCGAAGACGCGCTACCCGGGCATCGAGGAAAAGGTGCTGGCCATCCTCGATCGCCACGCCATGACCAGCTCCACCGTGATCATGTCTTTCGAGGCGTCGACCTGGCGCCGCGTGCGCGAGCTGCGCTCCGACGTGGCGACCTGCGCCCTGTATTCCGCGCGCACCCTCGGGCGCTCGAGCCTCACCGCCGAGCTCGACGCGCTGCGGGCGGCGGGGGTGCGCTTCATCGGCGTGGAGCACACCGTGGTGGACGCGGCGGCGGTGGCGCAGGCGCAGCGGGCCGGCATCGGTCTCGGGGCGTGGACCGTCAATGACCCTGCCGACATGACGCGGGTGATCGGCGCGGGGGTGACCATACTCATCACGGACCAGCCGGACGTGGCGAAGACCCTCCTCAAGCGATGACGGGGCGGCGCTTCGTCCTCGCCCTCGACCAGGGCACCACGGGCTCCCGGGCCGTGGTGGTCGATCCCGACGGTGCGGTGCGGGGGAGCGGCTACGTCGAGCTGACCCAGCACTATCCCCAGCCGGGCTGGGTCGAGCACGACGCCGAGGAGATCTGGAGCTCCACCGTCCGCGCCATCGGCGAAGCGCTCGGAGCCGCGGGCGTCGCCGCCACCGAGATCGCGGCCATCGGCATCACGAATCAGCGCGAGACCGCGCTGCTCTGGGAGCGCGCCTCGGGCCGCCCCGTGCACCGCGCCATCGTCTGGCAGTGTCGCCGGACGGCCCCGTTGTGCGAGCGCCTCAAGACCGAGGGCGCCGAGCCCGCCTTCAGGGACAAGACCGGTCTCATCCTCGATCCGTACTTCTCCGGGACCAAGATCCGCTGGTTGCTCGACGAAGTGCCGGGAGCGCGCGGCCGGGCGGAGCGCGGCGAGCTGGCCTTCGGCACCGTGGATTCGTGGCTGCTCTGGCGTCTCACCGGGGGAGGCGTGCACGCCACTGATCCATCCAATGCCTCGCGCACCCTCTGCTTCGACATTCGCGCCCTCCGCTGGGACGAAGAGCTGTGCCGGATGCTCGGGGTGCCCCTGGCCATCCTTCCCACGGTGAAGCCGTCCGCCGGCGCGTTCGGCGAGACGGCGAAGGGCGACCTGCCGTCGGGCATACCCGTGACCGGCATAGCGGGAGACCAGCAGGCGGCGCTCTTCGGGCAATGCTGTATCGAGCCGGGGATGGCGAAGAACACCTATGGCACCGGCTGTTTTCTCCTCCTCAATACGGGCGGCGCCCCCATCGCATCCGAGCGCGGCCTCCTCACCACCGTCGCCTGGCAGATCGACGGCGCGGTCACCTACGCCCTCGAGGGCAGCGTCTTCGTCGCGGGCGCGCTGGTCCAGTGGCTCCGCGACGGTCTCGGCGTCATCGCCACCGCCGCCGAGAGCGAGGCGCTGGCCACCTCGGTCGCCGATACGGGCGGCGTCTATCTGGTGCCGGCCTTCACCGGCCTCGGCGCGCCGTACTGGGATCCGTACGCCCGCGGCCTCCTCGTCGGCCTGACCCGGGGCACCACGCGCGCACACATCGCGCGCGCCGCCCTCGAAGCCATCGCCTACCAGAACCGCGACGTGCTCGACGCCATGGCCGCGGAGGCGGGCGCGACCCTTCGCGCCCTGCGGGTGGACGGGGGGGCGGCCGCCAACAACTTTCTCTGCCAGTTCCAGGCCGACGTGCTAAACGTCGAGGTGCTGCGCCCGGTGATCACGGAGACCACGGCCATGGGCGCGGCGTTTCTGGCCGGGGTGGGCGCGGGAATGTGGAAGTTGGACGCGCTCTCTTCCCGGTGGCGTCTGGAGCGTCGCTTTGCCCCGTCCGCCGATCCCGCCCTCCGCGTGGCCGGCTACGCGGGATGGCATCGGGCTGTCGAACGCGCGCGCGGCTGGGCGGCGCCGTAGTCGACCCTTTCTTCATCGCGAACTCTTCGAGGAGGCATGCATGCTGCGATTGACGGTGGCTCTGGCGATGACGGCGGCGCTGTTGGCACAGGGGTCGCCGGCCCAGGCCCAGGGCCAGGCGCCCATCGAGGGCGAGCTCAACCTGATCACCCCCGTCTCCAAGTTCATCCACGACGCCGCCCTCAAGGCCTTCGCCGACTACGCCAAGGAGAAGTGGAACCTCACGGTCAAGGTCAGCGCGATTCCCGCGGGCACCCCGGTGGCCTACGGTCGCATCGTGGAGTGGAAAGGCAAGCCGGAAGTGGACATCTTCTGGGGCGGAGAGTCCGCGCTCTTCGAGAAGCTCGCCGAGCAGAAGCTCCTGCAAAAGGTCGAGGTCTCCAAGGCGGTATGGGATTCCGTTCCCGCCTCCATCGGCAAGCCCAAGCCCATTCCCCTCAAGGACAAGGACGGCTACTGGATCGGCACCGCCCTCGAGCCCTACGGCCTCGTGTACAACCCCAGGCGCATCCAGCGGCTCGGGGTTTCCGAGCCGAAGGAATGGGATGACCTCCTCAATCCCAAGCTCAAGGGCGAGGTCGCCCAGTGCGCGCCCACGCGCTCCTCGTCGTCGAACGCGACGTACGAAGTCATCCTGTCGCTCTACGGCGAAGAGAAGGGCTGGGAGTGGCTCATGCGTCTCGCCGCCAATACCGGCCACTTCACCGCGCGCAGCCGTGACGTGCCCACCGTGGTGGCCAAGGGCGAGTTCGCGGCCGGCTTCGCGGTGCCCTCCTACATGGCCTTCGAGGAGAAGCTGGCCGGCTTCGACATCAAGTTCGTGGCTCCCAAGTACGCCTTCGTCACCCCGGAGCCCATGGCCATTCTCGCCGGGGCGCGCAATCCGAAGGCGGCGCGGGCTTTCATCGAGTTCCTCATGACCGAGCGCGGGCAGAAGGTGTTCATGGAGCGCGGGCTCTTCCCCATCACCCCGAAGTTCAAGGTTCAGGGCGCGCCCGGGTCGACGGCGGAGCTGGCGGTGGAGTTCACGGGTGGCGTGCGCTCGTACTTCGACCGCGATGTCGCCAACGTCTACGACGAGGGGGTGGCCGCCAAGCGCTCCGAGGCGCTCAAGACGCGCTTCCGCAACGACGTCGAGGCGAAGTGGGAGGAGCTGAAGAAGAAGTAGGCCGTGGAGATCACGATCCGCAAGGTCGTCAAGCGGTTCGGTGCCGTCACCGCGGTGGACAGGGCGGACTTGTCCGTCCGCGACGGCGAGCTCTTCACTCTCCTCGGCCCCTCCGGCTGCGGCAAGACCTCGCTCCTGCGGCTCCTCGCCGGCTTCTATCAGCCGGACGAGGGCGACATCCGCTTCGGCGAGCGGGTGGTGAGCGGGCTCCCACCCTACGAGCGCAACATCGGCATGGTGTTCCAGAACTACGCTCTGTGGCCCCACATGACGGTGACGGGCAATGTCGCCTACGGGCTCAAGCTGCGGAAGCTCGGACGGGCGGAGATCGCGACGCGCCTCGCCGAGGGCCTGCGCAAGGTCAATCTGACCGGCTACGAGTCGCGCTATCCGGGGCAGCTCTCGGGTGGTCAGCAGCAGCGCGTGGCCCTCGCCCGGGCCCTCGTGCTCAATCCCGACATCCTGCTGCTCGACGAGCCCCTGTCCAATCTCGACGCCAAGATCCGTGTCCAGGTCCGCGCGGAGATCCGCAAGCTCCAGCAGGAGCTCGGCATCACCACCATCTACGTCACCCACGATCAGGAGGAGGCGCTCTCCCTCTCCGACCGCGTGGCCGTCATGAAAGACGGTCGCGTCCTCCAGGTGGGCAAGCCCAAGGAGCTCTACGAGCGGCCGCGCACGCGCTTCGTCGCGGATTTCGTGGGCACCAACAACCTCCTGCCGGGGCGGGTGAGCCGGCGCGCCGGCGCCGATCTGGAAGTCGACACCGCGGTGGGCACGTTGCGGGCCGTCTCGGACGGCCCGGTGGGAGAACGCTGCGTGCTCGCCATCCGGCCGGAGAACGTCGCGGTCGACGCGGGAGCGGCGGGCGCCTCCGGCAATGTCGTGCGCGGGCGGGTGAGCTTCGTGTCCTACCTGGGCAGCGCGCTTCGCTACGACGTGGAGGCGGGCCATGGGCAGGTCCTCAAGGCCGATATCCGCGATCCTTGGCACCACGAGCCGCTGTCCATCGGCCGGGAAGTCGCGGTGAGCTTTCCCGCCTCCGTCACCCTCGCCGTAGCCGAGGATGACTGAACTCCGTCGGCGTCCGGCGCTCTGGGCCGCGGTGGGGGTGGGGCTGATCTGGCTCTTCCTCGGGGTCTTTCTCGTCTACCCGCTGACTCGCATCTTCTACGACGCCGTCACCGACGAGGGGGGACGAATCACCCTGGCCAACTTCTCCGCCTTCTTCAACGACGGCTTCTATCTGCGCGCCCTGTGGAAGTCGCTCGTGCTGGGCGCGGCCACGGTGGCCGCCTCGTCGGTCATCGGCATCGCGGTGGCCGTCCTCCTCGTGCGCCACGATTTCGCGGGCCGCGGGCTTTTCAGCTACCTCACCCTGATTCCCATCATCTCGCCGCCGCTCGTGGGGACGCTGGGCTTCACCTTCATCCTGGGGCGGGCGGGCTCGATCAATGTCTTGCTCATGGACATCTTCGACATGCTCACGCCAATCAACTTCCTCTACGGGATCCACGGCGTCGTGCTCGTGGAGACGCTCCACCTCTTCCCCATGATCACCCTCAACGTGGTGGATGCCCTCGGCAAGATCGATCCCGCGCTCGAGGAGGCGGCGGAGAGCGTGGGCGCCCGCGGCTGGAGGAAGTTCCGGACGGTGACCCTGCCCCTCATGACGCCGGGCTATGTCGCGGGTGCCCTCCTCGTCTTCATCTGGACCTTCTCCGACTTCGCCACGCCGCTCATTCTGGGCGTCCAGGACCTGCTCGCCGCCCAGGCCTATCTCAACATCGTGCAGTTCGTGGACCGGCGCATCTTTCGCATGGGCATCGTCATTTCCGCGCTCATGGTCATCCTCGCCATCGTCTTCCTCCTCGTGGCCCGCCGCTGGGTCGGCCTCAAAGACTACTCCACCCTCTCCTATTCCGTGATCGAGCGCCGGCGCCTCTCCGGGGCCGGCCAGGCGGGCGCGGTGGGCTTTCTCTCCCTCGTGCTGCTCCTGTCCTTCATCCCGTATGTGGGACTGGCGCTGGCCGCGTGCAGCCGGGGATGGTCGCTGACGCCGCTCCCCGTAGCCTATACCCTCCAGCACTTCGAGCGCGTGATCGTGGAGACGCCGAAGTACATCGTGAACAGCTTCCTCTACTCCGGACTGGCCGTCGTCCTCTGCATCGTGGTGGGAGTGCCCATCGCCTGGATACTCGGCCGCTCGACCATGCGGGGGCGCGGAGCGCTCGATTCCCTCAATACGCTCATCCTCGCCGTGCCGGGTACCGCCCTCGGCATCGCGTACATCCGCGCCTTCCACTTCGATCTCCCCGGCTTCTACCGTGGCCTCACCTCGTTCTGGATCGTCATGCCCCTGATCCTCGCCGTTCGACGCCTGCCCTACACGGTGCGGGGCGCCTTCTCCTCCCTCCTCCTCGTGCACCGTTCCATGGAGGAGGCGGCGGCGAGCGTGGGCGCTTCGGGGGCGCGGGCCTTCCGCGACGTGACGCTGCCCCTGATATGGAAAGGCATCGTGGTGGGGGGGCTCTTCTCCTTCATGACCTCCCTGCAGGAGGCCTCGGCTGTGCTCTTCCTGGCCCTCGGGGGCTGGGAAATGATCACCAATGGTATCTTTGCCTTCTACATCGCCGGCTCCTCGAGCGAAGCCGCCGCCCTCGGCGTCATCCTCATCGCGGTGGCCGCCATCAGCGTCGTCATCATCAATCGGCTGGCCGCCGGCCGCATGGGAGGAGTCTTTGGCTAGCGACGTGTACCGCACGCCGGAAGATCGATTCGCGGGACTGCCGGATTTCCCGTTCGCGCCGCACTACGTCGAGATCGACGAGCTGCGCACGCACTATCTCGACGAGGGGCGGGGAGAGCCCATGCTCCTTCTCCACGGCGAGCCGACCTGGAGCTTCCTCTATCGCCGGATGGTTCCCGCGCTCCGCGCGCGCTTCCGCTGCATCGCGCCGGACTACATCGGGTTCGGCCGGTCGGACAAGTTGCTGAAGATCGGATCGTATTCGTTCGCCTCTCACTACGAGCGCCTCGAGCGCTTCGCGGATGCCCTCGGCCTCACCGGGCTCACCATGGTCGTGCAGGACTGGGGCGGGCCCCTCGGCCTTCGCTACGCGACCATGCATCGCGATCGTGTCGCCCGGCTGGTCATCCTCAACACGGGGCTCATGTCGGGCGAGGCGGTGACGCTGTCGCCGGGACTCCTGAAATGGCGGGACTACGCGCTGCGCACTCCCGACCTGCCCATCGGGCAGATCATCAAGCGATCCGTGGTGGACCGCGCCGCCCTCTCCGATGCCGTGGTCGCTGCCTACGACGCGCCCTTCCCCACCCTCGAGTCGAAGGCGGGGGCCCGCGCTTTTCCTGGTCTGATCCCGACCACGCCGGATGCGCCGGGCGCCGCCGCGATTCTGGCCACACGGGCGGCATTGGCGTCCTGGGACAAGCCCGCGCTGGTCTGCTTCAGTGACTCGGATCCCGTCTTTCCGCCCGCGGTGGGGCAGGGACTGGCCCAGCTGATACCGGGGTCCCGCTTCTCCATCATCCGTGGCGCCGGCCATTTTCTTCAGGAGGAAAAGGGCCCGGAAATCTCGGCAGAGATCCTTGCCTTTGTGCGTAACTGACAAAAGTGATCATCGTTATTCCCCTTTGGAATGAGTGATTTGCAGCGTCTTGTCTTCCCCAAAACGGTGTGCTAGTGTTCCTATTCACATGGCGGGAGGCAGTGGAAAGCCGTCATCCGGACACACCGCGCAGCTCGTCAGTCTCGGCACCATGCTCTTCGCGTGTGTCGCGGTCGGGCTGGGCGTGGGCTACTTCGCGGATCGGTGGCTGGGGACGCAGCCGTGGCTCTTGCTGATCGGGCTCGGGCTCGGTATCGCGGCGGCCAGCGTGAACTTCTACCGCACCATCAAGACGCTGAACCGGATGGATCAATCTGATGGCAACAACTGATCTGGCCTCGCGCGTGACGTGGGCGGGCGCCTGTACCATCGCGGCCATGAGCGGCGGCGCGTGGTGGGCCGGCGGCGCTCCGGTGGCCGCGGGCGTCGCGGGGGGCGGCGTCATCGCCCTCGTCAATTTCCGCTGGCTCGCGCGGGACGTCGGGCGTGCCGTCTCCCTCGTGATCGAAGGCCGCGGCAGTCTCGTGGGCTTCGGGCGCATAGGGCTCCGTCAGGTCTTTACCTTCGGAGGGCTCGGCCTGCTCATCGCCAACGGCTGGGTCCATCCCGCGGCGGTGGGGCTGGGACTTGCCGCCCTGCCGCCCGTTCTCTTCGTCCAAGGGCTGTTGCACGCCCGCGAGGACTAGGCCATGGAGCTCATCGAGCATCCGCCGATCTTCCGCCTCCCCGGTATCCCCGACCAGGTCCTCTACATGTGGATCGTCATGGGGATACTGCTCGTGGTGGCCGTGGTAGCCACGCGCCGGCTCCAGCTGGTGCCGCGCGGCTCGCAGAACTTCATGGAGGTCGTCCTCGAGCAGTTCGTGAACGAGCTCGACGAGACCATAGGACACGACGGCCGCCGCTACCTGCCCCTCGTGGCCACCCTGGGTCTCTTCATCCTCGCCTCGAATCTCATGGGCCTCGTGCCTGGCTTGATCGCGCCCACGGCCAACCTCAACACCACGGCCGCCTGCGCGCTCATCGTCTTCTTCACGTATCACTGGATCGGGGTGAGGAAGCAGGGGTTCGTGCCCTACCTCAAGCACTTCGCGGGTCCCGTGCCCACCGCGCTCAAGCCGCTGATGTTCGTCATCGAGATCATCAGCCACTGCGCGCGGCCGCTCTCCCTCTCCCTCCGCCTCTTCGGCAATATGATGGCGGGCCACATCCTCATCGCCATCTTCTTCTTCATGATGGGGCTGAATGGGATGCTGGGGTGGGCGCTCTCCGGCTCGCTCGGGGGGATCCTGATCGGGGCGCCGGCCACGGCCATCCTCGTGGTCTTCGTCATCGGCTTCCTGCTCCCCCTCAAGATCCTGGTGGCCCTGATCCAGACCTTCATCTTCTGCAAGCTGGCCATGCTCTACATCGCCGCCGCCGTCGAGGACACCGAACACCACTAGGCTTCCATCACCACTACCTTCCATCACCACTACCTTCCATCACCACTACAAGGAGGAGCGCCGTGCGACGCATTCTCACTATGACTCTGATGGCGGTTCTGACCGTACCCGCACTGGCCTGGGCGGCCGAGGCGGGGGCGGCGGGCGATTTCCCCAAGGCCTTCGCCTTCCTGGCGGCGGGCGTGGGCTTCGGCCTGGCCGCGGGACTCTGCGGACTGGGCCAGGGTCGCGCCGCCGGCTCGGCCGTGGACGCCATGGCGCGCCAGCCGGGCGCCATCGCCCGCATCCAGACCGCCATGCTCCTCGGTCTGGCCTTCATCGAGTCGCTCGTTCTCTTCGTCTTCGTCATCGCGGTCATCCTGCTCTTCGTGAAGTCGTAGTGACAGCTTGAGTCTGGGGCGTCCCGGGCCACCGGCCCGGGACGCCCGGAGCCGCGCCGCGATGCCTCGACGCTCGCCGTTCAAGATTCCCCGGATTCCCGAGATGACGGTGCGTCGCCTGTCCATCTATACTCGCTGCCTTCAGCAGCTGGAGGAGGACGGGGTCAAGACCATCTCTTCGCAGGAGCTGGCGGAGCGATTCAGCCTGAACTCGGCCCAGGTCAGGAAAGACCTCGCGTACTTCGGCGAGTTCGGCGTGCGCGGCATCGGCTACTACGTCTCGGGGCTGAAGGCGGAGCTCCAGCGCATCCTCGGTCTCGATCGCGAGTGGCAGGTGGCGCTCGTCGGATTCGGCAACCTGGGCTCGGCGCTGTATCACTACAAGGGCTTCGCCCGGCAGGGGTTCAGGATCGCCGCGATATTCGACGACGACCCGGCCAAGGTCGGCAGTACGGCCGACGGCGTGCCGATCCTGCCCTTGCGCGATCTGCCCAAGGAGGCCAAGGCGCGCAACCTCCAGCTCGCCATCGTGGCCGTGCCCGCGGAGTCGGCGCAGCCGGTGACGGAGACGCTGGTAGCCGCCGGCATCAAGGCTATCCTCAATTTCGCCCCCGGCCGGCTCCGCGCGCCGAAGGACGTTCGGTTCAAGAGCGTGGATCTGTCCATCGAGCTCGAGACGCTGAGCTTCTATCTGGTGCAGGGGCCGCGGGCCTAGCGTTTGGTGCTAACGTAGATCTCGGGTCACGCCGCAGCCGTTCATGACCGTCATCGCGCCGGCATCGATTCTGTCCCGGTGGGCCGCCCTCGAAGAGCTGTCGACGGCCCTCGCCCGGGGAGCTCCTTGCCTGCAGGCCGACGGTCTGTGGGGTTCCTCCCGGTCTCTGGTGGTGGCCGCTCTCGTGAAGCACACGGGTCGGGCTGCGCTGCTCATGGCGCCGGGCACGGCCGAGCGGCACCGTCTGGCCGAGGACGTCCGCTTCTTCCTCGGCAGCCTCGACGCCGCCGACGTCGCTCCCGTACTGGAGTTTCCGCCCGCCGAGCCCGCCTCGTGGCGGGGCCGGCACAAGGACCACGCGGCTGAGCGCGCTCGGGCCTGCCATCACCTCGCCCGGGGCGGCGCGGTGGTGGTGGCCACGCCCTCGGCGCTCGCCGCCCCGTTGCTCTCGCCCGCCGCCTTTCGCGCGCGCGAGTTCCCGCTCGAGGTCGGCGGTACCATCGACCGCGAGACGCTCGTCCGCCGCCTCGATGTCGCGGGCTACGAGCGCGTGGACACCGTAGTGGAAGTGGGGCAGTGGAGCCTGCGCGGCGGCATCGTAGACGTGTTCTCGCCCATGCGCGAGCGACCGGTGCGGGCGGAGTTCTTCGGCGACGAGGTGGAGTCCCTGCGCCTCTTCGATCCGACGACCCAGCGCTCGGTGGAGGCCCTCACCGAGCTCATGGTGCTCCCTCTGAGCGTGGATGGGGACATCTCGGTTTTCCTGCCCGCCTGGCTCCCCTCCGACACCCTCGTGACGCTCGACGATCCGGCCCTGCTCGACGCCCCGCCCGAGGACGCGCCGTCCGCTCTGCCCCTCGCCGAGGCTCTGGCCGGATTCCAGCGGCTCGAGCTGCCGCTCCTTCAGCGAGGCAGTGGCCCTGCCCCGCGCCTCTCCATGGGCACGCGTTCGGTAGGCGGGTATCAGGGACGCTTCAAGGAGTTGGCCGCGACGATCCGGGAGTGGCGGAGCGAGGGCTTCGCCGTGCGCCTCGTGGTGGACGACGATCAGCAGGGGGCGAGGCTCCAGGGCATCCTCAGCGAGCACGACCTCGAGCCTTGGCCCGGCGCCTCTCTATGGAGCGGCGAGGGGCTCGGGGTCATCACGGGCGACTGCGCCGCGGGATTCCAGTTGACTGCTCTCGGGCTGGTCGTCCTCGCCGAGGAAGACATCTTCGGGGCGCGCCGCCGCCGTCTCCGGCGGCCCGTCTTCCAGCGCGGTCAGGCCATCGCTGCCTTCACCGACCTCAAGCCCAATGACCTCGTGGTGCACGAGGCTCACGGTGTCGGCCGCTATCACGGGCTCCAGACCATGAGGGTCGACGGCCGCGAGGGAGATTTCCTCCTGCTGGAGTATGCGGAGGGCGGCCGCTTGTATCTGCCCGTGGAGCGCCTCGACCTCATCTCCAAGTACATGGGGGCGCCCTCCGGCGCCGCGCGGCTGGACCGACTGGGCGGCGGGGCATGGCAACGCATCAAGGAGTCGGTGCGCGCGGCGGTGCGCCAGATGGCGGAGCACCTGCTCCAGCTCTACGCCCGCCGCTCCATCACCGAGCGGACGCCCTTCTCGCCGGACACCCCCTGGCAGCGCGAGTTCGAAGCGGCCTTTCGCTTCGAGGAGACGCCCGACCAGCTGCGCGCCATCGAGGAGGTGAAGAGCGACATGGAGCGCGACCGGCCCATGGACCGGCTGGTGGCGGGCGACGTCGGCTACGGCAAGACCGAGGTCGCGCTCCGCGCCGCCTTCAAGGCGGTGGCCGACGGTCGCCAGGTGGCCATCCTGGTGCCGACGACCGTGCTCGCGCAGCAGCACTTCCACACCTTCAGCGACCGCTTCGCCGCTTTTCCCGCGCGGGTGGAGCTGCTCTCACGCTTCCGCAGCCCGAAAGAGCAAAAGGCGGTGGTCGAGGGTCTCCGTACGGGGGCGGTCGACGTGGTCATCGGCACGCACCGCCTGTTGTCAAAGGACGTCGCCTTCCGCAACCTGGGTCTCCTCGTGGTGGACGAGGAGCACCGCTTCGGCGTCGTGCACAAGGAGCGGATCAAGCAGCTGCGCGCCAGCGTGGACGCGCTCACCCTCACCGCCACTCCCATTCCGCGTACCCTCTACATGTCGCTCTCGGGAGTGCGCGACCTCTCCGTCATCGAGACGCCCCCCATCGACCGCCTGCCCATCGAGACCGTCGTCACCGGCTTCAACCGCACCATCATCAAGGACGCCATCCAGCGGGAGCTCGCGCGGGGCGGCCAGGTCTTCTTCGTGCACAACCGCGTGCAGTCACTGCCGTCCATGACCGCCTTCATCCAGGGGCTGTGCCCCGAGGCGAGAGTGCTCATGGGCCACGGGCAGATGGGCGAGCGCGATCTGGAATCGGTCATGGTCAAGTTCGTGGACGGCCAGGCCGACGTGCTCGTGTCGACGGCCATCGTCGAATCGGGCCTGGACATTCCCGCCTCGAACACCATCATCATCAACCGCGCGGACCGCTTCGGCCTCGCCCAGCTCTACCAGCTACGCGGCCGGGTCGGCCGCGAGCGCCAGCAGGCGTACGCGTATCTCCTGGTGCCGGCTACGGGGAGCGTCGACGAGACGGCGCAGCGCCGGCTCCAGGTCATCGAGGAGATGACCGAGCTCGGCGGGGGGTTCCGGCTCGCCATGCGGGACCTGGAGATCCGCGGCTCCGGCAACCTCTTGGGGGCGGAGCAGCATGGGCACATCGCCGCCGTGGGCTTCGATCTTTACACCAAGCTCCTGGCCGAGGCCGTGAGAGAATTGCGCGGCGAGTCCGGCGGAGCGGTGGTCGAGCCCGTCCTCAACGTGGGCGTCGAAGCGCTCCTCCCGGATGCCTACGTTCCCGAGGTGAACCAGCGGCTGGGCATCTATGAGCGCCTGACGGACTTGAGTGGGGACGAAGAGATCGCGGAGATGCGGGCCGAGCTGGCCGACCGCTTCGGGCCGCCCCCGCCGGCCGTGGAGGCGCTCCTCGACGTGGTAGGCTTGCGGTCCCTGGCGCGCCGGCTCCACGCCGAGCGCGTGGAGGCGAGCGGGGGACGTGCCCTCGTGACCTTCGCTCCGTCGACGCCCGTCACCCCCGAACGCATCCTCGCCGTCATCGGGAAGCCGGGCAGCGGAGTGACCATGCGGAAGGAGTTCATCCTGGAGGCGACTGTTCCCGCCGGACCGTGGCCCAAGGTTCGCGACGCCCTCCGCTCGCTCCTGGAGTCGCTCGCGTGAGCCGGTGGGGGCGGCTGGCCGTGGCGGTGCTCCTCGCCGTGGCGGCCGGCGGCTGCTCTGTCCCCTCCTGGATGCCGCTCGCGGGCAAGCCCAAGGCGCCGGAGCCCATACCCCCTCCGCCTCCTACGGAGTCGCGTGCCCCCATCCTGTCCCGACCCGCGCTGCCGCCCGACTCGGACGCGGTGGTGGACCGCGTGATATGCGTGATCAACAGCGACGCGGTCACCCTCTACGAGCTGGACGAGGCCGAGGCCTTTTATCTCTATGAGAACAAGATGCAGCCTCCGCCCGAGGAAGAGCGGACGGCGCTCCGCGAGAGGGTCCTGAACGGTATCGTCGAGAAGCGGCTCCAGCTCCAGCAGGCGGAGAAGGAGAAGCTCGTCATCGAGGACGCGGAGTTGAGGGAACAGCTCGATGAAATTCAGAAGAAGCTGGGGGCCACCACCCAGGCCCAGTTCGAGGAACAGATCAAGGCGCAGGGCCTGACCTACGAGGGCGTGAAGAAGCGGATGTATGACCAGCTGATGATCCAGCGCATCATTCGCCGGAGAGTCGCTCTCCGGGTCACCGTCACCGAAGAAGACATCGACCAGTATCTCAACGCCAACCGCGAGAAGCTCGAGACGGGGCTCACCTTCGAGGCGCGGCACATCCTGTTCCTCCCCCAGTCGGGGACCGGCGAGGATGGCTGGCAGGCCGCCCGCCGGCGCGCGGACGACGTCTACGGCCGGGTCATGTCGGGAGAAGACTTCGGCGATCTGGCCGCCGAGTTCTCCGAGGACGCGGCCACCGCCAAGAATGGCGGCCGCCTCGGCATCCTCAAGCGCGGCGAGTTGGCCGCCGATATCGAGAAGGCCATCCTGCGCCTCTCGCCCGGCGAGCACTCACCGCCCTTCCGGTCGGAGGTGGGCTATCATCTCTTCGAGCTCGACTCCAAGGAGACGCTGGCGGGCGAGCAGCTCGCCCAGGCCCGGAACCAGATCCGCGACATCCTGTACCGGCAGAAGTACGACATCCGCCTCAAGGAATGGCTGGTGGAAATTCGCAGCAAGGCCATCATTGAAATCAGACTCTGAAGCGCATGGGACTCTGAAGCGCATGGGGAATGAGGCTCCGACGAGCATGGTCCTCGCCCGTGCGCTTTTGTATTGACATTTCCCTCGGGCATGTGGGAAATTTGTTGAGTAGGTTCGTCGCGTACCCCGAACACAATCAACCCTCCGGAGATCACCATCTCGCAGCGTAGTCCCAGACGGCCCTCGTCGCAGAAGTCCGACGCCACCGACGCAGCCTCGTCCGAGTCTGGTGGGGCAGGAGGCAACAGGATGAATCTGTCCGAGTTGAAGGATAAGACCATCACCGAGCTGAACACGGTCGCCAAGGATCTGGGCGTCCAGGGGTTCAGCGGCCTCCGTAAGCAGGAGCTGATCTTCAAGATCCTCCAGGGGCAGGCGGAGCGCGACGGCCTCATCTTCGCCGAGGGCGTGCTCGAGGTTCTTCCCGACGGCTTCGGCTTCCTCCGCGCCCCCGACTACAACTACCTGCCCGGTCCGGACGACATCTACGTCTCGCCGTCGCAGATACGCCGGTTCGACCTGCGCACCGGCGATACCATCTCGGGCCAGGTGCGGCCACCCAAGGACACTGAGCGTTACTTCGCCCTGCTCAAGGTCGAAGCGATCAACTTCGAAACCCCCGAGCAGTCGCGTGACAAGACCATTTTCGACAACCTCACCCCGCTCTATCCGATGGAGCGGCTGCGCCTCGAGCACGAGTCGGAAAATCTGACTACCCGGGTCATGGACCTGCTCTGTCCCATCGGCAAGGGGCAGCGCGGCCTCATCGTGGCGGCCCCGCGCACGGGCAAGACGATGCTCCTGCAGAATCTCGCCAACGCCATCGCCAAGAACCACCCGGAGGTATACCTCATCGTGCTCCTCATCGACGAGCGGCCCGAAGAGGTGACCGACATGCAGCGCTCGGTCAAGGGCGAGGTCATCTCCTCGACGTTCGACGAGCCGCCGCAACGCCACGTGCAGGTCGCCGACATGGTCATCGAGAAGGCCAAGCGCCTGGTCGAGCACAAGCGTGACGTGGTGATCCTGCTCGACTCCATCACCCGCTTCGCCCGAGCCCACAACGCGGTCATTCCCTCGTCGGGCAAGGTGCTGTCCGGTGGTCTCGACGCCAATGCGCTCCAGCGGCCGCGGCGCTTCTTCGCGGCGGCCCGCAATATCGAGGAAGGCGGCTCGCTGACCATCATGGCCACCGCCCTTATCGATACGGGCTCCCGGATGGACGACGTCATCTTCGAAGAGTTCAAGGGCACCGGCAACATGGAGGTGCACCTGGACCGCCGCCTCATGGACAAGCGCGTCTTTCCGACGATCAACATCGAGCAGACGGGCACCCGCAAGGAAGAGCTCCTGCTGGAAAAAGACGAGCTCCAGAAGGTCTGGCTCCTCCGCAAGGCCCTGACCCAGCTCAATCCGGTCGAGGCCATGGAGCTCCTGCTCGACAAGGTCAAGCTGACGAAGACCAACAAGGACTTCCTGAGTGCCATGAGCCAGATGGGGTAAGGTCTCCCCGGCCCGGGGGACAATCTCGCCGGCTCGGGCCCGGCCAAGCGGTGGGGGCCCGCCGCATCTCCGGTAGCATGTCCATGGAAGTGGTGGATTTGTTGCGTTTTGCTGTCTTCACTGGTAACCTTTGACCTCCCTTATTGGCCCTATTCATTCAGGAGGTGCGCCGTGAAGGCTGGCATTCATCCCGAGTACATCGATACGACGATCACCTGCAATTGCGGCGAGGTCATTCACACCCGGTCTACCCAGGCGCAGATCCGGGTCGAAGTGTGCTCCAAGTGCCATCCCTTCTTCACGGGGAAGCAGAAGTTCCTGGACACTGCCGGCCGCGTCGAGCGCTTCCAGCGGAAATACAATAGGAAGCCACTCGCGGAGGGGTAGGGCCAGGGCCGGCCACACGCCGCGCCACGCAGCCAGCGTTCCAAAGCGTTCACGTCTCCGTCCCTATGCGCGGCGAGGCCGCCGTCTGCCCAGCCTCCCATGAGGGCGCGCCATGTTTGACAAGCTCCGCCAGGTAGAAGAGCGCTACCGGGAACTCACCCGCTCGCTCTCGGATCCCGCCGTCATCGGCCAGCAGGCGCTCTATGCCAAGACGGCCAAAGCGGCCTCCGAGCTGGCCGAGGTGGTCGGCAAGTTCGAGGAGTACAAGCAGCTCCTCGCCCGTCTCGAGGAGGCCCGGCACATGGCCGCCGAGGACACCGACCGGGAGATGCGCGAGATGGCGCAGGCGGAGGTGGCCGAGCTCGCGGCGAGGCAGGCCAAGCTCGAAGACGAGTTGCGCGCCCTGCTCATACCCAAGGATCCCAACGACGACCGGAACGTCTTCGTGGAGATCCGCGCGGGGGCGGGAGGGGACGAGGCGGGGCTGTTCGCCGCCGATCTCGCGCGGATGTACGGCAAGTACTCGGAGCGTCAACGATGGAAGGTCGAGGTGATGGACAGTCACCCCACCGGCGTGGGCGGCTTCAAGGAAATCGTGCTCTTCATCCAGGGCCGCGGCGTCTGGAGTAGGCTCAAGTTCGAACGCGGGGTGCACCGGGTCCAGCGGGTGCCCGCGACCGAGTCGAGCGGCCGCATCCACACCTCGACGGTGACGGTGGCGGTCTTGCCCGAGGCCGAGGACGTGGACATCAAGGTCGAGGAGAAGGACATCCGCGTGGACGTGTACCGGTCTTCGGGGCCGGGCGGGCAGGGCGTCAACACCACTGACTCCGCGGTGCGCATCACCCATGTGCCGACGGGACTGGTCGTCACCTGCCAGGACGAGCGGTCGCAGATCAAGAACAGGGCCAAGGCCATGCGCGTGCTCAAGGCGCGGCTCCTCGAGCGCGCGCAGGACGAGCAGGCCGCCGCCATCGCCGCCGATCGCAGGAGCCAGGTGGGGACGGGGGAGCGGAGCGAGCGCATCCGGACCTACAACTTCCCGCAGGGCCGGGTCTCCGATCACCGGATCAATCTCACGCTCCATCGGCTGCCCGCCATTCTCGAAGGCGATCTCGACGAGCTGGTGGAGGCTCTGAGCACCGAGGAGCAGCGCCGGAAGCTGGGAGAAGCCCTGTGACGGCCACCGTGGCGGAGCTCCTCGCGGAGGGCGCCGAGCGCTTCGCCGCCGCCGGGCTCGGCTGCGCGCGACAGGACGCGCTGCGCCTCTTGGCCGCGGTGCTGGGGGCGGACGGGCTCCCGCTCTACGTCGAGCCGCGGCG
>Ga0137369_10001278_pt1 | contig 25219 bp, 18 predicted proteins | sample SagtaG_12_FD_104918 | JGI IMG/M metagenome (GOLD analysis project Ga0137369, IMG submission 104918) | Vadose zone soil microbial communities from Sagehorn Ranch, Mendocino, California, USA - Sage1_L_113_16 metaG | ecosystem: Environmental > Terrestrial > Soil > Vadose zone | place: USA... | reverse complement strand
GGAAATGAAGTCCTTGCAGCCATACCAAGTTGATCTAACCTAGAAGTTCATCCTAATGGACAAACCTTTTTGCGACCGACCATCCTTGAAAGAGATTGAATGACTAAGACAATCCTATGGCGTTGTATTGCCTTATTCTTAACTTCGATCTTCCTTACCACCTCAGTCAGTTGCGGTGCCATGCCAACGGCTGAACCGACTCCATTTGAGGCTGCAACGATGACAACTTATCCTATATTCGCGATTCCGTCTGTTTCCATTCCATTATCCGGAGAATGGTGTTTTTCCATTGACAAAGATCAAGTAGGGGAACAACAAGGATGGGCAAATCCTAACTTTGATGATTCGTCCTGGATGACTGTGAGTGTACCGCACACTTGGAACGTTATGCCTGAGTATTCTGAATATGAAGGGCTTGCCTGGTACCGCCGAACATTTATGGTTCCCACTGAATCTCAGAAAGCCCACCTACGTCTGAGATTTGAAGCGGTATTTTATCTTGCGCGTGTCTGGTTGAATGGTCAATATCTCGGACAGCATGAAGGTGGGTATACACCGTTTGAGTTCGATGTCACTTCAGTCGCTAAACCGGGCAAGGAGAATGTCATCGCAATTCAAGTGGATAACATTCGCGCCACGAACCGTATCCCGGTGGTTATCAGACCTGATTGGTCATTCGACTGGTGGAATTACGGAGGCATCACACGTGAAGTCTCGTTTGAGATCACCAGTCGGGCTTTTATTGCTCGCCAAGAAATTGTTTCCATACCACATCTCATCGGCATGGATAAGGCAGATTCAGCTACATTAACAGCCACGATCAAGGTCAACAATACCTCAGACAGTGCGTTAGATGGAATGATCCACGCTGAACTTTTAGATGATGCGACCGGTCAGTCTGTGCTGACATCTCCCGTTTTGGCTCCTATTAGCGTGCCTGCCGACAATAGCGCCGAAGTTCAGATATCTGTCAAGTTTGCATCACCCAAACTCTGGCATTTCGATCATCCAAATTTATATCGTTGGTCGGTTTCACTGCTTGATGCAGATGGGCAAGTTCTACACACTAACGAAGTCACGATCGGAATTCGTTCCATAGAACTGAAAGATGGATATTTCTATCTCAACGGCGAACAAGTGCGGTTAGTTGGTGTCACCCGTCATCAAGATTATCCGGGACAAGGTGCAGCAGAGACAGTGACAGCTATGGCAGCTGACTACGACGATTTGAAAACACTGAATGAAGTGCTTTCGCGCCCGGTGCATTATCCCCAAAATAAATTTATTCTAGATTATGCGGATCAGCATGGCATCCTTCTCATCCCCGAAGTTCCGGCCTGGCAACTCACGCAGGAGCAAATGTATAGTGAACAGATGCGTGAACTAGAGAAACAGCAGTTGAAGGAGATGATTGCTGAAGATTTCAATCATCCATCTGTGTGGGCGTGGAGTGTTGGTAATGAAATTGAATCCAATACAGGATCAGGTTTAGAATTTGTGAAGGAGATGATTGCTTATGTGAAATCGCTGGATCCTACCCGTCCCGTTGGATTTGCTTCGAACCGGTTAGGTTCACAACCTTGGTTTGATGCTACCGCCTTGTCCGACTTTGTATTGATGAACCAGTACTTCGGTACATGGGTTGGCCCCAAGCAGGGACTCGGTCCGGCGCTTGACCTCATTCACAAAACCTGGCCAGAGAAAACGGTCATTATTTCTGAGTATGGCTTTGAACCACATTGGAATAAACTTTGGGGGCCAGATACCTCCACCCTAAATGCGAATGATTATTATTTTGTCTCAGATGATACTCCCTCGGATTCGGAAGATGCTGACATTGTGCGACAGCAATTGATTACCGAACAATTGGATATTTTCCGCAGCAAGCCGTTTGTAGCGGGTGCTATTTTCTGGACTTATCAGGACTATCGCACCCGCAGCAACTTCATCATGGGCCTGGTGGATTTCAATCGCAATCGACGCGGTTCCTGGAAAGTTCTGCGGGAAGAATATGCCCCAGCATTGATCGACTCTTTGAGTCTCTCTCCATCGACCGATGGCAAGCGTATTGCAATGCTGGCTCTGCATACTCGCGGCCCCGTGGATGTAGATATGCCTGCTTATACCCTGCGTAGTTATTCTTTACATTGGGCAGTCACTTCATTGGATAGCAGCACGAAATTCTCCGAAGGTGATGTTCCCATACCAACGCTAGCTCCTGCATCACAATGGTCAGGCGATGTAGAATTCATGGCGCCAACTGAGGAGTACATTATCACAGTGAGTATCATCCGTCCAACAGGTTATAGTGTGATTGAACGCTCGTATAGTGCAAAGGGCGAATTTATACCATGAAGGTCCCTTCGGCTAAACTGTCTCACCGATTAGACACAGTGTATGTCTTGGGAAAGAAAAGCATTTCGTGGAGACCAGCTCCGAGTTCCCGGACGATGAAGAATACCCCGAACCCGAAATGGTTGAAAAAGTTTTTGCGATGATGGCGACCTATGGTTTCAACGCCATCCGCACCTATTCGCCGTCGCCTCGCTGGCTGCTGGATATCGCTTCCAAGCATCACCTTCATATCATGGTTGGATTGCCAATGGAAAGGTATACTGGTTACCTGATTGACCGAAAAGGCGCTCCGAACCTGGAGAAAATCATAAGTAAGGCAGTACGTGAGTGTGCAGGTCATCCAGCTGTGCTGTTTTATGCTATTGGGAACGAAATCCCTGCCTCGGTGGTAAGGTGGCATGGGCGCAGAAAAATCGAGCGCTTTCTTTATAAGCTTTCTAAGACTGTCAAGAGAGAAGATCCAGATGGCTTAGTGACGTACGTTAATTATCCCTCCACCGAATATCTCAATTTACCATTTTTGGATCTGATGTGCTTCAACGTGTACCTGGAAGCGCAAGAACAATTGGAGACCTATCTTCCCAAGTTACAAACAATTGCCGGGGATCGTCCCCTTATCTTGAGCGAGGTCGGGATGGATAGCTTGCGGAATGGATTGGAAAAACAAGCCCAGGTATTGGAATGGCAGGTGAAGACAGCCTTTCAAGCTGGTTGTGCTGGAACTTTTGTATATGCCTGGACTGATGAATGGTACCGGTCTGGCGAAGATGTATTGGATTGGAATTTTGGACTGACCACACGCGCTCGCGAGGTGAAACCTGCCCTCACGAGCATCAACCGCGCCTATTCTGACATTCCTTTCCCAGCGGATCAAACGTGGCCGATGGTATCGGTAGTGGTATGCACCTACAACGGGAGCCGTACACTGCAGGACACTCTGGCAGGCTTGAAGCAGCTTGAATATCCGAATTTCGAAGTGATCATCGTTGACAATGGATCCACTGATGGTCTGACGAGCGAAATTGCGCAACAATCAGGATTCCGGGTCATACGGACGTCGCAATCTGGCCTCAGCGTGGCGCGCAATACTGGCTTGATTGAAGCTCGTGGAGAAATTGTTGCCTATATCGATGATGACGCGCGACCAGATCCGCATTGGTTACATTACATGGCGAATTCGCTTATGACGTCCAATCATTGTGGCATGGGAGGTCCAAACGTTCAGCCTCCAGGAGATGGCGCAATTGCAGAATGCGTGGCGAATTCCCCGGGAGGACCGGTTCACGTTATGCTTACTGACCAAATTGCCGAGCATATACCAGGGTGTAATATGGCTTTCCGTAAATCCCATCTTGAGGCGATAGGCGGTTTCGATCCGCAGTTCCGCGTGGCTGGTGACGATGTAGACATATGTTGGCGGTTGCAGTCCAGAGGCTGGACGCTCGGCTTTAGCCCTGCCGCCCTGGTATGGCACCACCACCGGAATTCGTTACTCGCTTATTTGCGGCAGCAAAGGGGATATGGCAGGGCGGAGGCATTATTGGAACGCAAATGGCGGGAGAAATATAATGCAGCGGGCCATGTCACGTGGTTAGGACGGGTATATGGGAAAGGATTAGCCTCACTTTTCACTTGGTCGAACCGCGTATATCATGGCGTCTGGGGTTCAGCACCATTTCAATCGATTTACGAGCCGGCTGGCAGTGTGTTTAGCGCCTTACCATTAATGCCAGAGTGGCTCTTTGTTACCCTCTTTCTGGGAATTTTAGTCTTGCTTGGATTGGCCTGGAAACCGTTGTTGATCATTGGACTGCCATTATTTGTTACAGCCGCGAGTTTTTCGTTTATTCAAGCTAGTGTGGGCGTGAGTCGGGCTCGTTTTACCATAAAACCGCGCACTTGGTTGGAGCAGTTGAAGATGCGCCTAACGACAGGGCTTTTCTTCCTCATCCAACCGCTGGCGAGATTATACGGGCGTGTGGAATATAGCCTTATGCCCATACGCTGGCGGAGGCCCTTCCGATTCATTCCGCCCTGGAGGCAATCTTTTTCTCAATGGTTCGAACAATGGCAATCCGGAGAGAACCGTCTGGAAGCCGTTGAAAAGAGCTTGAGGTTGGAGGATGCACTTGTTCTGCGCGGGGGCGATTTCGACTGTTGGGATTTGGAGGTTCGCGGGGGTCTGCTCGGGACTGCTCGGCTGCTCATGGGTATCGAAGAGTTTGGGGGTGGGAAGCAATTGGTGCGTTATCGTATCTGGCCTCATTTCTCCATGAGTGGCTTATTTTTTTCTATGGCTTGGCTTTCCTTTTCAATTTTTGCATTTGTTAGTGGCGCATTCACCCCCGCCCTGGTCCTCGGTTTGCTTGGCACAATTACAGTGATGAGGATGCTTTTCGAGAGTACTGCTCAAATGGCTTTGCTGAGGACCAAGTTCATAGTTCCCGAACCTTTAAAGACAGATTTGCGACCAGTGATCGAGAAAACTGATCTGGATATGGTTTGATGTTAAAAAGCAATTCATCTGATCTCACGCTGATAAAGCGTTTACTCATGGAGGCTCGACCCTTTTGGCTGCATATCATCGGGATCTTTATGCTCGGTCTGGTTGCCACTCCATTAGCGCTCCTGACGCCATTACCGATCAAGATCGTAGTGGATAATGTTGTAGGTACCGAGCCTTTGCCAAATCTTCTCACGCGACTCCTGCCAGAAGCAGGTGCCAAGTCCACGATACCTTTACTCACTGTTGCCGTATCGATGTTAGTGATCACTACATTGCTCACTCAGCTTCAGGAGCTGGGTGTATCACTGCTCAAAACCTATACAGGAGAGAAGCTAGTGCTGGATTTCCGCGGAAAGCTTTTCCGGCACGTACAGCGCTTATCGCTAGCCTATTCCGATATGCGTGGAACATCGGACTCATCCTATCGGGTGCAGTATGATGCGCCCTCGATCCAGTATATTGCTATAGATGGCATTATCCCCTTCCTTACCTCTGCCGTAACAATCATCAGTATGGTATATGTCACCGCACGCATCGATTGGCAGCTGGCTTTAGTGGCTCTCACGATTGCGCCAATCCTGTTTATCCTGACGCAGATTTACCGAAGGAAGCTCAGAACACGTTCCAGAGAGGTAAAGAAGATAGAAAGCTTGGCATTGAGTGTGATCCAGGAGGTCTTGACATCGATCCGGGTGGTAAAAGCTTTTGGCCAGGAAGATCGAGAGCAGGAACGTTTTATACAGAAATCCAATGAAGGATTCCAGGCTCGCTTACATCTCACCTGGGTCGAAGAAGTCTTTGGATTGCTTTTGGGATTGATCACTGCATTGGGGAGTGCATGCGTTCTATTAGTTGGTGTAAACCACGTCCAGCAAGGTATTATTACCCTAGGAAGCTTGCTCCTGGTTATTGGTTATTTATCACAACTCTATTCCCCTTTGAACACTATGAGCCGAAAAGCCGCCAGCCTTCAATCGCATCTCGCTGGTGCCGAACGCGCGTTTGCCTTATTGGATGAGGTACCTGATGTACAGGAGCGCCCCAATGCCTTACCTCTGAAGCGTGCGAAGGGAACTTTCGCTTTCCGCAATGTTTCCTTTGCTTACCAACCGGAGCATCCAGTATTGAAGTGCATCAATTTTGAAATTCCGTCAGGCACTCGCCTAGGGATTGCCGGCGTGACAGGAGCGGGAAAGACCACTCTGGTCAACTTGTTGACTCGATTCTATGACCCCACAGAGGGAGAAATCCTGTTGGATAACATAGCTCTCAAGGATTACCGGCTGTCCGATTTGCGCAATCAATTTGCGATCGTCTTGCAGGAGCCTGTATTGTTTTCAACGACCATTGCTGAAAACATCGCCTATGCCTGTCCAGGAGCTACGAAGGAACAAATCATCCAAGCAGCTAAGGCCGCCGGTGCGCATGGTTTTATCCAACGATTGCTTCAGGGATACGATACACAGGTTGGCGAACGCGGGATGAGATTATCCGGTGGGGAGAGACAGCGGATTGCATTAGCAAGGGCATTTCTCAAACAGGCGCCATTACTGATTCTCGATGAACCAACCAGCTCGGTCGACGTAGGGACGGAAAATGCCATTCTGGAGGCAATGGACAGACTGATGAAAGGGAGGACAACTTTTATGATTGCACATCGTGAGTCCGCTTTCAGTATCTGTAACATGCGCCTGGAGATCCATCACAGTACGATCGGTAATATCCAAGGAAACATCCCCCTGAATGATGGGATTCGCCAGAATGTCCTATAACCACAAGGTCCGAACGGGTGGCGCTTCCGAGACATTAACTGATATGACGGGTCTCAATCACTTGCTGAGGCAAGCGTTGAGCTATAAATACTGGCATTCTCTCCGCTTATTGGACATCTCGCCCCTGGATGAATCGACATCCTTCCCTTGTTATATCATTACTGTCCAGATTGAACGCGGGAAAAGCCTAAAATTATTTCTGAAGAATTATGGTTCATCACGATTACCGAAGGATGACTTGCCCGCTCGCAGAGACAGAGAAAAACAGATATATCTGGATTTGTTGAGGGATGTAGACCTAGGTACGGCAACTTGTTATGGAACTGTCTGGGACGAAATTACCGGTCGCTACTGGTTACTTTTGGAATACGTCGAAGGAGCAGAGTTGCGATCTTGTGGTTTCGAAGCCTGGATTTCAGCAGCTGCCTGGTTGGGGAAATTGCATGCCCTCTTTTTGAAGAATACGGAAAAAATAAATGGTGCGACGTATCTCATCCTACACGATGAGAATTTTTTCGAACTCAAAGCGAGGTCAGCTTTGGATTCGGTCCGGATGTACGGCGGGAACCTGGTTGAACGACTTTTGGTTGTTATTAGAAATTATGACCGAATTATCGCCAGGATGGTTGACCAACCTCGGATGCTCGTTCATGGTTCATACCGACCGCAAAATATCCTGATTTCCAAGCCAAATTCGCCAAGCCGGGTTTGCCCAGTTGATTGGGAGCTGGCAGGTCTTGGAGCGCCATACTACGACCTGGCTTTCCTCACAGATGGTTACGAGTCGCCCCGCCTGGATATACTTTTCGATGTCTACTGCAAAGAGGTTGCCTTATCTGGATTACCTGTCCCCGACCGACGGACGATGCGAGAGACGATCAACTGTTTCAGGCTACATAAGATGTTGAAATCGCTTTCCGACTCGGTGCAGATGAATTTTCCAGTTACCAGCGTTGAAAAGATCCTTGGCCTGGCGGAAAGGATCCACCAAGGAATTGACCATGAGTGATAAAAAACCCATCGCTGTATTGATCAGCGAAATTGGTCAACATCCTGCTTCGCTTGCCTGGAGGCAGATAGATGGCGGGCAGTACATTCCACAGGTTATTGAGGTATTGCAGCAGCGAGAGAAATCTGCAATTTACCGGCTTCGCGAACGAACACCTGGCGGATGGGCAATCATTGCTAAGCACTGTTTGAGTGAAACAGGGCAATTGGAGCGAGCGATTTACGAAGAAATCTTGCCATTTTTGCCTGTTTCGGCTTTGCATTATTATGGCTGCTTGGAAAACAGCAGGTCAGATATGTGGATATTTCTTGAAGATGCTGGAAATCGGCGCTTTTCAGCGACGGATGAATCGCACCGCATACTGGCAGCCTGCTGGCTGGGGACTTTGCATCGTTCCGGACAGCAAACTAGAGCGGCTGAGATATTACCCGAGTGCGGTCCCTCCTATTACTTTGGACTGATGCGGAGGGGGCGGGAAAATATCATACAAGGCTTGGCAAATCCAATCATGACGCCGGAAAATATCGGCTTGCTGCGAAGCATCTTGGTGCAAATGGATGCTCTGGAGTCGAATTGGGAACAATTACTAAATGACTGTCAGAGTTTCCCTCAAACACTGGTTCACGGGGATTTCCGGCCAAAGAATATTCATATCCAGCAAAATGTGACCGGGAACCAACTATATGTAATAGACTGGGAAACAGCAGGCTGGGGCATTCCAGCCGTAGACCTAGCCCCTTCACGTGGTTTATCTATATCAGCACAGGTTGATATGCCAATTTACCTTTCCATTGCACGAGAATTTTGGAAAACTCTAGATATGCCCACCTTGCAATTTTTCGTTCGCGTTGGGTGCCTCTTTCGCCGATTGACAGCGATATACTGGGCCAGCCTGGGACTGTCATACCAGTGGATTGAGAAACCAATCCAGAGCATGTATATTTACCAAAATGAGCTTGCTCAGAGGATGACGGCTGTTTTCGGAAGGAGCTCGTGAATGGTTGAAGGGCTTGATGTGCTGTTGGCAGACGAGGATCAGACCGATATTTTTGAACTTCGAAATGGCATAAATGAATTGATTAAGAACCGCTACGGACGCGGCCGGCTCATCATACAAGAGAAGATCAAACAACGTGTCTTTCGCCTGCATTTCGACCTAGGCAATGATGCTCTCATCTTGATCCTGAAGTGTATGGAAGGGCGGATCGCGCGCCGCAACGAGCTGGTTGCCCGTCGCTGGCTGCCTGCCGGGGGGGTGGCGGAAGCAGGTCCACCTTTACTGACCACGATCGGAACGCAAAGCGGAGAGTCAGTCTGGCACATTTATAGGGATCTGGGATCATGGTCCCTTGCGGAGGACATGGATAACCCGCGACGGGTCACAGCGGCTGTGAGACTGATCGCTGAAATCCACGAGCGATTCAAAGGCCACCCTTATATGGCTGAGTTTCGACTGTACGGCGGTGACCTCGGAATCCCTTTCATCGAGTCAAATTTGAGCGATGCAATTATCACCTTGGAGATGATTACCAAAGATCACGCAGCCAATGAAAGCGATTGGAGTGTTGTTGCTCGATTGCTGGAGCGCGTTTACACAATCAAAGACGAATTGCCCTTACGGTTAAAAATGATGAAGGACCTGGCTGGACAGGAAACGCTCTTACATGGTGATCTCTGGCCCAGCAATGTGTTCGTCTTGCCAGATGGGCAGGCAAGGTTAATCGATTGGGATCACGCGGCCGCCGGACCACCCGCTTATGATTTGTCAACTTTCATCTTACGATTCCCCCAAAGCCAGCGATCAGAACTGATCGATCTGTATCAGGAAGCGACCTCATCATCAGGATGGGAAATTCCCGAACATGAAGAGTTGAACCAAATATTCGAAACGTGTGAGTACGCGAGATATGCCTGCCGAATTATCTGGCCAGCGATTGCCCTATGGGAAAGCAGGGCGACCTGGGCGATTGATGAACTAGAGGAGATCGAGCGTTGGTTCCAGACCTGGGAAACGGCTCTTCCTAGCCTTTGAGGATTCATTATGACAACCGTGGTGGTGTCGCCATATAACGTGGCTAATTTTCCAGAGGGTGGCGGTCATTTCTGGGTTTATATGCAATATGTGCTCGGTCTCCGCCAGCTTGGGTGTCAGGTCTACTGGTTGGAGCAACTCAACCCGGGGCTGGAAACCGAGCAAGGAAAAGCTGCTCTGCAGGTTTTCTCGGAGCGCATGCGGTCCTTTGGGTTGGAGGACGACTTCATTCTATATTCCACTTCCATAAATAGTGACCAAATCTCCTTCGTGGGACACAAAGCCAAACAGGTCAACTCAATCTTCCGGCACGCAGACTTACTGATCAATTTTCACTACGCTGCAGAGACTAGGATCCTTGAACGATTCCAGCGCACTGTACTGGTTGATATCGATCCGGGATTGTTACAGTTCTGGATCAGTCATGGCCAGCTCAGTGTGCAAGCGCATGATCTGTATTTCACCATTGGCGAGACCGTCGGTACTGACAGAGCGCTTTTTCCAAACGCTGGATTGTCATGGATTCATACCAGACCAGTGGTGAACCTGGAATCCTGGCCCTTTATCTATCTTCCTGAGGCGCGGGCTTTTACCTCCGTTTCCACATGGGAAACCAAGGACTGGATTGTGGATGAAAAAGAATCTTATGAAAACTCGAAGCGCGTAAGTTACCGACAGTTTGCTGAGTTACCGCAGAATACGAACCAGGAACTCGAGTTGGCGCTATTCCTCACCGATGAGTACGATGCCGAACGGAAATGGATGGAAAGTCTGGGTTGGCGCATCCGGTTATCGAGCGAGGTGGCAGGAACTCCGGACCAGTACCAGTTGTATATCCAGCAATCGCGCGGTGAGTTCAGCGTAGCGAAACCGGCTTACGTATCCTTTCAGACTACTTGGATTAGCGACCGTTCTCTATGCTATCTCGCTAGCGGCAAGCCGGTGGTAGTGCAAGACACCGGTCCCAGCGCCTACCTGCCGGATGGGGAAGGGATGTTCCGTTTTTCCACCCTGGATCAGGCGGTTGCGGCAATCGAAGCGATCAATCTCTCCTACTTGCATCATTGCAGAGTAGCCAGAGAGATAGCCGAAGCGTATTTTGACAGCCAAAAAGTGCTTCGCGAACTGCTCAATCGGGCAATATAAGAGAGACGAAGTTCATAAGGTTCTTGACGATATTTGATGGTGGCCTGGTGTCTTCGCCGATGGTAGAAAAACACCAGTTGAGCGAGATGATTGCTGAAGATGGTCCCAAGCAGGGACTCAGTCCGGCGCTTGACCTCATTCACAAAACCTGGCCAGAGAAAACGATCATTATTTCTGAATATGGCTTTGAACCGCATTGGAATAAGCTTTGGGGACCGCCTACCTCCAAACTAAATGCGGATGAGTATTACTTTGTTTCGGATGACACTCCATCAGATTCGGAAGTCGCTGATGCTGTACGTCGTCAGTTGATCACCGAACAATTGGAAATTTTCCGTTGTAAGCCGTTTGTGACGGGCGCTATTTTCTGGACTTATCAGGACTATCGCACCCGCAGTAACTTCATCATGGGTCTCGTGGATTTCAATCGCAATCGACGCGGCTCCTGGGAAGTTCTGCGAGAAGAATATGTCCCAGCCCTCAGCGCTTTGTGCCTAGATAACGAATCCCTACTCATCTGTGGTTTCTACCTAACCTGAAAGTTATAGCCGCCTGGAGTTAAGCTGGTGGCGCGCATCACACGAATTTTAGTTATTCTGTATCTATTCAGCATTTAGGAAACTTTTCTGAAACGGCTGATGTTAAACTTTTATTAGTTGACGAGAATACTGCGGGGGAATTCAAGAAGAAATTACGCTAGAACAATTTATATAACCAATTGAACAGAGAGCTTAAAGTGATCAGCAGGAAAGACTCTACAGAGATCTGTATGCCGGAAAATTCGATAATTTTTAAGTTGCATCTTTCACCCTGTCCCCTGGGATAGGGTAGGTACAGCTAATTAGGATAGAAGGAATAGTACGGTGGTACCAGTTTTACTACTTTTGAATCTGCAACGAAACAATCACGGATAATGAACCAGGAATTTGTATAATGGCACTGTAAGACCTTGCAGTTTTATTAGGAAGATTAGTTTTTTGGGAAAAGACCCAACAGTGGCGGATGCATTTGGGATCGAATGGCAAAACCGGTCACAGAGGCGTCTTTTTTTGTTTTTTAAGACCAATGCTATCTTATGAGTTCAACATTTGAAGAGATTTTGCAAATAGGGGTTAACTATTTTCGGGCTGCAAAAAGGTCCTCGACGCTAGGCTGGCTATGAATCGGTCTGCATGTATATGAAGCTGTTATAGGTATGGTCAGTAAATCGGTGCTAATCATCATCTACCAATACTAATAACACCGGACTATGCGTGCCTTTGCGAAACTGACGTTTTGGGAGAATGTCGGAATGGCGGAGCGCATCTAAAAGGTATTCTTTTATGAATCAATTCGAACAAGATGAAAACTTTGACTCTGCTGATGGTATCAGGGAGACTCTTTTCCTTTTCTGGTCGTGGGCATGGTTGATCATTCTAGCGGGGCTGTTGGCTGCAGCCGCGGCCTTTATTGTTTCCATCCGCACTACTCCAATCTACCAGACGTCCACCCGCCTTTTGGTGAGCGACCCGCCTGCCATGCGCAGCATAGACTATACCGGTATCGTCAGTTCCCAGACGATGACGCGCACCTATGCAGAAATGCTGGTTGAGCGGCCGGTGTTGCAGGGTGTGATCGACCAGTTAAAATTGCCTACCACTCCCGAAGACCTGAAAGAAACGGTTTCGGTCGAGGTGGTACGCGATACGCAGCTTCTGGTGGTCAGCGTTGAACATACCAGCCCTTCGTTGGCAGCCGACATTGCGAATACCATCGCCAGAGTGTTTACCGATCGCATCAGAGAACTCCAGTCAGAGCGTTATGCGGCCACCCGGGAAGGACTGGAAAAACAGGTAAGTGACATGGGACAGCAGATCGAGGCAACCAATCAGGCTATCATCGCCAACGGAACCGATCCTAATCAACACTTACAGCTCGAGGCCCGCCTGACTGAGTACCAGCGTCTGTATTCCAACCTGGTGACCAATTACGAACAGGTGCGTCTGGCCGAAGCACAGACCAGCACCAACGTGGTCGTTTCTGAGCCCGCGACTGTCCCCACTATTCCTATCAGCCCCAAGACAGTGCGGAATACCCTGCTGGCGACAATGGCCGGTATGCTTCTGGCGGCAGGAGTGGTATTTGCTCTTGACACCCTGGACGATACGGTCAAGAACCCGGATGAGCTGCGCCAGAAGTTCGGTCTCTCCATCCTGGGTTTGATCGCCTGGCACGAGACCACGGATGACAAGCCGATTAGTATGGTCCAGCCGCGCTCGCCGGTGGCCGAATCATTCCGTACCTTGCGCACCAATACTACTTTTGCCGGTGTGGATAAGCCCTTGCACCGGATCCTAGTCACGAGCGCTACTCCGCAGGAAGGTAAGACAACCGTCTCGACCAACTTAGCAGTAGTGATGGCTCAGGGAGAAAGAAAAGTGGTTGTGATTGATGCGGACCTGCGCCGCCCGCAGATCCACCACAAATTCGGGCTCTACAACCGCGTGGGCCTGAGCGACCTTTTCCTTTTGATGCGCCCGTTGGAGAGCCTGCCGAACGGGGCGATCCAGTACATCGAAGCCGCAAAGTTAGCTGTGGTCACTTCGGGTAAGCTGCCACCCAACCCGGCCGAGCTGCTGACCTCGCAGAAGATGACCCAGTTCCTTGACCTGTTGAACCGGGAGTATGACCTGGTCTTGATCGACACGCCCCCTGTCCTGAGCGTGACAGATGCGGCTGCCATGGCACCCTGTGTGGACGGCGTCATCCTGGTAGCCAAACCTGGCGTGACCAGACTAAGGGATTTCCAGCAGGCTCTCGAACAAATGCAGACGGTGGGTGCGCGCGTGCTGGGCGTAGTGCTGAACGAGGTGAACCCGCGCAGCCGGAAGTATGGCTATTACTACCACCGCTATTATTCCAAGTATGCCTATTATTACGCGGATCGTGGGAAGAAAAAGGGACTAAAAGGGTCAATCGGTGACAAAGTGGCCGTTTGATGGGGGGCCTTTATTGAGTAAGCCGCCTTCCCATATCATATGTGAGTCCACCTTTTGCAGGTTCTTTACAGGAAAGGTTTGAGCAGCTCCAGACCATAATTGCGCGCGCTGTGCGTTACTCAGACGGTAACTTATTGGAAGATCAAATTTAATGTTTGGTACATAACTTTTCGAATAAGGAAAAAGGCTATATTAGACATATGCCCTAAGAGACGGAATATGATATCTGCCAAAATTAGAATCAACGTAGGTTGTGGCCCAACTCCTACTCCGGGATGGGTAAATTATGATAACTCTTTGTCTGTGCTGTTTTCAAAAAAGCCATTGTTTTTATGGCTCCTGCAATGCGCAAAACTAATAAAACCACAACAGCAGCAATTTGTCGATATTGCTAGAGAATACTCGATTGATCACGTTGATGTTGCAAAAGGTTTTTCACATCCTGACCAATCTGTAAACGCAATTTATTCATCTCATATGCTAGAGCATCTTGATGTTGAAGAGGCAAAGCATTTTCTGTCAGAAGCTTATAGAGTGTTAGAGACGGGAGGCGTATTACGGATTGTTGTGCCGGATTTAAGAAAGCTCATCAATGCATATTTAGAGGATGGTGATGCAGATAAGTTTATTAGGAACTCACTATTAGCAACTATGCGCCCAATAAGTCTGGTTGAGCGTTTCAAGTATATCTTTGTAGGGCACAGGCATCATCTGTGGATGTATGATTCCCAATCTTTAGTTAAGATATTGATTCAAATTGGGTTTATAGAAGTACGTCCACAGGATTTTGGTTCAACCAGGATACTTAATCCGGGAGAGCTGAATCTAAACGAAAGAGAAGATGAAAGCATTTGTGTTGAGGCAGTTAAGCCTTAAAAAAGACTTTCAAAATGAACAAGTATATTAACGCGATAAAGTGGCCGTTTGATGGCGGAGTTTATTGAGAAAGACGCCTTCCCTTATGTGCAGCGTACAAGGCGCGGTGTTCAACAAGGCGGTGCCGAGCAGCCGGAAATATGGGTATTACTACAACCGGCATTACTCGAAGTATTCGCATTACTATGATAAGGATTATGAGCGATAACTGTTCTTTAGCTTATACTCAAGAGGTATGTTGTAATGGATGTCTCTAAGATTGACAGCAAATCACTCAGAGGTAAACTGCTGCGCCTATCCCTTCGGTTAGTGCCACCTGGTACAATTGTACCGATATTGTCCGGAGGTCTTAGGGGAAAAAAGTGGATAGTAGGTTCCAGTATTCATGGTTGTTGGCTAGGAACTTATGAATATGAAAAACAAGTAATCTTCTCAAAATCGGTCTCACCAAAAAGTACAGTATTTGATATTGGGGGAAACGTTGGTTTTTATACCCTCTTGGCTTCCAAGCGAGTGGGTCCGGATGGAAAGGTCTTTGTATTTGAGCCCTTGCCACGAAATCTGATCTATTTACGAAAGCATCTTCAACTGAACAATATAAACAATGTCATTGTGATCGAAGCTGCCCTATCAGATAAGAATGGCTTCGCGTTTTTTGGTGCAGGTCCGCGCGGGGAAATGGCGCATATTGCGTCGAGTGGTCAGTTACAAGTCGAGACTTGGACTCTGGACCATCTTCTCGAGCTTGGTCAAATACAGCTCCCTGATTGTATAAAGATGGATATAGAGGGAGCGGAATTTGATGCATTACGGGGGGCGAAATCCTTGTTGTCCAAAGCACACCCCACTATCTTTCTGGCAACCCATGGGACTATTGTTCATCGCGAATGTTGTGGACTTCTTCAATCGCTTGGTTACCGGTTGGTGCCCATCGACGGGAACGCATTAGAGAATTCCAGAGAAATAATCGCAGTTTATTAGCACTCTGAGTGATTGGCTCAACGCACCTGATATTGGAATCGAGTTTCGAGCAGGCAGAAGCAATGTTTGGCTTGCAAGACGTGTTTCTTGCCTGAAAAGTGTCGACGGTGACCCTGTGTGAAACAAGAAGATGCTGTTCGAAAGCGAGGAGAAATCACCATTGCCTGACCTGAAAATTTTTGCCGGTCACCCCACACAATATCACGTACCTTTTTATCAAGCGATTTGTGCCGACGGTTTTGAAATTGAGGTTGGTTATTATCATCATGGTACTGCTGACCAGCTAGCTCGCGATACCGAATTCGGCATTGATATCAAGTGGGACATTGATCTGTTGAGTGGATATCCTCACCAATTCTTCAATCAGGGGGAGGCAACTTATCAGTGGTCCGAACAGACCAGGATCGCTCCTCGGCTCATATCTTGGGCTTTGCAGGATCGAAAAACGCCGCTTCTATTAATGGGTTGGGTCACCGAAATAGTCTGGTTGATCTGGCTTCTGCGAATTTTCAGGCGAGCGCCCATTCTGGTGATGAGTGAAACCACACCGTTAAGCTTTGGTTTTACTCCCAAACCTGCCTGGCGCGTTTCATTGCTTCGATGGCTCTTGCAGCACTCCACGGCTAACCTGTTTATTGGCAGTCGGAATCGAGCTTTCTTGCAGGATATGGGTGTCCGCGAAGAGCAGTTGTTTCGCACCCCCTATAGCGTTGACAATGCTCGTTTTGCTATGGAAGCAAAGCGCTTAATGCCTGAACGTAATCAATTGTGCCAGCGGCATGGCTTGGATCCTGAGAAACCGGTTTTTTTGTTTTGTGGCAAGTTGATTCCCAAGAAACGCCCCATACAGCTTTTGGAAGCCTACCTGGCCGCCGGGTTGGCAGAACGGGCTCAGTTGTTATTTGTTGGCGAAGGGGTACTTCGCCAAGAGCTTGAGCATCGTATACAACTGCTCGATCTGAAGCATGTTCACTTGCTTGGGTTTCTGAACCAAACCCAGATGCCGTTGGCCTACGTGTTAGGTGAAGTATTATGCCTGATCTCTGATCCGACCGAGACATGGGGCTTGGTGGTCAACGAGGCTTTAGCCTGTAGGAGGCCAGTTATCGTTTCAGATACTATTGGTTGTTCTCCAGATTTGGTCAGTTCTGATAATGGCTGGGTGACGCCGTTAGACAACCACGAGAAATTGACCCAAACGTTGCTGTATGCTTTCTCCCATCACAATCACTGGACCAAGATGGGTGAGTTGGGACGAAATAAAGTGGCCGGGCACACATTTTCGGCCATGGCTGGTGGAGTTGTTTCATCGCTGCATTTTGTTCAGGCGATTAAAAGGCGCGGATTATTATGAGGGCGACGGTCAGTTGTCCGACGAAATTTTGGGCATTCTATCTGGCTGAACAGCTTCAGAAGCGAGGCGCACTACACCGTTTGTATACATCTTATTACGGTCGATGGGGGGGCAAACGTAACAATCAGGGGCTTGATATCCCAGTCGATCGGGTATCCACCAATCTTGCTGCCGCCGCCTTGTTTTATGGCTATAACCCAGGCACTGACTTGTTCAGGAACCGATTTTTTGGTAATTGGGTGGCCAGAAACTTAAGCGATGAAAATATTGTAACCACCTGGGGATTGTCGGCACTGCCGATTATTGAGCGGGCCCATAAGTTAGGGATTATTGCTGTTGTGGAAAGGGGGTCCAGTCATGTGACGCACCAGCGCGATATCTTGATAGAAGAATATCAAAAATGGGGCGCGCCAACGCATGATTTGCATCATTCGTTTTACAAAGCGAAGCTGGAGGAAGAAATTCTTGAATATGATCGGGCAGATTATGTGGCGATACCCTCTTCTTTTGTAGAACGTACTTTTTTGGAAAAGGGATTTCCAAGAGAAAAGCTAATAAAAACGCCCTATGGGGTTGATCTAAGCAGTTTTCGGCAATTAGTAAAGCACGACAACGTATTTCGGGTAGTTTTCGCCGGTGCCATGTCTTTGCGAAAAGGGGTGCAATATCTCCTTCAGGCATTTGCCGAACTAAACCTGCCTAATGCAGAACTCTGGCTTCTAGGAAGCAAGATGCCGGAAACTGAACCATTTTTCAAAAGGTATGACGGAACCTTTCGCTACTTTGGGCCCCAACCGCAGGCCAAGTTACATGAATACTACTCAGAGTGTTCGGTGTTCGCCATGTGTTCTATTGAGGACGGGTTTGGACTGGTGCTACCTCAGGCCATGGCTTGTGGATTGCCGCTGATCTGCACTACTAATACTGGCGGGGAGGATTTGATAGAAGATGGCAAAGAAGGTTTTATTCTGCCAATCCGCGATGCAGAGGCCTTGAAGGAAAAAATCATCTATCTGTATGACCACCAAGACATTTGCTATGAGATGGGACAGGCGGCGAAACGTAAGGTACAACATGGGTTTACCTGGGATGATTATGGGGAAGAGATAATGTGTTCTTATCATAAAGCATTAGGAATATACCCGGCTTGTTCTAAACGTGCATAAATGTCTAGCATGTTACCCAAAACTTTGCAAATGCGAGAAATGTCGCTAGCTAAAAGGTTATTGACCAGCACTGGATGGATGGTATCGGCAACATACCTTAATGCTGGTATATCCTTTGTTGGTAATATCTTCCTAGCGCGCCTGCTTTCACCCAATGACTTCGGCATTTATGCGCTTGCTGCCTCATTATTAGCTCTTTTGTTTATGATATCCGGGTTTGGAACCCATGAGTCTATTGTTCAATGCCGGGATGATGGAATTCAATATCTCATTCCCACGGCATTTTGGATGACAATTGGACTGGGTTTGGGACTCTCTCTGTCCGGGAGTTTGTTAGCCCTGTATTTATTGCCTAGCTATGGAGAAACTGTCGCAAGGCTCATTATGCTGCTTTCATGGTTGAACTTTGCAGGTATGGTAGGTAACACATATGGGGCGGTTCTGAAGCGGGAGTTAAATTTCAAACTCATTGCCATGACCCAAATTATTAGCACATTCATATCTTTCGGGGTGGCAGGTCTAGTAGCTTATCTAGGGTGGGGCATATGGTCGTTGTTTGTAAGGGAAGCGACCTGGACAATAGTCGTTCTGGCTGGATTTGCCTGGGCCAGCGGCTACCGCCTGCAATTCAGGTTTGATATTGGAGCCGCCCACTGGGTTTGGGCTTTTGGATGGAAAGTAATGGGAAATCGTATCGGAGAGGTACTATTTGAAAGAGTGGACAAACTGGTGGCGGGCAGTTTCTTAGGCACGACCATTCTGGGACAATATAGCTTGGCATACAGATTAGCTTTTGCGGCTCATCAATTCAGTTACGGGATGATTCAGTCGATTTCGCTCTCGGCATTTTCAAGCGTTCAACAACAAATGGATAAACTTCGTTTGGCTTTTGAAAAGATATATTACTGGCTATTCCGTTTTGTGATACTTTTGGGTCTGCTTGTCTGGTTTTGCGGTGCTGAACTAGTGGTCGTAATTTATGGGGCACAATGGCAACTGGCCGGCAGCATCTTTGAAGCCATGGCCGTTTTTCTCATGCTGTTGCCCCTGGAAACCAGCCTTAGATCTTTTTTGACTGGGTCAGGCTATATAAACTCTAATCTACGTGTGCGTGTCTGGCAGCTCTTTTTCTTCTTCCCTGCTATCTGGGTCTCGGCCTATTGGGGCGGTATTATCTGGGTGGTCTGGAGCATCAATGCCAGCATATTCCTAAGTTGGTTATTGGCAATACGCTATTCGTCCCGGGTAATTATTGTGAGATGGAGTTATCTTATGCAAAAGCCCCTGATTGCTGGTTTCATTACATTCGCCCTAGTGACAGGTATTACTTATATTGGACTCTTAGGTAAAGGTGGTTTAATAGGAGTTTTGTTGCGGGGTAGTGTAGTGGCCGTGATGGTGATCCTCACTTTATACTTAACGGAGCACCATTCACTCCGGACTGAGTGGGCAATGATTCGGGCTCGATTGGCATCCAGTTAAACGAAGTATGAGGAATTAGGTTCCGTAACGATCTTCTTGAGGGATATATCAAAGGAATAAGAGTGAGAATTGCGTATATCGGTGAAGCTCATGGTACTTGCCTGCACAGGGCACGCGCGTTGGAGCGTCTTGGCCACAGAGTAACCTTAGTTAATCCGTGGAGTTGGCTGGGGCAATCCAAATTCGTTTTGCGCTGGTTGAATCGTGCAGGCGGATTTGGTGTTGGTCTGTTGATTGATCAACGGATATACCGGGAAATCAAACAAACAAACCCTGATCTCATCTGGGTTAATCAAGGTGAATTCATTGGACGCAATTGCCTGAGCCTAATGCGAGGTCTCGGTGTCCCCATTGTGAATCGAATTAATGATGACCCGTTTGGCGGGTATGGCAAAATGCGTTTTGCACATTTCCGAAAGGCCATACCTTTGTACGACTTACTAGTAGTACCTCGAGAAGTAAATGTTGTCGAAGCTCAGAGGGCTGGTGCGCGTCAAGTACTGCAGGCATTCTTGAGTGCTGATGAGATCGCCCATGCACCGCGGGCACTGACCCAGGAAGAGCAACAATGTTATTCCAGCGATGTGGCCTTCATCGGCACTTGGATGCCAGAGCGCGGTTCCTTTATGGCAGAACTTATTCTCCGCAAAGTGCCGCTTTCCATTTGGGGTGATCATTGGCAGAGGGCACCAGAATGGACGATTCTAGAACCTTATTGGCGTGGACCAGGATTAACTGATGATATATCTTACTCTGCTGCCATTCTGGCTGCAAAAATATGTCTGGGCTTGCTAAGCAAGGGGAATCGGGATCTCCATACATCCAGAAGCTTTGAAATCCCAGCGATGGGTGGTTTGCTCTGCGCGCAGAGAACATCGGAACATTTGGCTTTTTATGAGGAAGGTGTGGAGGCCGTTTTCTGGAATGATGCCGCCGAATGTGCGGAGATCTGCAAGGACCTCTTGGCAGATGAAAAGCGACGAAGAGAAATCGCGCGAAGGGGCCATGAACGCGCATTACGAAACAACTATTTCAATCAACCCGTTTTGGCTTCGATTCTTGAAGCAGCAATGGCGGAATTATGATCTATCGTATATTTTCGTGGAGTAACCTCCGATCGAGAAGATAGAGGATCGTATTCAATGACTACGCGTGTCGATGCACATATATCGAATACTCTTAACGCCAAACGAATCAGGTTAAGCACGCTCAGAGCAATAGGTTTAGTCCTTTGGTCGGTACTGGTGATAGTGCAATGGCTGTCGTGGTCTGGAAAGCAGGATTATATTACGACCTTCCTGGCGATTGCGGGAGGGATTATTGGAACGGTCTGTTTTCTCAGGCAGAATTTGCTGGCGGCCTATCCCATATCCGCCTCAATGATGCTGGGTTATGTAAGTTACTATTTTTTGCTTCCACCACTGGCGACAGTCTTGGAGGGCAAACCCCTGACCTATAACCTGGATCACCCGGAGCTGGTTCTCTTCCATGCCCTTGTTAGCCTCCTGTTGCTCATATGCGCTCATACCTTCTATAGGAACTGGCACCCTCTAAAGGGCTTAAGGTGGTTCATTTCACGAAAGATTTACCAGCCCTTTGGTTTCTTTCGCCCTCCAACGAATCTTCATCTGCTTGTTATGGGCAGCATCGGTCTCATGGCAATGGGGGTTGAAGTCTTTATCGTTGGGGTATATCAAGGGGAAGCGGTTGGAATCATTAATAAATTGATGCAAGGTCTCTATCCGCTTGCCTATCTACCTTATGTCATCATGGTCAGAAAGCTGATCGACCAAGATAGCGGCTTTGACCGAAAATGGCTCCTAATCCTGTTCGGGTACACAATCTTGATTGCAATTGTGTCATTAGGGAGGAACAGTCGGGCGGCTCTTTATATGGGGTTCGCTTCCATCATACTTGCTTATTTCTATGGATTGGTGATAGGGTTCTACAAGGTAAATCTAGGGAGACTTCTGGTGACATTATTGGTGGTAATCGCGACTTCTGGACCAATCACGGATCTGGCCATCAGTATAGTGGTTATTCGTGGGACACGAACGGATATCTCAGCGAGGGATCTGGTTTTGGAGACAATCAAGGTCTTTCAAGATAAGAAGACCCTCAAACTATATAGAACATACGCAGCCCAAATTGGTTCCGCCTGGGACGAGGGATATGTGGAAAATCCTTTCATGGCGAGACTAAGCAACCTAAAATATGCAGACAACAGCATAAATTTTGCCTTGTCAATGAGTGGCTCCACAAGGGAGTATATGCGTGAAATAGAAATACAACGCATATGGGCTAATTTCCCGAGGCCACTGATAGAAACACTGGGATTACCTGTCGATAAGGATTTTATCGGGGCTGGTTCATCTGGAGATTTCATGTTATATGCAGTGACGGGATATACGTATGTCCTGGGAGGATATCGGACAGGTTCCATCTTTGGGAATGGATATGCTCTTTTTGGCTGGCTGTATCCATTTGTTTTCGCTCTGCTAGTGTTATTAATATTCCCTCTAGCAGATGCGCTGACTTCAAGAACAGCTATAGCACGAATGAATCCATCCAAGGGCGAATGGGCCCCAACTCTTAGCCCCATGGCGATCATCGGCTTTTATTCATTGTTCTTTTATCTTACCAGTGCCGCTACAGGCAGCGAGTCAATGTCAGATCTGGTCAGTTATTTATTGCGGGGTTGGATACAAATCCTCTTTGTCTACGTGCTTGCATATTGGATTGCCTATATTCCAGTAAAGATAATTGGTCGTAAACATGTTTCGCCATAAGAAAAAGAACGAAATTTGGCAATCTTATCTGCTGGGAGTTAACGGTCTTATTTGGATGTTATCGAGGTCGCATTGTCTAATATGAAAAGAGTTGCTTATCGAGAACGCATCTATAATAGCTATGTTCGGGCTCGAGCTACGCCGCTTGCACCCGAGACTGCGGAGGGTTTGAAGCCGCGTGCTCCCTACTTACGCCGTGTTATAGAGCGACATTTTCCAAAAGACAAACGGGCCTCCGTTCTGGATCTGGGTTGCGGTTATGGTGCCCTTCTCTTGCTTGCACTACAGGCCGGATATGCAAATCTTCGGGGGATAGACGGTTCGCCAGAACAGGTAGCCGCTGCCCATCGGCTGGGCATCGAAAATGTGGAGGAAGGCGAGCTAATGGAAACGCTTGCCAATCTAGATCATTCATCGCAGGGCTGTATCATAACCTTCGATGTGATCGAACATTTCACAAAGGAAGAATTGATTCCACTCGTCGATGAGGTATTCCGCGTGCTCAAACCGGACGGTCGCTGGATCATCCATACACCTAACGGCGAATCACCATTCTCCGCAAGGATGCGATACGGGGATCTAACACATGAACTTGCCTTTACGCGCACATCCCTGGCTCAACTACTTCTATCATCCGGATTCAGCAGAGTACAGTCCTTTGAAGACGCTCCCATCCCTCATGGTGTCAAAAGCACAACACGATGGATTCTTTGGCAGATCATTCGTGCATTCTTACGTTTCTACATTGCCGTAGAAACAGGGGAAATCTCCAACGAGCAAATTTTTTCCCAAAACATTCTTACGGTTGCGGTGAAATGAAAGTTACCCTGATTGCCAACTATGAGCCTGCCAGACAAGGAAGTATGCTCGGCTTTGCCAGGTTGATGGAACGCCTGCTTGTCCATGCTGGACATGAGGTGCAAATCCTGCGGCCACGCCCCTTGTTTGGCAAAATCTCGCCAGCAACATCTAGAACTGCAAGAAAAAAATGGCTGGGATATATTGACCAATTCATTATTTTTCCTCTTACACTACTCACCCGCATTACAAATTCTGATATTGTGCATATCTGCGACCATTCCAATGCTATGTACCTGCCTTGGGTGAAGCGCCGCCCTCACCTGATTACCTGCCACGATTTACTTGCCATTCGTAGAGCACACGAGCGTGTTTCCCAAAACCCAACCACTGTCAGCGGGCGTATCTTACAGGATTGGATTTCCCGGAACTTACGAAGCGCGCAGGCCGTTGTTTGTGTCTCTGAACAAACCCAACGAGAGTTTCTCTCGATATTGGACGGACATGCTAAAGTTTTGAGAGTCGTTTACAACTGCCTGCCATATCCTTATAAGCCTCAATTAGCCGTCCCATCTCAAATTTATCTTGCATTACTTGGATTGGATAACACTTCATTTTTCTTAAGTGTGGGTGGCAACCAATGGTACAAAAACCGCCTGGGCGCACTGCAACTCTTCTATGCCCTCAGCCGGTTCCCGGAATACTGCCAACACCATTTTGTGATGGTCGGTAAGCCTCTGTTGAACGATCATCGCGACTATATCGCTATGAATCAATTAGATGAGCGCGTTCACGAATTGGTCGATATTACTAATGAAGAATTATCGGCACTTTATAGCAGGGCAGAAGCGCTCTTATTTCCATCTTTGGCCGAGGGCTTCGGGTGGCCACCTATCGAAGCACAGGCCTGCGGCTGCCCAGTAGTCATCAGTGACATTGCGCCTCTCAATGAGATTACAGCTAGAGACGCAGCGATTTTTATAGCCCCACAGGATATTCGGGGATCAGCAGAAATCATACGCTCTTGTCTACAAAAACGTGAATCGTTGATACGCGCTGGCTTTGTCAATGCCGCCCGCTATTCAGAGGAAACGATGTTGGGTAAATACCTGGCTATTTATGGCGAGGCAATCTCTCTGTTTGAAACGGGCAACTAACGGTGACATTCCTGCGCATTATAAGCACACTCGACCCTGCTTATGGTGGGCCGGGAGAGGGCCTGCGCCAGTCGGTGCAGGCGCTTGCCCCATTGGGATATCCCAATGAACTGGTTACACTTGATCCTCCGGATGCTCCTTGGCTTGATTCTTTTCCGGCACCTGTGCAGGCTCTTGGCCCCAGCCTTGGCAAATATTGCTACACCCCGCGTCTGCTCCCCTGGCTGGAATGGGAAACCGCGCGTTATGATGCAGTTATTGTGGAAGGAATCTGGCAATATCATAGTTTTGCAACATGGCTGGCAAGCCACAAAGCAAAATTTCCTTACCATATCTTTCCACATGGCGCGTTGGACCCGTGGTTCAAGCAACAATACCCACTCAAGCATCTCAAAAAATGGCTCTACTGGCCTTGGGCAGAGTATCAGGTATTGCGCGATGCTCGTACCGTACTTTTTACAAGCGAAGAAGAAAAGCGGCTCGCGATGCAATCTTTCTGGCTTTATCGTGCCAACGCAAAAGTCATTAACTTTGGAATTTCAGCCCCACCGCTAGATACCAGAGCACAGCGTAAGTCTTTCTTGCAAGCCTTCCCAACTTTGGAGAATAAACGATTCTTGCTCTTCTTTGGGCGTGTTCATCCCAAAAAAGGCTGTGATTTACTGTTGCAAGCCTTCGCCCGCCTTGCTCCCCAATATCCAGATTGGATGCTCGTCATAGCAGGCCCCGATGCCGAAAATACTCGCCCAACCCTTGAGCAAATGGCACGATCGCTTGGCATTACGGAAAAGGTATTATGGACTGGTCTGCTCAGTGGT
>Ga0137369_10001276_pt1 | contig 25236 bp, 17 predicted proteins | sample SagtaG_12_FD_104918 | JGI IMG/M metagenome (GOLD analysis project Ga0137369, IMG submission 104918) | Vadose zone soil microbial communities from Sagehorn Ranch, Mendocino, California, USA - Sage1_L_113_16 metaG | ecosystem: Environmental > Terrestrial > Soil > Vadose zone | place: USA... | reverse complement strand
GGCCCATGCACGGAGATCTCGCCGAGCTCTCCGTCGGGCACCTCGTTGCCTTCCTCGTCGAGGATCTTCACCTCGGTCTGCGGTCCGGTTGGGAAGCCGACGTAGTTCCAGCCCGGGTTCCAGTCCCGCCGGCGCTGCTCGACCGCCGGGTCGCCATGGGGGTCGGTTGCCGTGGCGAGACCGATCTCGGTCATCCCGTAGCCCTGGACCGTGACGAAGCCGAAGCGCTCCTCGAGCCGCTTCAGGAGGTCGCGATGGCCGGCGGTGAGGATCCGGGGCACCTTGTGCTGCTTCTCCTCCGGCGTCTCCGGCGTTTGGAGGAGGATGATGCCGATCGTCTCGACGATCACGAAGAACGTCACGTCGTTCTCGACGATCTCCTTCCAGAAGGTGGTCGGGTGGAACCCGTCCGGCAGCACGACGTGCCCGCCGGTGACCAGCGCCGTCAGCGCGCCGTAGCGCATGCCCGCCGTGTGGAACAGCGGCGTCGTCACGTACCACGTCTCGTCGCGTGTGATCCCGAAGTAGTCGCGCCACGACTCAAGTTGGTACAGCATCGACCGGTTGTCGAAGACCGCACCCTTCGGGTTCCCCGTGGTACCCGACGTGTAGAGGATCTCGAAGTCGTCGTCGAGCCCGGGCCGCTCCCCCGGATCGCCGCCGCCCTGGAGGAGCTCGCTCCACGGGCGGGTGCCCTCCGCCTCGCCTTCGACCATGAACAGCGGGACGTCGAGCCCGGTCACTGCGATCGACGCCCTCGCGATGTCGAGGCGGTCTTCGTCGACCGTGAGGACCTTGGCCCCGAGCTGACCGACGACCCACGTCAGCTCGGGCTCCTTGAACAGGAAGTTGATCGCGCTCGGGACCGCCCCGATCCGAGCGGCCGCCAGGTACGTGATCACGGTCGTCGGGTGGTTGCGGCAGTACATGGCAACCTTGTCGCCGTTGCCGATCCCCATCTCGCGGAACGAGGCGGCGACGCGCTCGACGTCGTGGTGGAGCTCCTGGTACGTCCACCGCCGCGCCTCCGAGGTGAGCGCCGGCCGGTCGGGCTGGCGCTCGACGTGCTCTTCGAACCACTCGATGATCGACGACGGCACCCGGACCTCCTGTCGCATCAGGCGTGCGGCGACGCCCCCGAGGGCAGAGCGTTGCACAGATGTGCGTCGCCGTCGGCGGTCACGCCAGGACCGGCTCGACCACCTTCCCGGTCCTGCGGTCCCACGTGTCGCCCTTCCCGGCGATGGGCTCCTCGCGGAGGTTCGCCTTGAGGGCGCGGCCGAGGGGGTTGCGGGGGACGGTGTCGCGGAACTCGACGTAGCGGGGCACCTTGAACTCGGCGAGGCGCTCGCTGCACCAGCTCCAGATGTCCTCCGCGGTGACGTCGGCGCCGTCCTTCCTGACGCAGAGCGCCTTCACCTCTTGGACGTTGACGGGGTCGGGGACCGGGTAGACGGCGACCTCCTTGATCCCGGGGTGCGCCTCGACGGCCTCCTCCACCTGTTTCGACGCGATGTTCTCGCCCGCACGCCGGATCATGTCCTTGCTCCGGTCGGCGAAGTAGAAGGCGCCGTCCGGTGCCTTGGCGCCGAGGTCGCCGGTGCGGAGCCACCCGTCGACGATCGGCCGGTCCTGCACGCCGCCGACGTACCGCTTCAGGTTCCCGGGCGAGTGGACGGTGATCTCGCCGAGCTCGCCGTCGGGCACCGCGTTGCTGTCCTCGTCGACGATCTTGGCCTCGGTCTGCGCGCCGACCGGGAACCCGATGTAGTTCCACCCCGGGTTCCAGTCGCGTCGCCGCTGCTCGACCGGCGGGTCGCCGTGCGGGTCGGTCGCGATGACGATCCCGAGCTCCGTCATGCCGTAGGCCTGGATGGTCACGAAGCCGAAGCGCTCCTCCATCCGCTTGAGGAGGTCGCGATGGCCGGCGGTCAGGATCCGCGGCACCTTGTGCTGCTTCTCCTCCGGCGTCTCGGGCAGCTGGAGCAGGATGTTGCCGATCGTCTCGACGATCACGAAGAAGGTCACGTCGTTGTCGACGACCTCCTTCCAGAACGTCTGCGGGTGGAACCCGTCCGGCAGCACCACATGGCTCCCCGTCATCAGGGCGCTCATCGCCCCGTAGCGCATCCCCGCGAGGTGGAACAGCGGCGTCGTGACGTACCACGTCTCGTCGGGTGTGAGCCCGAAGTAGTCCCGCCACGACTCGAGGGCATAGAGGACCCTGCGGCTGTCGTACACCGCGCCCTTCGGGTTGCCGGTCGTGCCCGACGTGTAGATGATCTCGAAGTCGTCGTCGATCCCGGGGCGCTCGCCGAGGTCGCCCTGGCCCTGGAGGAGGTCGCTCCACGGGCGGGTGCCTTCCGCCTCGCCCTCGACCATGAACAGCGGGACGTCGAGCCCGGTCGCTGCGATCGACGCCCTGGCGACGTCGAGGCGGTCCGCGTCCGTCGTCAGGAGCTTGGCGCCGAGCTGACCCAGCACCCAGCCCAGCTCCGCCTCCTTGAACAGGAAGTTGATGGGGCTCGGCACCGCGCCGATCCGGGCCGCGGCCAGGTAGGTGATGAGCGTCGACGGGTGGTTGCGGCAGTACATGGCCACGGCGTCGCCCCTGCGGATCCCCATGTCGCCGAACGACGCCGCGACCCGCTCGATGTCGCGGTGGAGCTCCTCGAACGTCCGCCGCTGACCCTCCGACGTCAGCGCCGGCTTGTCGGGCTGACGCTCGACGTGCTCCTCGAACCACTCGATCATCGATGACGGCACCCGGACCACCTGTCGCGCGTCGGGCGTCGCGTCACGCCCCCCACAAGGGTTGCACAATGCCCGCCACGTCGACACGGGCGGCGCGACCGATCAGGAGCCGTGCCGCCGCGGCCAGTCGGCGAGCGTCTGCACGTACAGCTGGTGCACCTCCTCGATCCGCGCGTCGAGGTTCTCGAGCGTCCAGTCGTCGACCGGGATGGGCTCGAGCACGCGCACGTCGACGGTGCCCGGGCGTATGACGACCGACTTGCCTGGCATGAGATCGCCTGCGTTGCGCACGACGACCGGGACGACGGGAACGCCCGACGCCATCGCGATGCGGAAGGCCCCCTTCTTGAACGGCCCGACGCGCCTCGTCGGCGACCTCGTGCCCTCCGGCGCGATGCCGATCGACACGCCGCTCTCGATCACCTTCGTCACCGACTCGAGCGACTTGACCGCCTCGGGGCCGCTCTCGACGAACGCCGCGTCAGCGAGCCAGCCGATCGGCCCGATGATGGGGTTGCGACGGAGCTTCGCGCTGGCGACGACCGTGTAGTCGTCCTCGAAGAGCGCGGCGCCGATGAGACCGTCGAGGCCGCTCTGGTGGTTCATGATGAACACCGCCGGTCGCTGCTTGCGGAGGTTCTCGCGTCCTTCGACGTGCAGCGTCACGCCCGCGAGCGCGGTGCTCAACCGTCCCCACGTCGACATGCCGCGCGTGAACACGGCACGGCGCCCGCCGCCGAGGATGCCGGCGGGCACGGCGGCGAGGAACGACGGCACGACGCTTCCGAGCGCGGCAACGGTGCGTGCGACCATCAAGGGGTCGGCGGCGCCCCTGCTCGTCCACCGCGCGGTCGGCCAGCCGCGCGCGTTCGCCGCGGCCTGGAGCCCGCGGGTCGGGTTCAGCGCGCAGGGGTGCCCGAACTGTTCGAGGAGTCGGAGATCACCGTCGCCGCCCCCGTACGCGAAGCTCGCGCCGAGGTCGATCTCGTGAATCACCGCGAGGTCGTCGGCAGCAACGTCTACCGAGACGACGTGGTCGACACCGAGGTCCTCCGCCAGCGGTTGCACCTCGTGACGCGGCGCCGACGTGCAGATGATGACCGTGTGGCTCCGGCGCCGGTGCGCCTCGACGAGGTCGCGACTCTCCGGGTACACGTTCGGCGCCACGAGCGCGACGAAGCGACGGCGCGCCTCGGCCGCGGGGTCGCCACCGGCGCTGACGCTCGCGTCCGGCGCGCCGCCGCCGTCGGCGGCGCCGGCGACGAGCGCGCGGTCGTCGACGAACAGCGCGCCCACGGACGGTCCGGCCGGGCTCGTTTCGATGGCGTCCAGCAAGTCCCCGATCGCGACCATGCACCCCCGATCGTCCGCCGCTCGCCCGAAACCTAGCGGCCGCTCGCCCGAAACCTAGCGGCACGTCGCCGTGCGTCTTGTCCGTCGTACGTCGCCCTGGTATTGCAGCGCGATGACAACCGTGCAGCGCGGGTTCGACCACGAGTGGCCGTGTCCACCGGGTGAGCGCGTGGTCGTGCTCGCCGACGTCACGTCACCGTTCGAGCATCAGGTCGTATGCGACTGGGTCGCGAGCCGGGCACCGACGCCGACCGACGTGCGGGTGCTCGCCACTCCGCCGTCGGGCAGCTACACCGCGGGGCTCGGTGACCTCGAGGATGCGCTGCGCGACGAGGCCGAGCAGTGGACGGTGCCCGTCCGGGTCGTGTGGCAGCCGGCGAGCCGCCGACCGCCGCTCCCGCTGCGTCTGCCGCAGCTCTTCTCGAAGAGCTTTCCGCCGAGGCCGGGGCCGCTGCGCGAGCGGGTCATGGCGCGCGTGACGCCCGACCGCTTGCAGCTCCTCGTCGCCGAACCCGCTCCGACCTCGGACCTGCGACGGCGGTGGCAGAAGCTGAGGGAGGAGGGCGGCGCGACTGTGGGCCACGACGAACACGCGTCGTACGCACGGTTCGTCGCGCGACAGTCCGCCCTCGCGCTCGGGCGTGCCGAGGTGCGCGCGCTCGGGCCACGGTTCAAGGTCGTCCGACTCGTACGCGAGGAGGTCGTCGCTCGTGGGTCCTGGCGGCGCGGCATCGCCAAGCTGGCGACCGAGCTGGGCCGCCCGGAGCACGACGTCGCCGCCGACGCCGAGCGGTACCTCGACGAAATGGCGGCGTCGCCCAACCCCGTCGTGATCGACGTCTTCAACGACCTGTGGCACAAGGCGCTCCGCCTCGGGTACGACGAGCTCGTCCTCGTCGACCCGTCGCAGATGGAGCGCATCTGGGACCTGATGGCGAGGACGCAGATCGCGGTGCTGTGGACGCACCGTACGTACATCGACGCCGCCGTGACCCGGTGGCTGTTCCACCTCCACCACCTGCCGCCGCTCCACGTGATCGGCGGTATCAACATGAACTTCTGGCCGCTCGGGCCGCTCGCGAAGCGGTCCGGGGCGGTGATGCACCGGCGCTCGTTCCGCGACAACCCCGTGTACCGCTTCACGATCCGCGAGTACGTCGGCTACCTCGTCGAGAAGCGGTTCGGCCTGGAATGGGCGCCGGAGGGCGGCCGGTCGCGCACGGGCCGGCTGCTGCCGCTGCGTCCGGGACTGCTCGCGTACGTCGCCGACGCCGTGCTCGACGGGCGCGTCGACGACGTCCTGCTCGTGCCGCTGTCGATCTCCTACGACCAGCTCTACGACGTCCGCGAGTTCGCCGACTACGCCCGCGGCGGGCGCAAGTCGGCGGAAAGCGCGCAGTGGATGGTGCGCTACTTCCGCGGGCAGCGCGCCGGTTTCGGCCGCGCCTACGCGAACTTCGGAGAACCCGTGTCGCTCGCCCAGCACCTGCGCCCTGGTGTCGACGGGCGGTCGCACGACCTCAGCGGCGTGCTGCGCGAGGTCGCCCGCGAGCTCGAGCGTGCCGTCGTCGTCACCCCGATCTCGGTCGTGTCGATGGCGCTGCTCGACCTCGACGGGCGGGGTGCGACCGCCGTCGAGGTCCACGAGCGCGTGCAGCCGCTCGTCGAGTACCTCGGGCAGCGCCGTGTTCCGGTGACGCCCGGCTTCGACGCCGACCGCGTGGAGGGCGTCCGACGGGCGCTCAACGACCTCGCCCGGCACAGCATCGACCGGGTCGGCGAAGGTGACGACGCCGTCTTCGCCGTCCGTCGTGGACGCGAGGTCGAGGTGGCGTACTACGCGAACATGATCGCCCACCACTTCCTCGTCGCCGCCCTGAGCGCGGTCGCGAACACGATCGCCTCCCGGCGCGGGGCCGTCGCCTCCCCGGACGCCGCGCTCGGTGAGGCGCGTGCCCTGTGGCAGCTCCTCTCCAGGGAGTACGCGGTGCCGCCCGAGGACGGCGCGCTGCGCGAGGCGCTCGCCGACCCCGGAAGCGTTCCGCCCGGTGTGCACCGGCGAGTCCTCCGCCCGGCCCTCGAGACGTACGCAGTCGTCGCCGACGAGCTGCGCGAGCGGGGCTTCGTCGGCGACGAGGGTGAGCTCGTGTCCCGATCCGTCGACCGCCTGGCGCGCGACGCCCTGCGCGGCATCGTGAGGTGCCCGGACGCCGTGTCGGCAGCGGTGGTGCAGAACGCCGTCTCGCTCGCGCGCGATCGGGGGCTCCTCGACGTTGACGACGGCGACCCTGCTGTGGTGGCCGAGCGTCAGCGCGCGTTCGCCGACGAGCTGTGGTTCCTCCTCGGATCCCTCGACGCTGTTGGCTACTGGAGGGGCACCACCCGGTCGAGCCACGCCACGACGTCGGCGTGGACCGCGTCGCGGTTCGTCTCGTTCAGCACCTCGTGGCGCGCCTCGGGGTAGTAGTGCGCGACCACGTCGAGATCCGCGTCGCGCAAGCGCGTCTCGAGCTCGCGCACCTGCGCGGCGAAGTTCGACACCGTGTCGCTCTCGCCCGTGATGAGCAGGATCGGCAGGTCCTTCGGCATCTTGGCGATCCCGGGCGCCTCCGCGATCGTCCGGGCCACCCCGAGGACGCCGAGGGCGTAGCTGAACGTGAGGGGATGGTTGTCGCCGCAGAACGGGTCGTTGATGTACGCGTCGACCTCCGCCGGGTCGCGGCTCAACCAGTCGAACCGGGTGCGTGCCGGCTCGAAGGGAGCGTTGTTCATCGCGAGCAGGTCGATCGGCTCGTCGCCCATGCCAGCGGCGACCGCGCCCTCGACGGCCGTCGCGGCCTCCGCCATCTCGGGCGGCGGCGGGCCCATGGTGCCCGAGAGCACGAGACCGGCAAGGTCGTCCTGGCGCTCCTCCACGTACGCCTGCGCGATGAGCGAACCCATCGAGTGGCCCAACAGCACGACCGGACGTCCCCCGGATTCCTCGCGCGCGCGCCGGATCAGCCCGCCGACGTCGTCGAGCACGCCGTCCATGCCGCGAGGCCCGAGGCGTCCCGTGCCCGTCGCCTTGGCGGTGTGGCCGTGTCCCCGGTGGTCGAGTGCGTAGACGGCGAAGCCTTCGCTCGTGAGCACGTCGGCCAGGCGCGCGTACCGCCCGGAGTGCTCGGACGCGCCGTGGGCGACGACGACGGCTCCGCGTACCGGTCCTTCCGGCAGCCATTGCCGGTAGAAGACCTCGACGTCGTCCGCGTCGCGGAACGTCAGCTCGTCCATCTCGCCTCCCGGAATCCGTTCAAAGAGTTGACGGTACGGTAGCGGACGACCCCAGGGCTACGCTCCCGCCGTCGTGGGCCCCGAACACCGCCGCGGGCCGTCATACCCGGCGCACTGGGAGTCCGACGTCGTGCTCGCCGATGGCGCGTCGCGCAGATCCGGCCGATCCGCCCGGACGACGGCGACGCCGTCGTGGTCTTCTACGGGCGGCAGTCCGAGCGCAGCCTCTACAACCGCTTCTTCTCGAACGACGTTGGTCTCTCGAAGCAGGACGTCGACGAGCTCACCCACGTCGACTACGCCGAGCGCATGGCGCTCGTCGCGCTGGCGGCGGGCGAGATCATCGGCATCGGGATGTACGAGCGCACCGGGACGCTCGACTCGGCCGACGTGTCGTTCTCCGTCGACGACGAGCAGCAGCGCCGCGGGATTGCGACGATCCTCCTCGAGCACCTCGCCGTTGCCGCCCGCGACGTCGGCATCACGGCGTTCACCGCGCAAGTGCTCCCGTTGAACCAACGGATGCTGCGCGTGCTGCGCCAGGCGGGGTTCGAGGCGTCGAGCCACTACGCCGACGGCGTCATGGAGGTCCGCCTCGACATCGAGCCGACAGAGGACGCCGCCTCGCGGATCGAGGAGCGAGCGCGCATCGCGGATGTGCGGTCGGTCGCTCGGCTCCTCGGCCCCGAGTCGGTCGCCGTCATCGGCGCCGGGCGGACCGCCGGGTCTGTGGGGCACGAGATCCTGCGTGAGCTGGTGCTCGGCGAGCTCGGCGGCCCGGTGTACCCGGTGAACCGACATGCCCGCCACGTCTCCGGTCTGCGCGCCTACACCTCCGTGCTCGACGTGCCGGACCGGGTCGACCTCGCCATCATCGCCGTTCCGGCGCATGAGGTGCCGGCGGCCGTCGAGGACTGCGCTCGCAAACGGGTGCAGGCGGTCTGCGTGCTCGCGGCCGCCTTTGCCGAGGCCGGCGAGAACGGCGTCCGGGCGGAGCGCGCGCTCGTCGAGGCGTGCCGGCGCAGCGGCATGCGGCTTCTCGGCCCGGCCAGCGGCGGACTCGTCAACACGGATCGCCGCGTCGCGATGAACGCGGCGCTCACCGATGCGCAGGCGCTCCCGGCGGCTGGCTCCGTCGCCGTTGCCGCCCAGTCGACGGCGCTCGGCGCCGTCATCCTCGAGCATGCCGCCGATCCCGATCTCGGCATCTCGTCGTTCGTCTCGCTCGGCGACGCCGCCGACGTGAGCGTCAACGACCTCCTCCGCTACTGGGAGAGCGACGAGCGCACATCCGTCGTGCTCCTCCAGCTTCGCTCCTTCGGGAACCCGCGGAACTTCGCTCGTGTCGTCCGTCGCGTCGCGCGCTCGAAAGCCGTCGTCGTCATGCCGCCGGCCGACGAGACGGCGGTGCCGCTGCTTGACCAGCTCGGTGGCATCCGGGTCGACGCGATCGACGAGCTCGTCGACACCGCGCACGTCGCGGTGCACCAGCCGCTTCCGGGGGGCCGCCGGGTGGCGGTCGTGGCGAACGCGTCGGACGCCGTGAAGCGCGGGGCTGCTTCGAGCGTCGCTGCGGGCCTCGTGCTCGCCGAGCTCGGGCCTGAGACGGCCGCCGCGCTTGCGCAGCTGCCGATCGGTGCCGAGCGGCGAAACCCGGTCGACTGCACCGAGCGGGCGAGCGACGTGGCGTTCGAGGCCGCGCTGCGGGCGGTCCTCGCCGACGGCGACGTCGACGTGGTCGTCGCCGCGGTCGCGCCGAGCCGCATCCTGCGCGCCGATGCCGCCGCGCGGGCGGTCACGTCGGCCGCTCGCGCCGCGCACGGCAAGACGGTCGTCGCCAGCTTCTTCGACGGTCGGCCGACGAGGCGTTCGGCGCCGGCGGCCGGTGCCGTGCCGATCTTCCCGTTCCCCGAGCGAGCGATCGACGCGGTCGCGAGGGGCGTCGCGTACGCGGCGTGGCGTGGCGAAGGTGAGGGATCGCTCCCGGACCTCGAGCGCTTCGACGGCGCCGCGGCGCGTGACGTCGTCGCACGGGCGCTCGGCCGCGACCCGAGTGGTGTCGCGTTGACCCACGACGAGGCGCGCTCGGTGCTGCGAGCAGCGGGCATCGAGCCGGTCCCGTCGGCAGTCGTGTGGAGCGTGGACGAGGCTGCCGACGCGGCAGGAGCGCTGGGCTTCCCGGTCGCGCTCAAGGCGACCGGCCTGGGCCGGCTCGGCAAGAGCGAGGCGAGTGGTGTTGCCCTCGACCTGCACGGGGCGCACGACGTCCGCGAGGGCTACGGGCGGATGGTAGAGCGCCTCGGCGACGCCATGCGGCCGGCCGTGCTGCAGCAGATGGTCGAGCCTGGTGCCGACGTCCTCGTCGCCCTCGACCAGCCGCGCTCGGCGGTGCCGACGATCGCGGTCGGGATCGGGGGGGCGTCCGCTGACGTCGTCGACGAGGTCGCGGTGCGGGTGCTGCCGCTCACCGACCGCGATGCCGAACGTCTCGTCACTGCCGCCACGGCCGCCGGCCTTCTCGCCTCAGCGCCAGGCGCGAGCGACGCGACGCCGGTGCGTGACCTGCTGCTGCGTCTCAGCGCGCTCGCGGACGAGGTACCCGAGCTCGCCGCCGTGCGGTTGAACCCCGTCATCGTGTCTCGCGTGGCGGCGGTGACCGACGTCGTCGTCCGCGTCGCGCCGTGGCCGCTCGAGCCCCCGCCGGTGCGCCGGTTGACGTCCGTCAGCTGAGGAGCGCGCGGCGGACGGCGGCAACCTCCGGGGGCGTCACCCCGGCGGCGTCCGTGAGGTACGCCTCGACCGACCCGTACGTCGCGCGCAGCTCGTCGAGCACCGTGGCCATCGCCCAGCGGGACGCGCCCATCACGCCGGCGGCCGCTTCGGGGGCGACGCCGGCGCCCTGCAGGTACGCGACCTGCTCCCCACGGCGAGTCGCCGCGTACACCGCTGTCAGCTCGTAGTCGTCGAGGACGGTTTCCTCCGGCACGCCGAGCACGAGCAGGGTGACGGCCGCGGCCATACCCGTGCGGTCCTTGCCCGCAGAGCAGTGAAAGAGCGCGGGCAGGCCGCCGGGCGCGGCCAACCCGCGTACGAGCGTGCCGAACAGCGGCGCCGACTCGGCGAGCATGCCGCGGTAGAGCTCGACGAGGAAGCGCTCACCGTCGCGCAGGCGCTCGGCCAGCGGCCGGTCGTCGACCTCCGCGATGAGCGCGAGCTCGACGCGGCGAAGTGCGTCGTCCTCCGGGAGCCGGCTCGGCGCCCTCGACCGCTCGCGGTCCGTTCGGAGGTCGTACACGACCCGGAGCCCGAGCCGCGTGAGAGCGTCGACGTCGGCCTCGGAGAGCCGATGCAGCCCGTCGGACCGGAACAGACGGCCCCAACGGGTGCGGCGGCCGTCGGCCGTGCGATAGCCGCCGAGGTCGCGGAAGTTCACCGCGCCCTCGAACGGCATCCGCCGTTCGGCGGCCACGACCGCGCTCCCACCGCTCGCCGGCGACACGGAGACGTACTGCCGTGCGAGGGAGAGCCCTTCGATGCGAACGGAGCGCTCGCGAGCGCCCACCGTGACCGCATGGACGTGATCGATGGAGTCGGGCGTCGTACCGACGGCGACGTCCACCTCGGCGTCGCCTCCGGCAAGCTCCCAGCTCACGACCAGCGCACCGGCGCCATCGCCCTCGACGACGACATCGGCCACGAGCGTCACCGCCGGAGCGTACCGAGCCCGGACTGCGGCGGCCGTCGCGCGGTGCCGCCGCCGGTGGCGCGTAACGTCGGCTGCGATGACGACGTGGTGTCGCGCGCTCGTGACGGGGGCGTCGAGCGGGATCGGGCAGGCGTTCGCCCGCCGCCTCGCGCGCGACGGCGCCGACCTCGTCGTCGTGGCACGGCGGACGGAGCGACTCGAGCGGCTCGCCGGGGAGCTCCGCGAACGGCACGGCGTGGCCGTCGAGGTCGTGACGGCCGACCTCACCGACCGCTCGGCGCTCGCGCGCGTCGAGGCGCGAGCCTCGGCGCGGGCCGATCCCATCGACCTCCTCGTCAACAACGCCGGCGCTGCGACGTACGGCCCCTTCGCGGCCCTCGACCCGGCGCAGATGACGGACGAGATCGCGCTGAACGTGATCGCCGTCGTGCGCTTGCCTCGCGCCGGGCTCCCAGGCATGCTGTCCCGTCGACGGGGCGGCGTGGTCAACGTGTCGTCGGTGTCGTCGATGGTCGTGCTTCCGACGCTCACCGTGTACTCCGCGTCGAAGTCGTTCGTGACCGTCTTCAGCGAGGGTCTCGCCGAGGAGGTTCACGGCACCGGCGTCAGCGTGCTCGCCGTGTGCCCCGGCACGACCCCGACGGAGTCCGGGCCGCGCATGGGCCTCGGCAACGCTCGAGGACCGTTCCTCACGAGTCCCGACCACGTGGCAGACGTCGCCTTGCGGGCGCTCGGGCGGGGCAAGGTCGTCGTCGTGCCGGGCCCCGTCAACGATCTTCTCGTGCGCGGCTCACGCGTCGTGCCACGCTCGCTCCTCCGCCGGGGTATGGGCCTCGCGGCGCGCCTGACCGCGCCCCGCGGTGACGCCTCGTCAGGCTGACGCCACCGCCGCGCCGGCGAATCGTGCGATCTCGTCGCCGACCTCGTACGGGTGCTCGAGCATGAGCGTGTGGCCGGCGTCCGGGAAGACGCGCAGCCGGGCGCCCGGGATCGCCGCCACAATCGCCTCCGCGTCCGCAAGGGGGAAGACGCGGTCAGCACCGCCGGCGAGGACGAGCGTCGGCACGTCGATCTCCTGGAGGCCGGACCTGAGGTCGGCGCCGAGCATGGCGCGCGCCAGACCGCGCCGGTGCTCGTGCGGCTCGCCGGCGGCTGCCCGCCTGGCCGCCTCGACGACGTCGTGGGGCGTCGCGCGCCCGAACGCGCCCATGGTCAGCACGAGGCCGTAGCGCGGATGCCCGCCGAGCACCGTCGCCAGCGCGGTGTCGGAGAGCATCGCCGTGAGGAGCCTGCCTCGCGACGCGGCGAGCTGGGCGGTCGAGTTCATGATCACGATGGCGCCGACGCGCCGCGCGCCGCCATGCCGGTCGAGGGCGGCGGCCGCCTGGGTCACGAGTCCGCCCATCGACTGCCCGACGAGCACGGCGTCGCGCAGGTCGAGCTGGTCGAGCACGGTCTCGACGTCGGACGCGAGCGTCGGCAGCCCCACCCCGGGTGTGACCGCTGAAGACGGCCGCGAGCCGCGCTGCGACACCGCGACGACGCGAAAGCCTCGGTCGCGCAGCACCTCGGCGAGCGGTCCCCAGTAGGCGATGTTGATCCCCCACCCGTGCAGCAGAACGATCGGGCGGCCGGCGCCGCACTCCGCGACGTGGAGCGCGGCGCCGTCGGGGGTGGCGATCGTGTGCGTGCGCTCGGAGGGGAACGCGAGCGTGAGGGACCCGCCGCGCGCCGTCCGGCGGAGCTTCCGCACGTAGAGCCGGACGGCGAAGTCGACGAGCGCGGCGGCGACGACCGCGGCGCTCGCGACGCCGATGAGGAGCTTTCGGGCCGCAGTCATCTCCGACGCGGCTCCGAGTGGTCCCAATCGGCGAGCAGGGTGCGCAGCGCCGTGATGAGCAGCAGAGGCTGGTCCAGCATCGCGTGGTGCCCCGCCTCCGGTATCTCGATCACAGGTGCCAACCGACCCAGCCGTTCGTACATGGACTCTCCGATCGTCGGGGTGACGAGGCCGAACTCGGACCTCAACAGCGCGAACCGACACGTCACCTTCGACAGGTACGGCAGCGCGACGGCGCGCATGCCGCCCGACACCTGAGCGAACATCCGCGGGTCGAACTTCCACTGCCACCCGCCTTCCACCTGGTGCACCGACCACCGAGCGACGTGGTCCATCACGTAGTCGAGGTAGTGGTCCTGCCCCGGTACGGTGCGGAACCGCGAAAGGGCGTCGTCGAGGGTCTCGTAGGTGCGCGACCGCCCGAACGCCTGGCGGCGCCGGTAGGCGCCCATCTCGGGATCCGGCTCGGCTACGGGCGAGTCGCAGACGATGGCGCCGCCACGCGGTCCGGGTGCCGCGCCGCGGTCGCGATCGTCACGAAGCCGCCCATGCTGTGACCGACGACGACGGGTGGCCCGTCGATCCCCCCCCGGCGCCGCGACCGCGACGACCTCGTCGGTCCACTGCTCGAGCGAATACCGCTCTCGGCGGCCGCTGTCGCCGTGCCCGGAGAGGTCGACGGCGAGCACACGGAAGTCGTCGGCGAAGGTCGACGCCACGTGTGTCCACCAATGGGCGTGCGCGCTGCCGCCGTGGACGAACACGAGCCCCCGTCGCCCGCTGGCGCCCCACGCCAGGACGTGGACGGAGCATCCGTCGATATCGGCGTACTCGTCGTCGTACCGCACGGCGAGCGCGCGCCGGAACCACTCGGGCGCAATGGGGCGTCTCTCGCTCTCGCCGGTCACGCCGCGGGACGATAGCCAGCGCCGGCGAGGGCACCGACCTGGAGCGAGGGGCGGGAGGCGGTCGTGGACGTCCCGCGAGTCGGCGGCGGCCGTCCGCGCGAGACTCTGCGCCGCAGCCGACTGCGACAGGAGCACGATGCCCGAGGCCCAGCCCGACACCGCTGCGGCGACCGTCTTCGCGTCGAGCAACGAGATGGAGCCGTTCGATTACCTGATGTTCCGCACCGAGGCCGATCCGCACTCGCGGTCGGCCGGTATGGGCATCGAGATCCTCGACCGCGTCCCCGACTGGGAGCGCCTCGTCGACGCGTTCGATCGGGCCAGCAGGGTCGTCGTGCGGATGCGTCAGAAGGTCGTCGTACCGACGGTCGCGCTCTCCACCCCCCGCTGGGTCGTCGATCCCGACTTCGACCTCACGTACCACGTCCGGCGCATCGCCGTGCCGCCGCCCGGGACGCTCCGGCAGGTGCTCGACCTGGCGATCACGATGGTCGAGGCACCGCTCGACACGGCGAGAGCCCTCTGGGAGGTCGCGCTCGTCGAGGGGCTCGAAGGTGGCCGCGCCGCGCTGATCACGAAGATGAGCCACGCCGTCACCGACGGCCTCGGCGGGATGCAGCTCGCCAAGCAGATCTACGACGCCGACCGCGACCCGCCGCTGCGGCCGATGCCGCCGTTGCCCATCCCGGAGGACGTCACGCCGCAGGACCTGACCCGCCACGCCGCGCGGCGGCTGCCGATGTCGGCGGTGGAGACAGCGGCTCGTGGTGTCGGCACCTTGGTCGGTACCGCTGGGCGCTCCCTGCGTCAGCCGGCGAAGAGCGTCTCCGACGCGGCCGCCTTCGTGAGATCCGCGCGGCGGATGTTCGGGGCGCCGCCCGTCGAGCCGTCGCCGCTGCTCCGTCGTCGGAGCCTCGCGAGCCGGCTCGAGCACCACGAGGTGTCCATCGACGCGCTCCGGCGCGCCGGCAAGGCGGCCGATTGCTCCGTGAACGACGCCTACGTCGCCGCGGTGTGCGGGGCGCTCCGGCGTTACCACGAGGCGCTCGGCGTGCCGGTCGAGGCCGTGCCGATGGCCATCCCGATCAGCCTCCGGACGAGCGACGATCCCGCCGGCGGGAACCGCTTCGGTGGCGCTCGCCTCCGTGCGCCGGTCGGCGAGGAGGACCCGGTCGAGCGCATGTGGCTCATCAGGGAGCAGGTGCTCGCCGCCCGCGCGGAGCCGGCGATCGGCGCGATGAACCTCCTCGCCCCCGTCCTCAGCCGGGTGCCGGCATCGATGCTCTCCGCGCTCAATGGGCTCACGGCGTCGACCGACGTCCAAGCGAGCAACGTGCCCGGTGACCCGAACCCCCGCTACATCGCAGGCGCCCTCATCGAGAAGCAGGTCCCGTGCGGCCCGTTGCCCGGGGTCGCGATGATGGTCGTGCTCCTGTCGCTCGCCGGGCGAGGTTTCGTCGGGGTCCGCTACGACACCGCGTCGGTGACCGAGTTCGACCTCTTCGCTCGCTGCCTTCGCGAGGGCTTCGACGAGGTCATCGCCGTCGGCGACGACGGCGGCCTGGCGGGCGGTGCGTCGGCCGACAACGGCAAGACGAGCACCTCGAAGCCGAAGAACAAGAAGACGGCAGCGGCCAAGTCGCGTGCCGGAAACCCGCGTCCCGGGACGAAGAAGGCAACATGAACGAAGACCGCAGCGACACGACGGAGGGCTCACCCGACGGTGAGCCGCCCGACACCGCCGTCGTGGCGGCTGCCGCTGCGGTCGACCTCGTGGTCGACGACGCTGCGTCGATCGAGACGGCGGCACCGCAGCCGGCGAACGTCCTTCGTCTCCCCGGTTCGGTGGCCGAGATCGACGCCAGCCCCGAAGGGCCGGAGATCGGTGCGTTCTTCGACGTCGACGGCACGCTCGTGGCGGGATACACCGCGTCGATCCACATGCGCGAGCGGCTGCGGCGGCGCGAGGTGACGCCGGGCGAGATCGTGCGGACGCTCATGGTCGGTGTCGGTTACGGGCTCGGGCGCGCGGAGTTCGAGGACCTGTTCACGCTCGCCGCCGAGACGATGAAGGGACGCGTCCTCGACGACCTCGACGAGATCGGCGAGCGCCTGTTCCAGCAGAAGATCAGCGACCGTCTCTACCCGGAGATGCGCGAGCTCGTGGCCGCCCACGTGCGCCGGGGCCACACGGTCGCGCTCAGCTCGTCGGCCTCCAGCTTCCAGGTGGAGCCGATCGCGCGATACCTCGGCATCGACAACGTGCTGTGCAATCGCTTCGTGCTCGCCGACGGGGTGCTCACGGGAGACGTCGAGCGCCCTGTGCCGTGGGGTGCCGGCAAGGCGAACGCGGTGCAGCGCTTCGCGAGCGAGCACGGTGTCGAGCTGCGGCGCAGCTACTTCTACGCCGACGGCGACGAGGACACCGGGCTGATGTACCTCGTGGGCCACCCGCGGCCCACGAACCCGGGCAAGCGGATGGCCAGCGTCGCGGCGCGCCGGGGGTGGCCGGTGATCCGGCTCACGAGCCGCTCCGCCGGCGGACCCCGACCGCTCCTGCGCATGCTCGCCGGCATGGGATCCATCGTGCCGACAGCGCTCGGAGCCGCCGCGATCGGTGTGGTGACGCGCAACCGGCGCAACGCGATCAACGTGCTGTCGTCGTGGCCGCGCACGCTGCTCGCGCTCAATCGCGTCAAGCTGAACGTGGTCGGCAAGGAGCACCTCACCGAGCAGCGCCCGGCGGTCTTCATCTTCAACCACCGCACGAGCTACGACGCCATGATGGCCGCGGCGTTGGTGGGCCGCGACTTCACCGGCGTCGGGAAGAAGGAGCTCGAGAACGCACCGATCATCGGCCAGGTCGGCAAGCTCATGGACGTCGCCTTCATCGACCGCGCGGACTCGAAGGCGGCCGTCGCCGCGCTCAAGCCGATCGAGGATGCGGCCAAGAAGGGCCTGTCGATCCTCATCTCACCCGAGGGGTCACGACTCGACACGAAGTCCGTCGGCCCGTTCAAGAAGGGCGCGTTCCGGATCGCCATGGCAGCGGGTCTGCCCATCGTGCCGATCGTGATCCGCAATGCCGAGTCGGTCGGCGGCCGGAACTCGACGACGCTCGTGTCGGGCACCGTCGACGTCGCCGTCCTACCGGCGATCCCCATCGAGGAGTGGACGCTCGAGAACCTGAACGAGCGGATCGACAGCGTGCGCCAGCTCTACGTCGACACGCTCGAACACTGGCCCGGGTGACGTCGACCTGGCGGCGGTGCGCGCGGCGCGCGCGTCTATGCAATTGATCCGCAGGACTTGCGCGGGCCGCGAGATCGTTGGTGAGCCGCGTGAGGTGACGCCGGCCGGTGTGGTCAGCTCATGCGGTGGCGGCCCAGGCGTCGGGGAAGTGGCGGTCGTGGACGGCGATGGCGGCGGCCATGACCCGCTGGCCGTGGGGAGTGACGCGGTAGAGACGCCGCCGGGGGACCTTGGCGACGAGGCCGTGGCCGCGGAGCTTGTTGATGAGACGGCCGGTTCGTTGGCAGCGTCGGCGGGCTTCGGTGTGGTCGGCGGCCGGTGGCGGGGGAGCCCTGGGCGGTCAGCGACGGCGGCGCTCCGCGACTACGCGCCGCCCTTGATGAAGTGCAGCCAGCAGAAGCGCTCGGCCGGGTGGTCGGCGCCTTCCTCGGTCACGTCGCCGTGCATCCATCCCATCGACGTGTCGGCCGCGGGGACCGAGACGTTCCCCGTGCTCACGTAGCGGAACGTCCGCCCGTCGAACCGCAGCAGGGCGCCGACCGGCTGACGGCGCCCGTTGCGCTCCTGCCACGTGACGTCGTGGTCGAGCGTCGTCGCGACGACCGGGTCCTCGCCGTCGCGGTGGAACGCTCCCACTCCGAACCCCGGGTCGCGACCGGCGACGGCCCAGCCCCGCTCGCGGCGCCCGTCGTCGTGGACACCGGCCCACCACCACCAGAGGTGCTCGAAGCGGAACGCGCTCGACTGGCGCCAGGTCACGCCGTGGTCGTGGTAGCTGCGGTCGTACCCGCCGAACCCCGTCACGGACATGCCGTCGACGACGCCAGTGGCGCGGTAGAGCGCGCTCATGAACGCGTAGTCGTCGGGTCCGCCCGCCACCCGGCGTTGGAGCGACGAGCCGAGCGAGGTGAGCGTGAGGTCGAGCCACTCGCCCTCGATCCAATGGATCGTCGCGGGCGCGAGCGAGATCGCGAACCGCGGAAACGCCGGGTTCATCCCGCGGATCTCGTGCGTCGCGCCCGCCGGCTCGTAGTGGATCGGCCCGGTGTAGAGGGGATCGACCCCAGGCGCTGCCATCTGGCGCACGAGTGGCCACGACCAGACGTCGCGCGTGAGCTCGAAGCCGTAGTAGACGCACGTCGTGCCGACCTCGTGCTCGCGCATCACGGCGAAGCGCTGGCCGCTGGCCGTGGACAAGCCGGCGGTGAGCCACCCGTTCGTGAAGCCGAGGCCCGGGAACGTCGCGGCTCGGCGGCCGTAGTCCTCGAGCGTCGGCTCGTAGAGCCGGCAGTCGGCCACGAAGGCGCCGGCACGTGAAGCGATCACGGGCGGGGTCGCTCGACGCGAGCGCGCGCGTCGAGCCTCGCCGAGCTCGAGTGCCGTGCCATCCGCGTCGATCATCGCGCCGGTCGCAGGCTCTCGCGCCGTCGTCGGGCGGCGAAGCCTCGGTTGAGCGAACGGGAAATCGGCGCCCTATTCTCCGACGGGCTCGGTCGTCGCCGGAAGGGGAGCACCATGCGTGCGTGGGTCGTCCAGGAGTTCGGCGCCGCAGGGGACGTCTTGAAGATCGAGGACGCACCCACTCGTGAGCCCGGGCCCGGTGAGGTCGTCGTCGACTACGCGGCCGCGTCGCTCGGCTTCGCCGACAACGTCGTCATCGCCGGCAACTACCAGATCCAGCCGCAGCCGCCGTTCACGCCGGGGTTCGAGGGAGCCGGCACGGTGTCGGCCGTCGGACCCGACGTGACGGGCGTCGAGCCGGGTCAGCGGGCGATCGCCCTCCCCGATCTCGGCGAGGGCGTGTTCCGCGAGCAGGGCGTGGCACCCGCTGTCCGGATCCACCCGATCCCGGACACGCTCCCGTTCGAGCAGGCGGCCGCCATGTTCGTGCCGTACCAGACAGCGATGCTGGCGCTGCATCGCCGCGCCCGGCTCGAGACCGGGGAGACCGTCGTCGTCCACGGCGCCGCCGGCGGCGTCGGCTCCGCCGCGATCCAGGTCGCGCACGCCCACAGGGCGCGCGTCATCGCCTGCGCGCTCAACGCCGAGCACGCACGGCTCTGCGAGAAGCAGGGCGCCGATCGCGGCGTCGACATGAGCAGCGAGGACTTCGTCGCCGTCGTCAAGGAGATGACCGGCGGGCGAGGCGCGGACGTCATCATCGACCCCGTCGGCGGTGACGTGTTCGAGCAATCCATCCGGTGCATCGCCCCCGAGGGCCGCCTCGTCGTGATCGGCTTCGCCGGTGGCGCGCCGGGCGAGCTGAAGCTCAACCACCTGCTCGTCAAGAACTTCTCCGTCGTCGGCTGCTTCTTCGGCCCCGGCGAGCTCACCGTGAGGCTCAACCGCGAGAACCACGAGCGGCTGATGCAGATGCAGGCCGAGGGCAAGATCACGCCGCTCATCTCAGAGGTCATCCCGTTCGAGGAGATCCCGGCGGCCCTCGCCAAGATCGCGGCCGGCGCCTCGTACGGCAAGATCGTCGCCACGATCTGAGTCGGGGGGGTGATGTGATGCAGCAGCTCAGCGGGTTCGACGCGACGTTCGTCTCGATCGAGAACCCGCGCACGCCGAACCACGTCGCGCTCTACTTCATCTACGACCCCACGACCGTACCGGGCGGAGGCGTCACGTGTGACGACGTGGTCGCGAACCTCGCCCGACGCGTCCACCTCGTCCCGCTGCTGCGTCTGAAGCTCGCGCGTGTGCCGCTCGACCTCGACGCGCCGTACTGGGTCGACGACGCCGACCGCGACCCGCCGCTGCGGCCGATGCGTTGTGCTGCCCGAACCCGGCACGTGGCGGCAGTTCACGACGCTGCTCGGCCGGCTCCACGCTCGGCCGCTCGACATGACGCGCCCGCTGTGGGAGTGCTTTGTGATCGAGGGGCTGAACGACGTGGAGGGCGTGCCGATCGGCGCGTTCGCGCTGCTGTTCAAGATCCACCACGCCGCGATCGACGGCAAAGCCGGCGTCGAGCTCATGAACGTGCTCCACGACCTGTCGCCGGATGCACCACCCCCGCCGCCCGCCCCCGAATGGCACCCTGCTCCGCCACCGTCGCCGGCGGAGCTCCTCGGGCGGGGCGCGGTGAACCTGATCCGGAGTCCGGTCCGGGTCGCGCGCGGGGTCGGCCGGGCCGTCCCGGGGTTCGGGCGCGCCCGTTCGGAGGTGCGCCGCGGCTCGCTGCAACGACCGCCACGGGGCGCGCCACCGACCCGGTTCAACGCGCCGGTGTCGGCACGTCGGGTCACGGACGCGTGCCGCGTCAGCTTGAACGGCCTCAAGCGCATCAAGGCGATCGTCCCGGGTGCCACCGTCAACGACGTCGTGCTCGCGGTCTTCGCCGGGGGCCTGCGCGAGTACCTCGCGTCGAAGGGCGAGCTGCCGACCGAGCCGCTGGTCGCGATCATGCCGATCTCCGTGCGGACCGATGACGAGCGGGCGGCGATCGGCAACCGGCTCGCGACGACGACAGTGTCGCTCGCCACCGACATCGAAGACCCGGTCGAGCGCTTCCGCACCATCCGCGAGTCGACGGCGAACGCGAAGTCGTACGTCCAGGCGGTCGACGCGCGCGCGCTCTCGGAGCTCTCGAACCTCATGCCGGGGGCGCTCGTGGGCATCGCCTACCGAGCGGTCGGCCGGCTCGCGCAGCTCGGAGCGTTCGACCACGTGAGGCCGCGGGCCACGACGACCATCTCGAACACGCCGGGGCCGACGACGCCGCTGTACTTCGCGGGAGCGAAGCTGGTGACGTACGCCGGCATGGGGCCGATCTACGACGGTGGCGGGCTCATCCTCGGGCCCACGAGCTACTGTGACGACGTCAACTTCACGTTCACGTCGTGCCCGGAGATCGTCCCGGATCGCGAGTGGTTCGTCGAGTGCGTGCGGCGGTCGTTCCAGACCTTGCTCGCGGCAGCGCCTTCGACCGAGCGCGACGCGTCGACCGTGCCCGCCGGGTGACACAGCGGGTGCGGGACAGACCGAAGATCTGAGAGCGACACGATCGAGGGGGTTCGTGATGGTTTGGGTGCCGCCGGATGTCGTGACGGAGGCCGTGAAGGGACAGACCGTCGTGTCGCTGTTCCGCGACACGGTCGCGGAGCGAAGGGATGCCGTCGCCCTGCGATGGCGCGTTGGCGACGAGTGGCCGACGATGACGTGGAACGAGTACGCCGACCAGGCGCGCCGGGTCGCGACCGGGTTGCGGCGCTTGGGTGTGCGACAGGGAGACCGCGTGACCCTGATGCTCCGGAACCGCCCCGAGTTCCACGTGGTCGACGTGGCGGTGCTCATGCTCGGCGCGACACCGACGTCGATCTACAACACCAGCGCGCCCCCGCAGGTCCAGTACCAGCTCGAGCACGCGGAGTCGCCGGTCGCCATCGTCGATCGGCCGACGGCGCTCGAACGGGACCTCGCAGTGCGCGGCGACGTACCGACGCTGCGCCACGTGGTCTGCGTCGACGACATCAGCGAACTGGCCGACGCCGACGTGCTGACGTTGGACGAGCTGCTGCGCGACGAGCCCATCGACCTCGACGAGGCCGTGGCGACCGTGCGGCCCGACGACCTCGCCACGATCATCTACACGTCGGGCACGACGGGGCCGCCGAAGGGCGTGATGCTGTCGCACTTCAACGTCGTGTGGGCGCTCGAGGCGCAGCGCATGCACTGGGGCAAGGACTTCGTGCACAAGCGGGTGATCTCGTACCTCCCCATGGCGCACGTCGCCGACCGCCTGAACGGGCACTGGCACCCGGCGGCGGAGGGGAACGAGGTCACTGACTGCCCCGAGCCGTCGATGCTGGCGGAGTACCTGATGGTCGTGCACCCCCAGCTCTTCTTCGGGCCGCCGCGGATCTGGGAGAAGCTGTACGAGGGCGTCCTGGCTGCGTCGCGCGCCGACGGCGAGGGCGAGTTCGATCGCGCCGTGGAGCTCGGGACGCAGATGCGCGCCGCGCGGTTGCGGGGCGAGGAGCCGTCGCCGGAGGTAGCCAAGGCGTGGCACGAGCTCGAGCCGAAGGTGACGGAATGGAAGGAGACCGTCGGCCTCGACGCGCTCGAGATCGCCTACACCGCGGCGGCGGCCGTGAACCAGAAGGTGCTCGACGCCTTCAGCGCGTTGGGCACCCCGCTCGTCGACGGCTACGGGATGTCCGAGAACGCGTCGTCCTGCACGAACGACGTGTGGGGACCGAAGCGCGGCACGGTCGGCCGCCCACTGCCCGGCGTCGAGCTGAAGATCGCGGAGGACGGCGAGATACTCACGCGCAGCGGCGGGGTGATGGTCGGATACCTCAGGGATCCGGACAAGACGCGCGAGGCGATCGACGAGGACGGCTGGCTGCACACGGGCGACATCGGTGAGCTCGACGAGGACGGATACCTGCGCCTCGTCGACCGCAAGAAGGAGCTGATCATCAACGCCGCCGGGAAGAACATCTCGCCGGCGAACATCGAGACGCTGCTGCGTGCGAACCCGCTGTTCGGGCAGGCGGTCGCGATCGGCGAGTCGCGCCGCTACATCACGGCGCTGCTGGTGCTCGACCCGCTTGCCGCCCCCGCGTGGGCGAAGGCGAAGGGCGTCGAGTTCACCGGCTTCGACGCCCTCGCCCAGCATCCCGAGGTGCAGGCCGCGGCGGCCGAGGTCGTCGCCCGAGCCAACGAGCAGCTGTCCCGCGTGGAGCAGGTGAAGCGCTTCAGCGTCCTTCCCGGCCCGTGGCTGCCCGACTCCGACGAGCTCACCGCGCTCATGAAGCTCAAGCGCCGCAACATCGTGACCAAGTACGCCGACGACATCGAGGCGCTCTACGCCGAGGAGGCGGTCGGGCAGGTGCAGTCCGCACCGGGCTCGTAGGGTCAGGCTCCTCCGTCGAGGAGCGCCTGCACGAGGGGTTCGCACCGTGCGACGACCGCCCCGGCGTCGCCTTCCGTGAGGGCGGGCGTGAACAGGACGCGCCGCAGCGACGCCAGACCCGTCAGCTGCGCGCAGATCAGCTCGGCGCGCAGCGTGGCGTCGACGCGAACACGCGGAGGTACGTGCCGCTCCAGCCGCCCTTCCTGCCGACCATCACGTGGTGCAGCCCGTCGAGCCCGAGGATGTCCATCGCGAGGCGGTAGAGGCGCTGGTTGGCCTCGCCGTGGTAGAGGCGGATGATCGAGCCTTCGGGGCCCGGCGCGGCCTGCCTGGCGTTGCGGGAGATGCCGGCGTACGTCATCGCCCGCAGCGCGGCGATCTCGGCGCGGGCCTCGGCCAGTCGCCGGGCGATCTCGTCGTCGTCGATCGCCGGGCGGCGGCCGTCGGGCCCGGTCGTCTCGGCCGCGACCTCGATGAGCTCCTCGACGGTGCGCGACATCTCGACCTGCTCCGCCATGAAGGCGGTGCCGCGCTCGAACGAGAGCGTCGACATGGCGACGCTCCAACCGTCGTTGATGTCGCCGACCACGTTCGCCAGCGGGATGCGCACCTCGTCGTAGAAGACCTCGCAGAAGTGGTGGGTGTGGGCCATCGTCTTGATGGGCCGGATGTCGATGCCCGGGAGTCGCATGTCGCAGATGACCCACGTGATCCCCTTGTGCTTGGGGACGTCGCGGTTCGTGCGCACGAGCAGCTCCTGGTACTCGGCGTCGTCGGCGTAGCTCGTCCAGATCTTCTGCCCGGTGACGACGAGCTCGTCCCCGTCGATCTCCGCGCGCGTCTGGAGGCTCGCGAGGTCGGACCCCGCGTCGGGTTCGGAGAACCCCTGGCACCACACGACCTCGCCCCGGAGGATCTTCGGGAGGTGGAAGGACTTCTGGTCCTCGTCAGCGCGCGCGATCAGCGTCGGGCCGGCGTGGTTGATCCCGACGAAGCACGTGCCGATGTAGGGCGCGCCGGCGAGGGCGTACTCCTCGTGCCAGATCATCTGCTGCACGAGCGAGAGGCCGCGCCCCCCGTACGCGCGCGGCCACGAGATGCCGGCCCAGCCGCCCTCGTACTGCTTCGCCTGCCACGCGAGGTCGTACGGCCGCATCTCGGGCCCGTCCGTGGGCCGCGGCTCGCGCGGCACGTTCTCGCGCAGCCACGTCCGTACCTCGTCGCGGAACGCGAGCTCGTCAGCCGTCAGATCGAGGTCCAACCACGGGCTCCTTCCGCGCCGCGCCGCAAGCCGCCAATCATATGACCTCGTGACCTGATTGTCCGCCAGCGAGGCGTGCGCACCCAGCCCGGGTCAACCGGCCGCCGTCCGATGACTCGCTCCGCGCCATCGGGATGCGTGCAGAGAAATCGTCGCCGGTTTATGGTTCGCGGCATCAGGTAGAGGTATCCCACGGGTCGTCAGCCGGAGGAGGAGCCCGTCATGCTGAAGCTCGCCGCGCCGCCGGTCCGTGTGGCGCGAGGCCCGTTGGCGGCCGCAGCACGCGGCGGCTACCGAGCCGGCTCGTTCGTCGCCGTGTCGGCGTCCCGCCCGGTCCGGCTCGGGCCCCGGCGAAACCCCGACGTCCCGACACGCCTGATGACACCGGGGCTGGCGGCGTCCGTGTTCCCCGCGGTGTCCTCGGTCTGCGCGGCCGTCGTGTCCGCCGTCTCCGTCGCGTCGTCGTCGTCGTCGCCGCACCCGGCCGCCACCAGCGACAACGCGACGACCACCATCAGCGCCAAGCGGCTGCGACTCCGTCGCTTCACGATGGACCCCCCGGGTGTCGGAGCAGCCGTCGCGTACCTGTCGCGCTCCCGTCGCCCCGAGGCGACGGCGTACACGGACGCGAACGGCCGCGAATCAGTGGCCGTCCTATATCCGGATGCAGGCCGCATGTCAAACCCGTCGACAACCCCGAACCCCGTCCCGAGCGGTGACACCTGTCCTGCTCCACGAGTGGGAGCTCGGATGCCTCCGCTCGTGCCGGGAGGCCGCTGGTTGACACCGGGGTCCCGGCGCCACATCCTGCGTTCGTCCCGTCGCGCGCCACGACCGAGGGTGAAGCCATGTGGCCGGGGTTCTACGCCAAGTCGACGCCTGACGCCGCGATCATCGTCGCCGACCGCGGCGAGACGGTGACGTACCGCGAGCTGGACGATCGGTCGAACCGCTCGGCGGCGCCCTGTCCGGTGTCGGTCGAGGAGCGGATCATCGAGTGGTGGGGACCGATCCTCTACGAGG
>Ga0137369_10001272_pt1 | contig 25254 bp, 20 predicted proteins | sample SagtaG_12_FD_104918 | JGI IMG/M metagenome (GOLD analysis project Ga0137369, IMG submission 104918) | Vadose zone soil microbial communities from Sagehorn Ranch, Mendocino, California, USA - Sage1_L_113_16 metaG | ecosystem: Environmental > Terrestrial > Soil > Vadose zone | place: USA... | reverse complement strand
GTGGCGACCGGGTCCCAGCAGACCCTCCAGCCGGGCAGCACGGTGGAGACGCTGGCCATCCCGGCCGTCAGCGGTCAGCCGTACTTCCTCGAGGTGCTCGACCCGAACGCCCCGGCCACCGCAGCGCCGCAGTCCACCTACGACATCTCAATCGTCAACCGCCCCGCACCGGTCCCGTTCGGGCTCAACTTGCTCGCCGCGTCGGACTCGGGACGCAGTGACATCGACGACGTGACGAACGACAACACGCCCTCCATCCGGTTGCGGGTGGACGACGCTGACCTCCTAGACGAGGGCATCGCGTTCTCTCCCACCGACGATGGGGTGCTCGCCGACGACCCGCCCGGCTTCAAGGTGCGCGTGCTGGACGACGGCAGCCTGGCCACGTTCGCCACGCCTGTGGTGGGGCAGTCGGGCTCGTACGAGGCGACCCTCCCGAGCATGACGGACGGCGAGCACGCGATCACCGCGCAGGTGGTCATCGTGGATCCATCCGATGGGCCCGCCCCTGGGATCACCCATGTGGTCGGCAGCGGCGGGGAGTCGAGTGCCCTGCACGTCAGGATCGACACCACGGCGCCGGCCCAGCCCTCGACCCCCGACCTCCTCGCCACAAGCGACGGCGCGGGAGTGAACATCGACAACATCACACCGGTGGTCCAGCCGGCGTTCGCAGAGACCGCGGAGGCGAACTCGCTTGTCCGGATCCTGGCCAACGGTGTGGCTGTGGGGCAGGGACTCGCCGGGGGCGACGCGTCGGACGGCGTGCCTGGCGACGGGCTCGGGGCATACGAGATCACCACGGGGCCGCTCGACGACGGCGTGTACGCGATCACGGCCACGGCCGAGGACCTGGCCGGCAACGTGGGCCTGCCGTCGGCCGCGCTCGCTGTGACCATCGCCAACCAGCACCTCGCACTGTCCGGCGCCACGGCCGACGTGGTCGTGGACCTCGACGCGGGGACGGTCACTGGGTACCCGGGCATCCCAGGCGGCGTCGTCGGCATCCGGGGGATCCCCCTCGTCGACCTCGACGTCAACGGTCACGCCCTCACCGTTCTTGGGACGGCGCACGACGACACCCTGACCTACACGCCCACCGGCGCCGACTCGGGTCGGCTGACCCGGATGGACTCGGCGCAGGTGATCAGGTTCACTGCGGTGGGCGCGGCCTTCACGGTGGATCCGCTCGGAGGCGACGACGAAGTGATCCAGAATGGAACCCAGGGCCCGAACTCGATCGTTGGCACGATCGACACGTCGATGGGCCTCCAGGTCGACGCGCTCAAGGCGATCGGCATGCCGGCGGCCACCGTGGAGCGGCTTACCATCCTGGCCCTCCAGGGCGCCGATACGGTGGATCTGACGGTCTTCGACACCGTCAGCCAGTTGGTTTCCGTGGACGGTGGGGCGCCTACGACGAACCCACCGAACGGGGACACGTTGATCGTCCGGGCCGGCTCGCCCAAGGCCAAGCTGCAGAAGCAGCCAGGGGCGAACGGCAGCGGCGTGATCTTCGTGCGGTACCCGCAGACCACCGGCAACGAGACCCGCGTGGACTACACGGACATCGAAACTACGAAACTCGTGAAGTGAGGGAGACGGGGGGTGGGCCGAGACGAGCTCGGCCCACCCCCCGCATTCCCAGGTTTCGTGTTACAGCCGAATGCGACGGGGCTGTGGGCGCGTTCGAGCGCGAGGGCGTCGACGGGGCGATCGTGGTTCCGCTCGTGAACCCGAAGGAGGTCGACCTCCCTCTCGCAGCGCCGCCCGAAGAGGCGGTCCAAGTTGGCTTGATGCTCGGAGCCTGTGACGCCGTGATAGGCGTCAAGCATGGTGTCCGGCCGATATCGCCCCTCCGCGAGGAACCGCCGGCTACCGCCTTCGTGGGCCGATGCAGAACGTCTTGAAGGAGAGGTCGTCGAGGTCGTCGTCCTCGAGCCCCGTCGTCAGCGAGCGACGCGTAAACAGCCTGATCAGGTACGAGCACATCGGCCAGGTGGAGATATCGTGGAAATCGGTGCCCGCACCGCCCCGAGGGCCTATGCCGCTCGGGAAGGTCGGAGCGGGAGAAGGGCCGGGCGGGCATGTGACCATGTCGATGAACCACTCGGCCATCAGCTCGTGGTCGGCGGTGTACAGGATGTGGAGATCAGTCGTCAGGGGCGAGCAGCACGTCGCGCCAGGGGCCAAGAACTCCTGCAGATCGAGGAGGCTCACCTCGAGCCAGTTGTTGATGTGGATGTTCGAGAGCTGGTTCGTATAGTCGGGCGGCGGTGCCCCAATCTTGCTGACGCGGGTCGCCTCGAAGATGATCGCCGGGTGTACGCCGTTCTTCTGGTTTCCGACGGGCACGGCCGTGCCGGCCGGGACTCCGGGCGCCGGGTCCGCGTCGGGGGCGCCGGGGAAGGCAACCCACGAGGCAAAGCCCGTGAGCGGGAGGCCAAAACCGTTATCGAGAGCGTTAGGGTCGACCGGGATCCATCCGTTGCTGTCTGGGACGATGTAGTGCTCCGGCGGCGTAGCATCCGGGGTGTCGGGAGGCGGGGTGGGGGAAGTGGTGCCGGTTCCCCTGATCGAGACCGACTGGACGGCGTTCGGGTCGCCCTTCCACAATGTGAGCCGGCTGCCGATCGTGACTTCGCAGACGAAGGGGCCGGTGATCGGCGTCGGATTCGGCGCCCCCGGCTCCTGGAAGAGGAAGCGGTACGCCGTCTGCTCTCCGAGAATCGTCTTTGGGCAGAACCCGCGTAGCTCGAGGCAGCCGAAGAAGCCGAAGTCGGGCCCGCCGTGGCCGGCCTTCGGCTTGTTCGTCCGTCCGGCCGCGTCGAAGTCGGCGTAGATTGCGAAGTTACCGACGTGCGTGAAGATCGGATTGTTGTACGGATCCGGGCACACCCGGAAGCAAAAGCGCTGACAGCGCAGGAAGCAGATCCAGTGGCAGAGCTGAAAGCAGAAGCGCTGAAGCTTTAGCTCCTCGACGATCGCCGCGAACGCCTTCGGGTCGCCCGCGCCGACGGCGGCACTCAGCCGTTCGAGCTCGGCCGGCTTCTGCGCGAGCTTCCCGACCTCCTTCGCGAACGCCAATGCCTCCTGCAGCGGCTGCTCGATCGGCTTCAGCGGGAATTGGCGGCAAAGCGTCAGGCAGACGAGCACACAGCGCCAGCTGCAGAAGAAGAAGCAGATGAACCGGCAGAACCGAATCAGGCCGGCGGCCTCGATGACACTGCGGAACTTCTCCGCGTCACCCGCTTGGGAGGCGGCGACGGCTTCGTCGAACGCCTGTCGGTTCTCGAGGAGGGCCCGAAGCGCCTGCCCCGAGTCCTTCAGCTCGGCGACGAGACTCGGCCGCTCCTGCACCTCGAGCCTGCACACCCAGCGGCACAGGAGCCGGAAGTGCACGTAGCAGACCCAGTGGCAGAAGAGGTGGCAGATCGGCTCGAGCTTGTGCGCTCTGACGATGCGCTGGAACGCGGCACGGTCTCGCTTCTCGACCGCCTGTGCCAGCTGCTTGACGAGCCTTTCGTCGGAGGTGATCTTCACGATCGCCTGGGCGAGCACCCGTGGGTTGGGGCGCTCGACGACCTTTGGCGGTCCGCACAGCTCGAGGCAGAGGAGCGCGCACTCCTTGATCCGGATCCACTCGCAGACGAGGTGGCAGTGCGGAACCAGCTTCAGCCGCTTGAGGGCGGCCTGGAACGCCTTGCGGTCGCCCGCACGAAGCGCCTCGTGCGCGGTCACATACGACTTCTCGCCCCTGGCGAGCTGAGCAACGACCCGTGCCTCTTCGAGAAGGTCGCGGAAAACGTCGAGCTCGAAGCTTTCGTCTGCCATCGTGCCTCCTTGGACCGCCCAGGCTGCCAGGGCCCCGTCGCCACGCCGTCGCCGTGGCGTCACCGAGGGCGGCCAGCGACTGTCCGTGTACCGCACAGCTGTCTGCACGCCCACGGTGCTGACGAATCAATCGATCCCGCCGAAATCGAAGGGCTTCTCGATTCGGGCTTCGGGTCTCCACCGAGCGCGTACTCGGGCAGCTCCCCGTCAGGTGCTCAGGGTGCGGCGCCCAGCCGAGCTCCTCGGCAACGGATCAGTTCGCGCAGCTTTTCGTACGTCAGTGCCATCGTGAACGCCTCCGCGTGCATCCTTCACAGGGCGAAGCCCCGGATTCCTTCCTGTGGGCTAGGGTCTACTCTTGATAACAGCAGTCAAGCGCGAACCTGAGCGAAACCCTCATAATTGACTTTGACTGCGGCTGGTGTTTGATCGCGGCGAGAGGAGAGCGATCGTGGAGTACGAGGCTGGGCCGGCGCAGCAGCAGGCGGCGATCACCAATGCCGCCGAGCAGAACCTTCACAAGGTGAGCCAGATCGTCGTTCTGATGATGGAGAACCGCTCCTTCGATCACATGCTCGGCTTTCTCTCGATCGACCAGGGCCGCGCTGAGGTCGACGGACTCACGCCCGGGCTCTCGAACGAGGCCGATGGCAGGCAGTACAAGGTGCACCAGGCGACGAGCACGAAGCTCGTCAAGGCGCAAGACCCGTGTCACTCGGGCTGGTGTGTCGATGAGCAGGCGTCAGGAGCGATGGGTGGTTTTGCCGGCAACTACAAGAAGACGCGCAAGCAGCACTTCCCGGGCGATACGCCCGCCACCGTCCTTGCTTACCACACGGCCGAGCAGCTGCCCGCCTATGCCTACCTGGCCGACAAGTTCTGCGTCTGCAACCGCTGGTTCTGCTCCGTTCCGGGCGCCACGATGCCGAACCGCTGCTATTCGGTTGCAGGCCGGGCGCAGGGAAGCCGCGACAACATCAACCCGCCGATCTACCACTTGCACGCGTTCGTGCGCCACCTCGACCGGGCCGGGGTCTCCTGGCGCTGGTACTCGCACGACGAGGTGCCGATGCTATGGCTGATCGACCCGCTCTACGCGGTTGGCCACCTGGCTTTGCCCGCCTACTTCGATCGCCAGGACCTGCTCGGGCCGCGCAGCTTTCTGCAGGACGCAGCCGCAGGGACGCTTCCCGCCGTCTCCTGGATCGATCCCAACTTCATCGACGTCAGCTTCGGCCCCGAGGGCTCGAACGACGACCATCCGCCCTCGGACCTGCGTGCCGGGCAGGCGCTCGTGCTCAAGCTTGTCCATGCCCTGTTCCGCAGCCCGCAGTGGAAGAGCACCATGCTCGTCGTCACCTACGACGAGCACGGCGGCTTCTACGACCACGTCGAGCCCGAGGCGGCCGAGGACGATGATCCCGGCTTCCGCCGCTACGGACCGCGCGTTCCCGCGCTCGTCGTCTCGCCCTGGGTGGAGCAAGGACAGGTTTCGAGCGTCCGCTTCGATCACACCTCGCTGATCAAGACGATCCTGCTTCGCTTCTGCCGCAAGAGCGACGGCAGCATCCCCGACATGGGAAAGAGGGTCCGAGCCGCGCACCATCTGGGCGGGGTCCTGACAGCTGAAAAGGCGCGCGCGGCCCCGGCCCAGGCCGAGTACCAGCACCTGATCGACGGCGCGAGCCACTTTCAGGCCCAGCTCTGGCAGCGCGCGATGCTGCAGCAGGCCGAGGGCAAGCCGGCGCAGCCGGCAGAGCTGACCGACTTCCAGGAGGAGTTTCTGGCCGCGAAGCGCGAGCTGCTTGCAATGAGAGCCCGAGCGGGAGTGCCGCCGCCGGCCGCGGCTGCGTGAGCGCGGTGAATGGCACGCAAACCGACCCAACGAAGGAGGTGGCCCCATGGCCGCAGGACAACAGTGGTCGAACGCGACAGATTTGGCTGCAGCAGTCGCCAAAGATCCGGCACTCCAGCGAGAGGTCAAGGATGATCCGGTAAGCGCCCTTTCTCGTCTTGCTGCTCCGGCGTTTCAGTCCGACAAGTGGGTCTACCGAATGGTCGTATTGTCACTCGGCTTGACCATGCTCTCCGTCGTCGGGACGTCCTTCGCCCTGTTCCTGAGGGGGCATCGGATACCGGACGTTCTTGTCGCGATCGGAACGGCCGCAGTGGGCGCTATTGCCGGTCTGCTGGCGCCCTCGCCTGGACGCTGACGGCGGGGCGCCGGCGACGCTAGCCGGCGGCGATCTGCGAGCGTGCGTCGATCCGTCGCACTTCGGGCGCGAGAGCCCCGGGATGAGCGCTGATCGTGTCAGCCTTCGCAAGATCGCCGAAGTCGAGACCCGTCATCGCGCTGAGATCGCCCAGAGCGACCTGGTAGAGCTTGAACTGCTCGAGCCCGAGCGATGGGAGCTTCGACTCCAGGTCGTCCTGGGTTAGCACGAAGGCCTGCGCCTTCAGTGTTCCCTGCTCCACGTAGGCGACCACCTTCCAGAAGGAGCGAGGCACCAGGGTATCGCGGTAGGGGAAGTCCGTGTCCTTGAAGATCGGACCCCCGAAGACGCTGATCCGAAGGTCTTCGACGTCGACGTCTTCGAAGATCGCGTTCTCGAGCTCCCCCCAGAGGCCGTGCTCGCGGGACTGATTGAAGTCGTCGAGCTGCGGGGTGATGTTGGTGAAGAAGAAGGAGTCGACGTTTGCCTGTTCGGCTTCCTCGCGGGTGCCCCAGAGGAGGTCTGCCCGCCTGGCGATGTGACCGCGGTCGAGTCGGTTCTTGCTGTAGAGCTTGTCGTCGACCTGGTACTTGGCGTCGTACTCCTTGTCGAGCACGAACTCGAGCCCGGTGCGCGAGAGCTGTTGCAATCCATTGCCGTCGATGTTCCACGCGACCCAGCGACAAAAATGGCGCGAGGCGCTCATCGCGAGCGAGAAGTGGGTGTAGCGGCGGACGCGCTCCGCTGCCTTCGTGGGTGCGAGGTCCTTCTCGACCGCGGCGCTTGCCGGCGCGGGAAGCTCGATTCGCTGACCCGGAAGGAAGTCGGGGTCGTAGCCGGCGGCGATCGACGCCGCGCCGGCAACGGCGCCTGGAACCGACGGCTCGAGCGCTCCCACAGCGGTAGCTTACGAAAGGCAGCGTACGTGAGTCAAGAGTCGTCCGTCGGTGGCGCCTGCGGGCGGCGGGCAAGGTCCGTCAGCAGGTCGACGAGCCGACGCTGATCCTCGGTCAGGCTGCCCTCGCCGACGGTGACCACGGTCTGCCGGTCGCCGTGCGTGATCTTCAGGTCGTACTGGAAGCGATCCGCACCGCGCGGCGCCGCCGTGGGGACCGGAGTCGTCTCGATCGAGGCAAGCAGCCCCTCCATCTCCGTCGCCTGGGAGGGGTCGAGCTCGGTCGAGTCGACGGTCGTTCGCAGGGTGATTCCCGCGAAGCCTCCGCTGCGCTCGAACTCGATCCGAAAGGGCTCACCCGCCACAACGCGAGCGTAACCGAAGGCCGGGGCGCCCCGGCCTTCGGTTGGACCCCCGGCCCCCGGATTACCGGTGCGCTGCGACGAGCGCCTGGGTGCTGACGGGGACGCCGACCTTGTCCCAGGCGGTTGCGACGGCCCGCGCCTCTTCGCTCTCATCGCCGAAGAGCCGCCTGGCCCCCCGCGCCGTCGTGCGCGCGAACGTGCTGAAGCGGGCGGTGGGCTGCAAGCGGGGATCCCGGAGCGCCGAATACCAGATCGCTCCCGCCTTCTCCCATGCGTGCCCACCGAGCTCGGTCGCAAGCAGGTAGAAGGCGTGGTTCGGGATCCCCGAGTTGATGTGGACGCCGCCGTTGTCCGAGGTCGTCTGGACGTAGTCGTCCATGTGCGCCGGCTGCGGGTCCTTGCCGAGGACGTCGTCGTCATAGGCCGTCCCGGGCTCGGCCATCGAGCGCAGGGCCTTGCCCTGCACGTCCGGCCCGAGCAGTCCTTCGCCGATCAACCAGTCGGCCTCGTCGGCCGTCTGGCCAAGCTTGTGCTGCTTGATCAGCGAGCCGAAGACGTCCGAGACCGATTCGTTGAGTGCCCCCGTCTGCTGCCAGTAGTTGAGGGCGGCCTCGTCCTCCGTGACACCGTGCGTGAGCTCGTGGCCGATCACGTCGAGCGAGATCGTGAAGCGGTTGAAGAGCTCGCCGTCGCCGTCGCCGAAGATCATCCGCTGGCCGTCCCAGAAGGCGTTGTCGTAGTTCTGCCCGTAGTGGATGACGGCGTCGAGGGGCATGCCGGCATCGTCGATCGAGTCGCGGTCATGGATGGTCCAGTAGTACGCGTAGGTCTCACCCAGCCCTTCGTAGGCCTCCTTCAGCGCGGGGTCGGTATCGCCAGGGGTGTCGCCTTCGTGGCAGACCGGTTCCCCGGGAAGCTGCTCTGTTCCGTGCGCGTCGTAGATCGTTCGCTTGGGCTTGCCGGGCTCGGCGGTCGCAAGCGCGTCGGGGTGCAGAGGTCCGCCTGCGCGCAGAACCGCGTTCTGCAGCCGTGCCGTGCGGAGCGAATGGTCACGGCTGAGCGTGTCGAGCGCCCAATCGCGCTGCTTGGGGCTGCCGTTCCGGGCAACTCGCTCGAAGACGATCGGAGGGACGATGCAGAAGATCGAGTGGCGGTGCATGAGCCTGCTCCTTCCGGTGCAAGGTGACGACCGATGAACTCTGCCAATAGTAAGCCTTTGTTGCGGTCTGTCAACAGCGGTGGCATTGTTCGCTCATGAGCCAGCGACTTGCGCGGTTATCGGCGCTCTCTCTCGCGCTGCTCGCTCCGCTCGCGTTGCCGGCCGCGGTCGGCGCCGGGCGCCATGGACCCGCGCAAGGTGGAACGCTGATTCTCGAGAGTGACCGCCTAGGCAAGAGCAACATCTTCGTCGCGGGGCCAAGAAAGGGGAAGCCGATCCTGGAGGCCCCGGGCGGATCCCAGAACTTCCAGCCGTCCGTCGCACCGTCAGGCGACCTTGCCTTCGTCAGCGACCGGGACGGCGACTTCGAGATCTTCGTGCGCGTATCCGGCGAGGGGACGGTCCCGGTCACGCAGAACTCCTCCCCCGACTTCGATCCGACCTGGTCACCCGACGGAAGCGCGATTGCCTTCGTTAGCCGACGGAAGCGAACGAACGACATCTTCCTCCGCGATCTCGGGGGTTCCGCCCCGGCACAGCGGCTGACGCCGTCGCCGTCCGACGACACCACTCCCGCCTGGTCGCCGGACGGGAGCGTGATCGCGTATGCGAGCAACCGCCAGAACGGCTACGACCTCTGGCTGGTCGATCTGTCGGGCCATTCGCGGCGGATTGCACACCTGCGGGGCGCGGAGTTCGACCCCAGCTGGTCGCCGGACGGCCGCCGCCTCGCGTTCACCCGCCGGCAGAACGGCAACTACGACATCTACTCGATCCGGCGGGATGGGACCGGCCTCCTGCGGCTGACCTCGAAACCCACCGAGGACTCGCAGCCCGCTTGGTCCCCCGACGGGAGCGAGATCGCCTTCGTTCGCCTGACGGGGCGCGACTACGAGGTCTTCGTCATGGGCACGGACGGCGAGGATCAGCGCAACGTCACCGAGCAGCATTCCTCGATCTTCGACATCGCGCCGGCGTGGATTCCGGGTTCGACGAAGAGCTATCGGTCTCGAGTGAGGGCGCCGGCCGCAGCGCAGGCATCCGTGTGCGGCCCGCGCTCCGGTACGAACGGCGCCAACGTGATCCAGGGGACGCCGAGCGCCGACGTCATCTGCGGCCGGGGTGGCAACGACACGATCAACGGCAACGGAGGAAACGACGTCATCTACGGCGACGGCGGCAAGGACAAGATCTTCGGAGGCGGCGGAGGCGACGATCTCTTCGGCGGGAAAGGCCGCGACAAGATCGTCGGCGGCGCCGGCAAGGATCGGATCGTCTCGCGCGACCGCGGGGGAAAGGACACTGACAAGGGGGGACCCGGACGCCAGGTCGACCGCGCACGTTCCGACGGCGTTCCGCCCGACAAGCTCGTTTCGATCGAGGGTTCGCTGTGAGCGAGGCCGCCGACCGGGGGTTGCTGAAGGACGAGGCTCCGGTCGCGGAGCGCCGTCGCTGGCGCTTCCCGGCAGCTCCGGTCGTGACGCTTATCGGCGCCGTGCTCGCCGCCGGGATCAGCAGCACGACGCTCGTCTACACGCTCTGGCCGGGCCTGAAGCCGGATCCGAAAGAGAAGGTGGGGGCGGAGATCAGGAGCCTCGCGGTCGACCGAGAGGTCAGCCGCGGCGAGTACCTGTGCCGAATCGGCCGCAACCCCAAAGGCCGGAGCAGGTTGGACGAGATGGGGAACGTCTACTACATCCGCGCCGAGATCGAGGGATTCAAACGCAGCTCCGTCGACCTCAAGTGGTTCACGTACGACGCGTTAAACGACATGCGTCTGCCGGGACCGCGACTGCGCTCGAGCACCGACGAGACGTCGATTTTCCACCCGCAGGCACCGATCAATACCCAGATCGCCCAGGTGTGGGTGCCGACACCGGAGCGGACGGGCCACTCGTACGTCCGCTTCGAGCTGTACGCGAAGAGCGTGTTGCTCGCGTTCGTCGACTCCCGGCCGTTCGAGACGCGCCCCGGGCTGCCGTCTCGCCATCCGTTCGCCGCCTGCACGTGAGCACGACGCGTTTCATCGGCAAGCTTCCATTGCTCTCCCGGCGTACTGGCACCGCTGTCCTTGCTTCAGCGTGTGTGCTGTCCTTGGCGTACCCGAGCACGGCGGCTTCGGCCGAGGGCGATCGTGCCTGGACACAGGCGAGGGGCGCCCTCGAGGCAGTGATCCGGTGGGGGATCTATATCGGGTTGGCAGTGCTCGTCGTTGCCGGGCTCGTCGCACTGCGCCGGCTGATCCGTGCGATTCCGGCGAGCGGTCGCACGACGGTAGCGCTGGAAGACCTGACCGCCGACGCCAAGGAGCGGAACGCGCGTAATCAAGCGCTCACCCGGGAGCTGATCTCGGCGATGCGATCAGCGGGCTCCTCCGAGTCTCGTCATGGCATCGAGATTGACGAGACACGAGACCTCGACGGCACGCTGCATGTGAACCTGCGTGCGGCCGGCGAGGGAGTCGCGACTATCGATTCGCTCATTTCGGACGAGACACCCGTGAAGATCGGGCCGCTCTCCTTCAACCCGAGGCAAGCCCTTTATTTCGGGAGTGCCTTCTTCCGCCGGCGATCGGAAGTCGAGCTCGTCGGCTTCCTGACGGCCTCGGAGCAAACAGCCGAGATGATGGTGCAGCAGTTCGCCCCCGGGCAGAAGCTTCCGGTTCAGCGCTGGACGGAAACAGTGCAGGGCGAGAATTCCCGCGCGCGCGTCGTCGCTTCGGTCGCAACCAAGATCGCGATCGACCTTGGAGGCTCGCACATCTCTACGAAGTGGAGTAGCGTCCGCGATTACCGGGAAGCCTGCGCTCGCCTGAGCAGTGGGGAGGAGCCGGCGAATCGCGAAGATGATCGCGAAAAACTGCTCGAGTCAGTCAGGCGCATCCTCGAGCATGCGTTGAATGCGGACCCGGGAAATGTGCTCGCTCGATTCGAGCTCGCGACCGTCCTCCGCAAGCTCGGAGAGAACGAGGTCGCCTCGGAACACTTCGTGTTTCTCGAGCGTTTGGCGACGCTGCCCCTGCCCGCTCCGTCACGCAGACTCATTCCAATCGAGCTTTCCCCCGCCGAACCCACAGCAGGCGTTCACGGTTATCTCGAGCGGCACCCGGAGTTTGTCCACGTCGCCCGCTACAACCGCGCGATCTCGCTCTCCAAGGTAGGGAGCTGGGAAGGCCACGAGAAAGCGCTGGAGATCCTCTGGCATCTCGTCCCTGAGATTCTCGAGGATGAGCGGCTAGACCCACAGACGTCCCTTCGCCTTCACCTGCTGACCGTGAGCGCGTGGGCAGCTGCGCTCGTCTTTCGGCTCGAGCATTGGCGACTCCACTCCGAGGGGGAGATTGCAGACCGCCCCGAGGCACGCGAGACGCGGGCCCAGATCGCGCAGATTCGAGACTGGGTGGAGACGCTTCCGGACACCCATCCGGAGCTCGATCTCGCTGCGTACGTGTACGCGCGCGCGACAGTTCAGGGCGCCTTCGGACGGGCCGCTCAGATTCTCGGAGATCACGATGAAGCGATGGCCGCGTTTGAGCGAGCGCTGTCGATGATCCCGGATCTCGGCGATGTCCACGCGAACCTTGCCTCGTTGCTTATCAAGCTGAAGGCGCGGCACATGAATTGGAGTCGCCGCGCCAGGAATCACCTTTTGCGAGCACTCGAGATCAGCCCGCTTGACGAACGTGCGCACTTTCTGCTCGGCAAGGTGTATGCGGACCCCTCGGTCGGCCAGCTCAAAGAGGCCAAGCAGCAGTTCGAACAGGGCGGGAGCTACGGCTGGGCATGCTACGAGCACGCACGGCTTCTCAAGGACGAGGGCCAAATCGAAGCTGCGATCAATCAGCTCCGCCGGACGCTCCATGCCTTCCCAAACCTCTCTCGCACGCCGGCTCGTGAATGCGCTCGCGCGTACCTCGAGCTGATCATCCAACTCGGAGGCGAACAGAAGGCGGACAAGGCTATGGTCAACGAGGCTCAGAAGGTCGCTCAGCGCCTGGTTGAGGTCACGCTTGATGGCGGGAGAGATCAAGCGGCCAAGCTACTGACTGGAATCGATGCTCTCGCCTGAGGGCGCCTTCTGCCTGCCTGGCTTTGCATCTCGCGAGAAACTCTGGGGCCTTGGCGACGCAACCGAAGCGAGACTAGGCGCGGCGATAGCGACGCTGTTTCTGCTCGTGCTCGCCGCACCTCGGCTTCATTGGCCATTTGCGACTGGCCGCGCTCCGACTCGTGTCGTGGCGCGGGCTGACTTTCTCGACCCCTGGGTTCCAGTGCAACTGCCGGTGGGGGCCGCCGCTCGACGGGCCGCGCTTCACCGTTTGCAGGCGCTCCAGCCAGGCTTTCAGGTCGTACAGCCTCGCCGAGCCTGCCTAGCGCTGGACTCGGCGCTGGATATCGGCACGGCGTTCGAAGCGGACGAGTAGGCGCTTGAAGTTGTGCAGCCAGGCGAAGGTGCGTTCGACCACCCAGCGGTAGCGGCCGAGGCCGGAGCCGTGCTCGGTCTGGCGGCGAGCGATCAGCGGCTTGACGCCACGCTGCCGGACGAGCCGCCGGTACTTGTCATGGTCGTAGCCGCGGTCGGCGATCAGGCTGTCGGGTCGTCGGCGCGGCCGTCCAACGGCGCGGCGGACGGGGGGGACGCCGTCCAGGAGCGGGATCAGTTGGGTGACGTCGTTGCGGTTGCCGCCCGTGACCGAGAAGGCGAGCGGAATTCCGGTCGCGTCGGCGAGGAGGTGGTGCTTGGAGCCGGGACGGCCTCGGTCGACCGGGCTCGGACCCGTCTCGGCGCCCCCTTTTTCGCCTGCACCTGGCTCGAGTCGGCGATCGCCCGCGACCATTCGAGCTCGCCCGCGGCCCACAAACGAGCCAGCAAGAGCGCGTGCAGTTCTGCCCACACACCCGCTCGCTGCCACTCGTCCAGGCGCCGCAGCAAGTCACTCCCGAGCCGAAGCCGAGCTCGCTCGGCAGATGCTGCCAGGCGATCCCGGTGTGCAACACGAACAAAATCCCCTGCAACGCCTGTCGATCGGGCAGCCGCTTACGGCCCGGATAGCGGAAGCGCCGCTCCTTCACCGGGAGCAGCGGCTCGACAAGTTCCCACAGCTCGTCCGAAGCGATCCACGGCGCAGCGGCCATGGCCCCCTCCCAGCTTGACGACGAAGCCGACGGCGTTCAGCGTCAGAGAGCGGGTCCCCTTCATTCAGAGATACTTCGAAGCCCCGGATCAGCGTTGGGCGTCTATTCGGGAATCCAGCCCTCGCGGTATCGCGTTAGTTCGCTTCTGGGGAATCGGGCATACGCCTCGTCCGCGTCGGTCGTCTCCCGCTCGACGCCGGCGCCATGGCGTTGCGCGGCTTCGTCCACGGTGTAGGCGCCCCAGTCAGGGCCCATCGAGCGGTCGCGGGCGCCGACCGCAAGTACCAGGCACGGCCCTTCTCCGGCGCCGATGATCACATGGCTCGTCCCGGGAGGGCAGTGCAGGAAGTCCCACTGGCAGAGCGGGCGCTCCTCACCTTCGACGATCGCCAGCGCCTCCCCGGCGAGCACGAGGAAGTCCTCCTGGTCGTTCTCCCGGTGGTACATCGCCATCGGCTCGCCGGGGCTGAGAACGGTGAGGTTGATCCCGAGCTGCAAGAAATCCGCCGCGCCCTCGAAGCCTGCGCCCTCGAACTCGCAGAGGACGCCGCGACCTTTGCGTTCCCACCACTGCGTCTCGCGCGCATTGAGGACGAACCAGCCCTGCCCCTTCGGGACAAGTCCGTGCTCGGTCGACACGAGCTGCGACTCAGGAACCACCGACCTGAGACTGCCATACGCGGCCCCACATCGTGCGCGAAGCTCGGCGAGCCGCGCCACCTCGACCAAAGGCCCAACATTGCTCGCCGCAGGTCGCGCGGACGAGCATGGCCCGGGTCGCGAACCGCTACGTCGTCGAGGGCCTTCGCCGACCGCGCGCCTTCAAGCGCCACGTCGTCCGCCACGAGCGCCCGTGTCGCTGCTCAGCTGCTCGCTGACCCGGTGGCGACGTCTCCAGAACTCATTCTGAAACCGCTTCTTGGCCCCTTCCTTCGAGTCATGTGAGTCTGTGGCCGCCTTGAAAAGGGCGACCCGGCGAAGCCGGGAGCCCGGTCACAAGGGAGGAGGTCTCAAGGGGGAACCGGAGGTTCCCCCTTGAGTGGAGGGACGTGCCGGCTTTGCCGGCGCGTCCCGTTCACGACATAATCGCCCCGACCGATGCCCCGGAACCGGAGGAGTAAATGACAACCGCTGCCCCTGAAGCCCCGCAGACACTCTCGGACGAGGAACTGGAGCTCATCCACAAGTACTGGCGCGCCGCCAACTACCTGTCGGTCGGCCAGATCTACCTCATGGGGAACGCGCTGCTGAAGGAGTCGCTCAAGCTCGAGCACATCAAGCCGCGCCTGCTCGGACACTGGGGTACGACTCCGGGGCTGAACCTCATCTACGTGCACCTGAACAGGATCATCAAGGCGTACGACCTCGACGTGATCTACATCTGCGGCCCCGGCCACGGCGGCCCGGGGATGGTGGCGAACACCTACCTCGAGGGCACCTACAGCGAGTTCTATCCCAACATCCCCGAGGACGCCGAGGGGATCGACATCCTGTTCAAGCAGTTCTCGTTCCCGGGCGGGATCCCGAGCCACGCGGCGCCGGAGACGCCGGGCTCGATCCACGAAGGCGGGGAGCTCGGCTATGCCGTCTCGCACGCCTACGGGGCGGCGCTCGACAATCCCGACCTGATCGTCGCCTGCGTCGTCGGGGACGGCGAGGCCGAGAGCGGCCCGCTCGCGACCGCGTGGCACGGCAACAAGTTCCTCAACCCGGCCACGGATGGCGCCGTCCTCCCCATCCTCCACCTGAACGGCTACAAGATTGCCAACCCGACGATCCTCGCGCGCATCCCGCGCGAAGAGCTCGAAGCGCTGTTCGTCGGCTACGGCTACAAGCCCTACTGGGTCGAAGGCTCGGACCCGGAGAAGGTGCACCGGGAGATGGCCGCCACCCTCGATCAGGTGATCGGCGACATCAAGGCGATCCAGCGGGAGGCGCGCGAGGGCGGAGAGATGAAGCGCCCGAAGTGGCCGATGATCGTGATGAAGACGCCGAAGGGATGGACGGGCCCGAAAGAGGTCGACGGCCAGAAGACCGAGGACTACTGGCGTTCCCATCAGGTTCCGATGGCCGACCTCGCGGGCAACCCGAAGCACATCGCCGTGCTCGAGGACTGGCTCAAGAGCTACAAGCACGAGGAGCTGTTCGACGAGAACGGGCGGCTGCTACCGGAGCTGCGCGAGCTGCCGCCGAAAGGCGAGCGCCGCATGGGCGCGAACCCGCACGCGAACGGCGGGCTGCTCCTCCGCGAGCTGCGGATGCCGGACTTCCGCGACTACGAGCTGGAGATCGACACCCCGGGGCAAACCGTCGGCGAGGCAACCCGGGTGCTCGGAGACTTCCTCCGCGACGTGATGAAGATGAACATGCCGTTCAAGAACTTCCGCATGTTCTCGCCCGACGAGCACGCGTCGAACCGGCTCCAGGCGTCGTTCGAGGTCACGAACCGGGATTGGCAGGCCGAGACGTACGAGTACGACGACCACCTGAGCCCCGACGGCCGGATCATGGAGATCCTGAGCGAGCACACCTGTCAGGGGTGGCTCGAGGGCTACCTCCTGACCGGGCGGCACGGACTCTTCTCGACCTACGAGGCGTTCGTCCATGTGATCGACTCGATGTTCAACCAGCACGCCAAGTGGCTGAAGGTGACCCGAAGCGAGATCCCGTGGCGGCGCCCGATCGCGTCGCTCACGTACCTCCTCAGCTCGCACGTCTGGCGCCAGGACCACAACGGGTTCTCGCACCAGGATCCGGGCTTTCTCGACCACGTCGCGAACAAGAAGGCCGAGGTGATCCGCATCTACCTCCCACCCGACGCGAACACGCTGCTGTCGGTGATGGACCACTGCCTCCGGAGCAAGAACTATGTCAACGTCGTCGTCGCGGGCAAGCAGCCGGCGCTGCAGTACCTGAACATGGACGCGGCGATCAAGCACTGCACCGAGGGCATCGGCATCTGGGAGTGGGCCTCGAACGACCGGGGCGGCGACCCGGACGTCGTGATGGCGTGCTCGGGGGACATCCCGACGCTCGAGACTCTGGCCGCGGTCGAGCTGCTCAGGGGCTATTTCCCGCAGCTGAAGATGCGCGTCGTCAACGTCGTCGACCTGATGCGGCTCCAGCCGCACACCGAGCACCCGCACGGGATGACCGACAAGGAGTTCGACACGCTGTTCACGACCGACAAGCCGATCGTGTTCGCCTTCCACGGCTATCCGTGGCTGATCCACCGGCTGACGTACCGCCGGCGCAACCACCGCAACCTGCACGTGCGCGGGTACAAGGAAGAGGGCACGACCACGACGCCGTTCGACATGGTCGTGCGCAACGACCTCGACCGGTTCCACCTCGTCGACGACGTGATCGACCGCGTCACCGGGCTCGGGGGCGAGGCCGCCTACGTCAAGCAGGAGATCCGCGACAAGCTGGTCGAGCACCGGCACTACATCGCGACGCACGGCGACGACATGCCCGAGATTCGGGACTGGAAGTGGGCCGGCGACTGAGATGACGGTCAGGGTGGTCTGCATCTCGCGCGAGTCAGGGGCCGAGGGCGAGACCATCGGGCGGCTCGTGTCCGAGCGTCTCGGCCTCCAGTACGTGGACGAGGAGGTGATCTCGCGCGCGGCCGAGCGGGGCGGGGTGCACGCAGATCAGCTCGCGGATTCGGAGCAGCGGAAGTCGCGGCTGCTTCGCGTCGTCGAGGTGCTGTCGGACATGGGCACCGGCTCCGGGATCGTGGGGGCGGAGCCCGCGCCGGCCCGAACCGAGCGCGAGGATCTCCATCGCGACCTGATCCGGGGCGTCGTCGAGGAGATCGCCGGCGAAGGCAACGCGGTGATCGTCGCCCACGCCGCCTCGATGGCGCTCGCCGGTCAAGAGGGGATGCTGCGGGTGCTCGTGACCGCGTCGCCGCAGGTTCGCATCCGGCGACTCACGGAGTCCCCGGGAAGCGAGGGCGACGCGCAGAAGCTCGTCAAGGAGGACGATGCCGCCCGGGCGTTGTACTTCAAGCGCTTCTACTCGATCGACCGCGAGCTTCCGACGCACTACGACCTGGTCGTCAACACGGACGTGCTCGAGCCCGAGCAGGCGGCCGAGATCGTCGTGCACGCCGCGAACGTCGCGGGCGGGCCGGACTGGCGGCCGGCGATCAGCCGGCCCGAGGCCGGCGACCGCCCTTAACACCTTTAGGCCGAGCCCGCCTGAATCGCGGTAATGGCGACCGTGTTGACGATGTCGGTGACCGTGCAGCCGCGGCTGAGGTCGTTCACCGGCTTGTTAAGCCCCTGCAGCACCGGGCCGATCGCGACCGCACCTGCCGACCGCTGGACCGCCTTGTAGGCGACGTTCCCCGACTCGAGGTCCGGGAAGACGAAGACGGTCGCCTGCCCCGCCACCTCGCTGCCGGGCAACTTCAGCTCCGCAACCGCCTCGTCGACCGCGGCGTCGTACTGGATCGGCCCCTCGACCTTGAGGTCGGGACGGCGCTCGCGGACAGTCTCGGTCGCCTCCCGGACGCGATCGACGTCCTCTCCCTTCCCCGATGTCCCGGTCGAGTAGGAAAGCATCGCGATCAGAGGCTCGATCCCGAAGCTCGCCGCCGTCTCCGCCGACGAGATCGCGATGTCCGCCAGCTGGGTGGTGTCCGGCTTCGGGTTGACGGCGCAGTCGCCGTACACGAGCACCCGATCGGCGAGGCACATGAAGAAGACGCTCGAGACCACGGACACGCCCTCGCGCGCGCGGATGACCTCGAAGGCGGGCCGGATCGTGTCGCCCGTCGTGTGGGCTGCGCCCGAGACCATCCCGTCGGCGGCGCCGGTCTGCACCATCAGCGTCCCGAAGTAGCTCGGGTCGCCGACGCGGTCGTAGGCGAACTCCTCGGTCACGCCCTTGTGCTTGCGCAGCTCGAAGTAGTGACCCGCGAAGTCGTCTCGCAGCGGTGACGAGAGCGGATCGACGACCTCGGCACCGTCGATGTCGACCCCAAGGGAGGAGGCCCGGGGGCGCACATCGTCGGGAGACCCGAGGATCGTCACGTCGACGACGCCGCGCCGGAGGAGGATCTCGGCGGCGCGCAGGATCCGGTCGTCCTCGCCCTCGGGCAGGACGATGTGGCGGCGGACCTCCTTCGCGCGCTCGATCAGCTCGTACTCGAACATGATCGGCGTGATCCGAGCCGGCCGCTCGAGGGCGATCCGCCGCTCGAGCTCGGCCGTGTCGACGCTCGACTCGAACAGGCCGAGTGCGGTGGCGATCTTGCGCTCGTTGTCCGGTCCGAGGCCCGCCCGCACGGACTGGACGGACGCGGCCGCCACGTGGGTCAGATCGTCCACTTCGAGCACCGGAAACGGCGCGTGCGCGAGCAGCCGCCGGGTGCCTTCGGCGAGGGGCTGGCCGCCGGTGAGCAGGACGCCGGCGATCGCCGGGATCTCCGGCGAGATCGCCGACGCGAGCGTGGCGACGAGGATGTCCGGCCGGTCGGCCGGGACGATAACCAGCGCGTCCTCCACCAGATGCTCGACGAAGTGCTCCACGCTCATGGCCGCGATCCGCACGTCGCGCACCTCGCGCTGCAGCGTCCCGCGCGGATCGAGGACGATCCGGGCTCCGAGCTGGTCCGCCACCTCAGCCACGGTCGGATAGGCAAGCTCGGGGGTCTCGGCGAGGAGATAGACATCGGCGTCGGCGAGCGCCTGCCGCACTCCTTCGAGATGCTCGGGCGGGATGCGGTTCACGACCACGCCGAAGAGCTCGCAGCCCTTGGTCTCGAGCCCTGCGCGCGCGACCCGCACCGATGCGGCCGTCTGCTCGGGGGGCCCGCCGCGGACGACGACCAGGACCGGCGCCCCCAGCTCGTTGGCGAGGTCGGCGTTCAGCCCGAAGTCGAGCGCGGGTGCGGCGCCGGCGAAGTCGGTGCCCTCGCAGAGGACGAAGTCGCACTCGTTCTCGAGTTGCTTGTAGGCGGCGACGACGCGCTTGCGGAGCTCGTCGTACGGCTGGACGGTGCTTGCCTCCTCGGCCGTCAGCGCGTGCGCGACGGCCGACTCGTAGCGGCTGCGCATGAGCTCGCTCCGGGGATCGGGCTCGGAACCGACGACCGGGCGGAAAAAGCCGAGCCGCTCGACCCTTCCGGCCAGGAGCTCCATCAGACCGAGCGCGACGACCGACTTCCCGCTGTGCGGCTCCATGGCCGTGACGTAGAGATTGCGAGGCATTGAGGCTCGCGTAGGGTACGAGGTTGACAAGCCTTAAGGAGGCGGGATGGCATACGAGGTCCCTGATCTGCCGTATCCCTACGACGCGCTCGAGCCGCACATCGACGAGCAGACGATGCGCGTCCACCACGACAAGCACCACCAGGCCTACGTCGACAACGCGAACAAGGCGCTCGAGGGCACCGAGGAGCACAACCAATCGGTCGAGCACGTGCTGACGAACCTCGACGTCCTGCCCGAGGAGGTGCGGACCGCCGCCCGCAACAACGTCGGCGGCCATGCCAACCACAGCTTCTTCTGGGAGATCATGAGCCCCGACGGCGGCGGAGAGCCCGAGGGCGCGCTCGCCGGCGCGATCGACGACACCTTCGACAGCTTCGACGAGCTGAAGAAGCTCGTGAACGACACGGGCGTCAAGCGCTTCGGCTCGGGTTGGAGCTGGCTCGTCTGGGATGGAACCGGGCTCGCCGTCTACTCGACCGCGAACCAGGACTCGCCGATCATGCAGAGCGACGTGCCGCTACTCGGGATCGACGTCTGGGAGCACGCCTACTACCTCAAGTACCAGAACCGCCGCCCCGACTACCTCGAGGCCTGGTGGAACGTCGTCAACTGGCCCGAGGTGGCCCGCCGCTTCGAGGAGGCATCCGGTGGCTGAGAGCCGCGCAGAGGCCGTCTGGGAAGGCGATCTCGCCCACGGCAGCGGGCGCGTCGGCGGCGATAGCGGAGTCTTCGACGGGCTGCAGCTGAGCTGGCGCGCGCGGACGGAAGGGCCCGGGGGCGGCAAGACGAGTCCGGAGGAGCTGCTGGCAGCCGCTCACGCGGCCTGCTTCTCGATGGCTCTCTCCAACGGATTGGCGCAAAACGGGACGCCGCCGGAGCGCCTGGAGGTCCGGGCCGTCTGCACCTTCGACAAGGTGGGCGACGGGTTCGCGATCACGACCATGGAGCTCTCGGTCGAGGGGCGGGTGCCGGGGATCGACGCAGCCGCGTTCGAGGAGGCGGCCGAGCAGGCGAAGGAGGGCTGCCCCGTCTCCCGCGCGCTGGACGGCAATGTCGAGATCACGATGCAGCCGCGCCTCCTCGAGAGCTGACGCCGACTACCGTTAGGGCGTGATCCAGGACGCTCTGGCACGGCTGCTCGACGGCCGCAACCTCTCGCGCGAAGAGGCCCGCGCGGCCATGGCCGAGATCATGCTCGGCGAGGCGACTCCCGGCCAGATCGGCGGCTTTCTCGTCGCGCTCCGGCTCAAGGGCGAGACGGCCGACGAGATCGCCGGCTGCGCGGAGGCGATGCGCGAGCACGTGCTCCCGGTCCATCCCCGCCGCGACGACCTCGTCGATACGGCGGGAACCGGCGGCGACGGCGCGCAGACGCTCAACATCTCCACCGCCGCGGCGCTCGTTGCGGCCGCCGCCGGAGCGGGGGTCGCCAAGCACGGGAATCGCGCCGTCTCCTCGGCCTCGGGCTCGGCCGACGTGCTCGAGGCGCTCGGGTTCGAGCTCGAGCTCCCGGCCGAGCGGATCGCGCGCTCGATCGACGAGCTCGGCTTCGGGTTCATGTTCGCCCCCGCCCACCATCCCGCCATGCGCCACGCGGCGCCGGTTCGGCGCGAGCTCGCGACCAGGACGATCTTCAACGTCCTCGGCCCGCTCACGAACCCCGCCGGGGCGCGGGCCCAGATCGTCGGCGTCTACTCCCCGGAGCTCGTCCCCGCGATCGCCGAGGTGCTGGCGCAGCTCGGCGCCCGGCGCGCGTTCGTCGTCCACGGCGCCAACGGGATCGACGAGCTCTCGCCCGCGGGCGTGAACCTCGTAGGCGAGGTGACGGACGGCAAGGTCACGAGGCGCGAGCTCGATCCCGCCGAGCTCGGGGTCGAGCGCTGCGGCGCGGACGAGCTCCGAGGCGGAAGCCCGGAGGAGAACGCCGCCGCGATCCGAGCCGTCTTCTCCGGCGAGCGGGGTGGCCGCCGGGACGCGATCTTGCTGAACGCCGCGGGCGCGATCGCCGCGTCCGGACACGCCCCCGACCTCGAGGAGGGACTGTCCCTCGCCCGAAAGGCGATCGACTCGGGCGCGGCGGCGGCGCGACTCGAGGAGCTTGTGGCCTTCTCCAAATCCGATCCGGTGGAAGCGTAGTGAGCCGCTTTCGGGACGCTCTGGCCGGCCCCGGGCTGGCTGCGCTCGCAGAGGTGAAGCGGCGCTCGCCCTCGGCGGGGGAGCTGCGGCCCGATGCCGATCCCGCCCGGCTCGCGGCTGCGTTCGAGCGGGCCGGCGCCGCGGCCGTTTCGATCCTCGTCGACGAGCGCTTCGGCGGCTCGGTCGAAGACCTAGCCGCCGCTCGCGCGGCGGCTCGCCTCCCGCTTCTCGCCAAGGGATTCTTCAGCGACGTCGAGGAGCTGACCGAGCTGCATCGCCTCGGCGCCGACGCGGTCCTCCTCCTGCTCAGAGACCTCGACGACTCGCAGGCGGCCGCTCTCATGGGCCGTGCCGCCGAGCTCGGGCTCGACACGCTCGTCGAGGCGCACGACGCCGAGGAGGTCGACCGAGCCGTCCGGCTCGGGGCCGATCCGATCGGCATCAACGCGCGCGACCTCTCCACCTTCGCGATCGACCGCCCAGCTCAGCTGGAGCTGGTCGCCCGGGCCCCGCGCGAGCGCGTCGTCGTCGCCGAGAGCGGGATCTTCGCGCGGGCGCATGGGGCCGCGGCGGAGCTGGCCGGTGCGGACGCAATCCTGGTCGGCTCGGCGCTGATGAAGGCAGCCGATCCCGCGCAGAAGCTGTCCGAGCTGATCTCGCGCCCGCTCGTGAAGGTGTGCGGGCTCACGCGCGAGGAGGACGTCGCCGTCGCGGCCGAGGCGGGCGCCGACCTGGCCGGGTTCGTCCTCGCGCGGGAGAGCCCGCGCCGCGCCACCGAGGTTCTGCCCGTTCCCGACACGATGCTGTCGGTCGCCGTCCTCGTCGGAGAGCTGCGCGACGAGCCGGCCGAGCTCGTCCAGCTCTATCCGCGAGAAGGCGATCACCGCGGCCGCGACGGCGTCCTGCTCCGCAACGGCGAAGAGGTCGCGCGCGTCGTCGACCTCCCCTGGCAGCAGCAGGATTCCACCCACCTCGACCGCGCCCGCGCCCGCTCCGAGCACGGTCGCATCGTCCTCGCGGGCGGGCTCGGGCCGGAGAACGTCCGGCAGGCGATCGAGAGCGTCCGGCCGTGGGCGGTGGACGCGAGCTCGAGCCTCGAGCGCGAGCCCGGCGTCAAGGACCACGCGCGCGTGCGCGCGTACGTCGAGGCAGCCAGGTGACCGCCGGCCTCTACGGGCAGTACGGCGGGCGGTACGTCCCCGAGACGCTCGTCCCCGCCCTCGACGAGCTCGAGGCGGGCTGGCGCGAGGCCTGGGACGAGGAGGCCTTCCGCGTCGAGCTCGACCGGCTTGGACGCGAGTACGGCGGGCGCCCGACCCCGCTCACCCTCGTCGAACGCTTCGCTCCCGGCAAGCGCCTCTACCTCAAGCGCGAGGATCTGCTCCACACCGGCGCGCACAAGCTGAACAACGCGCTCGGCCAGGCCGAGCTCGCGCGCCGGCTCGGCAAGCACCGCATCGTCGCCGAGACCGGCGCGGGCCAGCACGGTGTCGCGACGGCAACCGTCTGCGCGCGCTTCGGGCTCGAGTGCGTCGTCTACATGGGCGCCGAGGACATGCGCCGGCAACGGCCGAACGTCGAGCGGATGGAGCTGCTCGGCGCCGAGGTGCGGCCGGTCGAGTTCGGGACCCGAACCCTGAAGGAGGCGACGAGCGAGGCGATCCGCGACTGGATCACCAACGTCGAGTCGACCCACTATCTGATCGGCTCCTGCGTGGGCCCGCACCCGTACCCGGAGATCGTCCGCGAGCTGCAGTCCGTGATCGGCCGCGAGGCCCGGGAGCAGATTCTCGACTCCGAAGGATGCCTGCCCGAGGTCGTGGTCGCATGCGTCGGCGGCGGCTCGAACGCGATCGGCATCTTCGCCGGCTTCGTCGACGACGACGGAGTGGAGCTCGTCGGCGTCGAGGCTGAGGAGGCGGCCAGCCTCGTCACCGGGCGGACCGGCGTGCTGCACGGCGCGCGCTCCTCCCTGCTCGCCGACGCGGACGGGCAGGTCCTCGACGCCCATTCGATCTCGGCCGGCCTCGACTATCCGGGGGTTGGGCCGGAGCACGCCTTCCTCCGCGACAGCGGTCGCGCGGTCTACACGACCGCGGGCGACGACGACGCTGTCGACGCCTTCCGCCGCCTCGCGCAAACGGAAGGGATCATCCCGGCACTCGAGCCTTCCCACGCGCTGGCCCATGCCACCGGCCTGGAGGCAGGGCTCGTCCTGGTCTGCCTGTCCGGTCGCGGGGACAAGGACCTGGCGGAGGTTCTGGGCCGGTGACGCGCTCGGACCCCTCCGCGATGCGCATGTCCTCGTACGCGTTTCCCGACGAGCTACGGGCCGAGGAGCTGATCATCCGCGCGCCCGTCGAAGCGGACATCGAAACGATCGCGCCTGCCTTCCTCGATCCCGAGGTCGGCGGCGAGGCAGGCCTGCCGCCGGTGGGCCCGGACATGCTCCGGGCCGCCCTCCGGGAAGAGATACCGGCCGCGCGCGCGCGAGGCCTTCTGGCCCCCTACGTGATCGAGGATTCGACGACCGGCGAGATTCTCGGCGGGGCGGCCATCCACCATTTCGACCCGATGCGCGACACCGTCGAGATCGGCTACTGGCTCCTCCACGAGGCACGGGGCCGCGGGATCGCGACGCGCACCGTCGCGGCCATCGTCGAGCACGCCTTTGCGAACGGCATCTTTCGTGTCGAAGCTCACGTCCGCATCGGCAACACGGCCTCCGAGCGGGTGCTGGAGAGGGTCGGGTTCGAGTGCGAAGGCATCAAGCGGCGGTACCTCCGCCACGCCGGGCGTCGCGTCGACGCGACGCTGTTCTCCCGGCTCGACGACGCTCAGGACTCTTGACCGCGACGCCCGTACCAGTCGACGAAGCTCGACAGGTAGGCGGTGAGGAGCGCGAACGCCGTCAGCATCTCGATCATCGTCGCGCTGCGGGCGCCGCGCGAATGGGCGAGCACGTCTCCGGGCGGCGAGATGAAGGCCGTCGAGACCGCGTAGTAGAAGAAGTCGGCGAACCGGGGCGCCTTCTCCAGTCCGCGAAACGCCTCGGACGGGTGGAAAGCCCAGAGAGCGATGTAGACGAGCGTCCAGGCGAGGAAGAAGGCGAGCCCGAGCAGCGGCAACCCGGTTCGCCGCAGCAGCATCAGGAACGCCTCGGTTGCGTGACCGAGACGGAGCCGCTCGGCGAGGCGCCGGGTCGAGGCCGCGAACAGGATCGCGCCGGCAAGGGCAAACGCGGAGCCGCCTGCAACGACGATCCAGCCACCGTGGGGGCTCATGCGATT
>Ga0137369_10001270_pt1 | contig 25267 bp, 20 predicted proteins | sample SagtaG_12_FD_104918 | JGI IMG/M metagenome (GOLD analysis project Ga0137369, IMG submission 104918) | Vadose zone soil microbial communities from Sagehorn Ranch, Mendocino, California, USA - Sage1_L_113_16 metaG | ecosystem: Environmental > Terrestrial > Soil > Vadose zone | place: USA... | reverse complement strand
CTGCTCGGGGTCCTCTTCGTTCACTACCGCTGGCTCGAGCGGGTCAACGCGCGACGGACGCTGCCGGACATCACCGTCGAGAAGGTCGTAGACGGGAACGGTCAGCCGCAGGCTGGCCTGGAAGCGCTCCTCCGCGACTCGATCAACCGCGCCTCGCCCCACTCGCCGTCTCGATATCCGGGCGGCGGCGTCGAGTACCTGCGGGACTTCGGCGAGAAGCCGATCGAACCGTCCTGGTGGGTGGCGAAGATTGCCCTGTGGGGGCTCCGGGTCGCATTCCCGCCCCGGACGCTCAAGGTGTCCGGAGCGCTCGTCCCGGCAAAGCCGGAACACGACGAACCAGCGGGCGTGACCGTGACGATCGAGGAGACGAGAACGAGATCCATCGTGTTCTCGCGCACGATCCGGGCGCCATCCCCTCAGGACGCGGTGGAGCAGGCTGCATACCGCGTCGCCGAGTACGCGATCCAGCGCTGCCCGACGCTGCCGAAGTGGGCCTACTGGAGCCAGGAGAACGAGTCCTCGGCGTTCCTCGAGTACTGGCGAGGCGTCCGCGAGGGCAAGCACACAAGCGCGGGGCTGGAGGACGCGAGGAAGCATCTCCACGAGGCAGCCCGGCAAAGCCAAGCGAGCGTGCTGCCGCGTCTTCAGCTCGCCGCGGTGCTGGAGGCGCAGCAGCGATACCTGGACGCCATGGAGATCTGCGCGAGCGTGGCGTGCCGGTTCAGGCTCCTGTTCGACGCGAGGTACCGCCTCGCCCTCCTGCTCCGCAAGGCCGGCTGCTGGCTCGACGGGTTCTGCAAGGACGAGCATGAGCAGCGCCGTCTCGCTCAGGCCTTCGAGACGCCCGTCTGCGGGATGTCGGCGAATCGCGTGCCGCTTCGGGAGCCGGGGCAGGATCCAGACGATTACTGCCGAATGTTGAGGTCCTACCTCCACGACGAGGCGATGAACCTCCAGCAGCAGCTCCTGCGCGACTTCACCTGGTGGCGCATGGCGTGGTGGTGCCTCCGGCACACGGCGGAGCGTCGGTACCTATGGCCGCGGTATCTCCGGAATGGTAGCCGCCGGAAGGCCGCTCGTGCTGCGGTGTGGACGGCGCAATGCTGCACGAAGCTGCTCGAGCTGCAGACGCAGTACCCGGCCGGCCCTCCGCCGAGCGACCTCAGCGGCCTCGAGTCAGCCGCGGTCCGGGCGGTGGGCGAGCGCGAGGATGAGCGCAAGCGCGCCGAGCGCGGTTGGTGGGGGATCCCCCACTACAACCTGGCCTGCTTCTACGCGCTCCAGCTCCTGGCGCCCACCCCGGGGTCCTCCCGCGCGATGCGGCCGGAAGAGGACGACATCGTGCGCAAGGCCGTGCACCACCTGGACGTCGCCGCGATGGATCCGTACGGGCCGTTCTCCGCGGGCTCGCTCTGGTGGATGACGCTCGAGTACGACCGCGATCTCGAGCCTCTTCGTGCACACGAGCGCTTCAAGAACTGGCAGGAGAGGAACCTGCTCACCATCGAGGAGTCCGTTCACCGACAGGAGTGGCGATCGGTGTCATGAACGCCGCACGGCTGCTGCGCGAGCGGCCGGTTCGGCTCCCCGGGAACCGCGCCCGGACCCGCAGCCGCTAGGCGGCGATCGCCGTCGTGATCGTGTCCTCGTCGCTCACTTCCTTCTTCTTCCAGAGGAGGTAGACGGCCGGGTAGACGAGCAGCTCCATGAGGAACGACGTGACGAGCCCGCCGATCATCGGCGCCGCGATCCGCTTCATGAGGTCCGCGCCGGTCCCGATGGACCACATGATCGGCAGGAGGCCGAGCATCGCGGCGAACACCGTCATCGCCTTCGGCCGCACCCGCTTCACCGCCCCGTGGACGATCGCCTCGACGAGGTCGCGCCGCGTCCGGAGAACTCCCCGCGCCTTGTACTCGTCGTGCGAGAGATCGAGGAAGAGGAGCATGAACACGCCGGTCTCGGCGTCGAGCCCCATGAGCGCGATCATCCCGACCCAGACCGCGATCGAGATGTTGTAGCCGAGCGCCCAGAGGAGCCACACCGCTCCGACCGCCGAGAACGGCACCGCCGCCATCACGAGCGCCGCCTTGAAGGACGACTTCGTGTTCATGTAGAGCAGGCCGAAGATGAGGACGAGCGTGAGCGGGATGATGAGCTTCAGCCGCTCCTTCACCCGGAGCATGTTCTCGTACTGGCCGCTCCAGACCATGTTGTAGCCGGTGGGGAGCTGGAGCCCCGTCGCGACCGCCTTCTTGGCCTCGGTGACGTAGCCGCCGACGTCGATCTTCGAGGTGTCGAAGTCGACGTACACGTAGCCGGCGAGGAGCCCGTTCTCGTCGCGGATCATCGACGGACCCTGCGCCAGCACGATGTCCGCGATCTCCTCCATCGGGATCTGGCCCTGGCCGCCCGGGAGCGGCAGGAGCACGCGACGGAGCGCGGACAGGTCCTCGCGGTAGTCGCGCGCGTAGCGCACGTTGATGCCGTAGCGCTCCCGTCCCTCGACGGTCGTCGACTGGTTGTCGCCGCCGACGGCGGTCATCACCATCATGTTCGCGTCGTCGACGGACAGGCCGTACCGCGCGAGCTGCTCGCGCTTGAGGACGAAGTCGAGGAAGTAGCCACCGGCGACGCGCTCCGCGTAGACGCTGCGGGTTCCGGGGACCTTCTTCACGACCGCCTCGGTCTCCCTGGCGACGCGCTCGATCGTGACGAGGTCCGCGCCGCTGATCTTGATGCCGACCGGCGTGCGGATGCCGGTCGAGAGCATGTCGAGCCGACCCTTGATCGGCATGGTCCACGCATTCGAGATACCCGGGAGCTGCAGCCGCTCGTTCATCTCGTTCTCGAGCTCGTCCTGCGTGATCCGGTCCCGCCACAGCGGGCGCAGGACGCCCTTCAGCCACGTGGGCGCCCAGGACGAGTACCAGCGCGGCTTCTCGCGCCACTCGGAGTCGGGCTTCAGGATGACGGTCGTCTCCATCATCGTGAACGGCGCCGGGTCGGTGGAGGTGCTGGCGCGCCCTGCCTTCCCGAACACGCGCTCCACCTCGGGGAAGGTCCTCAGGATCTTGTCCTGGATCTGCAGCGCCTTCTGCGCCTCGGCGACCGCCATGCCTGGCTCCACCGCCGACGGCATGTAGAGGATCGTGCCCTCGCGCAGCGGGGGCATGAACTCGGACCCGAGCTTCAGGTAGGCCGGGATCGTCGTGAGGACGACGGCGACCGCCGCCGCGATCGTGGCCTTCGGGTGGCGGAGCACGAACCTGCAGGGCCGCTCGTAGATGCGGTGGAGGAGCTTCGAGATCGGGTGCGCCTCCTCCGAGTGGTACTTCCCGACGAGCGCCTGGTTCGCGGTCCACGAGAGCCAGCGCGGGCGGAAGCGGAACTCGTCGATGCGCGCGAACATCATCCGCATCGCCGGGTCGAGCGTGATCGCGAGGAACGCCGCGATCGCCATCGCCAGGTTCTTCGAGTAGGCGAGCGGCCGGAACAGGCGTCCCTCCTGGTCCACGAGCGTGAACACGGGCATGAACGCGACCGCGATCACGAGGAGGGAGAAGAAGACGCCGGGTCCCACCTCGAGGAGCGCCTCGAGGCGGACGTGATGGAAGTCGCCCTTCCTGCCGTCCTTCATCCAGTGGTGGATCTTGTTGTAGGCGTTCTCGACCTCGACGATCGCGCCGTCCACGAGCACGCCGATCGAGATGGCGATGCCCGCGAGCGACATGAGGTTCGCGTTGAGGCCCATGGCGTACATCGGGATGAACGCGAGCGCGACGGAGACCGGGATCGTCACGATGGGGATGATCGCGGACGGGATGTGCCAGAGGAAGATGAGGATGATGATCGAGACGACGATGATCTCCTCCACGAGCTTCGACTTCACCGTCTCGATGGCGTTGTGGATGAGCTCCGACCGGTCATAGGTCGTGACGACCTCGACGCCCTTCGGGAGCGACGGCTTGAGCTCCTCGAGCTTCGTCTCGATGCGCTTGATGACGTTGAGCGCGTTCTCGCCCGAGCGCATCACGACGATGCCACCCACGACGTCGCCCTCGCCGTCGAGGTCGGCGATCCCGCGGCGGAGCTCCGGGCCGAGCGCGACGGTGGCGATGTCCTTCACGAGCACGGGTGTTCCGCCCTGCGACCGGAGCACGAGGTTCTCGAGGTCCGCGATCTTCTTCACGTAGCCGCGCCCGCGCACCATGTACTCGCGGCCGCTGAACTCCACGAGCCGGCCGCCCACGTCGTTGTTGCCCTTGCGGACCGCGTTGATGACCGCGTCGAGCGGGAGCTTGAACGCGGCGAGAGCGTTCGGGTTCACCGTGATCTGGTACTGGCGGACCTGGCCGCCGACCGTCGCGACCTCCGCCACGCCGGGCACGCTCTGGATCGCGTAGCGCAGGTTCCAGTCCTGGAACGAGCGGAGCTCGTCCGACGAGTGCTGCCCCGTTCGGTCGACGAGGGCGTACTGGTAGACCCATCCGACGCTGGTCGCGTCGGGCCCGAGCTCCACCTTCACGTCAGGTGGGAGCTGCTGCGTGATCTTGGACAGGTACTCGAGGACGCGCGTCCGGGCCCAGTACGGGTCCGTCCCGTCCTCGAAGATCACGTAGACGTAGCTGAACCCGAAGTCCGAGAAGCCGCGGATCGCCTTCACCTTCGCCGCGCCGAGGAGGGCGGTCGTGATCGGGTAAGTGACCTGGTCCTCGATGATGTCGGGGCTCCGGTCCCATCGCGAGTAGACGATCACCTGCGTGTCGGAGAGGTCCGGCAGCGCGTCGAGCGGGATGTTCCGCATCGCCCACGCCGAGGCGACGAGCGCCACGATCGTCGCGGTGACGACGAGGTACTTGTTCTCGGCGGAGAAGCGGATGATTCGCTTGATCATGGCGCGCTATCGTCCGTGGCCGGCGTGGGGAGCCGCGGCGGGCGCATCGACGTGTGCGGGAGGCTGGCCGGCCGAGCTCGACGAGCCGTGCCCCGCGTGTTCCGCGCTGTCCTGGGACGCGGAGCCCGACGCTGACGTCAGGGCCGCGAGGGACGCTCGCAGGCGGGACTCGGAGTCGACGAGGAAGTTTGCCCGGGTCACGACCCCGTCCCCCTTCTGGAGCCCCGAGACCACCTCGACGAACTCCGAGTCGCCCTCGCCGAGCTGCACCTCGCGCGGCTGGAACTTCCCATCGGGAAGCGAGACGAACACCACGCTCTTCGTGCCGGAGTGGATGACCGCGTCCGCAGGGATCCGGATCCCCTCGCGGGCCTTCCCCTCGAGCACCACGTCGCCGAACATCTCGGGCTTGAGGTCGCCCGCCGGGTTCGGGAACTCGATGCGCACCTTCGCGGTGCGGGTCTTCGGGTCGAGCAGCGGGTCGATGAACGCCACCCGTCCGGAGAACGTCCGGTTCGGGTACGCCTTGAGGCTCAGCTTCGCCGTCATGCCGACCTTCACCTGACGCACCTCGATCTCGTACGCGTCGGCGAGCACCCACACGCGCGAGAGATCCACGATCTCGAACGGCATGTCGCCCGCGTTCACCCGCATGCCGGGGACGACGTCCTTCTTCGTGAGGACGCCCGTGGCGGGCGAGGCGAAGGTGATCGTCCGCGATGGCTCGCCGGTGCGGTCGAGCCGCTCGATCGCGGAGCGCGGCACGTCCCACAGCTCGAGCTTCCGCCGCGCGGCCGCGACGAGCGCGTCGCCATCCGCGCTCATCCCGCCGGCGTGGGCGAGTCGCTTCCGGGTGTCGAGCGCGAGGAGGTACTCCTGCTGCGCGGCGAGGAGCTCGGGGCTGTAGATCGAGAAGAGCGGCTCGCCCGCCTTGACGGGACGCCCGATGAAGTCCGCGTACACGCGCTCCATGAACCCCGAGAACTTCACATTGACGTGGTGCACGCGGGTCTCGTCCACCGCCACGCGGCCGCTCGTGCGCCACGAGCCGCCGACGTGGCCGCGCTCGACGTGCGCGATCTTGAGGCCGATGAGCTGCTGGCGCCCGACGTCGATGGACACCCCCGTGAGACCCTCGACCGTGCCCGCGTCCCCGCCGCTTCCCTCGACCTTTACGAGCCTCATCCCGCAGATCGGGCAGTCCCCGGGGTGATCCTGGACGACGCTCGGGTGCATCGGGCACTGCCAGCGATCCGGCTGCTCGGACGCGGAAGCCTGCGTCAGTTGCGGTGCGGAGCCGGGCGCGGCCCCCATCTTGACGAGCTTCATCCCGCAGATCGGGCAGTCGCCCGGGTGATCCTGGACGATGCTGGGGTGCATCGGGCACTGCCACTGCTCCTTCGCCTCCGCGGCCGCTCCTTCGTGACCGTGACCGTCGCCGCCCCGGCGCGCCAGGAACCAGCTGCCGCCGCCCGCCATGACGGTGCTCGCGATGATCGCGAGCGCGAGGGCAGGGGCGCCGAACCGGCGCGAGGACGTCGTGTTGCTGGTCTCGGTGGTCATGCGTTCTCCGTTCATCACATTCCAGAGGGCGTGGGGCCGGAGGAGGTCGTCTCCGCCCCGCGCGATGCGGCCGGGCCCGCGCTCCCCATGCCTCCGCCGCTCGCCGCGGCGCCCGGCACGCCGCCGGCCGCCATCGCGCCGCTCGCGCCGGAGATCCCGACCGGATCGAGGCTCACCTCTGCGGCGGCGATCGCGATCCGCTGCGCCTCGGCGAGCGTGGCGAGGAAGCTCTCCTCGTCGCCGATGTACCCGGCGTTGGCCTCGAGCACGGACGCGAAGGTGACCTTCCCGACGCGGTACTGGGCGAGGGTGCTCTGCGCGGTGGCCCGGGACTGAACGAGCAGGCCCTCGCGGAAGATCCGGATCGTCTCGAGGAGCGCGGCATACGCGCTCCGCCGCTCCGCCACGCGGAGCCGGAGGACCTGCTCGATGGCCTCGGCGCTGCGGTTGCTCGCGTCCGCTCGCGCCTCGTTCTCCGCGACGGCCCGGCTCTGCTTGCGCGACGACCACAGAGGAAGGCCGATCGAGACGCCCGCGAGCCACATGGGCTCGAGCTGTCCGCGCGGCATGACGCCGGCGTTCACGCCGAGATCCGGGAAGCGGTCCCTCCGCGCGAGCGCGACGGACGTCGCGGCGCGCGCCGCGCCGAACCGCGCCTGCGCCAGCTCCGGGCTCCGCGCGAGCGCGTCTGCGAGCGCGGCGTCGTTCGAGACGAGCTCGTACGTCTCCGCCTTTCGCAGGCTCACCGACGTGGAGATCTGCTCGTCGAGAGGGTGGGCGCGCAGCCGGTTCAGCGTCTGAACGGCCGTCCGCTCCTGGGTCTCGAGCGACCAGCGGCGCTGGCGCAGCCGGTTCAGCTCGAGCTGGGCACGGAGGACGTCGGACTGGGCACCGTCACCCGTCTCGTAGCGGGTCCGGGCGAGGGCGGCGGACGTCTGCCAGATCTCCTCGAGCTGCTTCAGGAGCTCGAGTCGGTCGCGCGCGAACAGGAGATCCGTGTACGCGCGCCGGACGTCGGCTTCGGTCGATAGGCGAGCCCGCGAAAGCGCCGCGCCTGCCTCGTCCGCCGCGATGCGCGCGACGTCGGTCCGAAGCCCGCGCTTCCCTGGCCAGGGGAGCCCCTGGCTGAGCATCACCTGGTAGAAGCTCGTTTCCATCTTCCCGACCTGGATCTCCTTGAACCCGTCGTTCTGGATCCCGAGCGATAGGACGGGGTCAGGGAGCGCGCCCGCTTGCGGGATCCGCTCTCGCTCCGCCCGCACCGTCGCCTCGGCCTGACGGAGCTCGGGGCGAGCGGCGAGGCTCTCCTCGATGAGCTGCGCGAGCGCAGGGTCGGTCGGAAGCCCGGGCGCGGCGCCAGCGCTCGTGTCGGCGCTCGCCCGGGCGAACGGCATGGCGAGAAGCACGGCCAGCAGGATTCCCAGCCTGCATCGCGCGCCGTCGATCTTCGTGGTGGGCTGAGGGTCCATTGGCACGAACGCCTATAGCACCGCGCGTGCCACGGCGGAGAGGCGGCCCATCATCCGAAGACGCGGTGGAACGGACCGGTGACGGCGAACGGGCTGCGGCCCGGCACCCGCAGGTGGGCGCCGAGCCGCAGCGAGCTTCTCAGGGGCGACTACGGGACAGGCCGACTACGGGACGAACACCACGCCGCTGATCATGTCCATGCCGCACGCGTAGCGGATCTCGCCGGACTTCTTGGGCGTGAACTCGACCATCACGGCCTTCTCGAGCGGCAGGGGCTGGTTGATCCCGTGCTCCTTGATGACGATCTCCTTCGCGCACGTGTGATCCGTCTTGCGCGTCACGACGAGGCGCACCTTCTCGCCCTTGCTCGCCTTGATCTTCGAGGGCTCGAACCCGTTGTCGGTCACCGCGAGCGCAATGGTGCGGACGCCGTCCTTGACGGTCCCCTCCGCGATCCCCTGCGTCGCGCTGGCGCTCGCCGCGCCGTGCATGGCCCCGTGATCGTGCTGAGCCAGGGCGGACCCGGACGCGAGGGCGATCGCCGCTCCGACGGGCAAGAGGAAGCGCTTGCTGTTCATCTCAGGATCTCCAGTCGTTGTGCGTCCGCTGTTGCGGGCGCGGTTCTGAGGAACCCCTAAGCAGAACTCGTGCCGTGAGGGGCTGCCAGGATCCGGCGATATTCCACGGCACGCGGCTCCGGAGCATGGCCGCGGGAGCCACAGTGTAACCGGGACCGTCACGCGAACAATCCGCGGCCGCACCGATCGCGTGTCAATTCGCGACGCTCAACGTCCCGGCGCCCTGGTCGACGATCCACCTCCGGCGCTCCACGAGCTGGAGGTGCATGAGGCCGATCTGGCCTACCGGGCCACCGAACGCGAGCCAGCCGAGCTTGAGGAAGTACCAGAAGATCTCGGACATCGAGACCTGCTGGGCGTCGGAGGGCGGCGCCTCCACGCGCGTCGGGAGCCGGTCGTCCACGCCGGCTCACCTCGCGCCGATCCGGGTCGTGGTGCGGTCGAGCGCGGCGCGCAGACCCCGGGCGAGATCCTGAGCGGGGCCGACCGCCCAGTAGTGCAGGAACAGGATCCGCGGCTGCTCGCCGGTCATGTGCTGGTGGATCGCGACGGTGTCGATGCCGGCCGCGCGCAGGGCCTTGAGGACCGGCTGCAGCTCGCTCTCGAGCATGGCGAAGTCGCCGTCGACGACGGCACGCTCATCCGAGCCAGCGAACGCCGCCCAGGTGTTCACTCCCATCTTGTTGCCGACCTCGACGCCGCCCATCCGCGTCGTGCGCCCGATCTCCACCTTGTAGACGCCCTGGTCGACCTTGCCCTTCACCCCCAGCGCGGCGTCGATCTTCGACGCATCGAGCGAGGACCGGGCTGGATCGATCTGCGCGGTCGGTGTCTCCCCGTTCCCGCCCGCGGTCTCCTTGATCTTCGCGAAGACCTTGCCGACGGCGGAGGCGAGCGCCTTCTCGTCCCCCATGCCGCCGATGTGCATGAACACGACGCGGGCCGCCTCCCAGAAGAAGTGGTTGTGCAGCGCGGTCACCTCGAGGCCGCTGTCGAGCGCGACGCTCATCACCGGGTTCACCTGGTCCTCGGCGAGGACGAGGTCGCCCATGACCATCGCGTGCCGCGGTGAACCCTCGAACGCGGCCCAGGAGGTGAGGCCCATCGACGGCGGAATCTTCACGCCCGCCACGGTGGGCTGGAGGTCGGTCCGGGGGACCGAGACCTTGAACACGCCCTCCTTCTCGTCGAGCTGGCCTTTCGCTCCGGTGAGCTGCTCGATCTGCGCGGTGTCGAGCGCCCCCTTCGGCGAGCCGGCGTTCCCCCCGTGAACCGGCAGCGCGATCAGCGTCGACAGCGCAGCGATGACCGCGAACCGGGTCCGGCGCCGCGAGGTCCCAAATGCCCACCCATCCCTGCACCCGGTGTCCGTTCCTTCGTTCCGCATGACGTCCTCCTCGTCCGGCGCGGGGCACGGTCGACGCGTGAACGCCAGGCCGGGTCCGCCTCCGTCTCAGTGCTTCGTCGCGCCTCCCTGCACCGCGTACAGGTCGTCGAACAGCGCGGCGCCGCGTGTGAGGCGTGCCTCGTCGTCCGAATGGGCGGCGGCGATCCCGGCGACGACCTGGCCGATGCCGGGCGCCTCCTCGCGGCCGTACTTCGCGTCCTTCACGTCGATGTCGTGGACGATCTCGGCGATCGCGCGGAGGGCGGGATCGGCGAGCCCGAAGCGCCGCACGAGCACCTCGAACGTGCACAGCTCGCCCTCGTGCGTGAACTCCGCCTCGAACATGTCGAACCGGAGCTCGCCCTTTTCCGGCCGGTAGCCCTTCGCCGGCACGAACTTGAAGCGCGCCTCCGGGTCGATGAACTTCCGGATGAGCCACGCGCTCGCCATCCGGTCCACCTTGATCCCGGTGCGCGTCACCCAGGTGCGCGCCCGGTGCTGCGCCACGTCCAACGCTTCCTTCGCCGACTCCGTTCCCTCGACGGTCCTCATGCGCGCCTCCATTCCGGACAGCAGGCCCTCGACGACCTCGCGTCCGGGTGCTCCGAAGAAGTCGATCGCGGTGAGCTCGGTCGCGCGCTGCCGCAGGCGTGCGAGCTGCCTCGCGAGCTCCGGGCGGCGGGCATCCGGCACCGCTCCCCGCCGAGGGAACGCGGCGTTCACCGCGCGCACCTGCTCGGCGAGCTCGCGGTAGTCCGCCTCGCGCGCGCCCTGGAACAGCCCGATCACCTGCGCGTCGGAGAGGCCTTCGATGAACCGCGCCTCGACGATGGAGGCGTCGCCGCCGCCCTTCACGATCTCGCGGAGGACCCACTGGAAGTCCTCCTGCGTCTCGTCGTCGTGCGGCAGGGTGTAGACGGAATTCTTGATCGCCACCGCGCCGATGCGCGCGAGCTGCCGACCGATCTTCACCCGCAGGTATGCAGGGCTCGGTGGGATCTGGTGGATGAGCAGCATCCAGCGCGCCTCGGGCCGGGTCGGAGGTTCCTGTCGTCGCGGTTTGAGGGTGGTCAAGGACGCTTCCATATGTAGCAACTGAATCAGCGAGCATCACCTGGTCGCCCAGATGGGCCCATCGATGGCCGGCCGAGGTTCCGGTCGGGCGGCTGTACGGGCGGCGGCGCGGGGAGCGCCGGGCGCCCTCAATGCCCGTGACGGTGGTGGACGTCCGGATGGTGCGGGTGGTCGTGGAACAGCGTGCCGTGCCGATGCACGTGCGAGTGCGGCTCGACCACGGGTCCGGCATGCTCGTGCGCGTGGTGCTCGTCGTGCACGTGAGCGTGCTCGTGCTCCGTAGGCTCGTGCGCGTGGCCGTGCGCGTGGTGCGCGCGGACGATGGCGGCGATCCCGGCGGCCATGAGCGCGCCCGCGGCGAGGTGAATCGGCGGCAGCCGGTCGTGAAGGAGCGGGATGGCGACGAGCGCGCCGACGAAGGGAGCCGCCGCGAAGTAGGCCGCCTGGCGCGCCGCTCCGAGCGAGCGAACGGCGAGGAGGTGCAGCACGATGCTCACCCCGTAGCCGAACGCACCGGTGAGGAGCGCCAGGCCGAAGTGCGCTCCGGTGGGGAGCCGCTCACCGACGACGAGCCCGAGCGCCACGTTGAACGCGCCCGCCGCGAGCGCCTTCGCGCGGACGACGGCGACGGGATCCCGGATCGCCAGGTGCTGGCTGAGGTTGTTGTCGAGCGCCCACGCGGCGCACGCGCCCGCGATGCACGCGACGCCCACCGGGTCGAGCTGCACGGGGCCGGGGGCCCAGGTCAGCGCCGCCGCGCCGACGATCACCACGGCGGCGCCGAGCGCCTCCCGCCGCGAGAGCCGCTCGCGGAGCATCAGCAACGCGAGCGCGATCGTGAAAGGCGCCTCGAGGTTCAGGAGGAGCGACGCCGCCGCGCCCGAGAGCCGGGCCAACCCGACGACGAGCAGGAGGGGCCCGACCACTCCACCCGCCACGATCACGGACGCGAGGACGGGCAGGTCCGACCTCTGGATGGGCGCCTCCGCGTCGCGCCGCCGGAACGGCGCCGCCGCGAGCAGCCCGAGACCGGCGCCGAGGTACAGGAGGCCGGCCAGCGTGAGCGGACCGGAGCCCGGCACGAGGAGCTTCGCGACCGGCGTGCTCGCACCGAAGAGCGCCGCGGCGGCGAGCCCGAACGCCGCGCCGCCCGGTGCGCTTCCAGGGGGCCGGAGAGGAGCGGGCGAGCCGGTCGTGGTCACGTCCGGAGCTTACGGCGCGGGAGGAGGGTGAGCACGCACGACGACCCCTGCGGGCAACCGACGCGTGAACGCCAGGTCGTCCGGCGATATGAACGGACGCGAGGAGGTCCCGTGCGTCCGTTCCGTGCAGCGTCCGCCGCGTCGCTCGCTGGCCTGATCGCGGCCCTGGTCACTCCGGTGGGCTCGGCGGCGGCCCCCGCCTGCCCGGCGACCGCCGAAGACATGCTCGGGCCGTTCTACGAACCAAACGCTCCCGTCCGATCGACAGTCGGGAAAGGCCACGTGCTCCGCGGGACGGTGCGGTCGTCGGCCGACTGCCGTGCGATCCCGGGCGCTCGCGTCGAGCTCTGGCTCGCAGGGCCGGGCGGCTATGACGACGACCACCGCGCGACGGTGATCGCCGACGGCGACGGCCGGTATCAGTTCGAGAGCGGGGTGCCGGGTCCGTACGAGCGCCGGCCGCCCCACATCCACGTGCGCGTCGCGCATCCCGGGTACCGGACGCTCGTCACCCAGCACTACGTTGCGCGCGGACGGACGGAGGCGACGTTCGACCTCGTGCTGAGGCCGCAGGGGTGAGGCGAGGGCGCGGCTCGAGGAGAGGCCTTCGAGTTCGGGAGGCTCACGGTTGCCCTTCTGCCGCTCCACGCCGCATCGCCTTCGAGAGCTCGCGATCGAAGGATCCGGCAAACTCCCGCGCCTGCTTCGCCCCAAAGCCGCTCGGGCCGCCGGTCACGACACCGCCCTCGCGCAGCTCGTGATGGAAGTTCCGCAACGCGAGCGCCTCGCCGACGTTCTCCTCCGTGTAGACGGTGCCGCGCAGATCGAGCACCACCGCGCCGCGGGCGACGAGCGCAGCCGCAAGCGGGATGTCGGCCGTGATGGCGAGGTCGCCGGCTGCTGCCGACTTCGCGATGTATCCGTCCGCGACGTCGAGGCCCATCGCAACCCGGACGGTCGAGACGTGCCGTGAGGGCGGCAGCCGGATGTTCTTGTTGGCGACGAAGATCGCGCTCACGGCCAGGCGCTCCGCCGCCCGGATCACGATCTCCTTCACCGCGGCAGGGCAGGCATCGGCATCGACGAAGATCTTCACGGGAGCACCGTACGTGAGTCTAGTGGGGCGGGATACCTGCGCCGCGGCGCACGAGCCCACTGGGCACCTCACGGCACGCCGAGGATCCACCCCTCCTCGTGCAGCACCGCGTCCGTCCGCGGGGCGGCGAACGAGCTCTCGAGCAGGCCGTCCGCGTCGAGCCGCGCGAACGCGAGCGCGGTCGAGATCACCTGGCGGCGGTCGTGCACCTCGACGCCGCGCTGCCGCGCATGGAAGAGCGACGGGTAGACCTCCGCCAGCACGATCCGAGCGTCGCGTGGCGGCGGGAGCCTCGCACCCGTCTCGAAGGGCCACACGCGTGCGTCGGGGAGGGCCTCGCGCAGGCGCGCGACGTGCGGGATCCCCACGAGCGCCTGCCCTCCGACGGAGTTCGAGCCGCCGAAGACGAACCACGGAGTCGAGGCAGTCCTCCCGCAGCGGTCGGCGAGCCGGGTTCGCTGCAGCGTCGCCCCGCCCCGCGCCCGGAGCGGGAACTCGAAGGAGCCTTGCTGCCGGGGGGACAGGTGAGCGGCGACGTGCGGCGGCACGCTCCTGGGCCGACCGAAGAACGGGCCGAAGCCGCCTGACACCTGCGAGTTGAGCATCGCGGCCACCTCGAACCGGTTGTTCGCGTTCTCCGCGTCGTCGCGCGCCGCTTCGCGCAGCATCCTCCAGACGGCACTCCACGCCTTCTCCGGCGGGCCGCGGTGTCCCAATGCCGCGGCGAAGCCGTGCGGGTAACCAAACGGGAAGTCGAAGCCGACGAGCACGCGTCGCCCGGCGAGCGGTCCACGCAGTCGTGCCGTGAGCTCCTTCGCGAGCGAGAGCCGAGTGGGGCAGTTGCCGGTGTCGAGGAGAGGCTCGGGGTCGGCCCAGCGGAGCAGGGCCCACCAGACGCTGTCCGCTCCTATCCTCGGTACGGAAGCCGCACTCCAGTCGACGACGCAGTAGGCGTCGAACGAGGGGCTGGCACCGACAGAGAGCCGGAGCTCGGGCCGTCGGACCCCGTAGGTAGCGAGTGTTTGCCGGCGTGTCGGCACGTCGTCTCCGTCGCCTGGTGACGGTCACGCAGGAGCCGCGCGAGAGCCGCCGGGAGCCTGTTGCCCCGAGGCACACGATAACGACGCGCGCCGCGATGCAAGTGCTCGATCTCGTTGGCGTGCCGTCGGTGGCTCGAAAGGTGCAAAATGCAGCGTGGAGAATACTCTGCGACGGCTGCTCGTCGTATTCAGGAGGACAGAATGCGTTACCTACTCGTTGCGTCGTCGCTGCTGCTCGGCTCCGTGACCTCGACCCAGGCCCAGATCAGCGTCGGCATCGGATTTCCCGGCCTGGACATCGGCATCAACGTGCCGGTGTATCCGGATCTCGTCCAGGTGCCGGGCTACCCCGTGTATTACGACCCTCGGGCGAACGCGAACTACTTCTTCTACGACGGCGCCTACTGGGTGTACCAGGGAGACAATTGGTACGCGAGCAGCTGGTACAACGGGCCATGGCAGCTGGTGGGGCCCGAGCAGGTCCCGCTCTTCGTGCTGCGCGTTCCGGTGCGCTACTACCGCCAGCCTCCGGCTTACTTCCGCGGCTGGCGCGCCGACGCGCCGCCTCGCTGGGGTCAGCACTGGGGCCGCGACTGGGAACGGGGTCGAGGCGGATGGGACCGATGGGACCGCCGCTCCGCCCCGCGTGCCGCACCGTTGCCGGTCTACCAGCGAAGCTATTCGGGCGACCGCTATCCTCGCGCGCCAGAACACCAGCATGCGATTCGATCCGACCAGTACCGCTACCGGCCGCGTGAGGAAGTGACGCGGCAGCGCTTTGAACAGCATGGCAATCCGGGGAACCATGGCAACCCGGACAACTCGCGCAACCCGGGCAACTCGCGCGCCGAGCCGCCACGGCAAACGCCTGTCCAGCAGCGACCGCCGCAGCAGCAGCAAGACAGGGGCCGGTGGAACAAGCCTGCACCGCAGGAAGAGCATCGGGAGCACGAGAACGAAGGGCGAGGTCACGGTCGCTGGTGATCGGGACCTCGAGGCGGTCCGCCACTTCCCGGATGCGATCTGAAAGGGCCCGCGGAGCGAGGTAGCGACGGCGCGTCGCGAGCCCCGATCCGGGGCCTCGCACGCGGAGGGCGCCGGGGCGCGGATGGGGCGCCCACAGCGCACTCGACGTGCCGTCGGGGACTTCAATTCGGACGGCAAGCTGGATGTGGCGGTCACGAATCTCAACAGCGGCAAAGTCTCGATCCTCCTGGGTCACGGCGACGGGACGTTTGCCGAACCCGGCCACGTCTCGGTGGGACACCGGCCGACGTCGGTCGCCGTCGGGGATCTCAATGGGGATGGCAAGCTCGACCTGGCGGTCACGAATGGCGCCGATGACGCGGTGATGGTCCTCCTGGGCCACGGGGACGGCACGTTTGCCCTGCACGAGACCCGGTCCGTTCACTCACGTTCGGTCGCCGTCGCGCTCGGCGACTTCAACGGCGACGGCAAGCCCGACCTCGCGGTCGCGGCCCTCCTCAGCAGCACGGTGGTCGTTCTCTTCGGGGACGGTACGGGTTCCTTTCCGACGGGCAATACCTTCGGCGTCGCACGGCATCCGAGTGCGCTGGCCGTCGGCGACTTCAACAATGACGGCAAGCACGACGTGGCGGTGGCGAATCGGTTCAGCGACTCGGTCTCCGTGCTGCTCGGAAATGGTGACGGGACCTTCAAGGCCTACCGGAACTTCGCAGTCGAGGCGCAACCGGTCGCCTTGGCGGCGGGCGACTTCAACAACGATGGAAAGCTCGACCTCGTCGCCGCGAACGTCGGCAGCGACTCGATCTCCGTGCTGCTCAACGACACCGACCTGACGCCGCCCACGCTGACGATGCCGGCGCTCGCACCGAGCTATGTGTACAACGCGAGCGTGACGTTGACGTTCGGAGCGACGGACGCGGAGTCGGGGATCTACAGCATCGAAGCCACGCTGAACGGCGTGCCGCTGAGCGACGGCCAGTCCGTCGTGCTGAATCACCCCGGCACGAACACGTTCACCCTGACGGCGACCGACAAGGTGGGAAACGTCGCGACCCAGAGCGCGACGTTCGCGGTGCTCTACGCCTTCGGCGGCTTCCTCCCGCCCGTGCCGAACGACGGCAGCGGCGTGTTCCGGCTGAACAGCATCATCGCGCTGAGATTCCAGCTCACCGATGCCAACGGCGCCTCCGTCTCCACGGCGGACGCGACGCTGACCGTGCAGAAGCTCTCCGGCGGCACGTTGCTCGGGACGCCGATCGATGCCACCGCGGCAGGCAAGGTGGACGCCGGAAGTGCGTTCAACTACTACGCCGCAGCCAACACCTACGCGTACAACCTGGACACGGCGCCGCTTTCGACCGGGGCGTGGCAGCTCCAGGTGCACCTGAACGATGGCTCCGTTCACGCCGTCACGATCGGTCTGAGGTAGGCAAGCACGTTGGGCCCGCGAGACCAGCCGGGCCCGCGTTGGAGGTGGCGTCATGCGTCGAGCCGTATGGGTTGCGGTGGCGATGAGCGCAGCGCTGGAGGGATGCACGAGCGTCCCCGATCACACCAACCCCTGGCTCGGCTACAAGTACGGATCCAGCTGCCTGACGGGCACCGTATCCGACTGCTTCGATGCTCTTCGCGACACCAATGTGGCCTGGAGTTACTACACCGCGCTCGGTGTCGAGGACCCGGACCATTACGAGCTCGGAAACTGGCTCGGGGACTACGGCTTTCCTCCGAACGGCGTCGATGCTCACGCCATCTATGCGAACCTGGCCGACCTGCAATTCGGCAGGGACATGAACTGCGTGCAGTCCGGGCAGAAGACCTCCTGCTATGTGGTGAACTATGGGCCGCCGCCGTTCGGGCCGGGCAGCGGATCGTGGCCCGACGTCACCGGCGCGCTCCACGATGCGCTCAACTTCGGCACTCCGTTCGGCACGGTCGCCATGGTCTACGACGCCGCCAGGAGCGAGCCGAACCAGGTGTCGTTCTTCGCCTTCGGCGACAAGGAGGAAGCCACCGCCGATGGAGGAACCTTCACCCGCCACAACGCTCTTCTCTACAGCGCCGCGCTCGACAGCGAAGGACTGAAGAGCGTGCCGCGGATGTGCATGGCATGCCACGGCGGGACCTATGACACGAGCTCGAATACCGCGACGGGGGCCAAGTTCCTTCCGTTCGACGTCTTCTCGTTCCGTTATCCCAACGAGGCGGGATACAGCTTCGACGAGCAACAGGAAGCGCTGCGAAAGCTGAACGCCGCTGTCGCCGAGACGAACCCGGGCAGCCCATTCGAGACCTGATCGACGGCCTGTATCCGGATGGCGTGAACAACGAGGGAAGCGTCGCGGTGGACAGGTACGTGCCAGCGGGCTGGTCTGGGAATACCGAGCTCTACACCGGCGTCGTGCGGCAATACTGCCGCACGTGCCACCTGGCGCAACCCATCCCATTCATGTCGCTCAGCGACTTCCAGAACCTGGTGGATAGAATCAACAGCGAGGTCTGTGACAAGCACGACATGCCGCACGCCCAGGTTCCCTACGGCGTCGGCAAGAAGATCGGCTTCTGGAACGACCGCGTCGCACAGCAAGACCTCGGGAACTTCATCAACGATCAAGGCGTGAGCGGTTGCCTGCCGCACGACTGAGTTGCCACTCCCCAACAGGGAACGCGCTTCGACACGCCGATAACTCGACCCCGCCGCCCACGGGCGTACCGTCGCGATCGGCTCACTGGCGGAGGCGACATGGTCAGCCGGGCACGGCGGGTGGTGGTGATCGAGGACGACGAGGACATTCGCGAGCTCGTCGTGCAGCTCCTCGCGGACTGCGGCTTCGATTGCGTGGGGTTTGCGGACGGCCGCGCGGCGCTCGCGGCACTGCGGCAGCCGGGCGGAGCGCCCGCCGTCATCCTGCTCGATCTCGAGATGCCGGGCATGACGGGCTGGGAGTTCCGCCGCGAGCAGCTCGGCGACCCGCTCCTCGCGCCGATTCCGGTCGTGGTGGCGTCCGGCGCCGACGCGCGGTCGATCGAGGCGGACGCCTACCTCGCGAAGCCCTACGAGATGGCGGAGCTCTGCCGGGTGCTCGCCAGCCTGTGCCTGCGGGCCGCCGCGGCGTGAACGCCGGGTCGTCCGCGGGACGGTGCGGTCGCGGAGCGGCCGGTCTTGTTGCCGGCGTTCAGAGTGCCGCGCCGTCCTGATCAGACCGGCCAGCTCTCGCGGCGCCATCCCGCATCCCAGAACATCCACTCGTAGCGCGAGGTCGTCACCACGTGCTCGCGCATGGCGGCCTCCTCCGCGGCGCTGGCGCTCTCGCCGACGCGGTCCACGAGCGCGAGGACGTCGGCGACGATCTTTCCGAACTCCTCCCCGCCGTATGTCGCGATCCAGCGCGCGTACAGCGGGTCCGGCGACGAGCGAGCGAGGAGCGCGGTGCCCACCTCGGCGTAGATCCAGTAGCAGGGCAGGACGGCCGCGAGCCCCTCCGCGAAGGAGCCCTGGTGACAGGACCGGAGGAGATACGACGTGTACGCGAGGGTGGTCGGCATGACCGCCGTGGTCCGAACCGCGTCGTCGGTGATGCCCATCTCACGGAACAGGCCGGCGTGGAGGGAGCGCTCGACCTCGAGCGCGCCGCGAGCGTGCCCGGCGAACATCGAGATCGCGTGCTCGTCCGGCGCCCTCGCGCCGACGAGCGCGAGGGCGCGGGCGTAGTCCACGAGATAGTGCGCGTCCTGCACGACATAGTGGGCGAAGACCTCGCGTGGAAGCGATCCGTCGGTGAGCCCCGCGATGAACGGGTGCGCGAGGATCCGCGTGAAGATGTCCTGCATCGCGGTCCACATGCGGGCACGGAACGTCGTCGAGTCCATGGTCGCGCCGCCTCCAGCCGGCTCGCGCGCTGTTCTAATCGGAGGGGGAGGACGTGCATCGTTCGACTGCGTGGAGCAGTTTTGATGGGGCAGGAGAGATCGTGATGCCTGACATCGACGTACCGGTGGCGTTCGTTCCGCAGGCGGAGCACGGCCTGCCGGGGCGCCTCGGGTTCGCCCCGGCGCCCGGCCGCTGGGGGCCCTGGGAGGAAGGGCGCCCAGCCTCGGTCGAAGAGGACCTGACGTCGCTTCGACGCGCGTCCGACGCGAGCGTCCTCGTGACGCTCCTCGAGCAGGAAGAGATGTCGAGGATCGGGCTCGCCGACCTGCTCGATCGAGCGAGGCGGACGGGCCTCGAGTGCCACTGGTTGCCGATCCCCGACGGCGCGGCGCCGTCGGATCTCGGAGCCACGTCGCGTCTCGTCGCGCGAGTGCTCGAGCGGCTCGCGGCCGGACGGACCGTCATCGTGCATTGCCATGGCGGCATCGGCCGGAGCGGAACGATTGCGGCGTGTGCTCTCGTCGCCGCGGGCGTCGAGGCAGGGAGGGCCGTCGAGGTCGTGCGCGCGGCGCGCGCAGGGGCGGCGACCGCCCCGGGCCAGGAGGAGTTCGTCCACGAGTTCGGGCGGGAGTGGAAGCGCAGGGCGGGAGCTGCCGTGGGCTCTTCACGTTGTTGAATGCCGCTTCAATGCCTCCGCCGAACGCGCCACAGCTCCTCGAGCGCCCGCGTGTTCATCACGTCCTCCGGGCCGAGCCAGCCGCGCCGGGCGACCCACACGCCGTTCCGGATGTTCGCGAGGTGCTCGGCGACGTGGGCGTCCGTCGAGATCGCGACCCGCACGCCCGCCTCCTTCGCGAGCCGGCACGCCCGGTCGCTCAGGTCGAGGCGCTCCGGCATGGCGTTCACCTCGAGCGCGACGCCCTCCTCGCGCGCCACCTCGAGCACGGCCTCCAGATCGAGCTGGTACGCGTCGCGGTGCCCTATGCGCCTGCCGGTCGGATGGCCGAGCACGTCGACGACGCCCGACCGCAGCGCCCGGATGATCCGGTCGGTCATGCGCTCGCGCGGCTGCGTGAAGTCCGCGTGGACGCTCGCGACCACCCAATCGAGCCCGGCGAGCGCTTGCGTGGGCAGGTCGAGCGAGCCGTCGGGCAGGATGTCCACCTCGACGCCGGCGAGGAGACGCGGCTCGCCCCGCTCGCGATTCAGCGCGGCGATACGCTCGCGTTGCTCCGCCAACCCCTCCTCGTCGAGCCCGAGCGGGCGCGAGCGCGAGTGATCCGTGATGGCGAGGTACCTTCGGCCGCGGCGTCCCGCCTCGTCCGCGAGCTCCTCGAGCGTGGCGCGGGCGTCGGTCGACGCCCTCGAGTGGACGTGCAGGTCGCCGAGCACGTCCCGCTCCTCGACGAGACGTGGGAGCGTGCCCGCCTCGGCAGCCTCGAGCTCGCCGGCGCCCTCGCGCAGCTCGGGAGGGATCCAGGGCAGCCCGACGGCCTCGAACACGTCCTGCTCGCGCTCCCCCGAGCGCCGCCGCCCCTCGCGATCGAACACGCCGTACTCGCTGAGCTTGATTCCGCGGTGCACCGCCCGCGTGCGGACGGCGATGTTGTGCGCCTTGCTGCCGGTGAAGTAGTGGAGGGCCGCGCCGAACGACTCCGGCGGCAGCACGCGGAGGTCCACCTGCAGCCCGATGCGCAGCCGGACGGTCGCCTTGGTCGGGCCCTGCGCGAGCACGGTCGCGACCTCGGAGAGATCGCAGAACGCCCGCATCACCGGCGCGGGCTCCGTCGCGGCGACGAGGATGTCGAGGTCGCCGACGGTCTCCTTCCTGCGCCGCACGCTTCCGGCCGCCTCCACCGTACGGACGCCAGGGACCTTCCGCAGCTTCGCGCAGATCGAGTCGGCGTAGGAGACCGCGCGGTGCAGCGGCACGCGCGTGGTGCGGCGCGCGCGGTAACGCTGGATCGCCTCGAGGATCGCCTCCGCGCGGCGCTCGCCCATTCGGTGCAGCTCCGACAGTCGCCCGGTCCGGCAGGCCTGCTCGAGCGCGTCGACGTCGGCGACCCCGAGCACCTTCCAGACGGACGCGATCGTCTTTGGACCGACCCCCTCGATCGAGAGCAGCTCGACGACCCCCGCCGGCACGCGCGACGCGAGCTCGTCGCGATCCGGCAGCGTTCCCCGCTCGAGGAGTTGGCCGATCCGGGCGGCGATGCGCTCGCCGATGGAGGCGACGGAGGTGAGCTCGCCCTTGCGCCAGAGCTCCGAGACCGGCCCTGGCAGCGTGTCGATCACCTGGGCGGCCTGCCGGTAGGCCCTCACCTTGTAGGGGTTGCCCCCGGTGAGCTCGAGCAGGTCGGCCAGCTCGGAGAAGGTCTTGGCGACTTCCGCGTTCTCCACTGCGCTGCCCGAACATTGGGGTCGCGTGGCGTTGGTGCCCTCTGGACGGCGCGAGCCGCCGTCGTCCCCGCAGCGCGTGATCAGCGCGGCGCTCGGATGTTACAGGCGCTCCTTCAGCGGGCTGCCCGGCGTGCTCGGGGCACTCGGCGCGGACGGTGTCGTCCTCCCGGGTTCGGTTGCGCGCGGTGGCTGCGCACCCCGAACCGGCTCACCGGTGATGACCTGGACGACGGTCGCCGTCGGCTCCGTTCCCGAGACTTGGTACGCGACGCGTGCATCTCCGCCCTGCTGGATCTCGCCTGCGGACGCCTGGCGGCCATCGATCTGCACCCGCGTGTTGTCGGTGACCTTGAACCTCATCGGCTCCCCGACTTGTGGCGTCACGACGATCGAATCCGCGGTTGCCTGGCTCACCTGGCCCGAGAACGTCTGCTCTCGCCGCTTCACGTGCTCACCCTGCAGCGACAGCGCGCGGGAGGCCTCCTGCTGAGACGCCTGAGCCTCGCGGGTCGCCTCCGTCCTCGCCTCGATCGCCTGCTGCTGGAGCTGTTCCGCCTTCACCTGCTCGTTCCCCAATCGCTCCTGCGCCTCCGTCAGCCGACGTTGCGCATCCTGCACCTCTCGCTGGGCCTGCGCCACGACCTCTCCCTGCCTGGAAGCGCGCTTCTGCGCCTCGGCCGCTCTGTCGAGCGCTTGCTGCGACCGTTGTTGGGCGCTCTCGACATGCCTCGCCGTCGGGCTCGCGGCGCTCTGCCGGCCCGCACACCCGCTGCCGCCCATCACCAGCAAGCCCGCGCACGGCAGCGCGTACCGCACCATGGTTCGCATCGAATCCCCCGTAGTTTGGTTCCCCTCGAAAACTAGGCGCGACGCCGTCTTCTGGAGCGGCGACGACCAAGGACTCGGATCCCGCCGCCGCGGCGAACGATCGGTGGACCGCCCAGCCGCCGAAGCATGACTTCGTTCGCCCCTACGAGACATCCGAGCTCTGCCGGGTGCTCGCGAGGCCGAGCCTGCGGGCCGCAGCGGCGTGAACGCCCGCGTCATCCGGCGATCGTCGGACCCGCGGGGTTCGTGAGACAGCTGCGTCCGCGCGACGGTCGCCGCGGCCGTACCTCACACCGGATGGCCTGGCGCGAGCTTCGCCTCGTTCCCGTCGTGCGCGCCGCGGGACCTGTTGCACCGGCGCCGCGGCAGCGCAGCGCGCGCGCCGCCACCCCGCGCGCGCCGTCCTGCCCTGGCCCAGCTCTGGCACTCCGCCCCCCGAACCTGGATCGGAGGGGGCCATGAGGATCGCGGTCATCGAGCTGCACGTGGACGTGTCGAGACGGGCGCCGTCCGCCCGTGAGGTGGCGGATGGCGACGCCGTCGCGCGGGTGCTGCGGGCGCGTCCCGACGAGCGGAACGCCCTCGCGCTTCGAGCGATCGAGGTGGCGGCCGGCTTCGAGCCCGCGATCATCGTCTGTCCCGGCTGGACGTTCGTCGCGCGGGCGCCCCGGGCGGCCACGCTGAGCCGGGCCGCCGGGAAGGCCGTGCTCCTCCTGTACGAGGTGCTCGCGGCCACGCGGTCTCGGAGCGTCGCAGCCCGCGACGCCGGGCGGATCGAGCTCCCATGGCGCACGGAGGTCCTCGAGGGCGGGGGCGTGCGCGAGCTGCCGCCTCAGACGTTCGTCACCTCGGGCGAGCTCGACGACGCCGGCTCGGACTGCCCGATCCGTCTCGCCGCCGCGCTGAAGGTCGGCCGCCGCGTGGCGGGCGCGATCGTGCTCCTCGACGGGGAGGTGAACGTCGTCCGCCGGCAGGTCCAGGCCGGCGCTCCCGTCCGCTACACCTGGGACGGACGACTGAAGAGCGCGGGCGTGCTCGAGCGTGACCTGTCCGCGGCGCTCGTGCTCAACCCGTCGCACACGCCGGCTGGCTCCTACGTGCGCGAGAAGCGCCGCGCCGGGCCCTGGCGCGCGATCGTGAGCACCGCGAACACGCTCGACCGATCGCGGATCGGGAAGCCCGCGCTCGCCGCACCGGCGCACGTCGCGGTGGCCGGAATAGACCAGGAGCCGAGCCTCGACCCGGTCGCGGTGGACGCGCGGGGGTCCCGGGTGGTGATCCATGACGTCGCGCTCGCCTGAGAGCGGTCCCACCGCGGGCGGGCTCGCGCAGTGCGCGACCGGGCTCGCGCGCCAGCGGCCGCCGCGCCCTGCAAAGGCGGTGACCCGCCGCTTGCAAACGGGTACTCGTGACTCATGTCTTCGCGCCCTCTCGAGCTCCTCGATCGAGCCGCAGAGAACCTCCGCTGGCTCGAGGGGAACCTCCCCTCCCTGTTCACCGGAACGTTGCGTCGCGACGAGGAGGCCGTCGCGGCGCTCGCCGCCGGGCTCGGTCGGCTGCGCAGCGACCGGCAGCTCGTCGTCGCGGATCGCAGCCAGGAGCTCATCCTGGCGAGGCTCGACACGCCTGGCTCGATCTTCGAGACGCTGCGCGGGCTCGAGGACCGAGACATCTCGCGGGCCGAGATCTCCCACTCGCGCGGCGTGGTGCCGGGCTGCGACCGCGCGCTCGAGGTGCAGCGCTACGTCTTCGAGCGCAAGCCCGATGCGCTGGTCCGCCAGGCCGGTACGCCCGCCGTGCCGGAGCCGACCCGGCGCGAGGTCCTGGCGGCCGTCGTTGCCCACGACCCGTCGATGGGGCAGCAGGCGCAGGACGAGGTGCTCCGGCTCCTGTGGCTCAACGACCCTCGGTACGTGGAGGCTGCGCCGCCGCGCGAGGCGGCCCGGCTGCTGCGGCTCCTGCACCGCGGCCTGTCGAATGCGGGCTTCTTCCTCGGCGTCGAGCCGCCGGAGGAGCAGGACGTGGAGCCGAACGAGGTGAACGTCCTCTTCGCGGTGGAGAGCCCGCCCCCGAGGAACCACCTCACGCAGCTCTTCCAGGTGTTTCACGGACTGAACCTGGGCGTTCGCCGCTCGCTCACGATGAACCTCAGCACCGGCGACCACCCCTTCTTCCTGGGCAGCTTCCACGTCGCCCACCGGCGCGGCGGCAGCCTGGAGCAGGGGGGCGAGCTGTTCCGCAAGCTGCGGCGGCTCCTCTACAACACGCAGATCCTCGCGACCGAGTCGCCGGCCTACCAGGACTTCGTCCTCACCGGCGTGATGAGCGGCGAGGAGGCCTCGCTCGTCAACGCCTTCATCGGGTTCTGCCACACGAACTGCGCCCACAACCAGCCGCACCGCTACACGCTCGAGGACGTGGTCCGGGCGTTCCACTCCCACCCGGGCATGGCGCTGGCGCTCGTCCGGCTGTTCGCGGCGCGCTTCGATCCCGACGTCGCGGACCGCGAGGCGCGCTACGCGGCCGAGCTGCAGGAGGTCGAGCGGGAGGTCGTGTCCTACAACACCGGCCACCGGCAGCTCGACGACTTCCGGAGGTCGATCTTCCTGGCCGCGCTCGTCTTCGTGAAGCGGACGCTGAAGACCAACTTCTTCGTGGCCGAGAAGCACGCCCTGGCCTTCCGTCTCGACCCGGCGTACCTCGAGGATCTCGGGCCGATCTTCACGGGCGACCTGCCGCCTCAGCGCCCGTTCCGCGTGACGTTCTTCTTCGGGCGCAGCGGGCTCGGCTATCACATCGGGTTCGCGGACATCGCCCGGGGAGGCTGGCGGACTGTCTTCGCGAAGACGCGCGACGACTACGTCACCGTGG
>Ga0137369_10001269_pt1 | contig 25273 bp, 20 predicted proteins | sample SagtaG_12_FD_104918 | JGI IMG/M metagenome (GOLD analysis project Ga0137369, IMG submission 104918) | Vadose zone soil microbial communities from Sagehorn Ranch, Mendocino, California, USA - Sage1_L_113_16 metaG | ecosystem: Environmental > Terrestrial > Soil > Vadose zone | place: USA... | reverse complement strand
TGGCGACCTTCCCCATGAGGCTCATACCGTATCTCCTCTCCGAGTGACCAGATCCTCCCCCACCCCTCCCGATCATGATGACGTCGTATCGAGCGGCCATGAAGTCCTCATGTGTTGCGTTTGAGCTACGCTTCCGGGGGAGCCATCGGACTGCGAGTGTCCCTCAAGTGGCCCGCGAAGGCCAGCATTCGCACGGGTCGTTGACCGGCGACGGGTAGCGGGGCGATAGTTCGCGCGTGCTTGGCCGAGTCGGCCGCCGCTGCGCGCTCGTCGTCGCCCTGCCCGGCCTCGGGGCGGCCGTCGACGGGCAAGGTCCGACGCCGAACATGTTCGCGCCGGTGTCCACCCCTGCCTTCGCCATCCGCGAGATCGCCTTCTTCGTGCTCGGCATCACCGGCGTCATCTTCCTCGTCGTGGGCGGGGTCACCGTCTACACCATCGTTCGCTTCCGGCGCCGGACCGCGGATCGCCCGAGCGAGCCGCCCCAAGTGTACGGGAGCATGCGGATCGAGCTGGCGTGGACGGTGGTGCCGTTCCTCATCGTGATCGTGCTCTTCCTCGTGACCGCGCGCTACATCTGGGGCATCGAGAACAGGTCGCAGTCGCCCAGTGCCCTCGAAGTGACCATCGTGGGCAACCAATGGTGGTGGGAGATCCGCTACCCGAAGTTCGGTGTGGTCACCGCCAATGAGCTCCACGTGCCCGTGAGCGATCCGGCCAGCCCCGCCCCGACCTTTGTCACCCTCGAGTCCGTCGACGTGATCCACAGCTTCTGGGTGCCGCAGCTCGCCGGCAAGATGGACGTGATTCCGAACAAGACCAACCGCATCTGGATCGAGCCGCGGACGCCCGGGACCTATGTCGGGCAGTGCGCCGAATACTGCGGTCTCCAGCATGCCCTGATGCTGCTCGTGGTCGTGGTGCATCCGCGGGACGAGTTCGAGCGGTGGGTGGCGGCTCAGCAGGCCCCCGCCCGCGACGAGCCGGTGGCGCGGGCGGGGCGGGATCTCTTCGTCTCCCTCGCCTGCATCAATTGCCATACCGTCCGCGGCACGCCGGCCAACGGCGTGTTCGGTCCCGACCTCACGCACCTGATGTCGAGGTGGACGATCGGAGCGGGAGCGGCCCGGAACACCCACGAGAACCTCCGGACGTGGGTGAACGATCCGGCCGTGCTCAAGCACGGTGCCCTCATGCCCGCCATGAAGCTCTCACGTCGGGAGCTCGATACGCTGACCGCGTATCTGGTCACCCTCAAGTGAGGAGCGTGAGATGAGCGTCCTCTCGCCCACCGTCACCCGCCCTGGAGAGGCCGATGTCCCCCGCGCCATCCTCGATCAGCTGCACGACTGGGTGGTCACGGTGGACCACAAGCGGCTCGGGATCATGTACGTGGCGGTCGGCCTCGTCTTCTTCGTCATCGCCGGCTCCGAGGCGGCCATGATGCGCGTGCAGCTCGCCTGGCCGGGACTTCACGTCGTGCCGCCGCAGACCTTCAACCGGCTCTTCACCATGCACGGCACGAGCATGGTCTTCCTCGTGGGCATTCCCATCGTCTTCGGCTTCGGCAACTATCTCGTGCCCCTCATGATCGGGGCGCGCGACCTCGCCTTCCCGCGCCTCAACGCCTTCGGCTTCTGGATCCTCGCCTTCGGGGGGCTGCTCCTGCACTTCAGCGTGATCGGCGGCGATGGGCTGTACGGCGCGGGCTCGGCGCCCGCCGTCGGCTGGTTCGCCTACGCCCCCCTCACCGGCCGCGCCTTCACCCCGGGCAATGCCACGGACTACTGGAACCTCGCCGTCTTCGTCACGGGGATCGGGACCATCGCCACCGCGGTCAACCTGGTGACGACCACCCTCACCATGCGGGGTCCCGGGATGACCCTCGGCCGCATGCCCATCTTCGTGTGGGTCATGCTCACCGTCTCCGGCATGACCCTGCTCATCCTCCCGCCCCTCTCCGCGGCCCAGATCATGCTGCTCCTCGACCGCTTCCTCGGCGCCCACTTCTTCGACACCCAGGCGGGCGGCTCCGCGGTGATGTGGCAGCACTTCTTCTGGTTCTTCGGGCACCCCGAGGTGTACATCCTCATGCTGCCCGGCTTCGGCTTCGTCTCCGAGATCATCCCCGTGTTCTCGCGCAAGGTCCTCTTCGGCTATCCCATGATCGTGGCCGCCACCGTGTCCATCGGCGTGGTGGGCCTCAGCACGTGGGCGCATCACATGTTCGTGGTCGGCCTGGGGGGCCCGCTCAACACGTTCTTCGCCCTCTCCACCATGCTCATCGCCGTCCCCACCGGGATCAAGATCTTCAACTGGCTGGGCACCATGTACGGCGGCAGGCTCGACTTCAAGACGCCCATGCTCTTCTCCTGCGCCTTCCTCCTCCAGTTCCTCTGCGCGGGGCTCACCGGCGTGATGCTCTCGGTGGCGCCCTTCGACTGGCAGCTCAGCGACTCCTACTTCGTGGTCGCCCACTTCCACTTCGTGCTCTTCGGCAGTCTCCTCTTCACCATCTTCGCCGCCGTCTACTACTGGTTCCCCAAGGTCACCGGCCGCATGCTCTCCGAGCGGCTCGGCCGCTGGCATTTCTGGCTGCTCGTGATCGGCTTCAACGTCACCTTCGTCACCATGCACGTCCAGGGCATCCTGGGTATGCCGCGGCGGATCTATACCTACCAGGCCGATCGCGGCTGGGAGATCTGGAATCTCATCACCACCCTCGGCGTCCCCGTGCAGGCCATCGCCGTCCTCATCTTCGTGGTCAACGTCCTCGTCTCCCTGCGCCGCGGCGCGCCCGCGGGCGACGATCCGTGGAATGCCTGGACCCTCGAGTGGGCGACCACCTCGCCGCCGCCACCATACAATTTCGAGATCGTTCCGGTGACGACCAGCCGCCGCCCCCTCTGGGACCTCAAGAACCCCGACGACCCCGACGGACCCCACGAATGAGCGAGCACGCTCCGCTGTCCGGCCGGGTCGGTATCGCCAGTCTCATCGTCGCGGAGACTTCGCTCTTCGGCGTCTTCGTCGTCGCCTACCTCTTCTACATCGGCAAGAGTCTGAACGGGCCCTATCCAAAGGACGTGCTCGACCTGCCCGTGCTCGCCACGGTCTGCCTCCTGTCGAGCAGCATCTCGGCGGCCCTGGGCGCGCGCGCCCTCCGGGCCGGCGATGTCCGGCGGTCGGGTCTCTGGCTTCTCGTGACCGTGCTCCTCGGCGGCATATTCCTGGCCGCCACCGCCAGGGAATGGCACGGACTCATCTACCGGCACGGGCTCACCATCGGGACGAATCTGTTCGGCACGACCTACTATCCCCTGGTCGGGCTCCACGCCTCGCACGTCATCATCGGACTCGTCATGCTCTCGCTCTGCTGCGTCTTCGCGTGGAGGGGCGCGCTCAGACCCGTCCACGGCGAGCGCGTGGAGCTCGTCTCCTGGTACTGGCATTTCGTCGATGCGGTGTGGGTGGTGGTCTTCACCGTGGTCTACGTGGTGGGACGATGACCCCGGCCGACCAGGCTCGCCCGTCCTCGCGCCCCGACGTCATGGAGCTGCCTGCGCCCACGGCCTGGCCCATGGTGCTCGCCCTCGGCATCACGCTCGTATGTAGCGGCCTCGTCACCAACGCGGTCGTCAGCGTGGTCGGCTTCGTCCTGGCTCTGGCCGGCGGAGTCGGCTGGTGGCGACAGGTCCTGCCCGTAGAGCAGGTCGAGCACATTCCCCTCCGTCCCCTCCCCGGGCGCGCGAAACCCATCGTCCCCTCGGGCGCCGGGGTCGAGCGGATCACCATTGGAGCAGGCGGACACCGCGCGCGAATCCCCGTCGAGGTCCAGCCGCTCTCCGCCGGACTCAAGGGCGGCATCGTGGGTGGAGTGGCCATGGCCGTGGTCGCTCTGCTGTACGGTGTCCTCTTCGAGCGCAGCCTCTGGTATCCGATCAACCTGCTGTCGGCCGCGGCCATGCCCAGCATGGCGCAGGCCGATACGGCGACGCTTCGCGCGTTCAGCGGGCCCGCCCTGCTCATCGGCATCGTCGCCCATGGCGCCATCTCGGTGCTCGCGGGCCTCCTCTATGCCGTGATCCTGCCCATGCTCCCCAGCCGCCACATGCTCTGGGGCGGCCTCGTCGCCCCGCTCTTGTGGACGGGCTTTCTCTGGGCGCTTCTGGGCGTGATCAATCCGGCGCTCAACGCGCGCGTGGACTGGACCTGGTTCATCGCATCCCAGATCGCATTCGGACTGGCCACCGGCGTGGTCGTGTCGAGAGCGCAACCGGTCCCCACCATGCAGACGGCGTCGCCCGCCGGCCCGCCGCCGCGTGCGGGGACGCCGCGGTGATGAAACGCGACCGGCTCGTCCTGGCCATCACCATGGGACTTGCCCTCCTCGGTTGCGATCGTATCCCCGGCAAGCCGAACCCGGCCGACCGCGCGCCGCTGGCCTCCGAGGTCACGGCCTTCGGGCCGCTCTACAAAGGCAGCTGTGCCGCCTGTCACGGCGCCGATGGACGCCTCGGCGCCTCCCTCGCCCTCAACGATCCCGTGTATCTCGCCCTGGTGCCGCGCGACCGGCTCCGCAAGGTGATCGCGGACGGAGTCACGGGCTCGCTCCAGCCCGCCTTCGCGATGAGCGCGGGAGGAACCCTGACCGATGCCCAGGTCGATGCGCTGGTCGCCGGTCTGGTCAGCTCGTGGGGCAAGGGCGAGCCGGTGAAGACATCCGGGCTGCCGCCGTATGCCGCTCCGCCGGGCGATGCCGAGCGAGGGAAAGCCGTGTACGCGGCCGCGTGCGCGGCCTGCCATGGGCCCGACGGCAAGGGAGGGACGAAAGGGGGTTCCCTCGTGGATGCATCCTTTCTCGCCCTGGTGAGCGACCAGTACCTCCGGACCGTGGTGATTGCCGGACGGACCGATCTCGGCATGCCCGACTGGCGCGGCTACACGCCGGGGCCCCTGACCGACAGCCAGATCTCGGACGTGGTCGGCTGGCTCATCGCCCAGCGCCGCCCCGTGCCGGGACGGCCGAACCTACCGAAAGAGGGCTGATCCCATGTGCGCGAATCACGATTTGCCCGAAGCCTCTTCGCCCTCCCGGCGCGGCTTCCTCTTCAAGCTCGGCCTCGCCCTGAACGTGCTCGGCGCGGCTCTCGTCGGCATTCCGGTGATCGGCTACATCCTGGCCCCCGCCCGGCGTCTCGGCGGAGGCGAGGCGTGGATCAAGCTGGGCGGGGTGACGAAGTTCCCCGAGAACGAGACACGGCTCGCCATCTACGAGAATCCCTTCAGGGTGGAATGGGACGGAGCATCGGCCAAGGTCGCGTGCTGGGTGCGGCGCCAGCAGAGCGACAGCTTCCAGGTCTTCGCCGTCAACTGCGCGCATCTCGGATGCCCCGTGCGCTGGTTTCCCCAGTCCAGGCTCTTCATGTGCCCCTGCCACGGCGGGGTCTATTACGAGGACGGCTCGCGCGCCTCGGGCCCGCCCCCCCGCGGACTCTACGAGTACGAGTACCAGATCCGCGACGGGCAGCTCTGGGTCCGCGGCGGCCAGCTCCCGACGCTGGCCGGGCCGGTGTGAGCAAGCCCCCCATGGCGCTCTTCGGCGCGGTCGGAAAGTGGATAGAGGAGCGAACGGGTCTGGGGGCGGCCGTCGCCCCCGTGCTCGCCCATCAGGTCCCGCGCAGCAGCGCGTCCTGGTGGTACGTGTTCGGGAGCGCGACCCTCACCCTCTTCATGCTCCAGATCGCCACCGGCATCTGCCTCGCCCTCGTCTACGTCCCCTCGGCGGACAAGGCCTACGACAGCCTCCTCTATCTCAACTACGTGGCCCCCCTGGGCTGGTTTCTGCGGGCCATCCACTTCTGGGGCTCCAACGCCATGGTGGCGGTGATGACGCTCCACATGATCCAGGTCTTCCTCTTCGGCGCGCACAAGTATCCGCGCGAGATGACCTGGGTCGCCGGCGTCTTCCTCTTCCTCTGCACGCTCGGCATGGCCTTCACGGGCCAGGTCTTGCGCTGGGACCAGGACGCCTACTGGGGCCTGGGCATCAGCGCGGCCATCGCCGCCCGCTCCCCGGTCATCGGCGAGTCGGTCGTCCACGTGCTCCTGGGCGGGCCGATCATCGCAGGGCGAACGCTCTCGCGCTTCTTCACCGTGCACGTCTTCCTCGTGCCAGGGCTTCTCATCGGCCTCGTCGGGCTTCATCTCTGGCTCGTCCTGCGGCTCGGCATCAACGAGTGGCCCCTGCCCGGTCGCGTGGTGGACAGGAATACGTATCGCAAGCGCTACGAGGAAGAGGTGCACAAGGACGGGGTGCCGTTCTTCCCGGATGCGGCCAAGAAGGACATGGTGGCGGCGGGCGTGGTCATCCTCGTGGTGCTGGCGTGCGCGGCCATCTTCGGGCCCTTCGGCCCTGGAGGAGTCCCCGACCCCACCATCATCGACACCGCGCCCAAGCCGGACTTCTACTTCCTCGCCCTTTTCGCCCTCTTCGCGCTCCTGCCCCCGTGGACGGAGACGGCGCTCCTGCTCGTGGGCCCGCCGCTCGCCATCGCGCTGCTGTTCCTGGTGCCGTTCATCTCCGGCACCGGGGAGAAGAGCTGGAAGCGCCGGCCCGTGGCCGTCCTCGGCGTCATCCTGATCGTCCTGACCGTGACCACACTGGCCGGGCTGGGCGTGATCATCCCCTGGTCGCCGAAGATGGAGGCGTGGAGCGCGGTGCCCACGCCCGTGCAGTATGTCAAAGGACGGGGGCCGCTCGAGCTGCAAGGGGCGCTGGTGATCCAGAACAAGCAGTGCCGCAACTGCCACAGCCTGGGCGGCGAAGGAGGCAAGCGCGGCCCCGCTCTCGACGGCGTGGGAACCCGGCTCACGCGAGACCAGCTGACCCGCCAGGTGCTTCAGGGCGGAGGCAACATGCCCGCCTACGGCAAGAACCTGCTGCCCGCCGAGGTCAACGCGCTGGTCGCCTTCATGGAGACACTGCGGCCGGCGGGAGAGCTACCGGCGCGCCCTGCCGTCAATCCCGTGCCGGCGCGCCGCTGATCGCGGCGCGACCACGGGGAACACATCGGTGAGCCACCCCATCGCGGCCATCGCCCCCGCCGTGGGTCTCGGGTCGTGGAGCTTCGAGCCGGCCGTCACCGTTCCCACGCTCGCCGCGGCGGCCCTCTATTGGCGCGGCTACGCCGTGTTGTCCCTCCGCATGCCCGAGCGATTCGGCCCGGGCCGGCCCGCGGCCTTCCTGGCCGGCCTCGCCATGCTCGCGCTCGCCCTCTGCTCTCCCCTCGACCCTCTCGGGCACTTCCTGCTCCAGGCCCACATGATCCAGCACCTGTTCCTCATGCTCGTCGTTCCGCCGCTTCTCTGGCTCGGCGCTCCGGTGGCGCCGATCCTGCTCGGCATGCCGCGTCCTCTCCGGCGAGCCGTGGCGCGTGGCCTCGCCGCGCGCCCGGTGCGTCGGCTGACCGCGGTCCTCGATCATCCCGCCTTCGGCTGGATCGCCTTCATCGGCGCCTTCTGGCTCTGGCATCTTCCCGCGCTCTACGATCTGGCCCTGGGCGCAGATGCCTGGCACCACGTCGAGCATCTCTGCTTCCTCACCACCGCGCTACTCTTCTGGCGTCCGGTCATCCTCGCCTGGCCCGCCCGGTCTCCATGGCCGCGATGGGCGATGATTCCCTATCTCGTGCTCGGTGAGCTCCAGAACACCGCGCTGTCCGCGATCCTCGCCTTCTCCGATCGCGTGATCTATCCCGCGTACGAGGCCGTCCCCCGGATCTGGGGAGTGTCTGCCCTCGAGGATCAGTCCATCGCCGGGGCCATCATGTGGGTCCCGGGATCCCTGGCCTTCCTGCTGCCCTTGCTCTGGCTCGTCCTCACGGCCGTCGCCGCGCCGAGGGACGCCCGCGGGATCTCCGCTCAGCCGGCCTTGCGGAGGAGGTAGATCGCGGTGTGGCGGATGGAGGCGACGGGCCGGGCGCCGTTGGCGACGAGGAGGAGATCGGCCTCCACGAACTCGTGGCCCTTCTTCTCGAAGAGGCGGTGCACGCGCCCGCGCATGGCGAGGCGGTCCCCCACGCGGGCCACGCTCACGTGCCGGCCCACGCTTCCCACGTGGATCCACGGGCTCATGCGCACGTTGCGGTCGAGAGCGCGATTGGCCATGTCGAGGTGCAGACCTGGATGGGCCACCGCCCCCGCATAGGCCGCGAGAGTTTCTTTGAATCGCGTGACAAATCCGGCGGCCGCCGCGCCGTCGAGATCAAGCTCGGGCGTGCCGAGCGCCTGCAGGCTCTCGAGATGGGCCCGCGTCGCGCGCGGTCGCTCCGAGGGCACGGGGGCCACCGGGTAGTCGGCGACCACGGGCGGTGCGGGCGGGGCCGAGCGATCGAGCGACATGGTGGCGGCGCCGCATACCTCGCCCACGGAGTTGTGGGCCGCCACCTCGATGGTCACGGCCTCCGCCGAGCGCGCGGTGACCTTGGCGCGAATCGTGGCCGGCTCCTCGTAGTAGATGGGCTTGGCGAACCGGGTCTCGAACTCTCCACGCTCCAGCCACTCGACGCCGAGCGCTTCGACCACCGGGTGCGTCATCCACGCGTACATGATGACGCCGGGCACGAGACCGCCCTTGAAGCCGTACTGCCGCGCGAGATCGTCCTCGTGGATCTTGTTCTCGTGCGGCTCGGCCGGGGCCGGCGCGCTCACGTGGAATTCCGGAAGGACGGCGCCGACGCTCAGGCTCTCGAAGGTCATGGCGGCTCCAGGCTCAGGCCCCCGCCACCGAGCCCGAGACCAGGCCGTGGGTCAGGTAGCGGCGGAAGACGTAGTAGAAGAGCACGGGGGGGATGGCGTAGATCACCGACAGTGCCATGAGGAGGTTCCACGGCGCGTCGTCGCTGGTGAGGAAGTTGCCCATGCCCACGGGCAGCGTGATGGTCTTCTCGCCCTGGAGCAGGAGCACGGCGTAGAGGTATTCGTTCCACGCGTAGAAGAAGGCGTAGGTGCCGATGGCGATGAGCGACGGCGTGATCAAGGGCAGGTAGATGCGGAAGAAGACAGACACCAGGCCCGCGCCGTCCATGGCCGCCGACTCGTCGATCTCCTGGGGAATGGTCTTGGCGTAGTCCCAGAGCACCCAGAGGGCGTAGGGCGCCGCGAACGTGGTCATGGCGAAGATGAGGGCCCAGTACGTGTCGAGGAGATCGTAGTCGCCCATGATCTTAAAAAAAGGGATGGAGAGAAATGACGCCGGGATGATGTAGGTGAAGAGGGTGATTCCCGACACCCAGCGCCCGAGCCCGAAGCGGATGCGCCCCAGCGCGAAGCTGCCCATGGCCGCCACCACCAGCACGGCGAACATGGTCGCCGCCGATACCCACAGGCTGTTGGCGAGCCAGCGCCAGAAGAACTTCACGAACGGGCTCTCCTGGAAGATCACGAACTTGAAGTTGTCGAGAGTCGGATGGGTGACCCAGTACACGGGCCGGAACAGGTCCGTCCACGGCGTGACGGCGAGCGAGACGATGTAGTAGATGGGGAAGAGCGTCCACGCGGTGATCACCGCCAGCACCGCCCCGCGCGCCGCGTTGACCCCGAGGCCGCGCGCCGTCATGTCAGCGGATCTTCTTGATGAGCACGAAGATGAAGAGCAGCGTCACGGGCAGCGCGGTGGCGAAGACGCCCATGCCCCAGTCGATCTTGCCCATGCGGAAGGTGTAGCGATAGGCGAGGGTGGCGAGCACGTGAGTCGAGTCGCCGGGGCCGCCGCCCGTCATGAGCTGGACATTGGTGAAATCGCCAAGGGTGAAGACCATAGAGAGCAGCGTGCAGATGAGGTAGATGCCTCCGAGCATCGGCAGCGAGATGAAGCGGAAGGCCTGGAACGCACCCGCCCCATCGATGGACGCCGCCTCGTAGAGCTGGCGCGGGATGCCACGGCGAGCGGAGAGGAAGATGACCGTCCAGAACGGCAGGTATTTCCAGATGTGGAAGAGGATGATGGCGCCGATGGCCGTCCAGCGCGAGGCGAGCCAGTGATGGGTGCCGAGGCCCAGGTCTTCGCTGAGGAGGTTCAGGATGCCCCACTGCGAGGACATCATCCATCTGACGGAGAGGATGCCGGGGAGCACGGGGATGGCCCATGGGAGGAGGAAGATGGCGGAGAGGAAACGCGTGGTCTTCCCTTCCGAATCCAGCACGCCCGAGAGCAAAAGGGCGAGGAAGAGCTTCACGTTGACGGCTACCCCCACGTACACGATGGTATTGACAATGGTCTGCACATAGACGGGATCGCTAAAGAGCACCTCGTAGGTGTAGCGATCGAAGATGCGCGTGACCACGAAGAAGAGCGGGTAGACGACGAAGCAGGCGAAGAGCGCGAGCAGGGGCAGCGAGAAGAGCAGCCCCGGCAGGTTGCGCGACCGCGGCGACAGAAAGCCCGTCGCCGCGGCCGTCGATCGTGCGACGAGGGTGCCTACCGCCACTGGGCGACGATGGTCTTCACGCGGCCGATGGCCTCGTCGGCCGCCTTCTCGGGGGACCACTTGTCCACGTTGATCCGCGTCATGGCCTTGCCCCACACGTTCTCGGCGTAGACCTGCGAGTTGGCCGGGGTCTTCCAGTGATCGAAGACCCTCGTGTTCCTCTCGAGGTAGATCTTGGTCACGGTGGGGAGATGGGGGTCCTTCTCCCCGCCCTTGCCCACTTGGCCCCGGGCGAAGAAGGGATCGGAGGCCACGTCCTTGAAGGCGGGGAACCAGCGGCCGTTGGCGCCCTTGACGTACTCCGTGAAGCGCTTGGGGTCGACCACGAACTTCACGAACTCCTTCCCGAGCTCGGGGTTCTTGTTGGCGGAGTCCTTGGGAAAGAGCACCGTCTTGACCGCGATCATGTAGGTGGGCTTCCGGCCGTCGGGGCCGTCCGGCCATTCGATGGTCGCGCTCTTGTTGAAATAGTTGTCCGGGGCGTTGAAGTAGTGGTGGGCGGGAATGCTCACGGAGGGATTCGGCGTCATGACGATGGACTTCGAGTGGAAGTTGGCGTTGTTGTCGCCGTCGGACCAGTTGAGGGTATCCGGGGGGACATAGCCGGCGGCGAAGATGTCGCCGAAGAACTTGAGCGACTTGACGATCGCCTCCCGATTCTTCGGCTCGTCGGCCACCACCTTGCCGTCGTTCGAGAACACCTGCCCGTTGTACGAGAGGAGCGCCATCTCGAAATTGTAGATGGTGTCGGAAGCACTCGACGACTCCGTCATGCCGATGCCGTAGACCTTGGCGTACTTGGCGGGGTCCTTCTTGCGCAGATTGTCCTGCACCTTCCTCCAGAACGCCCAGTACTCATCCCACTTCATGGGGATCTTCGCGGGGTCGTCGGGGAGGCCGGCCTCCTTGACGAGATCCTTCCAGTAGTGGATGTGCATGGTCTGGGCCTCGATGGGCACGCCGTAGTACGCGCGCTTCTTGGCTTTGGCGTCGTAGCAGTAGGCGACCTCGAGGAACTTCTCGATGTAGCGCGGCTTGAGCTCGTTGATGGTGTCGGTAGTCTCCACGAGCTGCCCTTCCCACGCGTACTTGGGCATGATCTCCCAGTCGTTGTAGAAACAGAAGGCCACGTCGGGGCCGCGCCGCGCGGTGAGGGCGCTGATGATCTTGTTGCGGAGATCTTCCTGGATGGTGAAGGAGATGTCGAGGTCGACGTTCTTCGCCTTGCGGAACTCCTCGGCGATCTTGAGCATCGACTCGTCTTCTTCCTTGTAGTAGCCACGGTTCCACCACACGACCAGCTTCTTCGTCTGGCCGCGTGACACCATGGGGAAGCTGATCGCGCTCGCGGCGGCCCCCGCGCCCACGGCGGTGGTCTTGAGAAACTGTCGGCGGGTCTGACCCATGCACACGTCTCCTTTGAAGGCGGTGGGAAACACTGGCGCCCGCGTGAAGCGGGCCCTGGCGCGACGGAGTATACCGCGGAGGCTTCGCTGATGTACAGTCACGCCACGGCTCCCGATCTCTTCCCGCACGCGCGGAGGCACATCATGGCCCTCGATCGCATCACCGTCTCGGTGATCCAGCATCGCCTCGAGTCCATCGTCCAGGAGATGGGCGAGGCCATGCTCCGCACCGCCTATTCCCAGATCCTCAACTCCAGCCGCGATTTCTCCACCGCGGTCTTCGACGGCGTGGGGCGCCTCGCCGCCCAGGCCGAGCACGTGCCCATTCACGTGGGCGCGCTGCCCTTGGCCGTCAAGGCGGTGAGCGAGTACTTCGCGGGGCGCCTGCGGCCCGGTGACATGTACCTGCTCAACGATCCCTACCACGGCGGCAATCACCTGCCCGACCTCACCGTGCTCCTGCCCGTGTTCGTGGGCGAGCGCCTCGCCTTCTGGTCGATCAATCGCGCGCACCAGAGCGATATCGGCGGGGCCACCCACGGCGCCTACAATCCGGGGGCGACGGAGATCTGGCAGGAAGGCATCCGGATCCCTCCCCTCAAGCTCTACGACGCGGGCACCCTCCGCGACGACGTCATGGACATGATCGCCACCAACGTGCGCCACCCGCGCGATTTCCTCGGCGACCTCCGCGCCATGCTCGGCTCCGCCCGGGTGGGCGAGCGGAGACTGCTCAAGCTCGTGGACGACTACGGCATCGACACGGCCACCCAGGCGGTGGGCGAGGTGCTGGACAGCGCGGAGCGCCAGAGCCGCGCCTGCATCCGGGGATGGCGGGATGGCGTGTATCGCGGGCTCTCCGTCCTCGACGACGACGGGCACGGCATCGAGAACATCAAGCTCCGCGCCATCGTCACCAAGAGGGGCGACGCGCTCACCGTGGACCTGACGGGGTGCGACCCCCAGGTGATCGGCTTCGTCAACTCGTCGTATCCGAACACGGTGTCCGCGGTGCACATGGCCCTGGCCTATCTCCTCGATCCACGCATCCCGAAGAACGAGGGCACCTTCCGTCCCGTCGAGATCACGGCCAAGCAGGGCACCATCGTGTGGCCCTTTCCTCCCGCGCCGGTGACTCTCGCCACCAATCACTGCGCCCAGGAAGTCGCGGAGGCCGTCATCAAGGCGCTGGCCGGCGCCTGTCCGGAGCGCGCGCTCGCCGGCTGGTCGCGCCGCTTCCGCATCGCCATCTCGGGAAAGAACCCGCGCACCCAGCGCCCGTTCATCTGGCATCTCTTCCACGCTCGAGGGGGCGGCGGCGCCTCTTCGGCGGGAGACGGATGGGAAACCGCCGGGGAGGGCCAGGCGGCGGGCGGGATCAAGTTCGGCAGCGTGGAAGTGGCGGAGGCGCGCTTCCCGCTCTTCTTCGAGACGCACGAGTTCCGGCCCGACTCCTTCGGCGACGGGCAATTCCGCGGCGGGGCGGGCTCGGTGCTGACCCTCCGCATGGAGACGACCGAACCGGCCAAGGGCAATACCGCGGGCGATGGCGTCCGCCATCCTTCCTACGGCATCCTCGGCGGCAAGGACGGCCTGCCTCATCGCTACGTCATGGTCGCCCGCGGGAAGCGCCGGGTCCTCAAGACGAAGGAAGTGGGCATCCCCATTCCGCCCGGCGCCGTCTTCGACATCGTGTCCGCGGGCGGCGGCGGCTGGGGCAAGCCGTCCCGCCGCGATCCCGCCGCGCGCGCCGCCGATGTCGAGAACGGCTTCGTGACACCCCGGAACGGCTCGAGGAGCCGGAAGCGCAGAGGGCGCTGACATGTACCGCATCGGTGTGGACGTCGGCGGCACCTTCACCGACCTGGTGGCGGTGGACGCGGACGGTCGCGTCACCATCGCCAAGTCCGCTTCCACTCCCGAAGATCCGTCGATCGGCGTCATGGACGGGCTCGGACTCCTCGCCCAAGAGCTCGGCACCGAGGCGCGCCAGCTCCTCGCCGGCACGGATCTCATCGTGCACGGGACCACGGTGGCCACCAACGCGCTGCTCGAGCGCAAGGGCGCCAAGGTGGGCCTGCTCACCACGGAAGGCCATCGCGACATCATCGAGATGAGGGAGGGGCTCAAGGAGGACCGCTACAACCTGCGCATGCCCCCGCCCATCCCGTTCGCCCCGCGCGGGCGACGGCTGGGCGTGCGCGAGCGCATGCGCTTCGACGGCAAAGTCGCCACGCCCCTCGACCGCCGCTCGCTGGAAGCGGCCATCGCGCGCTTCGCCGAGATGGGGGTGGGCTCCGTGGCCGTCTGCTACCTTCACTCGTACAGCAATCCCAGTCACGAGCAGGCGACACGACGCGCCCTCGCGCGCCTCCTGCCCGGCGTCTACGTGTCGCTATCCTCCGAGGTGCTGGCCCAGATCAAGGAGTACGAGCGCTTCGGCACTACCGTCGTCAATGCCTATGTGGGTCCCGCGCTGGCCACGTACCTGGGGCGCCTCGCCGAGCGCCTCCGGGTGGGCGGCTACACGCGCGACGTCCTCATCATGCAATCGCACGGCGGGGTCGCGGGCATCGCCGACTCCGTGTGATTGGCGGCGGGCGCCGTGCTCTCCGGCCCCGCCGGGGGCATAGCGGGCAGCCGGCATGCCGCGCGGCTCCTCGGCCACGGCGATCTCATCACCTTCGACATGGGCGGCACCTCCACCGACATCGCGCTGCTCCAGAACGGCGAGCCGCAGCTCACCGGCGACAAGACGGTCGGCCCGAGCAAGGTGGCGCTGCCCTCCATCGACATCCACACCCTGGGCGCAGGGGGCGGCTCGATCGCCCACGTCGATGCCGGCGGCATCCTCCACGTCGGGCCCGAGAGCGCGGGCGCCGTTCCCGGGCCGGCCTGCTATGGCCGGGGCGGCACGGCCGCCACCGTCACCGACGCCAATGTCGTCCTGGGCTTTCTCGATCCCGCCAATTTCCTCGGCGGTCGCGCCCATCTCGAGACGGCGGCGGCCGAGCGTGCGGTGGCGGCGGTGGCGAAGCGCCTCGGCACCAGTCCCGTGGCTGCGGCCGAAGGCATTCAGCGCGTGGTGAACACCAATATGGCCGAGGGGATTCGCATCGTCTCCGTGCGCCGGGGCGCCGACCCGCGCCGCTTCGCCCTCCTCGCCTTCGGCGGCGCGGCGGGGCTGCACGTCACGGAGGTCGCGCGCATGCTCGAGATCGGCCGGGTGGTGGTCCCGCGCGTGGCCGCCGTGCTCTCCGCGTGGGGCATGCTCACCACGGACCTGCGCCACGAGCTCGTCCGCACCCACGTGGGAGAGGCGAACAAGGTGGGAGGGGCGCGACTCAGGAAGCTCTTCGCCGAGATGGAGGCGGACGGACGGAAGCGACTCGGCGCGGATTTTCGCGGGCGCGTGGGGGTGACCTACGCGGTCGACATGCGCTACGGAGAGCAGACCTTCGAGATCACCGTGCCGCTCCCCGGCGTGGACATCGACGCCTCGGATCTCATGGACCAGGTCGTGGATCGCTTTCACCGCCGTCACGAGGAGCTGTACACGTACAGCGCGCCCGGCCAGGACGTGGTGCTGGTCAACGCGCGCGTGGCGGTGATCGGCGAGCTGCCGGGGCTGCCGGCGGAGCAGGCGGACGGCGCGGGTGGCGACGCGCAGCCGAAGAGCCGGCGGGTCTATCTCGGGCGCTGGGTCGAAGTGCCGGTCTACGACCTCGAGCGTGTGCGGGCCGGCCTCGAGGTCAAGGGCCCGGCCATCTTCGAGTCCTCTACCACCACGGTGGTGCTGCGCCAGGACGAGCACGCGGTAGTCACCCCGCTCGGCTGGCTCGACATCCGGTTGACCTAGTCGACCTCGCGCTACCGCTCCGTCCGTCGCGCTCGGCGGAATGTCGCGGTACCGCTGAACTCGTCACTCGAGATGAACACCAGCGTCGCGGTACCGCTTGAGCTATCGCGCCGGGCTGGCGGGTCCTGTCGCCGGAGGAGCAGCGGCGCAGCCGGCTCCGCCACCCTACCCTGCGTGAATCGCAGCCCTGCGGGCTGCGCGCACTTGTGAAGGGCCCACTCCGCCGGCTGCGCCGCTGCTCCCCCGGCGCCACCCGCCCGACTCCACCTACTGCACCAGCGAACGCGTTGACTATTGCCAGTGGGCCCTGGATGGAAGTTTGTCAGCTTTCATTCGTTGGTGGCGCGTGAGCCGGGCGTGGTGGGGGGCCTTCCCTCCGTAGACCCGTATCTTCTGCGTGTGGTCGAAGCCGGCAACCGCTATCTCGTGGCGGGCTCGAGTGGGAGAGCGGAATGCGACTCAGCGTGGTCTACGGAGGGAAGGCCCCCCACCGCGCCCGGCGTGTATTCGACGACCCGAGAAGTTAGCGCGGGCGACCGAGGAGGGTGCGGGCGGCTTGCGCGATGGCGGAGGGGTCTATGCCGTAGTGGGCGTAGAGGTCGCGGCGCGCACCGGACTGGCCGAAGTTGTCGACGCCGAGGGACATCTGGGGGACGGCGAGTGCGGAGCCGAGGAATGAGAGGCCGTGGGAATGGCCGTCGAGGACGGAGACTATCGGCACGTCCTCTTCGTCGGGGGTGACGAGATCTTCGAGGTAGGGGCGCCGATCCCGGAGGCCGCGGTAGAGCTTGTCGGGACTGGTCACCGCGAAGACACTGGCGAAGATGTTCTCGGTGCGCAGCACGCGTGCCGCTTCCACCGCTTCGGGAACCATGACGCCGGCCGCGAACAGGTGCACCGCGTTGGACTCGGCGTCACAGCCGGATTCGCCGCGCGCGTCGACGAGCCGGTAGCCCCCGCGCAGCACGCGCTCCCGGTACTCCCGGCTCGGGGCGGGCGCCAGCGATTGGTCCACCGGCTTCGTGGAGAGGCGCAGGTAGAGGCTCTCGCCGCTCTCGCGGTCGAGGAGGGACGCGAGAGCGTGGAGGAGGATCCACTCGACCTCGAGGGCGAAGGTGGGCTCGTAGTAGGCGATGGCGGGCAGGGCCACGCCGATGCCGGGGGTGATGACGGACTGGTGCGCGCCGCCCTCGGGAGACAGGCTCACGCCGGAGGGCGTGGCGACCGCGATGAACCTTCCGCCCGCGTAGAGGGCGTGATAGAGGGCGTCGAGGCCGCGGGTGATGAACGGATCGTACAGCGTGCCGATGGGCAGAAGGGGCACGCCGGACAGCTCGCGCGAAAGTCCGAAGGCGCCCAGGGCGAGGAAGAGATTGTGCTCGGCGATGCCGAGCTCGACGTGCTGGCCCGCCGGCGACTCCTTCCACTGCATCATCTGCGGGGTCTCCGCGAAGAAGTCCGGACGCGCCACGGGCGCCCACACGCCCTTGCGATTGATCCATCCCGCGAGATGCGTGGTCACCGCCACGTCCGCCGACAGGGTGACGATGTGATCGCCGGCGGGAAGCCGACCGAGCTGGCCGAGCACGCGGCCGAAGGCCTCCTGGCTCGAAGCCTGCGCCGGATAGCTCTCGTCGAGACCGTCCGGGATCTCCGGGTCGGCTCCGTGGAGCGGAGGCTCGGTGAAAGGTATGGGGCGCCCGGCGACGAGGCGTCCCTCGGGGCTCGAGGCGGGAAACGCGTCCCATTCCCTTCCGGCGGGAACTCCGAGGGATTCGCGGAGCGATTCCATCTGCGCCGCGTTCAAGAGCGCCCCGTGATTCATCGGATCGCCCGCGAGAGGGAGGCCCCAGCCCTTGACGGTCTGCGCCAGGATGACGCATGGCTGCGAGCGCTCGCCGCCGGCCTCATCGAGCGCTTCGAGGATGGACGGGAGGTCGTGCCCGCCCACGTCGCCCACCGCGGCCTGCACCTGTTCGTCGGACAGATCTCCCAGGAAGCGGTCGAGCGCCACATCCGCCTGCCCATCGGGCATCGCGACGAGCGCCTTGCGCATCATCGCCGAGGGACGGCGCAGGAGCGCCTGGTACTCCGCATTGCCCATACCTTCGAGCCGAGAGCGGAGGCGCGCCCCTCCCGCCAACTCGAAGAGGGCCCGGAGCCGGCGCCCCCAGCGGAGCTCGATCACCTTCCAGCCTGCCGCCCGGAACCAGTCGCCGACCTGGCGGCGGCGCGTGTCCGGCGTGATGCGATCGAGGCTCTGGCGATTCATGTCCACGATCCACAGGAGATTGCCGAGCCCGGCCACGTGCTCCTCGAGCAGCGATTCCCAGACATTGCCCTCGTCGAGCTCGGCATCCCCCACCATGGCGATGAAGCGCTGGGGAGACCGTACTCCCCAGTGGCCGCTCACATAGCGACCGGCGAGGGCGGCGAAGCTCGCCGTCACCGCGCCGAGACCCATGGAGCCCGTGGAGAGATCGATGATGGACGGGTTCTTTCTCCGGCTCGGATAGGCCTGGAGGCCGCCGAGCACGCGCAGACTTCTCAGGTCGTCGGCGGTGAGGCGCCCGCGCAGGTATTCGATGGCGTAGAGCACGGGCGAGGCGTGCGCCTTCGTCGCCACCACGTCGCCCTCTCGCAGCGCGGCGAAGTACAGCGCCGTCATGAGGCTGACCACAGAGGTGGACGAGGCCTGGTGACCGCCGATCTTGGTCCCGTCCGGGTTGGGACGCGTATTGGCATGGTGCACGGTGAGCGCGGCCAGCCAGAGCACGCGGCGCTGGAGGCTCTCGAGGAAGGGGAGATCGTCGCGCGGGGTGACGGAGGCCATGCCGGCAATACCTTAGCGCATTCCGCCCTGTCTGGTAAGGTAACCACTCGTCGTGGACTTCCTCTCCTTTCCCACTCTGGGCGCCGTGTGCGCGCTGGCCTCGGCCTTCACGTGGGCGGTGACGAGTCTTCTCGTCCGCACGGTGTCCCCTCCCCTGAGCTCGGTCACGGTGAGCGCGGTGCGCGCGCTGTTGGGCGGCGGCCTGCTCCTCACGTGGGTGCTGACGAGCGGCGGTCCCCGGCGCCTCGCCGCCATCGGCGAGACCAACTTCCTCCTCCTCGCCGTCTCCATCGTGGTCGCCATCGCGTTGGGCGACGTGATGTTCTTCGAGAGCGCCCGCTTCCTTGGTCTGGCCCGCGCCATGACCATATCGATGGTCTATCCGCTGATGAGCGCGGGATTCGCGGCGCTGTTCCTGGGTGAGCCGCTGACCGCGCGGGTGGGCGCGGGCTCGGTGGTGACCCTCCTCGGGCTCGCTCTCATCGTGCGGGCGCGGAACGGCGAGCGCGTGCGCGAGGAGCGCCTCGGGGTGGGGATCGCGGCCGCGGTGGTGGCCGCCGTGGCCTGGGCGGCGTCGCTGCTCGTGCTCAAGCCCGCCATGGGCACTCTCGATCCGGTCACCGCGCAATCGGTCCGGCTACCCCTGGCCGCCCTCGTGCTCTTCGCGACGCCATGGGGGTGGGCGGCTCCGCGACAGCTGCTGACGGCGAGTCGCTCCATCCTGTGGCGCGTGGCCCTGCTGGCTCTCGTCACCGCCGGGAGCTCGGTGCTCTTCGTCACCAGCGTGAAGCTGGCCGACGTCGCGGTGGCCGCGGTGCTCTCGTCGTCGGCGCCGCTCTTCGCGCTGCCGCTCGGGATGATTTTTCTGGGCGAGCGTGTGACGCGGGTCGCTCTGGTGGGCACGGCGCTGGCCGTGGCGGGGGTGGCGCTGCTTCAGCTGGGATGAGCGCTCATGTTGCTTGCGACTCCCCTCACCCTGCCCTCTCCCCCGATGGGGGAGAGGGATCAAACACCCTCGCCCCTCCGGGGAGAGGGCAGGGTGAGGGGGCCCCCTACGCGTGCTTGCGGAGCTCGAGGCGGCCGATCTGGCGCCGATGGACTTCGTCGGGGCCGTCGGCGAAGCGCAGGGTGCGGGAGTGAGCCCACATGGAGGCCAGCGGGAATTCCTGGCTGACGCCGCCGCCCCCGTGAAGCTGCATGGCGCGGTCCACCACGGCCTGCGTCATGCTGGGCACGGCGACCTTGATCTCCGCGATGGCCTGCTTCGCCGCCTTGTTGCCCACGGTGTCCATCATGTAGGCGGCGTGGAGCACGAGGAGCCGCGCCTGGTCGATGTCGATGCGCGACTGGGCGATGCGCTCCAGGGTGATGTCGTTGTCGGCAAGCGGCTTGCCGAAGGCCACGCGCTTGGTCGCCCGCTTGCACATCAGCTCGAGCGCGCGCTCGGCCACCCCGATCTGGCGCATGCAGTGGTGGATGCGGCCCGGCCCCAGCCGTCCCTGGGCGATCTCGAAGCCGCGGCCTTCGCCCAGGAGCAGATTGGTGGCGGGCACGCGGACGTTCTCGAAGAGGACTTCGCCGTGGCCGTGCGGGGCGTCGTCGTAGCCGAAGACGTTCAGCATGCGGATCACCTTGATCCCCGGAGCGTCGCGTGGCACGAGGATCATGGACTGCTGCTTGTATTTGTCCTGGTTCTTGGCGTCGGTCTTGCCCATGAAGATGAGCACCTTGCAGCGCGGGTCGCCGATGCCCGACGTCCACCACTTGTGGCCGTTGATGACATAGGAGTCGCCGTCGCGCGTGATGCTCGACTCGATATTGGTGGCGTCCGACGACGCGACCTTGGGCTCGGTCATGGCGAAGGCCGAGCGGATCTTGCCCTCGAGGAGCGGCTCCAGCCACTCCTTCTTGTGCTCGGGCCGGCCGTAGCGCTCGAGTACTTCCATGTTGCCGGTGTCCGGGGCCGAGCAGTTGAAGGACTCGGCGGCGATGGGCGAGCGGCCCATGATCTCGCAGAGCGGCGCGTATTCGAGGTTGGTCAGGCCCGCGCCCCGCTCGCTTTCGGGGAGGAACAGGTTCCACAGGCCGCGCTCGCGGGCCTTGGCCTTGAGCTCCTCCATGACGGGTGGCACCTGCCACCGCGTCGGCCCCTGATTGAGCTGCTCGGTGAACACGGGCTCGGCGGGATACACGTGCTTCCCCATGAAGTCGGTCAGCTGCTCCATGTACATCTTCGTCTTCTTCGAGTACTCGAATTCCATCGAAGTCCTCCCCGGGGGTCTGAGTGTGTGGCCTAAATAGACACCATCCGGCCGCCCGACGCAATGGACTCGAGGACGGCGTCGAGGACGACCTGGGCGCGCAGGCCATCCTCGAAGGAGGGCGACGGGCTCTCCTTCGTCCGGATCGCCGCGAGAAAGCGCTTCACGAGCGGCGCGATGGTCGTCTTGCCCGTGACCTCGAGCGCGTCACCCTCGCCCGCGCTCGCGGGCAGTCCCGCGGGCGTCTTCACCGGGGCAAAAGCGCCGCCTTTGGGAGCGTGGCGGAGCTCGCCCCGCCACCAGCGCGGCGTGTCCCGGCCGAGGCGGTATTGGAGAGCCCCCTCCGTCCCGTAGGCCTCGAGCGTCTGCTCCGTCGTCCCGTGGGCGGCGCGGCTCACCGTGAACGTCACCTGAGCGCCGGACACGAGCTCCGCCGTCACCGAGCAGTAGTCCTCGGCGTCGGCCGGCTTGGCCCCGCCCGGCACCGTGCGGCACGGATGGGCGATGCCCGCGAGCGCGCCCACGCGGGCAAACTCGCCGAAGTGCCAGCGCACGAGATCGATCACGTGCACGCCCATGTCTCCCATGGCCCCGTGGCCGGCCTGCGCTCGATCCATGCGCCAGGTGGGCGCCACCGTCGGGTCGGCGAAGCGCGGGCCGAGCTGGCGCAGATGCGCATGGAGGAGACGCCCGAGCGCCCCCTCTTCCACCATGGCGTGCAGGCGCTGCATGGCCGCCGGGTAGCGGAAGTTGAACGACGTCATGGCGGTACGGCCGGAGCGCCGGGCTGCCTCGAGCATGGCGCGCGCCTGTGTCGCGTTCATGGCCAGCGGCTTCTCGCAGAGCACGTGGCAGCCCGCGGCCAACGCCTCGAGGGCGATCGCTTCGTGGAGAGCGGGGGGCGTGGCGATCACCACGATCTCCGGCCGGGCCTCCGCGAGCATCCGCTCCCAGCGGTCGAAGACCCCCGGCACGCCGTAGCGCTCGGCGACTTCGCGCGCCACCTTCTGGTCGCGCTGACAGACGGCCACCACCTGGCAACCGTGCGCCTGGAAGGCGGGAATGTGGGCGCGGCCGAAGCCGAGCCCGATGACGCCGACGGTACGGGACGGGACAGCCACGGTCACCTCTCCTCTCGGGGCGGATAGCGCAGATTGACGTCTCGCTGCGGGAACGGAATCGCGATGCCTTCGGCCTTGAGCCGGTTGTTCACGGCTACGGCGATGTGACTGCGGATCGCGCCCCACTCCTCGAAGTGGTCGGTCCATGCCCGGAGTTCGAAGTTGAGGGCGCTGTCGCCGAAGCTCTGGAAGAGGGCAAGCGGCGACGGCTTCGCCAGCACCCCTGGCACGGTAGTAGCCGTCTCGACGAGCAGAGCGATCACCCGTTCGGGATCGGAGCCGTAGGCCACCCCGATCGGCAACTCGAGCCGCCGCGTCCGATCGGATAGCGTCCAGTTGGTCAGATTACCCGAGATCAACGTCGCATTGGGCACGATGACCTCGGCGCCCCGCCACGTATGGACGGTCGTGGAGCGGATGCCGATGCGCCGGACCTCACCGTCGAGATCGCTCATCTGGATCGCGTCGCCCACCTGGATCGGGCGCTCCAGGAGCAGGATGACGCCCGATACGAAGTTGTTGACGATGGTCTGGAGGCCGAAGCCCACCCCGACGCCGAAAGCGCCCGTGAGGAGGGTGACGCGGTTGAGGTCCACACCCATCGCCCCGATAGCGACCATGAAGCCCAGGAGAAGGATCACGTAGTGCAGAAGGCTCGAGATCGCATAGGGCAGACCGCGCCCCATGGGAAGGCGCGGGTAGACATCCTCCTCCAGGGCGAAGCGGACGAAGCGAGAGACAAGAAAGGCGGCCCAGATGGTCACCGCCAGCGCCAGGACATCACCCAGCGAGATGCTCACGAATCCGCGGGTAAACTCATAGTTGAGCACGCTCAGCCCGAGGCTCTTGACCTCGTCCAGCAGCGAGAACCACTGGAGGGTGGCCGAGAGCCACAGCAACGCGGCCACCCACCAGAGCAGCAACGCGGCGCGGCGCTCGAAGAGGATGCGGTAGCGAGTGACCATGTGCAGCCGGCCGAGCGGCCAGACTCGAAGCAGGTACGCGAAGACGCCGAGGGCGACGACCAGCCCCGCATACAACGCTAGCGCCAAGTAGGCGCTTCGCAGGATGCCCCCACTCAGGAGTCGGGACAGGCGCATATAGCCGACGGCGCCGAACAGGAATGAGACCGCAAGCGTCACCACCCCGAGCCACACGAGAGGCTCCGGCACCCTGTAGCTTCCGAGCACGAGACCCTGTCGCTTCCGGAGCCACAGGATCGCCGCCACTCCACCCACTCCGAACAGGAGCACCACCGCCTGCTCGGCGACCGGAGCGCTGAGCAAGGCGAAGTCGCGGAGCCGGTTCAGGACGAAGAACGCCGCGGCGACCCAGACGACCGCGGTTGTGCCCGGCTCGGTGACCCTCCTGAGGATGCGGATGACCGGTACGAGGAGGGCAACCCCGATCACGTTCACCATGATCATGGGCGGTCTCACGTAGACCCAGTCACTCAGTATCAAGCCTACGATCAGCGCGACCGCCACCGGATAGTCGAGGACGCGAAGCATAGGGTCGACGGTGCCCGCGGCGGCCCAGGCGCGCGCCTGACGGCGCGCCGTCACCGCGAAGGCCACCAGAGCCAGGAAGAACACAACATGGAGTCCGGTCCGTCGGGAACGGTCGGCCACGAAGCGCGCGAGGACGGCCAGCTGCGGCGCGGCGGAGTCACGCACCAGGCCGGGCAGATCGGACAGAGGCGGAGCTTCGCGCCACGCGCGCCAGACGGGCGGTCGGTCGGGGCGAAAGAGGGTGGACAGTTCCGCGCTCGCCTCCTGGGCGATCCGCGCGGAGGCTTCCTGCGCGGCGGCCAGTTGTTCGCCGATCTTGACCTGCAGAGTCAGGAGCGTCACGCGGCGTGCCGTCGCGCTCTTGCGCACGGCCGCGATGGCAGCGAGCGCCTCGTCGACCCGCGTGATGAGGGCCGGCGGTGCCTGGGTGCGACGCGCCTCCTCACGAGTACGGGTCCAAGTATCGGCGAGCTCTTCGAGCTGATCGATCACCGTCCCCACGTCGGTGGCCCGGACTCTGAGCTGATCCGCCCAGACCTTGAGATCCCCTTCGAGACCCGCCCACAGGTCGGACAGGTTGGTCAGCTCGGTCTGCGACGATGCCGTCGAGAGCTGGCCCTTGGTCTCGATCTGGGCGTCCGAGATGCGCTGGGCCATTGCAGGCAACCCGCCTTCGATGGCAAGGAGCGTCGGAGACGGTCCGACGCGCTGCTCCAGGCTTCGGAGAACGGTGATGAGCTTGTCGGCCTCGAGCGGGATGTCCGGCGCAGGAATGGCACCCGCCACCGGCTGGGCCGGCACGGGCGCGCCGGCCGCCTTCGTCGGGGGAGTCGCGGCGGGGGCGGCGGGACCGGTCGGTGCGGGCTGGCTCGACGTGGGCGGTGGAGACTTGCCGAGTGCGAATGCCCCGGGCACCGTCGCGAGAAGGACGACCGAACCTAGCGCGACGACGAGGGCCAAGCCGACGTTGCCGGCGGAAGCGCGGCTCCCGCCGGCACGATCACGCGCCGGTTGCTCTGTTGCAGCCGGCCTCAACGCGCCGCGAAGGGAGACGATGGCGGCAGGGGTAGGACGGGTGCCGCGAAATCGATGGAGCCCACGCCGATGGCCACCGCGAGGGCCAATGCAATGCGGAATGGCTTCATGACATGACTCCTTCGGTCGAGAGGTGTGCCGCCGAGCGCCCGAAGCCGGAGTATAACGCACTCTCACCGCCGGATACGGTATCCTCCCCTCGGACCATGGCCCTCCTCGAAGTGCGCGCGCTGACCCGCAGCTTCTACGGCGTTCACGCCCTCAACGGCGTGGACCTCGAGGTGGAGGAGGGCACCATCACCGGCCTCATCGGCCCCAATGGCGCGGGCAAGACCACGCTGTTCAACTGCGTCTCCGGCCTCATCCCGCCCCAGTCGGGCCGCGTCGTCTTCGACGGACGCGACATCACCGGGCAGACCCCGCACCGGATCACCCGGCGCGGTCTCGTGCGCACTTTCCAGATCGCCCGAGGATTTCCACGGCTGTCCGTCATCGAGAACCTCATGCTCTACGGCGCCCGCCAGCCCGGCGAGACGCTCTGGAAGTCCATCGCGCGTCCCGCCGCGGTGGGCCGGCGCGAGGCGGAGCTGCGCGAGCGCGCGGCCACCATCGCCCGGCGCTTGAATCTCGGACGCGTGGCCAACGATCTCGCCTCCGCCCTGTCCGGCGGGCAGAAGAAGCTCCTCGAGATCGGGCGCGCCCTGATGACCGATCCGCGCGTCGTCCTCCTCGACGAGCCGATCGCCGGCGTCAATCC